>Ga0308156_1000070_pt1 | contig 344409 bp, 324 predicted proteins | sample PhyAR2_FD_201041 | JGI IMG/M metagenome (GOLD analysis project Ga0308156, IMG submission 201041) | Phyllosphere microbial communities from UC Gill Tract Community Farm, Albany, California, United States - DLSL A.R2 | ecosystem: Host-associated > Plants > Phyllosphere > Unclassified | place...
CGGAAATGGTCAAGGAAGTGCTTGATACAATGGTGAGCCTTGCTGCCGAAGGCATGACGATGATCTGCGTAACGCACGAAATGGGCTTTGCCCGTCAGGTCGCAAACCGCGTGATCTTTATGGATCAAGGTCAGATCGTTGAGCAGAATTCGCCAGCCGAGTTCTTCGACAACCCGCAGCATGAACGCACCAAGCTGTTCCTGAGCCAGATCCTGCACTAATCATTTGGTTGGTCGAAATATAAAACACCCGCCAGAGCGATCCGGCGGGTGCTTTTCTTTGCAGCGGTTTCAGTGAAGACTGAATCGTTGGAATCGCTGTAACTGTTTGGTTTTACGCCTTATTCGACACATCGCAGCAGGAAAAGAAATCAGTCTGGCGACTGATTTTCCTACGGAGGCACTTCGCAGGCTTGCTGGAAATGCTATTCGTCATTCGGCCCCTGGCAGAACTGAATGCGATTGCCGAATGGATCAATCACCGCCATGACGCGGCCCCATGGTGCGTCCTCGATGCCGGGCCGCATATAGCGATAGCCACGCGCATTAACTTCCCTGTGGAATTCTTCGACACCCTGCATACGGACGAAAATATTTGCGCCCGGACTGCCATCACCGTGATGTTCGCTCAGATGCAAGGTCAGACCAGCACGGGAAACCTGCATATAAAGCGGCATTCCGTCGGCAAAGCGATGTTCCCAATCAAGTGTGAAACCCAGAAAACCGATATAAAAATCTTTGGCTTTCTCTATATCGAAAATTCGGAAGATTGGGCAGGTCTGTTCAAACTGGATTGTCATTCTGGCTTGCCTTTGCGACTGGTGTATTGTTCACCATTAGAGCGCATTCCGAAAAGTGTGAAACGGTTTTCGGACCAAGATTCGCGTCAAAACAAATATTTTGGGCGCCGATCCAATTCAATCAAATCCAAACGCGCTCTAAAACCATTCCGAATCCTGCGATCGGCGACTTTGATCAGTCTTCGACGAAACGACGCAAGCGCTGCAGTGCATCATCCCATTGTGCAGAGACAGTGCTGAGATAGGCCCTCGCATCAACAAGCGGGGTCGGGCAAAGCCTGAAACGGCTTTCACGCCCAACCTTATCGCGCTCAACCAATCCCGCTTGCTCAAGCACAGAAAGATGCTTGGTCATTCCCTGCCTGCTAATGCTGCCATTTTGTGAAAGCGTGACAATTGAGCGGCTTTCACCGTCGCTCAATGTTTCGATCAGGGCCAGCCGGGTTGGGTCGGCCAGTGCTGCAAAAATGGCAGACATGTTTGCTGATTGCGTGAGCGAGGCTTCGGTCATTTGCTTTCGAGGTATTCCTTGATATTTCGCATCTGCTCTTCCCAACCACCCGTGTTCATTCGAAGGGCGATTGGCTGACGCTCCGCAGGCAGGGCATCAAAGCCTGTTTCGATAACCGTGAGTTTTGTGCCCGACTCGATTTCTTCAAGTTTGAATTCTACCAGTGTCTGCGGCTCTTTCGCATAATCTCTTTCAGCTTCAACAGCATAAGGATGCCAGGTGAAGGAAAAATAGTGCGGCGCTTTCATATCCTTGATGAAGGACGTCCATTTGGTGTCGCCACATCCATCAAATGTAAAGCGGCCAGTCGATGCGCTGCCGACAATAAATGGTCCATCAATTTTGACCCGGAACCATTCGCCGAATTCCTCATGATCCGTGAGTGCGCGCCATACCCGATCAATGCCAGCGCGAAGGTTCACGGTTTTCTCAATGCGATCAGTCGATGATGTCGTTGTCATGATATGCATTCTCCTTGATTGGCAACTGTATGGTTGCCAATCTACACGAGTTTTACATATGCGCAACCATATGGTTGCTTAATTCATTTTTTTAGTGGTGCTTTTGCAGGAAGTGGAAACAGTGTGATGAATTTTTCTGCCAGAGCCTGGTCCCCATTCATTGTGAGCAGGTTTGCCTCTTCAAGGGCGATTAAGGGCTGTCCTCCATAGATTGTTGCAGCCATCATGCGGGGAGAACTTTCAAAAGCGATATCATATTGCTCCGCTTTACCGCGCCTTATTTCCAATCCGCCGTTGTGCAGGTGCGCGGTGAAATCTTCATCATCGAGTTTAAGCCCAATCACAGCATTTATGTCTTGCGAGCGTTCCGGACTGATCATCGTTCGTAGTGATAGCAGGAACGACGTGGTCGAAATCGGCAAATTGGGGGCATGGCTCGGCGAACGTGCAGCCCAGCGACCAAGTGTTTGCAGGATCGGTTCTGCTTCATAGCCCCATTCAGTCAATTCATAGACCTGCACGGATGCGGGGGGCGGCAATTTCGACTTCCGTAAAATGCCCGCTTCTTCCAGTCCTTCAAGCCGCTGTGTGAGAACATTGGCGCTTATTCCTGGCAAGTCTGATCGTAAATCGCTGAAACGCTTCGGTCCGAACATCAGTTCGCGAATGACAAGCAAGGCCCAGCGTTCCCCAATCAAATCAAGGGCATGTGCCGCCGCGCAAGCATCGTCATAGCTGCGTCTTGCTGTTGGCGTTTCGCGATTGGTTATTTTTTCTAACTTCATAGTTGCTAATTATAACTTATCTGTCATTATGTTCAAGCAATCTTATGATAGTCGGTTTCAAACAACACATAAAATGCCGACTTTATCGCCCGGGGGATCGGGCAGGCGATAGAAAAGCTGCCGTAAAGACAAGCCAAATGAAAATGGGCAGTTCATGCCCGCAATTGGAGGAATTGCCATGCCTAAAATGATTTTCGTAAACCTTCCTGTAAAAGACGTCGCTCGCTCAACCAGTTTCTATGAAGCAATCGGAGCAACGAAGAACCCGATGTTTTCGGACGAAACGGCGTCCTGCATGGTCTTTTCCGACACGATCCATGCGATGATTCTCAGCCATGAGAAATTCAGCCAGTTCACGCCTAAAAAGATTTCCGACGCCAATGCCACAAGTGAAGTTTTGATCTGTCTTTCGGCGAACAGCAAAGCGGATGTGGATGCAACGGTTGAAAATGCAGCTAAGGCTGGTGGTCGCGCTGATCCTGCTCCCAAGCAGGATTACGGTTTCATGTATGGTCGCAGCTTTGAAGATCTCGACGGTCACATCTGGGAGTTGATGTGGATGGATATGGAAGCAGCCGCAAAAGCGATGGGCTAAATCCAAGCATATCCCGAAAAATATGAAACGGTTTTCGGGCGAGAAACGTTTGAAACTAATAGATCGAGCATTTCCAGCCATACAACCAAACTGGAAATGCTCAACAAGTCGGGGGCTGAGACATATGGGAGGAACAATCCATGTCTGGCTTAACAGTATGCCTCTGGTTCGATAACAAGGCTGAAGAGGCGGCCAATTATTACGTATCGCTCTTCAAAGAATTGGGAAAACCAGCCTCTCTGGATGGCTTCATTCGCTTCCAGCACGGTCATCAATCCGGCGGCACCGATGTCGTCACTGCAAACTTTACACTGGACGGACAGGCGATGACTGCCTTGAACGGTGGTCCACAATTCAAGTTCAACCCGGCAACATCGCTTATTCTGAAATGCAAGGATCAGGCAGAGCTTGATGCGTTCTGGAACCGGTTGCTGGAAGGCGGTTCTGCGATGGAATGCAGCTGGCTGACCGACAAATATGGGTTTGCTTGGCAGATCGTGCCGGAGTTCCTGCTCGATATTCTACAGAACGGCGAGCCAGAGGTCAGGCAGCGCGTGGCAAATGCCATGATGACGATGGTCAAGATTGATATTGCCGCTCTGGAAGCTGCGCGCGACGCGCGTTAAATTTGTACCGTCGCAACGGCATCATAGCCATAAAGCCAGTCCAGATCTTTCAGGAAAGTATCTGGGCTGCGCATGGCAAAGAGCATGTTGCGTCCAAGCGCAAACACACCTGTCGCGTGATAGGCAAAGCGGTTCAGCTGGCCGCGTTTGGCAACTGCTGCAATCCGTTCTTTGCGAACAGAATCAAATCGCTTCAGCGCTGATTGTGGCTCTTGGTTATCCAATGCTTCGGCAAGTGCTGCCGCATCTTCAATTGCCATGGCGGCACCCTGCGCTGCAAAGGGTGTGACCGCGTGAGAGGCGTCACCGAGAAATACCGTTCTGTCCGGGCCAACAAACTGAGCATCAGCCATTTCAAAAAGCGGCCAGTAGGTCCACTCGCTCGCTAGGGTCAGCACTTCACGTACCGGGTCGCTCCAACCAGCATAGATTGATTGCAGCCGCGCATTGTCACCCGTCTTAGACCAGACCTCACCGGGGTTGTCGCCCGTCGTAATGGCGACGAAATTGAAGAAGTCGCCACCCTTTACCGGATAGGCGATAAAATGCGCCTTCTTGCCAAGCCATGCAGAAACGGATTTCTGTTCTGGGATTGCTGCCTTGAAGCTTGCGGGCAGGGCATCCGCTGCAAGTGTCGTACGCCACGCGATATGGCCGCTGAAACGCGCCTTTTCATATCCCGCCTTGGTGCGTTGTGCAGACCAGACGCCATCGCAGGCAATGAGATAGCTGGCAGCAATATCTTGATCTGCTCCGCCACGTCTAACCGTTGCGGTGATGCCGTTTTGATCTGCCTTATGGCCAATAATCTCAGCACTGAGATTAATCTCGATATTTGGATTGTCGTGGCAGGCATCTAACAGTGCTGTTTGCAAATCAGCGCGATGGCAAACGACATAGGGATCGTGCCAACGTTTGAATGCCTTGTCGCCAAGTTGCATGGCGAGCAGGGGGCGAGCCTTGCGCCCATCCATGAGATAAAGCGCTTCTGGCGTAACGGCTTGTGAGGAAAGGCGGTCGGCCACGCCAAGGCGCTGGAGATGGCGCATCGCATTGGGAGCCAGCTGCAAGCCCGCGCCGACTTCCGACAGGGCTTGCGCTTTTTCAAACAGCTGGACAGTCCATCCGCGTGCCGCACATTCAAGTGCTGCACTGAGACCGGCAACACCGGCCCCTGCAATCAATATGCGTCCCTTGACCAAGCTGCTCATAATATCAGCGGCACGAATACCGCCATTTATGTTCAGGCAGCTTTGTCAGCAGGTGCTTCGTAAACGCAGCCTGCCGGAACAGTCTCGTCAGCGTGAAGCTGTGGATTGTAACGATAGAGCGTCGAGCAATATGGGCAAACCACTTCGCTTTCGTCACCCATGTCGAGGAAGACATGTGGATGATCGAAAGGCGGGTTTGCGCCGACGCACATGAATTCCTTCACGCCGATTTCAATGGAATTGTGTCCAGCGTCATTCTGGAAGTGTGGGATGATGTGATCGGACATAATAGGCTCCGGAGCTTTTGGATCGCGGCATTCAAATTGGGATGGCTATTTTTCAAGCGTTTACCGCGAACGGCTTGTTTCTGGAAGCGTTTTCATCAATTCTGGGGACATTTCAAGCGGTTTGCTATCAAACTGTCATATGACAGCCATAGGCTTATCGTCGCGCCGGGATTTGCCGGTAGTAACCGGGACAGGAAAAATGAACGAAAACAGCGTTGTGGCAACCCAGGCCGCCGATTTGACCGCACATGTGGCAGATCAGGCGGCAAATGACCATTCTGCAACCCAGAATGCCAGCAAAGTTCAAAACGCTCACGAAGCTTTGAACACTGACAAGACAGCAGAGCTGATGCAAAGCCCTGAACGCTTCGTCAATCGCGAGTTTTCCTGGCTTCAGTTTAACCGTCGTGTTCTCGAAGAAGCAGGCAATACGCGTCAGCCACTGCTGGAGCGTCTGCGCTTCCTGTCGATTTCGGCAGCCAACCTCGATGAATTTTTCATGGTGCGTATTGCAGGGCTTGCTGCACAGGTGCGTGCAGGTGTTGCCATGCGCAGCGCCGATGGTCGCACGCCGCAGGAGCAGCTTGATTTCGTTCTGGAAGAAGTGGGCCGCCTGCAGGAAGGCCAGCAGGAACGTCTGCGTACGCTGCGTGAAGAGCTTGAAAAAGAGAACATCGAGATCGTGCGCGCATCGGCCTTGTCGAAGACCGAAAAAGATTGGCTGGAAGGTCACTTCCTGGAAACAATTTTCCCGGTTCTGACGCCGCTTTCCATCGATCCTGCGCACCCGTTCCCGTTCATTCCAAATCTGGGCTTCTCGATTGCATTGCAGCTTGCGCGTCGTCTTGATGGCCATCCGATGACGGCGCTGTTGCGCATTCCGGTTGCCCTGAAGCGCTTCATCCAGTTGCCGACCGAGCAGCAGAACGCGTTCCGTTTTATCACCATTGAAGATGCAGTCAGCCTGTTTATCGGTCGTCTGTTCCCGGGCTATGAGGTGCGCGGTGCCGGTACATTCCGCATCATTCGCGACAGCGATATCGAAGTCGAAGAAGAAGCGGAAGATCTGGTCCGCCTTTTTGAAACAGCTCTGAAGCGACGTCGCCGCGGTCAGGTGATCCGCATCGAATTCGATGCTGAAATCCCGGAAGCGCTGCGTGTATTCGTTGCCACCGAACTGGGTGTCTCGGAAAACCGCATAAGCGTTCTGGAAGGTCTTCTGGCGCTAAACATGATTTCGGAAGTCGTTTCGATCCCGCGCGATGACCTGAAATTTGTGTCTTACAATCCGCGTTTCCCTGAGCGCATTCGCGAGCACGGCGGCGATTGTTTCGCCGCGATTCGTGAAAAGGACATTGTGGTTCACCATCCATATGAATCATTTGACGTGGTGGTGCAGTTTCTGCGTCAGGCCGCAGCTGATCCTGATGTGTTGGCAATCAAGCAGACGCTTTACCGTACCTCCAATGACAGCCCGATCGTGCGTGCGCTGGTCGATGCGGCAGAAGCTGGCAAGTCGGTCACAGCCCTTGTTGAGCTGAAGGCTCGCTTCGATGAAGAAGCCAATATTCGCTGGGCCCGCGATCTGGAGCGCGCAGGCGTTCAGGTGGTCTTCGGCTTTATCGAATTGAAGACGCACGCAAAGATGTCGCTGGTTGTTCGCCGTGAAGACCAGAAGCTGCGTTCCTATGTTCACCTTGGAACGGGCAACTACCACCCGATCACCGCGCGTATTTACACCGACCTTTCATTCTTCACTTCCGATGCCGATATCGCACGCGATGTGGCGCACATCTTCAACTTCATCACCGGCTATGCGCAGCCTGCCGAAGAAATGAAGATCGGGATTTCACCACTTACCTTGCGCACGCGAATCTTGAAGCATATCGATGACGAGATCACCAATGCGAAGGCTCATAAGCCTGCAGCCATCTGGATGAAGATGAACTCGCTCGTTGATCCACAGATTATTGACGCGCTCTACAAGGCCAGTCAGGCGGGCGTGCATGTGGACCTCGTCGTGCGTGGCATCTGCTGTCTGAGACCGGGTGTTCCTGGCCTCTCAGACAACATTCGCGCAAAGTCTATTGTCGGGCGTTTTCTCGAGCATAGCCGCATTTTCTGCTTCGGAAACGGGCATGATCTGCCTTCAGACAAGGCAATCGTCTATATCGGTTCAGCCGATATGATGCCGCGCAATCTCGACCGTCGCGTAGAGACACTGGTGCCCATTACCAATGCCACCGTGCATCAGCAAATCCTGTCGCAAATCATGTTTGCCAACATAATTGATAACCAGCAGAGCTATCAGCTACTTGCGGACGGCACCTCTCGCCGGATAGAAAAAGAAGATGGAGAGGAAGCTTTCAACGCGCAGGAATATTTCATGACAAATCCAAGCTTGTCGGGTCGCGGAAAGTCGCTGAAGTCATCTGCCCCCCGTCTGATTGCGCATCGTAAACGTGCGCAGGCGGAAAGAAATACGACTTCATGAGTCCAGCAGTAGCACAAGGCCGGTTGAAAGGCCTCAAGCCCGTCGCGGTAATCGATATTGGTTCCAACTCGATCCGTGTCGTTGTTTACGAAGGCATTGTCCGGTCTCCGACAGTGCTTTTCAATGAAAAGCTTCTCTGCGGTCTTGGCAAAGGATTGGCCAAGACCGGAAAGCTCAATGAGAAATCCGTCGATATCGCCCTGCGCGCATTGAAGCGTTTTCGCGTTCTGGCCGAACAGGCGGGTGCGATTTCCATTCATGCGCTGGCAACAGCCGCAGCTCGCGAGGCGAAAAACGGTCCTGATTTCATTTCTCAGGCCGAGGCTATTCTTGGACGGCACATTGAAGTGTTGTCGGGCAAGGAAGAAGCCTATTACTCCGCTTTGGGTATCATTTCCGGTTTCTACAAACCGCAGGGCGTAACTGGCGACCTTGGCGGCGGCAGTTTGGAGCTGGTTGGCGTCAATGACCATGAGGTCGGTGAGGGGATTACCCTCCCGCTCGGTGGCCTGCGTTTGCAGGACATGTCGAACGAACAACTGCCTGAAGCCGCCAAAATCACCCGCACCGAGCTTGCACGCGCGACTCTTCTTGAAGAGCATCAGGGAGAAGTCTTCTACGCTGTGGGCGGTACGTGGCGAAATCTCGCCAAGCTGCATATGACGGCCAAGCATTATCCGCTGCACGTCATGCATGGCTATGAGATGGACCCGGTGGAAGCAAAAAGCTTCCTCACGCGGGTTGCCAGAGGCAATATCGACACGATGCGCGGCATCGAAGCAGTATCCAAAAATCGTCGCCAGCTTCTTGCTTATGGCGCGACAGTTCTGCTCGAAACCATTCGGCGCATGAAACCCTCCAAGATCGTATTCTCGGCGCTGGGAGTTCGTGAAGGTTACTTGTATTCGCTGCTGCCCAAGAACGAACAGCGGCTTGATCCGCTTTTGTCTTCGGCAGAAGAGCTGGCAATTCTGCGTTCGCGTTCGCCGCGTCATGCACGCGAACTCGCAACATGGACGACGCTTTCACTTCCCGTTCTCGGTTTCGATGAAACTGAAGATGAGAGCCGCTATCGTCAGGCGGCGTGTCTGGTGGCTGATATCAGCTGGCGCGCGCATCCCGACTATCGGGGCTCGCAGGCGTTGAACATCATTGCGCATGGTTCGTTCGGCGGCATCGATCATCCTGGCCGTTCTTTCATGGCTCTTGCGAATTACTACCGCCATGAAGGATTGGTCGAAGACGAGATTGCGCCGGAAATCCTGCAGCTTGCCTCACCGCGCCTGCGTGAGCGGGCAAAGCTTCTGGGTGCGCTGCTTCGCGTCATCTATCTGCTATCGGCATCTATGCCGGGCGTAATCCCGCGTCTTTACTGGCGTGAGGAAGACAACGGCATTGCACTGGTCGTACCGGGAGATATCGCCGATCTGATTTCTGACCGCCCTGAAGGGCGTTTACAGCAGCTTTCAAAGCTGACGGGAAAGAACCTCTTCTTTGCCATCGGCGACAGTGCGATTGACGCGAACGAGCATCATTGAAAAGAGTATGACTGATAAATCGAAAGGCCGGCGAGAGTTTTCTCCGCCGGCCTTTTTACTTAGTTTACAGCGGTTCCAGTTAAGAATGAATCGTTGGAACCGCTGTAACTGTTTGTTTTTACGCATTATCCGACGCAAAACTGCTTCGCACTTTTGCTGGAAATGCTATAATTCGACAGCTTGAATACGCCGGTTCTCAAATTTAATGCCGATTTTGCCTTCAATGAGATCGAGTGCTTTCTGGCCGAACACTTCGCGACGCCAGCCCTGAAGTGCGGGCACATTGGCATTCTCGCCTTCGGCTGCAATCTTGTCGATATCATCGGAGCTTGCGACGATCTTGGCTGCAACGCCGTGTTCTTCGGTCACAAGCTTGAGCAGCACTTTAAGAATATCTGCAGCTGCAGCACTGCCTTCTGGCGAATGAGACTGCTTTGGCAACTTTGGCAGATCTTCTTTTGGAATAGCCAGTGCCGCCTGAATGGCATTCACCAAGCCTGCCGCCTGAGCCGAACGTTCCCAGCCCTTCGGGATCGAACGAAGACGTCCGAGCGCTTCCGCATCTTTTGGCTGCTGCTGGGCGATTTCAGCGATCGTGTCATCCTTGATGACGCGGCCACGCGGAACATTACGTTCGCGCGCTTCACGTTCGCGCCATGCCGCAACGGACTGAACGATAGCAAGCTCGATTGGCTTGCGCATACGCGTCTTCACACGCTTCCAGGCATCATCTGGATGAAGGTCATAGGTCTCACGCGCGCTGAGAACAGCCATTTCCTCGTTGACCCACTCGCTACGGCCTTCTTTCTGAAGCTCATCTTTCAGATAAAGGTAGATGTCGCGCAGATAGGTGACATCGGCCAGCGCATAATCGAGCTGCTTTTCAGACAGCGGGCGGCGGCGCCAGTCGGTGAAGCGCGATGACTTGTCGATATGTTTTCCAGTGACCTTCTGAACCAGAGCGTCATAGGAAATGGCATCGCCAAAACCGCAGACCATGGCAGCAACCTGGCTGTCAAAAATCGGGGCAGGGATCAGGTTGCCCAAGTGGAAAACGATTTCAATGTCTTGACGTGCGGCGTGGAACACCTTGACCACTTTTTCATCGGCCATCAGGCGGAAGAAAGGCGCAAGATCGAGACCGGGCGCCAGTGCATCGACCAGAGCGGTATGATCGGGCGAAGCCATCTGAATAAGACAGAGTTCCGGCCAGAAGGTCGTTTCCCGAATGAATTCGGTATCGACCGTTACGAAGTCGGATTTAGCTAGGGCGGATACGGCCTCTTCAAGGGCCTCTGTGGTCGTGATGAGCTGCATATTTTTCTTTTAGAGCGCATCCCGAAAACTGTGAAGCGATTTTCGGACAAGATGCACGTTTAACAGAGGATTAGCTCGCGCTTCGATATGATTCAGTCAGATTGAAACGAGCACTGGACAATGGTGGGCTGCTTTGGGCTGCGTGCCGCGCCACAAGAAGCATATAGCGATGGAATAACACGTAAATAGTGATTTTTGTCGACATAATCCGTCAAGCTGGTTTAACAAGGCCGGATACGTGCCCGGATACAGGCAGTATCGGCTTGACAAAGCGTGATCAAAATGCGCTTTTCCGCCGGAATTGCAGCGCTTTGCCTGCACAAGATTTATAAAGTTCCAAAAGGCAGAAATCATGCACCGTTATCGCAGCCATACCTGCGCAGCCCTTCGCAAATCGGATGTTGGTTCAAAAGTTCGTCTGTCTGGCTGGGTTCATCGCGTCCGTGACCATGGTGGCATCCTCTTCATCGACATTCGCGATCATTATGGCCTCACTCAGGTTGTTGCAGATCCTGATTCGCCAGCGTTCAAGATTGCCGAAACCGTTCGTGGCGAATGGGTCATCCGTGTTGACGGTGAAGTGAAGGCCCGCGCAGATGAAGCTGTGAATGCCAATTTGCCGACCGGCGATGTTGAAATCTTCGCAACCGAGATCGAAGTTCTGGCTGCCGCCAAGGAACTGCCGCTGCCAGTGTTTGGCGAGCCGGACTATCCGGAAGACATTCGCCTTAAGTACCGCTTCCTCGATCTGCGCCGCGAAACGCTGCACAAGAACATCATGAGCCGCACGAAGATCATTGCAGCGATGCGTCGCCGCATGACCGAAATCGGCTTCAATGAGTTTTCGACGCCAATCCTGACAGCTTCCTCGCCGGAAGGCGCGCGCGACTTCCTCGTTCCAAGCCGTATTCATGAAGGCAAGTTCTACGCGCTGCCGCAGGCTCCGCAGCAGTATAAGCAGCTTCTGATGGTTGCCGGTTTCGACCGCTACTTCCAGATTGCACCTTGCTTCCGCGATGAAGATCCGCGTGCAGACCGTCTGCCGGGCGAATTCTATCAGCTCGATCTCGAAATGAGCTTCGTAACCCAGGAAGAAATCTGGGAAACGATGGAACCAGTCATGCGCGGCATCTTTGAAGAGTTTGCCGAAGGCAAGCCTGTAACGCAGCAGTTCCGCCGCATCGCTTATGACGACGCGATCCGCACCTATGGTTCGGACAAGCCAGATCTGCGCAACCCGATTGAAATGCAGGCTGTGACTGAGCATTTCGCAGGTTCCGGTTTCAAGGTCTTCGCGAACATGATCGCCAACGATCCAAAGGTCGAAGTCTGGGCAATCCCGGCAAAGACCGGCGGTAGCCGCGCATTCTGTGATCGCATGAACTCGTGGGCACAGGGCGAAGGCCAGCCGGGTCTCGGCTACATCTTCTGGCGCAAGGAAGGCGATAAGCTTGAAGGCGCTGGCCCGATTGCCAAGAACATTGGTGAAGAACGCACAGAAGCGCTCCGCAACCAGCTGGGCCTCGGCGACGGCGATGCCTGCTTCTTCGTAGCCGGTCAGCCATCGAAGTTCTACAAATTCGCAGGCGATGCCCGTACGCGCGCTGGTGAAGAACTGAACCTCGTTGACCGTGATCGCTTTGAACTGGCCTGGATCATCGACTTCCCGTTCTATGAATGGGACGAAGACAACAAGAAGCTCGACTTCGCGCACAACCCGTTCTCGATGCCGCAGGGTGGCATGGAAGCACTGGAAACGCAGGACCCGCTGACGCTCAAGGCTTACCAGTACGATCTGGTCTGCAACGGCTTTGAAATCGCTTCCGGTTCGATCCGTAACCAGCTGCCGGATGTCATGGTCAAGGCGTTTGAAAAGGTCGGTCTCAGCCAGCAGGACGTGGAAGAGCGCTTCGGCGGCCTTTATCGTGCATTCCAGTATGGCGCGCCTCCACATGGCGGCATGGCGGCCGGTGTTGATCGCGTTATCATGCTGCTCGTTGGTGCAAAGAACCTGCGCGAAATCTCGCTGTTCCCGATGAACCAGCAGGCGCTCGATCTTCTGATGAATGCACCTTCGGAAGTGTCGCCAGCGCAGCTGCGCGATCTTCATATTCGCTTAGCGCCAACCCAGAAGAGCTGATCTTCTCCGGTTTGAAAATCAAAAGCCCGGTCTCGCGACCGGGCTTTTTCTTTGACCTTATCAGTACGGCAAAACAAAACCCGGTGAGCAGAACTCACCGGGTTTTGTTTGATGAACCTAAGTTCGATCAGTTGTTGGCTTCAACGCCAACTTTCAGAAGCTGGATCAGCTTTGTCGGGTCGAGCGAAGCGGTCGCAACGATGGATGCGAAGCTTACCGACTGGTCAGGCGAAGCCGAAACGGTCAGCGACTTTGGATCGTCGAAGTACTTTTCAGCTGCGGCCTTGAGCTGCTGGGCAAATTCAGGGTTCTTGAGCTGTGTTGCCATCAGCGGAACCATCATCTTCAGCTGTTCGCCGAGCTGCTTGCCATCGGCACCCTGCTGCTTGCCATAATATTCGAGCAGCTTCTGTGTGAGTTCTTCGTTGTCAAAGCGGATAGACAGGTTCTTGAGGCTCAGCTGTTCAGCAAGACCGAGAAGAGCGAGGCCAGCTGCATCTTTTTCGGCATCAGCCTTGGCCATGTTTTCCTGTGTCTTCTGCAGAGCTTCTACGAAAGACAGATCATAGCCGTCGATAGCAGCGGTCAGATTGATCTTGCCGAGTTCTTCAGCATTGATTTCAAACTGATCCAGCGTCGCATTGCCCGAAGTCGGCAGCCATGTACCCTTCGAGTTGATCGAACCCTTAAGAGCGCTCATATCGAGTGGAGCGAGCGGGTTCTTGCCGTTCTTGTCGAAAGTCGCATCAATATCGGCAATGGTGAGATTGTAGTCGATTTTTTCGGCTTTGTTGGCCGAATTCAGAGTCACTTCCATGCCCTTGATCAGAGCGCCATCTTTGCCTGGAGTGCCAACCGAGAATTCGTCGATCTTCATCTTGTCGTAGAAGACCATCTTGGCGAGCGGGCCTTCGGCTTTCTCGGATGGGAGAATAACGTTCTCCATCGAGATGCCTTTGATTGTGGCTTTATCGTTCTTGTCCGCACCTTCAGGAGCGAAGTCCAAATCTGCAACCGAAACTTTTTCGATGCTATAACCGCCTTCTGGCGTGTCCTGCACGTTTTCGAGCGTTATATCACCGACAGGCGTCGCGCGGTCAGAAATGGTAGGCAGCTTGATTGTTGTGCCTTTGAGCAAAATGTTGTCGCCGTCAGCCTTAACTTCGGCGAAGTTCAGTTCTCCGCCCTGCTTTGTATAGAGGGCTTTAACGCGCTCTGCGACTGCATTTGCATCTGCAGCCATTGCCGCACTGCCAAGAACAAGCGAGAGCGCGGTGCTTGCTGCGAAGACGCGCACGGCCTGCTTGCTAACAACGAAAACCTTCATTTATTGGCTCCTGATCATTTGGTAAATTTTAGATAGCCTTCATAAGCCTTTACGCAAGGAAAAACAGCCTGTTTCATTCGTTACGTATAAGTTGTGGAGAAAACCTCTACAATTCCCGTATAGAAGCTAAATGACGGCAACATTGCGACGAATGTACTGGATTGGTTCTCATCCCCACTTGCTGACGAATCGCGCAATTGGTACTGAGAACTATGGGTAAAAGTCTGATTCCGCCGGACGACGGCGACGAACACATCGAACGGGTTGATCTTAAATCGGCCCTCGAGGAACGCTACCTCGCTTATGCGCTGTCCACGATCATGCATCGTGCGCTGCCGGATGTGCGCGACGGTTTGAAGCCGGTTCATCGCCGCATCATGCATGCAATGCGCCTGTTGCGACTCAATCCCGATCAGGCCTATGCAAAATGCGCGCGTATCGTCGGTGACGTTATGGGTAAATTCCACCCACACGGCGACGCCTCGATTTACGACGCGCTTGTGCGTCTGGCGCAGGATTTTGCCGTGCGTTATCCGCTCGTGGACGGGCAGGGCAACTTCGGCAACATCGACGGCGATAATGCGGCTGCGATGCGTTATACCGAAGCGCGTATGACCGAGGTCGCGACGCTGCTTCTTGAAGGCATTACCGAAAACGCCATCGACTTCCGCCCGACCTATAATGAAGAGGACGAGGAACCCATCGTCCTTCCGGGTGCATTCCCGAATCTGCTTGCCAATGGCTCGGCTGGCATCGCGGTCGGCATGGCCACCAATATTCCGCCGCATAATGTGGCGGAGCTGTGCTCGTCGGCGCTCTATCTCATCAATCATCCCGAAGCGACTGTTGAAGAACTCGTCACTTCGCCGGAAAAATGGGAAGAGCTGAAGAAGGAAGCGGAAACCGATCCGGCAGCACTATTGAAGTGCAAGGTGCGTGGTCCCGATTTCCCGACCGGCGGCATTCTGGTGGAAGAGCATGCCAACATTCTCGAAGCCTATCGCACCGGGCGTGGTTCTTTCCGCGCACGCGCGCGCTGGGAAAAGGAAGAGGGCAATCGCGGAACCTGGGTGATTGTTGTCACCGAGATCCCATATCAGGTTCAGAAGTCGCGCCTGATCGAGAAGATTGCAGAGCTGCTTCTGGCCAAGAAGCTGCCACTGCTCGACGATATTCGCGACGAGTCTGCTGAAGACATCCGCATCGTTCTGGAGCCGAAGAACCGCACGGTCGATCCTGAACTGCTGATGGAATCGCTTTTCAAGCTGACCGAGCTTGAGAACCGCGTTTCGCTCAACATGAACGTGCTCTCGCACGGTAAAGTGCCGAATGTTCTGTCACTGGGCGGCGTGCTCAAAGAATGGCTTGAACATCGCAAGGAAGTGCTCGTTCGCCGTTCCGAATACCGTCTGGCAGAAATCGAAAAGCGGCTGGAAATCCTTGGCGGTTTCCTCAAGGCATATCTCAATCTTGATGAAGTCATCCGCATTATTCGTGAAGAGGATGAACCGAAACAGGAGCTGATGCGGTTCTTTGATCTGACGGATAATCAGGCCGAAGCAATCCTCAACATGCGCTTGCGTTCCTTGCGCAAGCTTGAAGAATTTGAAATTCGCAAAGAATTCGATGGTCTGACTGCTGAAAAGACCGATCTGGAAGGCTTGCTTGCTTCGGGCACGCGCCAGTGGAAGAAGATCAGCACGGAAATCAAAGCTGTCCGTGAGAAGTTTGGCCCTGAAACCAAACTTGGCAAGCGCCGCAGCACCTTTGCCGATGCGCCAAGCCATGATCTCGAAGACATTCATCAGGCGATGATCGAGCGTGAACCGGTTACGATTGTTGTGTCTGAAAAGGGCTGGCTGCGCGCGATGAAGGGCCATATGGCTGACTTCTCGACGCTGGCATTCAAGGAAGGCGATAAGCTCAAGCTGGCTTTCCATGCTGAGACGACTGACAAGCTGCTGTTCTTCACGACGGGTGGCAAGTTCTTCACCATTGGTGCGAACACGCTTCCGGGCGGGCGCGGCCATGGCGAACCGATCCGTATCCTCGTTGATATGGAGAATGATCAGGATATCCTGACGGCCTTCGTTCACGATCCACAGGCCAAGCTTCTGCTTGTATCGCATGAAGGCAATGGCTTCATAGTGTCCGAGAATGAAGCGGTCGCCAATACCCGCAAGGGTAAGCAGGTGATGAATGTGAAGGCGCCAGATGAGGCCAAGCTTTGCCAGCGCATTTCGGGCGATCACATTGCGGTCGTGGGCGAGAACCGGAAGATGGTCGTCTTCCCGCTTTCGGACATTCCTGAAATGACACGCGGCAAGGGCGTTCGCTTGCAGAAGTATAAGGACGGCGGCGTGTCCGATGTTCGTACTTTCGCGATCAGCGACGGCCTGTCGTGGCAGGATTCAGCAGATCGTACCTTCAATCGCAGCAAAGAAGAACTTGTCGAGTGGATTGCGGCCCGTGCCTCTGCTGGGCGTCTGGTACCCAAGGGGTTTCCGCGTTCGGGTAAATTCTAAATAGCTATATTCTGTAATCGATTTCCGCTGATATGGAGCTTGGCCTAAGGCAAGAAGAGCAATTTACTTTCTTCATGCCTTAGGAGATTACATTGAAAATCAGGCAAGCCACACCAAAAGACTCTTTCGCGGTTTGTGAGGTTTTGCGTCGCTCGATAACAGAGCTTTGCGTGGGTGATCACGGTGGGCGCAATGATATTCTCTCACCTTGGCTGGCCAATAAGACTCCCGAAAACGTTCTTCAATGGATTACTGCACCGAGCCAGCTGACGGTTATTGCAGAGGCCGATCATGATATTGCGGGTGTCGGTCAGGCTTCGTTAGAGGGCAAGATATTGCTGAACTATGTCTCGCCTGAATTCAGGTTTCGTGGCGTAAGCAAGTCTATAATGCTCGCTCTCGAAGAGGGCATACGGAGCAATGGATGTGCAGTTGTCGAGCTGGTCAGCACGGGCACGGCACTCAGCTTCTATGAGGCGCTCGGATATATTGCTATAGGCTCACCGCAGGTGGCGTGTAGCGGGCGTTTATCGTACCCGATGGAAAAGCGCCTCGGAGCTTGATCCTAGCCCTCAAATTTCTGCCAGCCGCGTGGGCCGAGATGCTCCTGCGGCCTGAAGCGCGTCTTATATTGCATCTTGCGCGACCCCTCGACCCAATAGCCGAGATAGACATGGGGAAGGCCGGCAGCGCGCGCGCGCTGGATATGATCGAGGATCATGAAAGTTCCGAGCGAACGCTCGTGCATATGCGGCGTGAAGAATGAATAGACCATAGACAGGCCGTCTGCCATCACGTCGGTAAGGGCTACTGCGATTAGCTCTCCATCGCCTTTCGCGCTGATAAAACTGTCCGGGCCGCGTCTGCGATATTCGATAATCTGCGTGTTGACGTGGGTATCTTCGACCATCATCGCATAATCGAGCACTGTCATATCGGACATGCCACCCGAATGGTGACGGGCATCCAGATAATCGCGGAAAAGGGCATATTGTTCGGTGCTTGGCTGTGCTTTGTGCTGGCGGCCGATCAGATCGCGATTATGGTTCCATACCCGGCGCATACTCCGGTTCATCTCAAATTCGCCGGTCAGGATACGCACAGAAACGCAGGCGCGACAAAGCTCGCAAGCCGGACGATAAGCAATATTCTGAGAACGACGAAAACCGCCCTGCGTAAGCAGGTCATTGATTTCGCTGGCCTTGTCACCCACAAGATGAGTGAAGACCTTCCGTTCCATCTGCCCGTCAAGATACGGGCAGGGCGACGGAGCCGTTAAGAAAAACTGCGGAGACTGTTGCGGTTGATGGGTCATTCAATATCCACGAAACGGCAATACCGAACCATCTCTTTATGCCCTAAAGATTGAGCCGGCTGCACAAAACGTCAATAGACATTTTGTGCAGCCGGCCCTGAATTTTTTTGATGCTTGCTTTAGCGGTCTGAACGAATGACTGCTGTACCAAGCAAGAGGTCGTGCACGGTACGCTTACGGTCTATCACCAGAGTCGCCAAAAGGATGAACGGTGTAAGCACCACATTCAGGCCCCAGAACAGGACAGTGTGGACCAGTGCCAGCATCGGATCGACTGTGCCGCCTTCAAGGCGCACCAGCTTGATGTTCATCATCTGCATACCCTTTGTGGCCTGTTGAGGCCCGCCAAGAGTGCGAGATATGTAAAACAATGCGACTACCGGGAACATGATGGCGTAGAGCGCCCATCCCAGCGAAAGCGTGAGAATTCCAAGGATGAAAATTACGATTGCTGCCGGGATGCAAAGAAAGAAGACAATCATATAGTCGATAAGAAAAGCCATAATACGGCGTGTGCGCACGCCTTCAAAAAATGCGCGGCTTTCAAAACGCGGGCCCATGACTTCGCCGTGCAGAATATGGTCGGACATTTTTCCTTCCAGTCCTTCAAAAGAAGCGTCCGGGAACAACCGTCCGCTGTCCCGCACTGCGCGGAACAGTCTCAAGGTGGTGTATGAAACTGGCTATTTCAAGGAAACAGCGTCTCGGAATTTAGCCCTGGCTTTTCAGCTTCTCAGCAACGTCGAGCGCAAAATAGGTCAGGATGCCGTCACAGCCTGCGCGTTTGAAAGCCAGCAGGCTTTCCATCATGACTTTTTCTTCGTCGATCCAGCCATTCATGCCTGCAGCTTTGATCATCGAATATTCGCCCGATACCTGATAGGCATAAGTCGGCAGGCGGAATGTGTTTTTCAGGCGATGGATGATGTCGAGATAAGGCATACCAGGCTTAACCATCAGCATGTCAGCGCCTTCAGCCACGTCCTGTTCGGCCTCGCGCACCGCTTCGTCCGGGTTTGCTGGATCAATGTAATAAGTCTTCTTGTCGCCCTTCAGCAGACCAGCTGTACCGATTGCATCGCGATAGGGGCCATAGAAGGCGGATGCGAATTTGGTCGCATAGGACATGATCGGTACATGGTTGAAGCCATGCGCATCCAGTGCCTGACGAATAGCGCCGATACGGCCATCCATCATGTCGGACGGTGCGATAACGTCTGCACCAGCTTCAGCCTGTGCGAGCGCACCGCGCACGACCATCGCAACCGATTCGTCGTTGATGATTTCGCCATTGCGCAAAATGCCGTCATGACCATGCGTTGTGAACGGATCGAGTGCTGCATCGGTAATGATACCGATTTCCGGCACTTCCTTCTTGATCGCACGCACGGCGCGGTTGATCAGATTGTCCGGGCTTGCAACGAAAGCGCCGTCCTCTGTCTTTACTTCTGCCTTTTCGCGCGGGAAAGGCGCAATCGCAGGGATACCAAGCTTCGCGGCTTTTTCTGCCATGCGCACAGCCATATCGACCGAATAGCGCTCAACGCCCGGCATTGCGTCCACAGGCTCGCTGACATTGGTTCCGTAAGTCAGGAAGAATGGCAGGATCAGATCGTCCACCGTGAGATGTGTTTCCTGAACCAGTCTGCGTGACCAGTCGGCCTTGCGCATTCGGCGCAGACGACGTCCACCGGTCACGTCATCGACGTGCCCTGAAATGTTGGCAGAAGAAATGTTGGACAAACGATCAGTCATATCAATGTTCCCGAGAGAAGAAAGCTTGGGAATCTAACGGTTCGGAAGCTTGTTATCAGATGAGCACGGTTTATCACGGGAAAAGTGGCTAATCCAAGCACAATGGCCTGCGCAGGATTGACGCGGGGCGTTTCACTTTCTACGCATTGAAAGCATTTCCAGCAAAAGTGCAAAGCGGTTTTGCGTAGGACAATGCGTAGATTAAAAGGGCATTTCCAGCAAAAGTGCGAAGCGGTTTTGCGTGGGATAATGCGCAAGAGGGAATGATTATAGTGGTTCCAACGTTCAGTCTTATCTGGAGCCGCTTTAATCGCACGGGAGAGACATGATGCAGATCGATTTCGGTGGTGGCGGTGAAATCAGCTTTGAACGCAAGGGAAAAGCGGGCCTCGTGAAGCTGACGCGCTCATCGGCGCTCAATGCTTTGACGCATAAAATGATTCTCGCTCTCGACCGTGCTCTGCAGGCCTGGGAAACCGATCCGGATGTCGCCTGTGTTATTCTGGAAGGCGAAGGCCGGGCGTTCTGCGCCGGTGGCGACGTGGTTGCTGCCTATAAGGCCGGACGCGAAGGCACACCCGCTTTTGATTTTTTCCGCGATGAATATCGACTGAATGCCCGCATCGGGAGATTCCCAAAGCCATATATCTCGCTGCTTAACGGCATTGTCATGGGTGGCGGCGCTGGCATTTCCGTACATGGTTCGCACCGGATCGTGACCGAAAACACGCTTTTTGCGATGCCCGAAACCGGCATCGGCTTCTTCCCAGATGTCGGTGGAAGCGCCTTCCTGCCGCATCTCCATGATAATTTCGGCTATTATCTTGCGCTCACCGGCAACCGAATTCGCTGGGGCGATTGCCTGCAGAGCGGCATCGCGACCCATGCAGTGGCGGCCAGCGATCTCGACGACCTTCGCGATGACCTCGTTGCAAAAGCTGACCTTGATGGTGCTTTGGCCAGTGCTCAGTATCCCGATTTTGAGACGGCCCCCGAAACCCGCAAAGTCATTGCGGAAAGTTTCGCACATGCGACGCTTGCCGAATGCCTCGACGCTTTGGAAAAAGCAGCAGCCACGGGCAATAAACCGGCAACGGATATTCTGAATGTTATCGCCACGCGTTCGCCAACCAGTGTCGCTGTCACATTCCGCCAGATTGCCGATGGTCGCGCACTGGATCTCGACGATTGTATGCGGATGGAATATCGCATCGCGTCGCGTATGCTTGCTGGGCATGATTTCTATGAAGGCGTACGCGCGGTTTTGATTGACAAGGATGGAGCACCTGTCTGGAAGCCAGCTTCGACTGATGAAGTGAAGCCGGAAATGGTCAATGCGTATTTTGCTAATCTTGGCGAGAGGGAACTGAGTTTTTGATGCGTCAGGATGAACTGCACCAGCATATACAACCCAGCGGCACTGAATGGTCCTTTGTCTGGTTTATACGGCTGATCGCTTTAGCTGCTCTTGCGAGCGGCGTTTATTACTGGATTAAGCTGATCGGCGTTTATCCAGGCTTGCTGTGGCGTTTCGACCTCATGCCGTGGCAATGGCAGACGGCCTGCGTGGCCCTTGCTCTGCTTATGCCGGTTGCGGCAACCGGGCTGTGGATGCGTGCGCAATGGGGACCGGTGTTGTGGTTCGTGGCGGCTGTCGGTGAGATTGCCATCTATTCTGTCTTTGCGCGCCACTTTGAATACAGGCCCCTTATCGTGGGGTTTAACGCCGTTTGTCTCCTCATTTATGTTGTGTTCCGCGTCCTGCTTTACCTCGAGAAAAGACGACTTTCTCGCGTTCGTATAACGGCCTGAAATCGCGCACCGGTAACAAAACATTAAGTCTGAATCTGCATTTCGCTTGGTAAACTACTGTTAAGGCTGACTTTTAAGTCGAATTTTATGGATCGCGTCTAAAGTCCTCTCAAGACACGGTGAGAAAATACACCGGACCAACAGGAAAGAGAGTGGCCTCATGTAAGGCTGCTCCGACAGAGAGGCAAAAGAAATGATCAATGCACAGCACAGAATGGATGCATCTGCTCCGCTTTTGAATCCCGAAGCAGCTCTCCGCACACTTTATCTCGAAGCATTGCAGCTGGTTGAACGCCTGCATCGTCGCCTCCTTGATGTCATCAAGGACGAATTCGACCGCGCCGGCCGTAGCGATATCAACGCGACGCAGGCACTGCTTCTGTTCAACATTGGCAATTCAGAATTGACCGCTGGTGAGCTGCGCTCGCGCGGTTATTATCTCGGCTCGAATGTTTCCTATAATCTCAAGAAGCTGGTCGAGATGGGTTTTATCCATCACGAACGCTCGAATACGGACCGTCGTTCGGTTCGCGTCAGCCTGACAGACAAGGGCAACGAGATTGCTGATCAGGTACAGGCACTTTACCAGCGCCATATTGCTTCTATCGAGCAGGTTGGTGGTATTCAGGTTGAAGAATTCACCGCGATGAACAAGTCGCTGCAGCGTCTGGACCGCTTCTGGAACGACAGCATTGCTTACAGGCTTTGATATTGCGGATGCCGAAAGGCAGCCGACAACTTAGAAGTTTGTTGCAGAACGGTCACAATTGACCCGGTTTGTATGTTAAAGTTCATTATTGCGAGCTAATTCAGCGAGGCCTGGCTTGAAATCCGGGCTTTGCGACATGAATAAGCCATAAAAACCGACATAAGCGGTTTAATACAGCGCATAAATTAGAGCTATCTGCAGATGCGACGCATCTGGGCGAAACCGGTTAGCCTTTGGGACCAAAACTATGACCAAAACCGACAAGAATGCCGAAGCTTTCAATGTAGGCCGTCGCAGCTTCCTGCGTGGCGCAGCAACGGCCGGTTTGGCTGCTGCTGCAACTGCTATCGCTCCTGCGGCTTTTGCCCAGCAACAGGCTTTGAATGATATTCTTTCGGCGCCACGCCGCGGCAACTGGGATGACCAGTTCGATGCCCGCGCGACCGGCGGTCAGAAAGTGGCAACCAATCAGCCAGTGCTCAGCCAACAGACTGTGGGCAATCTTCAGTCCGCTATCGCACAATACGCCGATCTGGCAGGTCGCGGCGGCTGGCCACAGGTTCCGGGCAATGCGAAGCTGCAGCTTGGCGTTAATGATCCTTCGGTACAGGCTCTGCGCCAGCGTTTGATCGTTTCGGGCGATCTTCCGCGTGAAGCCGGTGTGTCCGGTGCGTTCGATACCTATGTCGATGCAGCGGTCAAGCGCTTCCAGTCGCGTCATGGCCTTCCGGCTGATGGTGTGATGGGCCAGTTTACCTATGCGGCAATGAATGTGGATGCCAATACGCGTCTTGGCCAGCTGCAGACCAACCTCCAGCGCCTGTCCGGCATGACATCTGCAACACAGTCTGAACAGCGCTTTGTGATGGTCAACATCCCGGCTGCTCGTATTGAAGCAGTGGAAGGCGGCAGCGTTTCGCAGCGCCATACAGCTGTTGTTGGCAAGATCGACCGCCAGACGCCGATCCTTGACTCCAAGATTCACGAAGTCATTCTTAATCCTTACTGGACCGCGCCAAAGTCGATCATCCAGAAGGATATTATTCCGCTGATGCGGAAGAACCCGCAATATCTCGCGAATAACAAGATCCGTCTCTACAACGCTCAGGGACAGGAAGTTCCGCCGGAAAGCGTAGACTGGAATACCGACGATGCTGTGAAGCTGATGTTCCGTCAGGATCCGGGCAAGATCAACGCCATGTCCTCGACAAAGATCAACTTCCACAATCAACATGCCGTTTACATGCACGATACGCCGCAGAAGAGCTATTTCAATAAGCTCATGCGCTTCGATTCGTCGGGCTGTGTCCGCGTGCAGAATGTCCGCGATCTTGATGTCTGGCTTTTGAAGAATACCGCTGGCTGGGATCGCCAAAACATTGAAGGCACAATTGCATCGGGTGTGAATACACCTATTCAGGTTTCCGATCCTGTGCCGCTGCATTTCGTTTACATCACCGCCTGGTCAACAGGCGATGGCGTGGTGCAGTTCCGCGACGATATCTACAAGATGGATGGTGCAACTGCTTTGGCGCTCGGCACCGATACTTGATCCCAATTGACTTACAAAAAAGCCGTCCGAACTCGTTTCGGACGGCTTTTTTGTTTTGGGTGCTGATCCAAGCTACGTCATGCCGCATTTTGGAACATGCTTTTCGCTTAGCGGCCATTGGCCTTGCTAATCGAAGTGTGATACTGCGCCTCATACCATATAGCTATCACCGGCTAACCGGAGGGTGTGAAACATGTCGCAAGCCAATAACGCTTTTTTCAACGCAACTCTTGAAGAAATCGATGCCGATATTTTCGGTGCGATCCGTAATGAACTCGGTCGTCAGCGTCATGAAATCGAGCTGATCGCCTCGGAAAACATCGTTTCTCGTGCGGTTCTTGAAGCTCAGGGTTCCATCCTCACCAACAAATATGCCGAAGGTTATCCGGGCAAGCGCTACTACGGCGGCTGCCAGTATGTTGACGTTGTTGAAGAATTGGCAATTGAACGCGCCAAGAAGCTGTTTGGCGCAGAGTTCGCAAACGTACAGCCAAACTCCGGCAGCCAGATGAATCAGGCCGTGTTTCTTGCGCTTCTGCAGCCAGGCGACACCTTCATGGGCCTCGACCTCAATTCCGGTGGCCACCTGACACACGGTTCACCAGTCAATATGTCGGGCAAGTGGTTCAACGTTGTTTCCTATGGCGTTCGTGAAGACGATCACCTTCTGGATATGGAAGAAATTGCTCGCCTCGCACGCGAACACAAGCCAAAGCTGATTCTCGCTGGCGGTACCGCTTATTCCCGCATCTGGGATTGGAAGCGCTTCCGTGAGATCGCTGACGAAGTTGGCGCATATCTGATGGTCGATATGGCTCACATTGCTGGTCTGGTCGCCGGTGGCGTACACCCATCGCCAGTTCCACACGCCCATGTCTGCACCACGACGACTCACAAGTCGCTGCGCGGTCCACGCGGCGGTATGATCCTCACCAACGATCCTGATCTGGCGAAGAAGTTCAATTCGGCTGTCTTCCCTGGCCTGCAGGGCGGCCCGCTGATGCATGTGATTGCTGGTAAGGCAGTTGCTTTCGCGGAAGCTCTGAAGCCAGAATTCAAGGTCTATGCTCAGAACGTCGTCGACAATGCGCGTGCGCTTTCGGACGAACTGAAGTCGCAGGGTCTCGATATCGTTTCCGGCGGCACAGACAACCACCTGATGCTGGTCGATCTGCGTCCGAAGAATGCAACAGGCAAGCGCGCTGAAGCAGCTCTCGGTCGTGCGAACGTGACCTGTAACAAGAACGGCATTCCTTTTGACCCAGAAAAGCCATTCGTAACTTCTGGTGTTCGCCTTGGAACGCCTGCTGGCACGACCCGTGGTTTCGGCAAGGCTGAATTCAAGGAAATCGGCTCGCTGATCGCAGAAGTGCTCGATGGTCTCAAGGTTGCAAATTCCGATGAAGGCAATGCATCGGTTGAAGCAGCGGTTAAGGCAAAGGTCATTGCACTGACCGACCGCTTCCCAATGTACGGCTATCAGGGCTAAAATTGCTCACAATTTGATGAAGCCCCGCTCAACCCTGTTGAGCGGGGCTTTTTCAATTATGCCCTAATTATGCATCAACTTAACGATGGGGTATGATTGTCAGGAATCAGTCAATCTAAGGCGTGCCTTTCAAATCGGCGCGCTTGGAAACAAAGAGTGAAGTGCGTCGCGTAAGCTATATGCAGATGCGCTTTCGTAAGTGAAAGAGTGCCATGCGTTGTCCCTATTGCCAGTCTGAAGATACGCAAGTTAAGGATTCCCGCCCGGCGGAGGATGGTGCCGTTATTCGCAGGCGCCGTGTTTGCTCGGTCTGTGGCGGACGTTTTACCACTTTTGAACGCGTACAGCTTCGCGACCTCATGGTCGTCAAGAAGAGCGGTCGCCGTGTACCTTTCGATCGCGAAAAGCTTGCCCGCTCCATCGATGTGGCATTGCGCAAGCGCGACGTGGACGAGGAGCGCGTAGAGCGTGCAATCTCCGGCATCGTGCGCCAGCTCGAGAGTTCGGGTGAGGCGGAAGTCACATCAGACGAAATTGGTCGTCTCGCCATGGATGCTCTCAAGGGCGTCGATGATATTGCCTATATCCGTTTTGCTTCCGTTTACCGCAATTTCAGCAAGGCCGTTGATTTCCACAACGTCATTGATGAACTGACGGTAACTGAAACTGATCGTGATCCGGACGCATAAAATGAGCCGAATGGAATTCCCGCACGCAAATGTGACGTCGGATGACGTTCGCTTCATGGAAGCGACCATTCGGCTTGCCCGTCGTAACAAAGGCCTCACAGGCACAAACCCGTCAGTTGGTACTATTCTCGTTAAGGACGGTATCATCGTCGGACGTGGCGTCACCGCAATCGGTGGGCGCCCTCATGCGGAGCCTCAAGCGCTCGCAGATGCAGGTGAAGCGGCCCGCGGCGCTACGGCCTATGTCTCGCTGGAGCCCTGCGCTCATCATGGTCGCACCCCGCCATGTGCCGAAGCGCTGGTGCGGGCTGGTGTCGCGCGGGTGGTGGTTGCCGCAACCGATCCGGATGACCGGGTGAGCGGAAAAGGCTTCGCCATATTGCGGGACGCGGGCATTGAAGTGGTGCCGGGTGTTCTGTCGGACAAGGCGGCTGATGACCTTGCAGGCTATCTGAATCGATCTTCTAAAAAACGTCCGGAAGTGATTCTGAAACTTGCACTTTCTGCCGATGGCTATATCGGGAAAAAGGGCGAGGGACAGGTTCCTATTACCGGTCCGATTGCGCGCGCCCAGTCGCATATTCTGCGCTCGCAGACTGATGTGATCCTCATCGGAGTTGATACTGCAATCGCCGATGATCCTATCCTGAATTGCCGTCTTCCGGGGTTGGAACAACGTTCGCCAATTCGCCTCATATTGGACAGCGGATTGAAATTACCGCTCGATTCAAGGCTTATTCGCACTTCGGAAGCCCTTCCTTTGTGGCTTTCCTGTTGTGAAAATGTGGCGCCGGAGAGGCGATACGAGATGCAGGCTGCAGGATGCCGCATCATTGCAGCGGAAAGCGATGAGGGCCGTATCGCTTTGCCGGAGCTGATGGATGATCTTGCAGCACAGGGTATTTCGTCTGTTCTGGTCGAAGGTGGAGCCAGTGTTGCCACAAACTTCCTGAAAGAAAAGCTGGTTGACCGGCTTGTTCTGTTCCGTTCGCCTGTTGAAATCGGCGCGACGAATGGGGTTGCCGTCACAGATCTGCAATCCCATATCGATAATGAATTTACAATTTTGCGCAATGCGCAGTACGGCGACGATGCCTGTATCGAGTATGTAAGGAAAGCGTGATGTTTACTGGGATTGTCACCGATATCGGTAAAGTGGATCGTATCAAGCCTTTGAATGAAGGCGTTTTGCTGCGTATTGAAACAACCTATGATCCTGAAACGATTGAGCTTGGTGCTTCGATTGCCTGTTCCGGTGTATGCCTGACAGTCGTGGCGCTGCCGGAAAAAGGCACAAATGCCCGCTGGTTTGAAGTTGAAGCCTGGGAAGAAGCACTGCGTCTGACCACGATTTCAAAATGGGAAAACGGCACCCGCATCAATCTTGAGCGCTCGCTCAAGCTTGGCGATGAAATGGGTGGTCATCTCGTTTCCGGTCACATTGACGGGCAAGCTGAAATCGTCGGGCGCAAGGAAGAGGGCGACGCTGTACGCTTTACCCTGCGCGCACCGGAAGAACTTGCACCCTTTATTGCGCAGAAGGGTTCCGTTGCGCTTGATGGCACTTCGCTGACGGTCAATGGCGTTAATAGCAACGAATTTGACGTTCTGCTCATTCGTCATTCGCTGGAAGTGACAACCTGGGGCGATCGCAAGGCTGGTGACAGGATCAATATTGAGATCGATCAGCTCGCGCGGTATGCAGCAAGGCTTGCGCAATATCAGAAATAAGCTTAGAGCCTACACTCTAAAGCTATAACAGCATTTTCCGAATTTAGCGTTGACCGCAGGTTTTGCGGTCCGCGATTTCTGCCATGGAGTCTCTCATGTCGAAGCACGAGGCGCACGCGCCGCATTTGCTCATTGTTGAAGCGCGTTTCTATGAAGAACTGTCCGACGCGCTTCTTGACGGCGCGAAGGCTGCTCTCGATGCCGCTGGCGCAACATATGATGTTGTGACGGTACCCGGCGCGCTTGAAGTGCCAGCGACGATTTCTTTCGCACTGGATGGCGCGGAAAATGGTGGCACTTATTACGATGGTTATGTTGCCCTCGGCACAGTTATTCGCGGCGAAACCTATCATTTCGATATCGTTGCCAATGAATCCTGCCGTGCGCTGACTGATCTTTCGGTTGAAGAAGGTCTTGCTATCGGCAACGGCATTCTGACAGTTGAGAATGACGAGCAGGCCTGGGTCCGTGCGCGTCGTGAAGACAAGGACAAGGGCGGCTTCGCTGCCCGCGCTGCGCTCACCATGATTGATCTGCGTAAGAAATTCGGAGCCTGATACGATGACTTCTTCTTCTGAAGGCCGTTCTGCACCGAACGCGCCACGATCTGCAAACAAGCGTGGCGTTGCACGTCTTGCAGCCGTACAGGCGCTCTACCAGATGGATGTCGCCGGTACGGGCGTCATGGAAGTCGTGGCTGAATATGAGGCCCATCGTCTTGGCAAGGAAGTCGATGGCACACAGTATCTTGACGCCGATCCGCAGTGGTTCCGCGCCATTGTCGCGGGCGTTGTCGATAGCCAGCTCAAGCTCGACCCGATGATTCATCAGGCGCTCACAGAAGACTGGCCGCTGTCGCGTCTCGACTCGACGCTGCGTGCCATCCTGCGTGCGGGTGCCTGGGAATTGCAGACCCGCAAGGACGTGCCTACAGCTGTCATCGTTTCGGAATATGTGGATATCGCAAAGGCGTTCTACACTGAAGATGAGCCAAAGCTTGTTAACGCCGTGCTCGATCGTCTGGCTTTTGAACTACGCGGCGAAAGCCGTGGTGCAAAGCCGCGTGGCCGATAAACCTTAGCCACTCTGTAAATACTCAAAAAGGCTGCGAAAAATCGCGGCCTTTTTTGCATTCTGGCACAATAAACTACGGCTTGACCTTTGCAGATAGCTTCCGCATGTTGGACATGCGGCATTGAGAATGCTGAAATGCAGAAACATCAGCCAATTATTTGATTTCTGGTCGATGTTTTCAGAATAACAACAAGCCGAAGAAGCCCGGTGAATGGTCGGTTTCAGGCACTTCCATGCCGCTATTCTTAGGCCCGGGGAGGGGTTTTCGGGCCTTTCATGCGCTGATGTGTGCAGGCAATCGCCACCCTTGTGAGCGGTCTGCTTGTGACTGGCGCGAGCTCATGGGAGTTGGCCTAAATGGGAATTGGAGTTCTTCTTCTCGTCATTGCCTGTGGTGTGCTTTCCGTTCTTTTTGCCGTATGGGCGATCCGCTCTGTACTTGCGGCCGATCAGGGCACACCGCGTATGCAGGAAATCGCTGGTGCCATCCGTGAAGGTGCTGCAGCCTATCTCACCCGACAATATACGACCATTGCCATCGTTGGCGTCGTGGTCTTTCTGGCAGTCTGGTATCTGCTGTCTATTTCTGCCGCCGTGGGCTTCCTCATCGGGGCTGTGCTTTCCGGGCTGACCGGCTTCATCGGTATGCATGTTTCCGTTCGTGCAAATGTGCGAACCGCACAGGCGGCATCCTTGAGCCTCGCGGGTGGTTTGGAAATTGCTTTCAAGTCCGGCGCTATCACCGGTATGTTGGTGGCGGGTCTCGCTCTGCTGGGCGTCTCAGTCTATTATTTTATCCTGACTTTCTGGCTGGGTTATTCACCTTCCGACCGCACGGTCATCGATGCCCTTGTGGCACTTGGCTTCGGCGCTTCGCTCATTTCAATCTTTGCGCGCCTTGGTGGCGGCATCTTCACAAAAGGTGCTGATGTCGGTGGCGATCTGGTGGGTAAGGTTGAAGCAGGTATTCCGGAGGATGATCCTCGCAATCCTGCAACCATTGCCGATAATGTTGGCGACAATGTCGGTGACTGCGCAGGCATGGCGGCGGACTTGTTCGAAACCTACGCAGTGACGGTCGTTGCAACCATGGTTCTGGGCGCGATTTTCTTCACTGGCTCAGATTTTCTCTCAAGCGTGATGCTCTATCCGCTGGCGATTTGCGGCACTTGTGTCATCACTTCGATTGCTGGCACGTTCTTTGTCAAACTCGGCGTCAATGGCTCGATCATGGGCGCGCTTTACAAAGGCTTGATCGCAACCGGACTTTTGTCCGTGGTGGGTTTGGCGATTGCCAACACGCTCACCATTGGCTGGGGTGAAATCGGCACTGTCGCAGGCATGTCGATCACCGGCACCAATCTCTTCATCTGCGGGCTGATTGGTCTCGTCGTCACCGGTCTGATCGTGGTGATTACCGAATACTACACCGGAACTAACAAGCGTCCGGTCAATTCGATTGCCCAGGCTTCGGTCACTGGCCATGGCACCAATGTCATTCAAGGCTTGGCTGTTTCGCTTGAATCGACGGCTTTGCCAGCAATTGTCATTGTTGGCGGTATCATCGGCACATATCAGCTCGCGGGCCTCTTTGGCACAGCAATTGCCGTTACTGCCATGCTTGGCATTGCCGGTATGATCGTGGCCCTCGACGCTTTTGGCCCGGTTACGGATAATGCTGGCGGTATTGCTGAAATGGCCGGCCTTGATCCGGAAGTGCGCAAATCGACCGATGCTCTCGATGCCGTCGGTAACACGACCAAGGCCGTCACCAAGGGCTATGCAATCGGGTCGGCAGGTTTGGGTGCGCTTGTGCTCTTCGCAGCCTATTCAAACGATCTGGCTTATTTTGCCGCCAACGGGCAAACCTATCCATATTTCGCGGATATGGGGCCGGTGTCGTTCGAGCTCTCCAATCCCTATGTGGTTGCCGGTCTGATCTTTGGTGGCCTCATCCCCTATCTCTTTGGTGGTATGGCGATGACGGCTGTCGGTCGTGCGGGCAGTGCGGTGGTGCAGGAAGTGCGTCGTCAGTTCCGTGAGAAGCCGGGCATCATGACGGGCAAGGATCGTCCGGATTATGCGCGAGCTGTCGATCTTCTGACGAGAGCCGCCATTCGGGAGATGATTATCCCGTCGCTTCTGCCGGTTCTGGCGCCGCTTGTCGTCTATTTCGGCGTGTTGCTTATCTCAGGCTCCAAAGCCGCCGCTTTTGCAGCACTCGGTGCCTCGCTGCTGGGCGTCATCATCAACGGTTTGTTCGTGGCTATATCCATGACATCCGGCGGTGGCGCCTGGGATAATGCCAAGAAGAGCTTCGAAGATGGCTTTACGGATGCTGACGGTGTGAAACATCTCAAGGGATCGGAAGCGCATAAGGCTTCCGTGACTGGCGATACCGTCGGCGATCCTTACAAGGATACGGCAGGTCCAGCCGTTAATCCTGCCATCAAGATCACCAACATCGTGGCACTCTTGCTGCTTGCGGTGCTGGCTCACATGGCTTGATGAAGCACCAACAAAAAAGCCCCTCCAAAAGAGGGGCTTTTTTTAATTCTTTGTATTGGATCAGTTGTTCGCGCCGCCAGCAGCACCCGGCAATGATGTCGGAGCTTTGGAAACACCCTGAATAATCTGACCAATGAAGGTCTGGTCCTTGCCGCCAGTTGGCGTGGTGCGCGATACGAAATCGAACAGCTTGCCGTCCTGAAGGCCGTAATTGGCAATATTGCTGACCTTGCCGTCCTTGTCGAAGTAAACGGCAAGGATATGACGGTCGATAATTTTGGGCTTCATGAACTGAGCCGCACGATAACGCTTCTGCGAAATGTAATAAAACACTTCGTTATCGAAGGTCGCCGTAGTGGATGGCGTACCGAGTGCGAGAAGCACCTGTTCACGGCTGGAGCCAACCGGAACCGAATCAAGTGCCTCCTGATCGAGCACGTAACCCTCTGTAAGTGTTTCCGACGGGTTTAGCGTGGACGCAGTGTTGCATCCGGCGAGAGCCGCCGAAAAGAGAATTGCTGTGCCTGCGAGAAGGGCACGCTGTTTGCGTGCGCTTAGGAAAATTCGCTGCAACAAAGACCTCTCCATACATTCTATATCAGCGCGGCACTTTCGCCGTCGGGAGAACTTCGGTAAACCACCTTGCTTCTGGATGCAACAAGTACGGTCGTACGGGAATGATTCTTCGACTTTTTCGCCGCAAATCTAAAGCAAATGAGACAGTTGTGCTTCGCGTTTACGAGACGATCGTGGCAGCGGCGCGGCAAAAGCGTTTTTATGCACAATTTCAAGTGCCTGATACGCCTCTCGGTCGCTATGAAATGCTCTCAGTTCATATTTTTCTCGCTCTTCATCGCCTGAAAGGCGAAAAATCTGCATTATTGCCGCTTGCGCAGGACATTGCAGACGAATTTTTCAAGGATGTCGATCATTCCTTGCGGGAATTGGGAATCGGTGATCAGGGCGTTCCCAAGCGCATGAAAAAGCTTGCACGCATGTTTTATGGTCGTGTCAGCTCTTATGGGACTGCATTGGATGCCGGTGATCGCGACATGCTGGCAACAGCTTTGACACGCAATATCCGCCCGGACCTCGAATTATGGCCGCATTCTCACTATTTGAGTGAATATCTGTTTGCTTGCCGTGATCGGCTGGCAAAAATTGAGGACAGTGCTTTGGCGGCAGGCGACATATCCTTTATGGATGCTGACGAGATGGCGTTTGCGCCAATATAGCATTTCCAGCAAAGGTGCGAAGCGCCTCCGCAGGGAAATCAGTTCGCTGGACTGATTTCTTTTCCTGCTGCGATGCGTCGGATAATGTGTAAAAACAAACAGTTACAGCGGTTAAAACTTAACTGGAACCGCTGCAAATAACGAAACAAAGGCTAAAGAGAATGACTGATAAACCGGCGCTGACCTATCCCGTTCCGGTTCTGCATCTGCCCCCCAAGGGCATAACGGTGAAGATTGGGACCACTGACAAGGAAAGAGCTGCTTTGGCTGCCCAGCATGGCTTAGAGGCCGTGAATTCCTTTGCTGCAGAGTTTTTGCTGACGCCTTGGAAAAAGAGCGGCATTCGTTTGCGCGGAACCGTCAATGCGGAAATCGTGCAGTCATGCGTGGTTACACTTGAACCGCTTAATGCGACGATTGCGGAAGAAGTCGATACGATCTTCGTGCCAGAAAATTCACGCCTTGCGAAAATTCAGCTCGATGAGAGCGGAGAATTGCTGCTGGACGCCGATGGCGCGGATATTCCCGAGACTTTTCCTGGCGACAAAATTGATATTGGCGCTGTGGCTGAAGAGTTTTTCGAACTGGCGCTCGATCCATACCCTCGCAAACCCGGCCTGCCTGACGATGCCGAGCCAGCCGTATTTGGCGATGTTGAAGAGGAAGAGAAGCCTGATTCGCCTTTTGCCAAGCTCTCGGAATGGTCCAAGAAGCCCTGATTTAACCGATGCTTGAGAGAATCTGGTTGTGCGCGACCGGAAAAACACTATTTTCGCGGAAAACCCCTATGTTTATAAAGAAGCAAATGGGGCAGGGATCGCACAGGAATAATCAATAGTGATAAAAATTTCGATTGACGCCATGGGCGGTGATTTTGGCCCTGAAGTGGTCATCCCTGGTGCTGCGAAGGCGCTTGAGCGTCATCCTGATATCCGGTTTATTTTCTTCGGTCTGGCTGGTCAGGTCGAGCCCATACTTGCGCGTTATCCAAAACTACAAGCTGCTTCCGAGTTCCGCGCCAGTCAGGTTGCGATCAAGATGGATGACAAACCAAGTCAGGCGCTGCGCGCTGGTCGGGGCAAGTCTTCCATGTGGCAGGCGATTGAAGCGGTAAAGACCGGCGACGCTGATGTCTGCGTTTCTGCTGGTAATACCGGCGCACTGATGGCCATGTCCAAATTCTGCCTGCGTATGCTGTCTGATGTCGAGCGTCCGGCAATTGCCGGTATCTGGCCTACACTGCGTGGCGAGAGCATCGTTCTCGACGTTGGCGCAACGATTGGTGCCGATGCACGTCAGCTTGTCGATTACGCGGTTATGGGCGCGGGTATGGCGCGGGCGCTTTTTGAGGTGCGCAAGCCGACGGTCGGTCTCCTCAATGTCGGTACGGAAGAAGTCAAAGGTCTCGACGAGATTAAGGAAGCTGCCCAGATTCTGCGCGATACACCGCTGGAGGGTTTGCAATATACCGGCTTCGTCGAAGGAAATGATATTGGCAAAGGCACGGTCGATGTCGTCGTCACAGAAGGCTTTACGGGCAATATCGCTCTGAAAGCCGCCGAAGGCACTGCTCGTCAGATGGCAACGCTTCTGCGCCAAGCCATGAGCCGTACCTTGCTTGCCAAGATCGGTTATATTTTTGCCAAGGGTGCATTTGATCGTATTCGCGAGAAGATGGACCCGAACAAGGTGAATGGCGGCGTTCTTCTTGGATTGAGCGGTATTGTTATCAAGAGCCATGGCGGCGCAACGGCAGAAGGTTTCTGCTCGGCGGTCGAAGTCGGCTATGACATGGTGCGTAATAAGCTTCTTCAGAAGATTGAAGCGGATCTGGCGCATTTCCACCACAGTCATCCGCATTCTGCGTCTAATGACGGCAACGAAACAGCCAAATGATAATTAACCCATAACAGGGTATGAATTTTGACCGGCAGGCGTGGGTCTGCGATGGTCAGGCTAGGACAGGAAAACAAGATGATAAGATCTGTCGTAAGAGGTATTGGTTCGGCTCTGCCTAAGCGGATCATGAAGAATTCCGATTTTGAGGGCGTGGTTGAAACCTCTGACGAATGGATTGTCCAGCGTACAGGTATTCGTCAGCGTCACATTGCTGGCGAAGGCGAAACGACAGTATCGTTGGGTGCGGCTGCTGCGCGCGCTGCATTGGAAAATGCTGGCCTGCAGGCTTCTGATATCGATCTCGTTCTGGTCGCAACCTCGACGCCAAACCATACGTTTCCTGCAAGTGCAGTCGAAATTCAGCGCGAACTCGGCATCACGACGGGCTTTGCATTCGATCTGCAGGCGGTTTGCAGTGGCTTCATCTATGCCGTTACGACTGCTGACCTCTATATCCGTGGCGGACTCGCACGTCGTGTTCTGGTTATCGGCGCAGAAACCTTCTCGCGCATTCTCGACTGGAATGATCGCACCACCTGCGTTCTGTTTGGCGACGGTGCCGGTGCGCTGGTTCTCGAAGCCGGCGAAGGCAAGGGCCTAACCTCTGATCGTGGTATTTTAGCTGCCAACCTTCGTTCCGACGGCAATCACAAGGAAAAACTCTTTGTGGATGGCGGCCCGTCGACGACACAGACGGTCGGTCATCTGCGCATGGAAGGCCGTGAAGTCTTCAAACATGCCGTGGGCATGATCACAGATGTGATCGAAGCATCCTTTGCTGAAACGGGCCTTAGCGCCGACGATATCGACTGGTTTGTGCCGCACCAGGCCAACAAGCGCATTATCGATGCTTCGGCCAAGAAGCTGAATATAGCTGAGGAAAAGGTCGTTATAACCGTTGATAGACACGGCAACACCTCTGCTGCGTCGGTTCCGTTGGCTCTTGCTACGGCTGTCGCTGACGGTCGTATCAAGAAGGGCGACCTCGTTCTTCTGGAAGCTATGGGCGGTGGATTTACCTGGGGCGCAGTTTTATTGCGCTGGTAATAAAAAAATTGATGGGCCGCGAGGAAACTCGCGGCTTGACCACACCGCTTTTATTTGTGTAACCTCCTGTCACTTAAGGATATTATCTGTTCAAACACTAACCAGGTAGGTTCGGTTATGGGAGGTAAGACGGTCACACGCGCTGATCTGGCAGAGGCTGTTTACCGAAAGGTAGGCCTGTCCAGAACAGAATCGGCGGCTCTGGTCGAGATGATACTCGATGAAGTCTGTGACGCCATCGTCAACGGTGAAACTGTGAAGCTGTCGTCTTTCGCGACATTTCAAGTCCGTGACAAGAATGAGCGCATCGGCCGTAATCCGAAGACTGGCGAGGAAGTTCCTATTCTCCCACGCCGCGTCATGACGTTCAAAGCTTCTAACGTTCTCAAGCAGCGTATTCTGCAGGAACACCAGAAGCGTAGCGCAAAAGGCGCCAAGTAATCACCTCATATAGATAAAGAGAGATTTGTCTCTTTATCTCTTCGTCCTCACTGGACGAAGTATTTCCGCTTGCTTATTTATCCAGTGACATCTGTAAATCCGAAAACTGTGCCTCTTCCTGTAATATATGAAGGGGTGCTTATAAAGTTCTGATATTATATAATCGACGGATAAAGCGAGTCGTTTCGCTAATATAACAGACCGGAAAGTAGGGGCTTTTCATCCCAACTTTTTGTGTTAAACGCCGTTAGATTATTATGATATTATGGCTGGCGCTGATTGATGTGCCGATTGCCATTTGAACTATCTGGACTGGCAGGTTCGCCCAAAAGACGACCACACCACTGGAAAGGGCAAGCAGATGGACAAAAGCCCTGATGCATTCAGGACTATTAGCGAAGTTGCCGAGGATCTCGATCTCCCTCAGCATGTACTGCGTTTCTGGGAAACGCGTTTCACCCAGATAAAGCCTATGAAGCGGGGCGGTGGTCGCCGCTATTATCGTCCGCTTGATGTTGAGCTTCTCAAGGGTATTCGTCATCTGCTTTATGATCAGGGTTACACCATCAAGGGTGTGCAGCGTCTGCTTCGCGAGAACAACGCACAGTTCATCATTGCCTTGGGTAATGGCGATGTGCAGGCTATTGAAGCGATCACGCGCCAGAAACAGGCTGCGGCTGAAAAGCAGGCAATGGAAAATGCCGCTGATCATGAAATGGCTTTGCCGAACGGCATCAAGGCACCACAACCTGCACGCAAGCTGTTCGGATTGCTGAAGGGTGAAGAAGACGGCCCGATCGGTGCCGATGGCAAGCGGCCATCGAAAGACAATCGGTCGCTGTTGCAGGAAGCGCTTTTTGATCTGCTTGAATGTAAGCGACTATTGGATCAGGTTCGCTAGAGCATTTTGCATTTAAGCTGAATCATTCGAAACGCTCTATCTTTTTGTTTTTACGCATGTCTTTGCCCGAAAACTGGTGTCCGGTTTTGAGAGACGTGCTCAAAGAACGTAATTGAATAGAGATAATAAAAAGGGAGGCTTTTGCCTCCCTTTCTTTTTCGGTTATGTCGATGAGAGTTTGAGCCCGACGATGCCCGCGAGAATGAGCGAGACGCTTAAAATCCGGAAGAACGTCGCAGCTTCGCCCAGAATGACAATCCCCACCACGAATGCACCCAAGGCACCGATTCCGGTCCAGATTGCATAGGCTGTGCCCAAAGGCAGGCTACGCATGGCAATTGACAGCAGTGCAAAGCTGCCGATCATCGTTACGATGGTGATGATTGTCGGCGTCAGAAGAGAGAATCCTTCTGACTTTTTCATAAAATAGGCCCAGACGATTTCAAGGCCGCCCGCAAGTACGAGATAAATCCATGCCATTATAGTGCTCCTTGGGTATGGGCCGTCCCATATTTGAAGGAACGAAAGGTCGTCCTTTCGCTCTGGTATTGGGTTTCGAGCGCATCCCGAAAAGTGTGAAACGGTTTTCGGACCAAGATGCGCGTTAAAACAGATGAATAGAGCGGCGCTCTAGTGAGAAGGATGCAGGGCGTCGTTTAGATACATGCAGCTTAGCATGGTGAAAACATATGCCTGAATGATAGCCATAAGCAATTCGAGTGCGGTAAGTGCGACAGTCATGGCAAGTGGTAGAACTGCCGACAACAAGCCCATCGTGCCCAAACTGCCCAAGCCCACGACAAAGCCCGCAAAGACTTTAAGCGTGATGTGCCCCGCCAGCATGACGGCAAACAAGCGCACCGAATGGCTGATTGGCCGTGAAATATAGGACATCACCTCGATAGGTACGATAATCGGCGCGAGTATCATGGGGACACCTGCCGGCATAAACAGCTTGAAGAATTTAAAGCCGTGGCGGACCAGCCCATAAATAGTCACGGTGAGAAATACCAGCATCGCCAGCGCGAATGTCACAATGATGTGGCTTGTAACCGTAAAGGCATACGGAAACATCCCAATGAGATTTGCAACGAGGATGAACATGAAAAGCGAGAAAACCAGCGGGAAGAACTTCATCCCGTGTTCGCCTGCATTCTCGCGAATCGTTTTGGAAACAAACTCGTAGAGCATTTCGACTGACGACTGCCAGCGGCCAGGCACAACCCGATTCCGGCGTGAGGCTAAAAACAGAAAGCCAGCAGCAACTGTTACAGTCAGCAGCATGTAAAGCGCAGAATTTGTGAAGACAATCTGTTGGCCACCAAGTGTACCAAGCTCGACGATAGGTCGAATCGCAAATTGCTCAATAGGTCCAGCCACGGAACACCCCTCTTATGGGGCCGTCCCCTATGCGAACACAGACGCGGGTCGTCCCGCGCAACTTTCAGATAGAGACATTTTTTGCGGGCCGCAAGTCTCACTTAATTCAGAACCTACGAAAACTTGAATGGGCAGCTCTGGATCGAGACCGTTTTTGCGCTATTTTTAAAGTAACGCAACTCACTCTGGAGACTGATTGATGGCCATCTCACGGCGAAATTTCATTGTTGCTGCTTCTGCTGCGGGGGGCGGGGCAGCTCTGTCGCCATTCGATAGCTCTCAGGCTCAGGCACAAGGTCAGGCTTCGGTGTCAAAGGTCGAGAATCCAGGTTTTCATCGCTTTCAGTTTGGCGATTTTGAAATCACGACGCTTTCCGATGGGCGCAGAGCCGGCGAAGCGCCTGAAAAAACCTATGCAATCAATCAAGACCCGAAGGACGTTGCGGCACTTCTGGAGGAAAATCTCCTGCCGACTGATCGCTTTGTGAATAGTTTTACACCAGTTCTGATCAATACGGGCAAAGAGTTGGTGCTGTTTGATACCGGAATGGGCGCAGGGGCGCGCGAAGCCGGGCAGGGCAAATTAATCAGCGCTCTTGAGGCTTCGGGCTATAAGGCGGACGACGTATCACTCGTTGTGCTCAGCCATTTTCACCCCGATCATATTGGCGGCTTGATGGAAGATGGTAAGCCGGCTTTCGCGAATGCGCGTTACGCTGCCGGTCAGAAGGAATTTGACTTCTGGACAGATCCGGAGCGTCTTGAGACACCGGCTAAAACCGTTGCGCAAATGGTGGAAAAGAACGTGAAGCCATTCGCCGAAAAAACGACTTTCGTCGATGATGGCAAGGAGGTCGTCTCGGGCATTCACGCGGTGGGTGCTTATGGCCATACGCCAGGTCATCTGGCGTTCCGAGTGGAATCGGGCGGAAAGTCGCTGATGCTGATTTCCGATACGGCCAATCACTCTGTCATCACCTTACAGCGCCCCGACTGGCATGTTTCTTTTGATATCGACAAGGAAATGGCGGTTGAAACCAGAAAGCGTATCTTCGATATGCTTGCGACGGAACGTCTGCCGTTCATTGGCTACCATATGCCTTTCCCATCCCTTGCTTATCTTCAACGCGCAGGTGAGGGCTATCGTTACGTCCCGGAAACTTACCAGATCCGCGCAAGTTAAGTCCGCTTATCTACGGTGCAGGGCTGTTCATTTCTGCAATTGCAGAAATTAGACCTTGCGCCGTAACAGGTTATATTCTACGGCTTTTTCATGGTCCGGAGCGTAGCGCAGCCCGGTAGCGCACTTGACTGGGGGTCAAGGGGTCGTGGGTTCGAATCCCGCCGCTCCGACCATTAAATCAAGCCTAACAATAGAAGTTTTTATGGTGCTTTTGCTGACGCTTTTCACAAGCTTCGGCTGAGGATTTCCATCATTTTTGAAAATTGTTTTGTAGCCGAAGTGAAGCGCTCAGTGCCGTCTGCAGTCTGCAAAAGCACAAAAAAGCCCCTGTATAGAACAGGGGCAATTTTGTTAACCTAATGCAATTTTGGATAAGAATACGTACGGGGGTAATACGATAAACTGATCCATAATGAAGTTAGTAAAAGAAGTTACGAAAATCTATTTCCACGTTAAATGAAAAAATGCCTGGTAATAGTATATCTTGATTAGATCGCAATTTTAGTTATTGAACAACCGCACTTGTTCGCTCACAATTATGAAGTGGGATTGTCTTATATGATGCAAGTTTGGTTGATTGATATTTTCCAAACGAAAAGAAATTTTACCATTTGGTTTAAAATATTTATTTGTATAATGCGGCGCTTCACGAATGTTATATTTAAGAGGAATCGTTCTTTCATTGCTGAAATTATTGCTGTTATCTGATCTCAAGCGGTATTTATTCGTCTTTTTCAGGTTGATGCTTGATGTGCGAGGCATGTAGTGATGAGTTTGATCATTGATTTCGTCAAATACGTTTCAATCGTCGTGATTGGTCTTTTGCCTATTATGAATCCCTTGACGACAATTCCCTTATATATGTCGCTGACCAAGCGCATGAGTGCTGAAAACAAACGTGTTCAGGCGCGAAAAGCATGTATTTATGCATTTTCGATTCTCACAGCATTTCTATTGCTCGGAAACGGGATCATCTCGCTTTTCAGCATATCCATGCCAGGTATTCGCGTCGCTGGCGGGCTGATCATCATGATCTTGGCGTTGCGGATGATTTTCTCAGGGGAGGATTCGTCATCAGAAGTAGATGCAGAGCCCGCCGATATCAAAAAAGCTGATCTGGATTATTCTTTCTCACCACTCGCAATGCCGAGCCTTGCTGGGCCGGGCTCTATTGCGGTTATTATGAGCTTTGGATCGCAGATTCCGTTTGAGCACACAATCATCGGCCATGGGATTGTCATTGTTGGTATCGCCATCACGATCTGCGTTGCTTATCTCGCACTCTCGTCTGCCTCACTGATTGAAAAGGTGCTCGGGGAACACGGTATGCAGGCTGTGACAAAGATCATGGGCTTTCTGCTGACCTGTGTGGCCGTGCAGTTTCTGGCGTCCGGTATCCGCGATTTCTACATCGAGTTCAGCAAAATCAGCTGATCCAATCAGGATCGTGGGACGAAGAGGATGATGCAGGTACCGACAAAGGCCGTTGCGGCACCAATGATATCCCAACGGTCTGGACGCATTCCTTCTGCAGCCCAAATCCAAACAATCGAAGCGATGATGTAAATACCGCCATAAGCGGCGTAAGCACGGCCAGCAGCGTCACTTTCAATCAGTGTAAGCAGGTAAGCAAAGAGCCCAAGGCAAACCAGCCCGGGAATGAGCCAGAGCTGCGACTTATCGAGTTTGAGCCACGCCCAGAATGTAAAACAGCCTGCGATTTCAAACAAAGCTGCGGCGACATAGATAAGAAGCTGCAAAGCGATTTTCCTAGAGACGGTTAGTTGCACATGGCTGAGGTTCAGCAGCTTTGCGCTGGTATTTATACTCCAGCCCCGCGCACCCCCAAATAATGCCGAACAGCAAATAGAAATGACGCCAGTGATCGGTATCAATGACATTGCCGATCAGCACATGCCCTAGATAGGCAGCATAGGCGCACATCAGAAATGGCTGCCACGGGCGGTTTCGAAACATCAGTTTGAAACCAATGCCGAGCGTTAGAAAAGTCAACGTCATAAAGCTTATGAAACCGATCCATCCATAGTCGAGTACCGCTTTTAGCCAGGTATTATGCGTGTCCTCACCAAACATAGGCCCAAACTCAAGCGGTCCAATGCCCAAGGGATGTTCGGTGGCTAACCACATGCCCAGCCAATGACGTGCAAAGCGGCCCAGCCGCGCGCTATCGTAGCTTTGTTCCAGCTGTGCGCGCTCGAGAAAGAAGGAGCGAACATCTGGGATCTGCAGCAACAGCAGCACAGTGAGAACAATCACGACAACAGAGAGGAGGCCAATCGTTATAAGCCGCAGCCGGAACTTGTTGCTTTCACTTTGCAAAAACAGAACTGCGAAAATGCAAATGAAGGAGAGGGGAACCATCCCCCATGCGGCGCGTGAGAACGATACCAATATGCCCAGCACAAGCACGCAACACAGCGGCATGTAAATCAGGAGATCGCGCATATTTCCGCGCATGATACGGTAAAGGCACCATGTAAAAGGCAGAACCAGAAACGGAGCGTAGACGTTAGAATCCTGAAATGCCCCTTTAGCACGATCATAACGCGTGAAGATTTCCGCACCGGGGAAAAGATTGAGATAGCCAGCAATTCCCAATAGCGAAGATACAAGACCGATGAGCAGATAGGCATTGAAGATCGTTTTCAGGCGCCGATAGTCGGCTTCGATGATTGCTGCATAGAAAACCGCTGTGAAGGCCAGGAAGAGCGACACAGCGATGTAAAGCGGCGCATCCTTGGTATCCGCCATCTGCATGACGGAAATCATGCCGCCGAAATTGAACATGGTGAAGATTGCAAGCAGCACCATACTGGTCCGCGTCAACCGCATCCCGAAAAGCAGCGCTACACTAATGAGCGCGACCATATAGAGTTCATACGGCGCGGGCTCGCTCATGACGAACCCAAGCAGAAATACACCGAACCCTATAGCGAAATTACTGATCAGCCTGTTCAGTGCGCGCTTGCCCGCAACATCGGCAGCAGGCAGGCTACGCCGATTTTGAGCCGCATCGTTGACGCTATGGGAAATCGCGCTCAATAAGCATTTTCCGTATTGAGAAGTCGGATCGGCGTGAGAAACAGGATCTTCAGGTCAAACCAAAGCGACCAGTTTTCAATATAAAACAGATCATATTCGGTGCGCATTCTGATCTTGTCGTCATTGTCGATTTCGCCGCGCCAGCCATTGATCTGAGCCCAGCCTGTTACGCCCGGTTTTACGCGGTGGCGGGCGAAATAGCCGTCAACCACTTCGTTGTAGAGCACATTGTGTGAGTGAGCAGCTACTGCATGGGGGCGAGGTCCGACGAGGGACAGCGATCCGGTTAGCGAGTTGAAGAACTGTGGCAGCTCATCGATAGACGTTTTGCGGATAAAGCGGCCAACTCGAGTTACACGCGGATCATTTTTAGTGACGGCATTGCGCGCTGTCGGGTCGCTAAGCTCGGTGTACATCGAGCGGAACTTCCAGACATTGATCACTTCGTTGTTAAAGCCATGGCGCTTCTGCTTGAAGATTACAGGTCCCTTGCTGTCGAGCTTGATGGCAATGGCTGTGGCCAGCATGATCGGCGAAAGGAAAATGATGCCAAGCAGACTGAAGGTAATGTCGAAAATACGTTTCGCGACAGAATCCCAATCGTTGATTGGTTTGTCGAAAATATCCAGCATCGGCACGGTGCCGATGTAGGAATAAGCACGGGGACGGAAGCGAAGATGATTGTTGAGGGCCGAAAGACGAATATCGACCGGCAGGACCCAAAGCTTGTTCAAGATCATTAGAATACGCTCTTCAGCACTGATCGGCAGAGAGACGATCAGCATGTCGATATAGGCGATACGTGCAAATTCTATGAGTTCTTTGATGTTTCCAAGCTTGGGATAGCCAGCGACGATAGGTGGAGAGCGTTTATCATCGCGATCATCGAAAATGCCGCAAATGCGAATATCATTATCCGGCTGTTGCTCGAGCGAGCGGATCAGCGCTTCAGCGTTAGGGCCACCACCGACGATTACGGCGCGACGCTCCATGATACCGTTTCGTGCCCAGCGGCGGATGCGCCATGAAACGAACAGACGGCAAATAATGAGAACAATCAGACCGCTCAAGGCCCAGATAAGAAACCAGGCACGCGAAAAGTCGGACGAAACTTTAAACAGAAAGCCAGCGACGGCGACTGTACCAAGAACCGTCGCCCAGCTGATGATGACGCGTTTCAAATGGCGGCTGGGGCTACGCAGAATATTGATCTGATAGCCGTTGTTTATTTCCATCGAAAGCACATACAGGCCACCGCCTGCGGCCATGATCAGGAAATAATAAAGCAAATGAGGAGTGTTGAAGCTTACGTAATAAGCGAAACTGAATACGCCCGTCAGAAAAACAATGCCGAACTCAACGAGCCTGATGACCCCGCTCACCATGGTTGGTGACAATGTGTCACGAGCATATTGCTCGGCCATCTGGCGCGCCATCGGGTTCAGTTCTACCCGTTCGTTCTGCTTGGAATCCTTCGCACCGCTGGCATTGCTTGCCTCAAGGCTGTTTGGAGAAGGCGTATTATTATCCCGCACAGTTTTACCCCTACTAATCAAAGTGCCGGGCTATCTTTAAAGGCAAATCCTAAGGAATTGCTGATTAAACGGCCTCCATCACGATAAGATCGTTAGGATCGTGCCTCACGGTAAACCAATTCTATAGAATGTGCCATTGTCTGGAGGCTGAAGCGCTCATGCAAGCGCGAGGTGTCGGGCATGGAAGCCTTAAAGCTGTCTTCGTCGTTCATGATGACAAGCAGCTTAGCTGCCAATTTCTCCACGTCGGGTTCGACGAGAGAAGGAGAGCTGGGGCCGAAGATTTCTGGGATGCCACCGACATTGCTCGCGAGCACAGCCTTTCCAGCAGCCAAAGCTTCCAGAACGATATAGGGAAAAGCTTCTGCACGCGATGGCACGACCATGACTTTCCCGAGCGCAAAAGCTTCGCGTGCTGCCATTCCAGACATAAAACGGATTTGGTCCGCCATTCCCAGCTCATCTGAGAGCGCCAGAAATTCCGGCTTCTCGGCGCCGTCGCCTATGATTGTCGTGGTGAAGCGTTGGTTGTGTTTGTCGCGAAGGTCGGCGAGGGCGCGGATCAACAGATCAGGGCCCTTCAAGGCACGCATGGTTCCGACAAATAGAAAATCGGTGGCGTCTGGTACGGTTGCCGCATGAACAAACTCTTCATCGGACAAACCATTATAGATGACCGCATGAAGATCATATGGTCGACCGACTTTCTCTTCGTATGTTCGCTTCTCAAAATTTGAAACAAACAGAACAGCGTCGGTCAGCGGCGCCAGCAGTTTTTCGATGAGAAAGACAGCGCCACGGCGGCGTGTCTTTCTGTCGAAATGCAGGCTACCGCCATGCGGTGAATAGATACGGGCTACGCGAGACTTAAAAACCCGTAGGACTGAACCGAACAGACGTGCATAAACGCCACCTTTGGCGCCATGACCGTGCAGGATGTCCGGCTGCAATTTCTTGATGATACGATACGCTTTGAATGCCGCTTTGATATCGCCAGTGCCGATATGTCGTTGCATGGCGATACGGTGGATACCAAGCGTAAGGTACGGCTGTAACTCTTCGAGCAACGCTTCTTCACGCGGACCGCCGGTCGTAGCATCGCAGACGATGCCGACCTGATGTCCATTTTGAGCTTGCGTCGCGACGAGATCACGCACATGGCGGAACAGCCCGCCGGTTGGCTCACGGAAACAATGGACGATCCGAAGTGGGGAAACGCTTTTTTCATCAGACATTTATCGCCATCAGAACAGACGTTCGCGGACATAGACTGTGTCACCCGGCAGGATCGGATCAGAGATCAGAACCCGGCCTGTCACCACTTCGCCGTTAACGGTGCGCGTGATGTCTACATTCTCCTGATTGGCGCGAGGGCTGAAACCGCCAGCCGCAGCAATGGCTTTCTGAACAGTCATGCCCGGCACATATGAATACTGACCGGAGCCACCGACTTCACCCATGATGAAGATGGGTCGATAGCGATCAACCTCGACACTTACATCTGGATCGCGAAGGTAGCCGCCGCGCAGTTTGGACGCGATAACGCCTTCAAGCTGCTTTACGGTTTTGCCGCTCGCAGGAACGCTGCCAATAAGCGGGAAAGCGATGTAGCCCGATTGATCGACGCTATAATTATTGGTGAGGCTTGCCTGCTCAAATACGGTAACGCGCACGCGGTCGCCAGAATTGAGCATATAAGGCTCATTCAGTGCTGCATGAAAAGCCGGAGGAGCAGGGCGATAGCTTGAACATGCGGAAAGCGTCATCGCCGCGAGGCCGAGCGCGATGAGGACCACGTGGCCCGAGCGCTTTTTATGAGTTTTCTGCATTGTCATTGTTGCCTCGGTCTCTTCCGAAAAGCCTGCCGCATTTAGAGATTCGGATCACGAATATCCGAATGCTTATGAGTGATGTTATCGTTTGATTAAGGTTAATGGCTGGTAAAGAACCGCCATTCGGATGAAAAATCTTTATACTTGGGCAGCTTATACAGGGCGTATTGAATAAAACCCGTTTGTCCTCTGCTAATTCGTGCGGCGATCCTTGCTGCGTCAGCAATTTGAGCCTTGGTATTAACATTGCGATGCGTGTGTTTAACGGTCTGGTTACCTTGTTCGTTTACGTTTCCTTACAAAATTGGCTGTTTGCCTTTGTATGGGTGAGGGCGGTTGCTCGAGAACCGTTGTCTCGCGGAGTGTCGGAATGACTGAAGTCGATAGCCTGTCGAAAGACGCAGATATTGATATCGGTGCGCTCTTTGCGAGCCTACGCCGCAATTGGCTTTTGATTATCAGTGGTGCAGCCATCATGGCTGTGCTGGCGTGGATTATTTGTCTGCTTATCACCCCGGACTATCGTGCAGAAACGCGCATTCTGATTGAATCGCGCGAGTCCGTTTTTACGCGCCCCAATGGTGAAGCTACGACTGAACGTCCGGTCATGGACCCCGAAGGCGTTAAAAGTCAGGTCGAGGTTCTAACCTCTGGCGATCTTTTGAAGCAGGTCGCAGACAGGCTCAAGCTTACCCAAAACGAGGCATTTACCTCAACGAATATAAGGCCTTGGACGCGTGTCTTGATTCTTCTTGGGATGCGTAACAACCCAGAAAATCTGACGCCCGAAGAGCGCGTGTTGCAGATTCTGCGTCAGAACCTGCAAGTCTTTAATGTCGCTGGTTCACGCGTGATCGTGGTTCAATATACGTCTGCCAGTGCGCAGGAAGCAGCTGATATCGCAAATGCGGTTGCAGACGCATATATCGCGCTTCAAGGTGCTGCAAAACTTCAATCCAATGACGATGCTACCGGCTGGCTTGCGCCTGAAATCGAGGATCTGCGCGGTAAGGTTCGCGATTCAGAAAAGAAAGTCGCTGATTATCGTGCGGCCCAAGGACTTCTGACCGGACAGACGAACACCACCATCGCCGCCCAGCAGCTCACAGAAGTTACAACCGAACTTACGCGTCTGCGCGCCAATCGTGCCGCTTCGGAAGCTCGTGCCGAGAGCGTCCGTCAGGCACTCGCTTCGGGTGTGCCGGTTGATACGCTGCCCGATGTGGTTGCGTCAGGCATGATGCAGCGCCTTGCTGAACGTCGCATTGAACTCAACGCGCAAATTGCTGATCTATCGGTGACGCTACTTGAAGGTCATCCGCGTATTAAGGCTTTGCGTTCGCAGCTTGCCGATCTGGATCGTCAGATTAATGCGGAAGGTCGCAAATTGCTTGCGAGCCTCAATAATGAGGTGAACGCCGCGAAACTTCGCGAAGATGAGCTTAACCGCGAGCTTAATCGTGTCAAAGCACAGGCCGCACAGGCTGGCGCGCAGGAAGTAGAGTTGCGGGCTCTTGAGCGTGAAGCCGCGGCTCAGCGTCAGCTTCTGGAAACTTATCTGACGCGTTATCGCGAAGCTGCATCGCGAACGGATCGCAATTATGTTCCTGCCGATGCGCGCATCTTCTCGCGTGCCGATGCACCTGCGGTTCCTTATTATCCGAAGATCTTGCCTATCGTCAGCGCAACCTTTGTTGCCGGGCTTCTCATTCTTTCAATCTTCGTATTGCTACGTGAGCTGTTCAGCGGTCGGGCATTTGTAACTGCGGATGGAAGGCGCATTGTTTCGGTCGAAGAAATTGAAATGCCGGTCATTGAGGCTGCGACCGATATGGCTTTTGTTCCGCCTTCGGAAAATGAACTAGAAGGCTCTCACAGGCCGGTCCGGCATTGGACATCGCCATTCATGACGGAAGCTTTGGTCGAAATCGACCAGAATGCTCCAGCCGTTCCGGAAAACCCGAATGGTGTGAAAGCGGTTGCAGATAGGCTCGTGGCGAACAAATTGAAGCGCGTTATCGCGGTTTCGCCAGAAGGCGATGCGGCTTCCGCGGGCACTGTTCGGTTGCTGCGCGAGCTGGCGGATCGTGGCAAGCGTGCCATTCTGATCGATATGACTGCCTATGGTACGTTGGGGCGGACAATGCTGGATGGCGGCAACCGTGCTGGCATTACAGAGCTTCTCGCCGGAGAACGCCGCTTCAATGACGTCATTCACACCGACCATTATTCTCAGGCGCATGTAATGCCGCTTGGTAAAGTTGAGCCGGAAAGCGCAATGCGTTCGGCTGATCGCCTGCCGTATATTCTTGACGCGCTGGAAACGGTTTATGATTTCGTCGTTGTCGAATGTGGTCCTTCGACCTCACGTCAGATACGCCGTATCGCAGATGGTCCGGCATTGGTTATCATGAATATTGTCGATCCTGACGACAACAGTGTCGTTATGGCAGCCCTTGATATGGATCAGGGTGGCTATGAAGACGTCATCATTCTGATGGATAATCCGGCCCATGCTGCGGCTGCTTCCAGTTCTGAAATGCCACGGCCGACAGCCTGATTTCGATTCCCGATCAATGAGATAGCGCTTTCAACTGAATCAGATCGGGAAGCGCTTATCTTGAAATCTCAGCGTCGGGCCAATTTGCTCCGCATAGTCTTGGCTAATTGCCATAGGCGCGGATTGCCCTTGATTGCAGCAACCATCTTGCTTCTTACTGATTGCAATACAGTGAATGCTTTGCCTTTTGCAGTCAGCGGAATGATGGTGTCGTATATGCTGGATTGGATATCGCACCATTCCCGCTTATAGGGTTCATCGCCGATACCGAAACTATAGATGTCTCGTCCGCTCTCGCAGTTTTTCTTGATATCTTCATAGAACAAAAACTCGCCGGGGCTGGCGGTCATCAACTCATCATCGGCAATGGCGCTGAACTCGACGGTTGGCCCGGATTTCGAGATGCTCTTGCCAATAAGCGAACGGATTTTGCCGTTCACCTCCAGAACCTGAAGTTCGAAATTTGGAGATTGCTGTTCTGCAGCATGGCTATAAAGCTGTTTGAAGAAGGCCTGAATGTCTGCTGCTGCAAAAGGGTCGCTTATTCCCATTTGTTTAAAACGGTGGGCTTTGAGTGCAAAGAATGCGTCGAGCGCCTGCTCAGATTGCAGACGAGATTCAGGCCTATAAATCCGCCATCCGCCAGCTTCTTCATAACGCCGACCATGCTGACGATGTTTTTTAAGTTTACGCTTGGCGTTGCTGCGCTCCAGCACGCTTTCAAAGCCGCAAGCGATAGATGCCGCAAGAACCGGATTAGGGTTCTCTGCGCTCTTAGTCTGTAGCAACGGATTATCGCGCCCGGATAAGGACGGTAGCTGCCGCGTCAGTGAAAGCACATCCACGTCTGGGCGCGCTTTGCGTATAGCTGTCACAAGATTTTCGATTGATTTGTAATCAACCTGACCGTCAAGCCATGGGAAATTGCAATTCGCGTGGCTTCCACCGGGATAGCGCAGAACACGTGCGCCATTCATTCTTAGGGCTTCCAATGGCAATAGCATGATGGGCTCGTTGCCAGCAAAAAGACCCGCTACAAAGCTATCCGCATTAACTTGCCTGCGCCAGCAGTCGATCCAGTCAAAACTTTGAGCATTCCCGTGGACGGCATCCTGTTTTGACCAGATATCGCGCAACTGCTCATAATCGGTGATGAGCCGCGGTGTCAGGCTAACTGTTGCCTTGTCAGTCACGTTCGACCCGCCCCCGCAAAATAATCAGTGACGTTTTTGGCGCGGAGGTTGTGCCATCCACCAGATAATACCCATGGCTGGTAAAACCCATAAAAGACCTGTGAGAAGGAAGTAGAGCAGATGTACCCACGCCGGTGAATTGGCGAGCTGGGCTACAGCGATGATCGTTGCAAAAACTGCATAGATAATCACAAGGGCTACCAGCAGAAACGTGCCAATGAGTTTTTTCAGCCGAACGGGCATGTCTTTCTCCTCTGTCCTGTCTTCACTAGCTCGTGAGCACGCGCAAAGGAAGCGAAAACGCGTCGGCATGTCGCGTGAACCTGTCTTGTAACCGCTTCGCCTATGCGGCATGTATCCCTGACTAAATATTGAAGGAAGAGATGGCATGGCGGCAGTTTCCGTTCGACATGAAGGGCAGGGTGCAACAAGATCCCGCGATGATACAAATCGTCGGTTGATCCGGTATTGGCTCTATGCGGTTTTTGTCGTTCTGATCGCCATTGTCATGGTCGGCGGCGCCACCCGCATGACAGGCTCAGGACTGTCGATTACCGAGTGGAAGCCAATCCATGGCGTTATTCCGCCACTCAATCATGCAGAATGGCTGGAAGAATTCGATAAATACCGCCAGATTCCGCAATATCAGCAGATTAACAAGGGCATGGCCCTCGAAGAGTTTCAGTTCATCTTCTGGTGGGAATGGGCGCATCGTATGCTGGCCCGCTTCGTGGGCTTTCTGGTAGCCGTGCCGCTTGCGTTCTTTTGGCTTACGGGCCGTCTTAATACAACACTGAAATATCGTATGCTCGGTCTGCTTGCATTGGGCGGTTTTCAGGGCGCAATCGGCTGGTGGATGGTTGCGTCTGGCCTGAGCGAGCGCACAAGCGTCAGCCAGTATCGCCTGGCGATCCATCTGACCACAGCCTGCGTCATCATAACGGCAGTGTTCTACATCGCCCGCGGTTTGGTGAAATATACCGAACGCCCGGCGGAACGGTCTATCCAGCGTTTCGCTGGCTGGCTGGTATTTGCGGTGCTGATACAGATTTATCTTGGCGGTCTGGTTGCCGGTCTTCATGCCGGTCTGACTTATAACACCTGGCCATTGATGGACGGCGCGATCATTCCGTCAGATCTGTTCATACAATCGCCTTGGTGGCGTAACCTGTTTGAAAATCCAAAGACTGTGCAGTTCGTTCACCGGATGTTTGCCTATACGGTGCTGGTTCTGGCTGTGCTTCATGCCGTGCAGGTCTGGAAAGACGCAGCTGCAACAACCCATGCGCGCCGGACCATCGTTCTGCTGGGCCTGATACTGGTACAGGCAGCCATCGGCATTGCAACACTTCTGATGAGCGTTCCTCTTGATCTCGGTCTCACACACCAGTTTGTTGCGCTGATGGTGCTGGCCTTTGCTGTGGCGCATTGGCGCGCAACGAAGGGCGCTTACGAGGGATAGGCTTCGGGCCTATTATGAAGGGGTCCCGAGCCTAAGCCGTCAGGCGCAGGCTTCGTAGCGCGGAGGCTATTTTCAGCTCCCGCGCTTCATCGGCATCATTGCCGTCTTCACGGTGCCACGCCGCCGAAAGGCAGCCATAAGCAAAAGCATAATCCAGAACATAGGCTGGATCGCGTTTGAGAATTGGCGCGAAATGCTCGGCCATGTGCCTTGCGCGTTGAAGATCAAGGCACAGATCATCGCGATCAAGCGGATTGTAGAAGATATTGGCGGCATCGAATGCTGCATCACCTATCAGTCCATGGGGATCGATCACCAGCCAGCCACGCGGCCCCCAAATGACGTTCTCGTGGTGAATGTCACCATGCAGCGGAATGGCGCTATGTGGCGATGACAGAAGGCGTTGGGCTAGGGATGCGGCTTCCGCATAGACCGGGCTTTCATTGGCGACTGCAAACAGACCTGCGAAATGCTTATCCAAAGGCTGCAGATCAGTGGGAACGGCAGCGGGAGAAGGCTGATGCAGTGCAGCCAGAACCTCACCGAAAACTGTCAGGCACTCGCCGTCTTTACCGTTCTTCAGGTGCTGATCAAGATGATAGCTGCCCGCATATTCGAGCAGCATCGACGTGCCCTTGAGGTCGTAAAGCTTTGCAGCGCCTTGACCGTCACGCCATGAAAGATAATGCGCGCCACGCAATTCCTCCATTCCTGCAGGCTTCAGCTGCTTGATAACAAAAACCTCGTCTGGATAGTCGTTGCGTTCGACTTTCCAGACGAGGCTTGAATGTGTATCAGCCAGTGGCTCAAAAGAGCCGATATTCCATTCGGCAGGGAATATCGGCCTTTCCGTCATTAAGCTTTTCCAAGCATCAGGTTCATGTTCTGAACAGCGGCACCCGAAGCACCCTTGCCGAGATTGTCGAGCAGCGCCACGAGATTGACCTGATTGTCACCTTCCGTGCCAAACACGAACAGCTTCATGCCATCCTTGCCTGCAAGCTCCTCAGCATCGACGCGCGCAAGCTTGCTGCTTTCATCAAGCGAAACCACTTCCACAATATCCTGACCGGCGTAATGTGCAGTCAGAGCGGCATGAATATCCTTGAGCGATGGAGTGCCTTCTAGCTCGGTAACAAACAGCGGAACCTGAACGATCATACCCTGCGGGAAACGGCCCACGCTTGGGCTGAAAATCGGACGACGATCCAGACGGCCATGCAACTGAAGTTCCGGCACATGCTTGTGGTGCAACGACAAGCCGTAAAGGAAGTTATTGGCTGCGAGATGCTCTGGATGGTTCTTGTCTTCCATTTGCGCGATCATCTGCTTGCCGCCGCCCGTATAGCCGGAAACCGCGTTGACGCTGATCGGATAATCCGCAGCCAGCAGGCCAGCGTCGCGCAATGGGCGCACCAGTGCGATTGCACCCGTCGGATAGCAGCCGGGATTGGCAACGAGCCGTGCCTCAGAGATCCGCTCACGCTGTCCTTTTGCAAGCTCTGCAAAACCATAGGCCCAGTCGGCATGTACCCGATGTGCGGTCGAGGTATCGATGATGCGGGTCGAGTTGTGACCTTCCAGCAGCGTGACAGCTTCCTTGGAAGCATCGTCCGGCAGGCAGAGGATCGCGATATCGGCAGCGCGCAGATAGTCGGCGCGCAAATCCTTGTTGCGTCGCTCGGCTTCCGGGATGGAAATAACTTCAAGATCGTCGCGCTCGGCAAGGCGGCTGCGGATTTGCAGACCAGTTGTGCCGTGTTCGCCGTCGATGAAGATTTTCGGTTTCATGCGCTTTGCCTTTAGATTTCAGAAAGTTACATCAGTATTCGGAATCGATTTTTCAGCTGCTTGAATCAGTTTCTGAGCTTTATCTATCGTCGTCGTGCTTTTTGTTCAGCCAGCAATCCAAGATAATACATTGCGATTGTGGCACCTGCGATTGCCGTTATATCAGCATGATCATAAGCCGGTGCAACCTCAACAACGTCCGCACCCACAAAATCAAGCGAAGTGAGCTTACGAAGCACGGAAAGCATTTTCGCAGACGAAGGGCCACCGGCAACAGGTGTGCCTGTTCCTGGCGCAAAGGCTGGGTCGAGGCAATCAATGTCGAAAGTCAGATAGGTCTTCTTGCCAGCGGTGCGCTTGAGAATTTCGTCAGCAATTGCCTGCGCCGACATATCCTCGACTTCGTGACCATAAATGATCTTGATGCCGCAATCTTCCGGCGCGTGTGTGCGAATACCGACCTGGATCGAATGTTTGGGATCGATAATCCCGTCACGAACGGCACGCGCGACGAAAGAGCCGTGATCGATGCGTTTGCCATCGTCGAACCACGTATCCTGATGTGCGTCAAACTGAACGAGCGCCAGTGGGCCATATTTTGCAGCATGGGCTTTAAGCAGGGGCCACGTCACGAAATGATCGCCGCCAAGCGTTAGCAAAAATGCATCTGATTTGAGGATTTTTGCGGCTTCACGCTCGATAGTAGCTGGCGTCTTATAGTGATTGCCATAATCAAGCAGGCAATCACCGTAGTCGATGACAGCAAGGTCTTCGAACAGATCGCGCTCGAATGGATATTGCGGATCATTGTCGAAAATTGCCGATGCACGCCGAATGGCCTGCGGACCAAACCGTGCGCCCGGACGATTAGAGACCGCTGCATCGAACGGAATACCCCAGACCACGGCTTCAGCACCTTTCAGCGATTTACTGTAAAGACGCCGCATAAACGACAGCACACCCGCATGGGTGGGGTCGGTGGCAGCACTTGTCAGGCTGCGAGCGGTGAAAGCATGGTCAATCGTCTTAGAGGGCATGGCCGGCTCCCGGATGGTGTCTCAACTCTCATAGCGCTTCACGAAGCAAAATGGGAGATTGCTTTATGCGGTTTTAAAGCATGTCGCGGAAAAGTGGGAACCGGTTTTCCGATAACGATATGCTTAAAATCAAAAAAGATGGGGCGATCATAATGATTACGATTAAGTGCGACGCCCTCTATCTTCAAACCCGTAAGCACGTTCTACACGCGCAATGCGAACGCAATAAGTTTCATACCACTGCCGACGGCCAAGCTTTTGCGCCACGAGATGATCAACGTCGCGCTTCCACGCGCGGATGCTGTCTTCATCGATCCAGAAAGAATTGGTGATGCCGAAACCTTCTGCATCGCGCGCACTCTCAACGCCAATATAGCCGGGCTGCTTTGCAGCAAGCTCCGCCATGCGGTCGGCCATTTCACCATAGCCATCATCATCGCCCATGCGTTGCGACGAAAACGAAACAACGAAGTAGGGCGGTTGGGGTGTATGAGCGAAGCGTTGCGACGGCATTTATTGTTTCCAGCTTTACAATTCGGCGATCAATAACAAAAAAGCGGACCCGAAGGCCCGCTTTTCTATAATTCCAAAGCGATAAATATGAATGCTTCGAGAACTGGCCTGAAGCGTATTAACGCTTCGAGAACTGGAACGAACGGCGAGCCTTGGCCTTACCGTACTTCTTACGTTCAACAACGCGGCTATCGCGGGTAAGGAAGCCACCCTTCTTGAGAACCGTGCGAAGGCCTGGTTCGTAGTAGGTGAGTGCCTTGGAGATGCCGTGACGAACAGCACCGGCCTGACCGGAAAGACCGCCGCCAACAACAGTTGCGACAACGTCGAACTGACCAGCGCGGTTCGAAGCAACGATTGGCTGCTGCAGGATCATCTGCAGAACCGGACGTGCGAAGTACGCAGCGAATTCTTTGCCGTTGACTGTGATCTTGCCAGAACCTGGCTTGACCCAAACGCGAGCAATCGCGTCTTTACGCTTGCCGGTCGCATAAGCGCGGCCCTGAGCGTCGATCTTCTGAACGTGAACCGGAGCGGCCTGTTCAGCGGCTACGCTGCCGAGTTCTTCGAGCGAGTTGAGCTGCTCAGCCATGATTATGCATTCCCTTTGTTCTTGCGGTTCAGCGCTGCTACGTCCAGAACTTCTGGCTGCTGAGCTTCATGCTGATGTTCTGCACCTGCGTAAACGCGCAGGTTCTTCATCTGGCGACGGCCAAGAGGACCGCGTGGGATCATGCGCTCGATAGCCTTTTCAAGAACGCGTTCCGGGAAACGGCCTTCGAGAATCTGGCGAGCAGTACGTTCCTTGATGCCACCTGGATGGCCAGTGTGCCAGTAGTAAACCTTGTCGGTGTACTTCTTGCCGGTCAGAACAACCTTGTCTGCATTGATGATGATGACATTGTCGCCATCGTCAACGTGCGGGGTGAAGGTTGCTTTGTGCTTACCGCGCAGGCGATTGGCGACGAGGGATGCGAGACGACCGACGACGAGACCTTCTGCGTCGATCAGAATCCACTTCTTCACCACTTCGGCTGGCTTCTGAGAAAAAGTTGCCATTGAAGTCTTCCTTGACTTAATCCCCGATCTTGCGATCCGGGCTTTTCTTGTTGCTTGTGTTGGTCGTACCAATCGTGACGACGGCCAACCGTAAGAACGTATAAAAGCGGGCTTCCATACGTGCTGGGCGGGTCGATACACAAACTCTGACGGGCCGTCAAGCGCTGTTTTTACCGCAATCTTTTAAAATATCAATAAAAACAAAGACTTATGATATTGGTATTATAATACCGTATCTTTTTATCGTGGTGGAATGGAATAAGTCGCGGTTGCGTGTGCAATAAGCTCACCTGTTGTGGCGCTTGTAAGACTTATATCCAAAACGGCCAAACGCTTTCCGAGCTTGAGAATCCGTGCCACGGCTTCGACTATGCCCGGATCGGCTTTGCGGAGAAAATTGATATTGAGGTTGGTCGTGACTGCCAGCGCTACAGGCCCGATATGACCTAAAATCGCCGCATAAGCCGCCACATCAGCCAGAGCAAAGAGAGAAGGGCCGGATACAGTGCCGCCCGGGCGTAAATGTTGTTCGTCAGCATGAAGATGCATGATCGCAGCACCTTCACTGACCGAGACGATCTTAAAGCTTTCACCAAGCTGCGGAAATTCGCGCTCCATGAAGGTTTGCAAATCTTCAATGCTCATGATGGGACTCAAGCCGGTATGGTGTGCAGTGCTGATGTTCATCTTCTCTCCCTTGCAATAAGAAATAGGGGGAGTACGGCCGGTCTTGCAAGCCTGTGTTTCTGTATGCTTACAATAAAAGCCGGAATGGCATTGGAGGAACGTTATGCAGATGTCTTCAGATAACGAGATTCGCAATATTCTGCAGTCCGTCAAAACGATTGCTTTGCTTGGTGCTTCGCCAAAACCGGAGCGGCCGAGCACGGTGTCATGAAGTTTCTGTTGGATCGTGGCTATCACGTCACTCCCGTTAATCCGGGGCAGGTGGGAAAGACCATCCACGGGCAGCAAGTCGTAGCCGAGCTTGCCGACATCAACGAGCCGATTGATATGGTGGACGTGTTTCGCGCGTCCTATTCACTTCCCGGTATTGTGGATGAAATTCTCGCCCTAAAACATCGTCCGGCCGTTCTTTGGACACAGCTTGATGTGGTGAATGAAGAGGCTGCAAAAAAGGCTGCAGAAGCTGGCTTGAAGGTCGTGATGGATCGGTGTCCAGCTATCGAGTACCCGCGTCTGATTGGTTGACCGTAAACCACGGAATTAATTTCTTTAATTGTATCGCTGGGAGCAAATTCCTCCTTTGCTTTCTCTCACGCAAAGCCTAACGTCCGGTCACATTATTTGGCATAGGCTGTCAGGAGGAACTCATGTCTAAGCGCTCACCAGGGATCGAAACACTCGCAGTGCACGCAGGTGCGAAGCCTGACCCAACTACGGGCGCGCGGGCCACACCGATCTATCAGACCACATCCTTCGTGTTTAACGATGCAGATCATGCCGCATCTCTGTTTGGCCTGCAGGCTTTTGGCAATATCTATACGCGCATCACAAACCCAACCACAGCCGTTCTGGAAGAGCGCATTGCGGCACTTGAAGGTGGTACGGCGGCTGTTGCTACGGCTTCCGGTCATGCTGCACAGCTGCTTGTTTTCCATACACTGCTGCAGCCGGGTGATAATTTCATCGCAGCGCGCCAGCTTTACGGCGGTTCGATCAACCAGTTCGGTCAGTCGTTCAAATCTTTCGGCTGGCAGGTTCGTTGGGCTGATGCGACCAACCCGACCGATTTCGCAAAGCAGATCGATAGCAAGACACGCGCAATCTTCATTGAAAGCTTTGCCAATCCGGGTGGAATCGTCGTCGATATCGAAGCGATTGCCGAAATTGCACACAAGCATGGTCTGCCACTGATCGTCGATAACACGCTGGCATCGCCTTATCTGGTGCGCCCGATTGAGCACGGCGCGGATATCGTCGTGCATTCGCTGACCAAATTCATCGGCGGTCATGGCAATTCGATGGGGGGCATTCTGGTTGACGCTGGCACATTTGATTGGGCCAAGTCCGGCAATTATCCGCTTCTGACTGAACCGCGCCCAGACTATGCAGGGCTCGAATTGCACAAGACCTTTGGCAATATCTCGTTTGCCATTGCGGCGCGCGTACTCGGTCTGCGCGATTTTGGCCCAGCCATTTCACCGTTCAATGCGTTCCAGATCCTGACAGGCGTTGAAACATTGCCACTGCGTATGCAGCGCCACGCGGATAACGCATTGAAGGTTGCGTCTTGGCTGCATGGGCATGAAAAAGTGTCCTGGGTGAATTATGCGGGACTTCCGCATGACAAATATCATGCGCTGCAGCAGAAATATTCTCCGAAGGGCGCTGGCTCGGTTTTCACCTTCGGTCTGAAGAGCGGTTATGAAGCGGGCGTCAAGTTTGTTGATAGCCTTGAGCTGTTCTCGCTTCTGGCCAATATCGGTGACACGCGTTCGCTGGTCATTCACCCGGCATCAACAACGCATCGTCAGCTGACTGACGAACAGAAGGTTGCTGCGGGCGCAGGCCCTGATGTTGTTCGTCTGTCCATTGGCATTGAAGACGCCGATGACATTATCGCTGATATCGAGCAGGCACTCGCCAAGGTTTGATGCGATGAGCCGATTCCTCAGCTTTGATATCTATGGTGTGGAACCAGAAGAAAGCGCTCCTTTGCCGGAGCGCGTTCTTTCGGGCAATCCGCGGTTTCTTACGTGGAATTTCGAGGAAAGTACCGACGGCAAGCTGTTCGCAGGCATATGGGAGAGCTCACCCGGAAAATGGCGCGTAGAATATGACGAATGGGAGTTTTGTCATATTCTGGCAGGCCACGCGGTTCTGACGGAAGAGGGTGGTGAAGCACGCACGCTTAAAGCAGGCGATAGTTTTGTTATTCAACCGGGTTTCAAAGGTACCTGGGACGCTATTGAAACTACGCGCAAAGAATATGTAATCCGGCTTTGAAAGTACCGCTTGATTGTCTGAAACTGAAAGGCCCGGTCGATTGACCGGGCCTATCTTTTTAAGCGCCGTATGGCACCCAAATGTTTTTGACCTGAACAGCTCTGCGCAAGTAATCGCGACCTTGTGCTTCGCTGGTATTGTTCCAGTTAGGCGTGCGGCCATTGCTGACCCATGTGGCCTTGAGATTTCCGGCAGAAGCCTTTTCAACCATCGCGCTGCCTTCGTTAGAACCGAAGTACCAAAGGGCTGCCACTTCATCATGTTCAGCCAATGTCTTGGCCAAGACATCACGCTCGCCGGTGACAATGTTGATTACACCACCCGGCACATCCGAAGTGTCGAGCACCTGATAGAAATCGCCAGCAATTAGTGGATGACGGCTTGATGGCACGACAACTGCGCGATTACCCATCGCAATGGTAGGCAAAACGAGAGAAACAAGCGATAAAAGCGGAGCTTCATCCGGGCAGACAATGCCCACCACACCCCATGGTTCGTTCATGGCGAGCGTCACATGACGCGACTTGGTTGAATGTACCGCGCCGTCGAATTTGTCGGCCTGTGCCGCGTAATAGAAAATGCGACGCAGGGATGCTTCGACTTCTTCGGTAGCTTTCTTTTCGCTGACACCAGTGCTCTCAACGATGCGAGCCACAAATTCGTCGCGGCGTGCATCGAGGTTTTCGCCCAGATAATAAAGCACCTGTGCCCGGTTATGGGCGGTGGCGCTGCCCCAGCTTGATGCTTTGGCTGCCGCCTCAACCGCATTGCGGATATCTTTGCGGTTGCCAATGCCAGCCTGACCGATAACTGCGCCGCCTTTGCCTGTAACCGAATAGCTATAACCACCATCAGGACGAGCCTGCTTGCCGCCAATATAGTTCTTCATCGTACGGTCAATGCCATCGATGACGATCTTGTCTTCACCTGATGGCGCCGCAGACGGTACAAAGCTTTCGACAGCCTTTGGAGAAGTCAGCGTCATTTCCCAATCGGCTGCAAGATACTCGTAAAGGCCTTCGCGTGCGCCTTCACGGCCGTATCCGCTTTCGCGATAGCCACCAAAGCCTGCGCCTGCATCCAGCATATTGGTGCAGTTGATCCAGACAACACCGGCCTTCACGCGAGCTGCGAGATCAAGCGCAACATTGATGTTCTCTGACCAGATGGATGCGGCAAGGCCGTAACGCGTATTGTTGGCGAGTACCACAGCCTCATCTGGAGTGCGGAATGTTGTGGCGGCGGCGATTGGTCCGAAGATTTCCACCTGGCAGACCGTTGCCGCCTGATCGACCTCAGTGAAAAAACCAGGCGCAATGTAATTACCCTTGGCAGGCAGCGGATTTGGTGTCTGCCAGAGTTGGCCACCTTCCTCGATACCTTTCCGGATCAGATCGGATATGCGTTTCACTTGAGTAGGCGAGACAATGGCACCAACATCGGTAGATTTGTCGAGCGGATCACCGACGCGCAGGCTTTCAAGCCGCTTTTTCAGCTTGGTATAGAAGCGATCGGCAATACCTTCCTGCACCAGAAGGCGTGAACCCGCGCAGCAGACTTCGCCTTGATTAAACCAGATGGCGTCGACGACACCTTCAACAGCGGCATCGAGATCAGCATCTTCAAATACGATGAAGGGCGATTTGCCACCAAGCTCCAGCGAGAGCTTCTTGCCGGAACCTGCAATCTGTTCGCGGATGATGCGGCCCACTTGTGTCGAGCCGGTGAAAGCAACCTTGTCGACGCCGTCATGACCGCAGACGCTCGCACCCGTGGTGCCATCGCCCTGCACGATATTGACTACACCGGCAGGCAGGCCAACTTCGTGGCAGATTTCTGTAAAGGCAATAGCGGTCAGTGGTGTGAGATCAGCAGGCTTCAACACAACTGTATTGCCAGCAGCCAAGGCCGGTGCGATCTTCCACGCCAGCATCAACAATGGGAAGTTCCAAGGGATCACCTGACCACAAACGCCAACCGGCGAGAAGCCCTTGAACTCATCTTCAACCATTTCCGCCCAACCGGCATGATGGTAGAAATGACGAACTGCCAGCGGAATATCAATGTCGCGGGTTTCACGCAGCGGTTTGCCATTATCCATGGTTTCCAGAACCGAGAGGAAGCGTTCGCGCTTCTGGATATGGCGGGCGATTGCATAAAGATATTTTGCACGTTCATGGCCGGATAGCTTTGACCACTTGCCAAATGCACCACGCGCAGCTTTCACAGCCTGATCGACGTCTTCCTGCGTTCCAAGCGTGATCTCCGCAAGCTTGTCACCATTGGCAGGATTGGCCACGGCAATGGTTTTGCGGCCTTCCGGTTTGACGAAAGCGCCGTTGATATAATGACCGAAAGAATGGCCATGCTGTTCCAGCCACTGCTTCACATCGCCGTTGGCTTCAGGGGAAGGTCCATATTCCATGGTCTTCAGAATATCCTTGATGGGTCGCATTTTATGTTCCTTACGAGCATTTCCAGCAAAACTGCGTGAGCGTTTGCGTAGGAGAATGCGAAATGCCAAGTTTAAGCAGCGGCGTGACGATTGGCGCTCGAATAGCGTCCGGTCACGAAGTGCTCTAATTGTCGTTCAATATCGCCGAGCATTGATGATGCGCCGATGCGGAAAAGGTCGGGTTCAAGCCAGCGATTGCCGAGTTCTTCTTTCATGAGTGTGAGCCAAGCGAGCGCGTCCTTGGCGGTCTTGAGACCACCGGCAGGCTTGAACCCGACGATCTGCCCGGATAACTCGCCGTAATCCCGCAGTGCCCGCACCATGGTAAGGCTGACGGGCAGCGTCGCGTTGACATCTTCCTTGCCGGTTGAGGTCTTGATGAAATCAGAACCCGCCTGCATCGCAACCATCGAAGCGCGATAAACATTGGTGAGCGTGTTGAGATCACCGGTTGCGAGAATGGCCTTCATATGGGCATCGCCGCAGGCTTCGCGCATGGCGGCAATTTCGTCATAAAGCGCGGACCAGTTTTGTGTCAGCACATGCTCGCGGGTAATGACGATGTCGATTTCGTGCGCACCTTGCTCAACCGCATAAGTGATTTCTGCAAGGCGCAATGGCAAAGGTGTCAGGCCCGCCGGAAAACCTGTTGCCACAGAGGCTACGGGAATGCCGGAGCCCTCAAGTGCTTTGACTGCATGGGATACCATGGTCGGATAAACGCAGACTGCGCCGGTGGTTATGCCTGCATCAAGCAGGCCGAGGGCTTCAAGAATGTCATCGCGCACGGGGCGGCGCGCTTTGGCACAAAGCCTGCGCACGCGTCCGGCAGTATCATCACCGGCGAGCGTCGTCAGGTCGATGCACTGGATTGCACGAATAAGCCATGCTGCCTGATATTCTTTCTTGATCGAACGTCGCGCTGGCAACGTTGCAGCGCGACGTTCCGAGGCGCTGCGGTTCACGACAACATCTTCAAACCATTCAGGCTTGAGCGGCGTGCCATTATTGCGGGGAAGGGTTTCGGTCATTGTATTGTCCGTCTGTGAGGTTTGTTGACGTTCAAGAGCACTTAGGCGCGTTCGATCAAAGGCGCGTGGTCACGGCAGAACGTTTCAAATTCATCGGCACTGGCATAAGCCTTTTGAGTGCCGGGTCGGGTGATGGAATGAGCGGCATAAAGGGAGGCTTTGCGAAGGGCTGCTTCCACATCGCCGGTCTCTGCATAAAAGCGTGCAAACGAGCCGATAAAAGCATCGCCTGCGCCTGTCGTATCTTTCGGTGTGACTTTGACCGGCGGGATATTGACGATCTCAGTTGCGGTAATCATGCGTGCGCCACGTCCGCCCAGTGTCACGATGACCGTGCGGATACCGCGCGCAATCAACGAGCGGGCGGCAACGACAATCTCATTATCCGTGCTGGTCGGAAGGCCAGACAAAAGAGCAAGCTCGCTCTCGTTGGGCACGAGGAAGGTCACTTGCCGGATACGCTCCGGATCAAGATCAGCCGCCGCAGGTGCGGGGTTCAAAATGGTTTCGATGCCATTTTCAGCGGCAAAAGCGATTGTGTGGTAGACGGTCTCGACCGGCACTTCCATCTGCATGAGGATCAGGCCGCATTCCTTCAGATCATCGGCTGCCTTGTCGACTTCGGCGGGCAGGAGGTCTGCATTTGCACCTTTTACGATCAGGATTGAGTTTTCGCCTGAAGGTTCGACAAAGATAGGGGCTACACCGCTCGACTTGCCCGGTACTTTGAGAACGTGTCGCGTATCGACGCCAAAGCTATTGAGATTGCGGATCGTATTATCGGCAAAGACGTCGTCGCCAACGCGCGTTACCATCATCACGTCGGCACCGAGGCGTGCAGCTGCAACAGCCTGATTTGCCCCCTTGCCGCCGCAGCCAATTTCGAACGTTGGCGCTTCAAGCGTTTCGCCGGGGCCAGGCATACGGTTCACATAGGTGATGAGATCCACCATGTTGGAGCCAACCACTCCGATCTTTCTGGTCATGAGAAGTTCCTTTGAAATTTCAGAGTGCCCTGATCTTGGCTTCAAACTGTTCGGCGGCAGGCTGATCGAGATAGCCAACGCGCACGGGGAAGATGGCGCGCTCACCCGACGCCAGTATCCGCACATTGTTCTTGGCTTTTTCGGCGAGATAGCCTTCCGGCTCGCAAGTGGATGGCAGGGCAAAGGCTGCAACCTGCGCATCACCGTTGACGAGAATCCAGCGCACGGTTTTCGGGAAAGCCTCAACCGGATAGGAGATCGCAAAGCCGTCGCCATCGGCAAGCTTCATCATCTGATGCGTCTTGCCATCGGCATCGGTTGGCAAGCCACGAATATAGAAAACCTGCTCGGGATCGTAGCGTTCCGGCTCATCGAGCACTTCCATCACGGAAGGATCTGCGGCCAGTTCATCAATCAAGGAGAGGTAATCGTCATTGGGTGTCACATGGCCCGGAACGGCTGTGCGCACCTGCACCTGATCCGGTGTAAAGGCGACCGGCTGCACAATGCGCGCGTCTTCGTCATAGGCGAAATTGACGTGGCACATATACATCAGCTCCATCGGAGCCGATGACAGGTTTTCAACATCCATGGTGATGTCGAAGATCGTTTCCTTCGCATGAAGCCGAACGCTTGGCCGCGCGAGATAATGCGCGCCAAAGCCCATGACATATTCATATTCGCCAGTGACTTCGACAAAGCTGCCATGTTCATCGGTGCCGAATAAAAGCCCTGCCTTGTCCATCTTTGCGCAGGCCATTTCACCATGCAGAAGGTGATTATCCTGCGGCGAAGGGCAACCATTGCGCAAGATTCCGCTGTGAAAAGCAAAGCATCCATAAGTCTCGACGATGGTGGTTGCCGGGCGCGGCATGGAGAAGCTGTTGCCCATGGTGAGGTCAATGCCGTCGAACTCTGCGCCCCATACCATCTGCCCCATGAATGGAAGCACGATGATATTGCCGCGCTCGTTTTCGATCAGCAGAGCTTCGATACCGCTTGGATAACGAAATGCCGTCACACTCAGCCCGTCTGCACTGGCAATGACATGCGGCTGTTCGACAAAGTCCTGACGACGAAGATGAAATTCAATATCCTGCATTTGGGATCACCTGCCTTGATTGCGCGAAGCATTGATCGCTATGACGAGGATGAGGAACGCACCCCAGATGAAGTCGATCAGGTGATTGGAGAACCGCATCATCTGAAAACCGGAGGAAAGAAGCATGAGAGCGATCAGCGCGATGGCGATGCCCAGCACGCGCCCTTTGCCACCAGCCGGATTCGTGCCGCCAAGCACGGCGATCAAAACCGCTTGCAACAGATAGGATGCGCCATAATCCGATTTAGCCGCATTGGTACGTCCCGACAAAATGATCCCCGCAAGCGAGGCTAGAACGCCTGTCAGCATGTAGGAATAAAGGATCATGCGTTCTTTGCGGATGCCAGCAAACACGGCTGCGCGCGGGTTGGTGCCGATCAGCATCAGATTGATACCAAGCGTGGTGCGGGTCAGCAAAATTCCGACGAGAATGCAGACCACGATGAATAGAAGGAAAGGCGTGGCGATGCCCATGATCTTGCCATTGCCTACCCAGTTCCAAGCATCCGGGAAACCAACGATGGCAGGCCCACCGGTAAGCACCAGTGCCAGTCCCATCAGAACCTGGCCTGTGCCAAGTGTTGCGAGGATCGGAGTTATGCGCAGCTTGGCGATCAGCAGCCCGTTCACAAGGCCTGATAGAAGCCCGATAAGTATCGCAAGCAGGATACCAATGACAGTGTAGAACAACATTCCAGAGCCTGAAGTCTGGGCTGCCTGCACCATGGATGAGTGGAAATAGACGCCAGCGACGATACCCGCCAGATTGGCAATGCCGACCACCGAAAGATCAATGCCGCCCGTCAACATCGCAATCATCATGGCGATGGAAAGAATGCCCAGCTCCGGCATGATGTAGCTGATTGATTCAAAGTTGTAGTAACGCAGAAACTTGTCCGGGTTCATCCAGGTCATCAGCGCAAACACAAGCACGGTAATAACGACGAGTTGGATGATATTGTTGTCTCCGCCAAGGATGCGGCGCATGTCGAAAGACTGTTTCATGTCGCTTTCTCCCTTCAGGCGATGCTTTTGCGATCGCGCCACGCCGTGATGGCGGTTGCTGCGATGATAATGAGGCCCACAACGACACGCTGCCATGTGGTATCGACCTTCATGATGATGAGCGAGTTTTTGACCATCACGAGCATGAAGACGCCCATGAGTGTGCCAAGCACTGTTCCGCGACCACCGAAAATCGACGCGCCACCGAGAACTACGGCTGCGATCACATCGAGTTCGAGGCCTACAAAATCACGCGGATTGGCAAGCCAGATCATGGATGAATGCAGCAGCCCCGCAAAACCTGCCAAGGCACCCGCCACGCAATAAACGAAGAAGATCGTGCGGCGCGTGTTGAAGCCGACGCGCTTTGCGGCTTCCGGCGAGCCGCCATAGGCATAAACACTGCGTCCGATCATCGTATGGCTGAGGATCAGGTGGATCAGCAATGCAAGCGTGAGATAGACGAGGAACATCGCGGTAAGACCAAAGGCTGTACCGGAAGCTGAGGTGAGCGAAATTACGTCCGTCTTGCCAAACTCGATCAGCTCTTTTGGCATCTTGTTGATATTGACGATGCTGGTGCCAACGAGACCTAGCACAAGGCCGCGCACAATGGAGCCGGTGCCGAGCGTCACGATCAGCGGGATCATCTTGAAGCGGTGGATGATGAAGCCGTTAAAGGCACCGAGCAACAAGCCGATCAACGTTGCCGCGACAAACGGAATGAATACACCATCATAGCCCAGGTAAACCATAGCGCGGACGGTCAGATACATTGCCGCAATAGCAAAGGCCGTAAACGACACGTCGATGCCGCCGGAAATCATCACCAGCAGAACGCCAAGTGCCATGATGCCGATCACGACATTGGAACGTAGAAGCCCGAAAATATTATCCAGTGACCAGAAGGTGGGGTTGATAAGACCAATGATAATCATTGCGGCGAGAAGCACACAGGCAATGATGAATTCGGTACTGCGAAAGAATTTCATGTGCCGGTTCCTCAATTCAATGTCTTGAGCCGGTCATTGACGGCGTCTTCTGTCATGTTTTCACCGGAGAGTTCATCGACGAAACGTCCACGATGCATCACCAGTACACGATTGCAGTTTTGAACCAGCTCCGGCACATCATCGGAAATCATCAGAACGGCCAGACCTTCATCCTGTGCGAGTTTGCGGATGATGTTGTGAATCTGAGCCTTTGAACCCACATCAACGCCAACCGTTGGCCCGTTGAGGATCAGGATTTTAGCGCCAGTCAAAAGCCATCGCGCCAACACAACGCGTTGCGCGTTGCCGCCGGAGAGATGGTTGACGGGTGTATGCGGGCCGGGCGCAACAATATTCATTGCCGAAAACATATCGCGCGTCGTCGCATCTGCCTTTTTGCGATTGATGAACAAGCCGCGTACGAATTTCTCAATCGACGTCACAATGATATTGCGCTCAATCGACTGGGTGAGGAACAGCCCTTCCGTAAGACGATCTTCCGGCACATAAGCAACGCCGCAGGCAATACCTTCCTGCACGGTTTTGGGATGAACGGGCTTGCCGTCGATCCGCATATTACCGGTAAAGTCAGGCTTCATTCCGAAGAGGGCTAATGCGAGCTCGGTACGGCCGGAACCGATCAGGCCGGAAATGCCAACAATCTCGCCTGCATGAAGCGTGAGGCTGGCTTTTTCCACCGAACCGGGAACGGAGAGATTGTCGACCTCAAGGCTCGGGACACTGGTGGCGCCTTCACGGGCAACCCATTGGTAGCTGTGTGCCGTCAGTTCCTGACCGGTCATGGCGCGGGTAATCGCCGGTTCGTCAAATTCGTTAATCGGGCCTTCCGCGACTTTCTTGCCGTTGCGGAAAACAGTCAGCCGCTCGCTGATTTCCAGCATTTCGCGCATCTTGTGGCTGACGAACAGTACGGCGATGCCCTGTGCCTGAATATCGCGCACGATCTTGAACAGCGCGTCGACTTCATGTCTGGTAAGCGCGGTGGTTGGTTCATCCATGATCAGAAGCCGCGCATCAGCCATAACGGCGCGCGCTATTGCAACGATCTGCTTGCCGGATGTTGGCAGGCTGTCCACTTCGGCGTCCAGATCCATCTGAACGCCGAGACGATCAAGAGCCTGCTGCGCAAGTTCGCGCACGCGCTTCCAATCGACAGCCTTACGACCTTCCATGAGAAATGTATTGATCGCGAGATTCTCCGCGACCGTCAGGTTCCCGAACAGCGAGAAATCCTGATAAATCACCTGAATGCCATGATGTACGGATTTGACAGGATCGAGCTTGCCGACCGTCTTGCCGTCGATCAGAATTTCGCCGTCTTCGGGTGTGTAAACACCGGACATGATCTTGATTACAGTGGATTTGCCAGAGCCGTTTTCGCCGGCAAGGCAGTGAATTTCGCCGGGCTTGATGGCAAAGGACACGTCGTCCAGCGCTTTCACGCCGCCAAAGCGCTTCCCGATATGGCGCAATTCGATCAGATTTTCAGTCATAGAGGCCTCGTGCAAGGCTGCAAATGCAGATGGAATGGGGAGAAAGAGGCGGGGGCCTCTTTCTCCTGTTCAGCAACGATTAGAAATCGTACTGATCCATGTTTTCCTTGGTCACGCCGACCCAGCCTGCGCCGTAGAGCAGGTTTGGCTTGGAAGCGTCGGGAGCGATCAGGCTTTCATAGCCAGGCAGACCGAGATTGAGGCCAGCCTTGATTTGCTCATTCTTCTTTTCAAGGGCTGCAACGGCCAGCATGTTCATGGCATAGCCAGCAACTGCCGGGTCCCAGAACTGAATATACTGAACATCGTCATTCTTGATGTATTCACCGGCAACCGACACAAGACCGGTGCCAGCGAAGAATACCTTGCCCTTGAGGCCACCTTCAGCAATCAGGCGGCCAGCACCAGCAGAAGTCGGCATTGGAGCGCCGAGAATGCCGGTGATGTCCGGATAGGCGGTCATCGCTTCTTTAAGCTTGGTGTAATCGGTATTTGCATCGTCATAGGTTTCAAGGCGTTCAGTTGCCTGCGACATTTCCGGGAAATTGGCCTTCTGGTACTCAATAGCACCGTCGATCCAATCCATCTGTGACTTTGAGGTCAGGCTGCCGACGGTAGCAACATATTTGCCCTTGCCGCCCATCGACTTGCCGAGTTCCTTCATAAGGTTGGCGCCGTAGGCCTTATTGTCGAAAGCTTCAATGTCATAGTCGACGTTTTGAATATTGGACGCTTCGTGGCTGATAACGACGATGCCGCGATCACGTGCTTTCTTCAAGACTGGTTCCACCGCTTCAACCGAAAATGGAACAATGGCAATAGCGTCAACGCCTTGTGCAATAAGGTTTTCGACGATCTGTACCTGGGCGGCCGCATCTGCCTGACTTGGACCAACCATCCAGACGTCATTGCCGGTATCGGCCTTGAACTGCTCAACGCCGTCACGCATACGGTCGAACCAGGCAATGCCGTCAACCTTCACAACTGTCGCGATCGTGTATTTCTTGTCGTTTGCCGTCGTGATCAGGTCTTTATTGATTTTGGACGTATCGACGACGCCTTCCGCAAAAGCATGTGGCACGGCAACAGACATCGTAACAGACGCGGCAATAGCCATAGACGCGATAAACTTCTTCACCGGTATTTCCTCCCTGGAAACGAATAGCCCCCGCCAAAAGCGCTTCCGCGCAGGCGAGATTGGTGACTACTGATTTTTACGCTGATGCTTTGCAGACTGCTGCTGACACCAGTGTCTCCTCCATTGCGACCATCAACACTGGATAAGTCGCAAATTCCTCTTTCTTGGCGCAGGCTGCCTGAAGCGTTGTGGCCTGCTGCAAATTCCTATTGTCAGATCCTCCCGATAATGCGAACTATAATGTTATAATCCGATCATTATGTTTGGATCGTTTCATATTTCTGTTTGACCTGTCAAGTATGCACCATCGCAATTGCACCAATTGATGTGGCAAGCTAAACGGGGGTGAACCGCAACCGAAATGGGGAATCAGTGAGCAGGATCAGTCGTAAAGACGAACGGATTGCCGAACTTGCGGCTCTTGTTGAGGAAGCGGGAGTGCTGCGTCTTCGCGATGCGGCAACGCGGCTGGGCGTTTCGGAAATGACAATTCGCCGCGATATCGGGACAGATTCCGGGCCGCTCAATTGTTTGGGTGGTTACATTATTCCTGTGCAGGATAACGGTAACGGCAGCGATTATGTCTTTGATCTTGAAAAAGATTGCCATGCCAATGCAAAAGCGCAGGCCTGCGCGGCAGCTGCAGCACTTATAGAAGCGCATGACACCGTTTTTATCGATTGTGGCACCACAACGCCATATCTCGCGCAGCAAATACCGCAAAACCAGCACATCACCGTGGTCTGTTATTCACTGAATATCGCCGAGATTCTGTCGCGCCGGGATGATGTCCGGCTCATCGTGCTCGGTGGGGTTTACCACCCGGAAGCCGCGTCTTTCTCAAGTGATGAAGGCATCGAAGTTCTCAAGCGCGTCAATATCAACAAGGCTTTCTTGTCGGCAGGCGGTGTTGATGAGCAACACGGAGTAACCTGCTCCCATTTTCATGAAGTGCCGGTAAAGCAGATGGCGATGCAGCGCGCGCTCCAGAAACATCTGGTTGTTGATGAAAGCAAGTTCGGCAAAGTCCGCGCTGCACGCTTTGCCGGAATGGTAGATTTCGATTCTATCGTTTCAGGCTGAAATACACGTCCGTCGTCCCGCTGTTAGGAAGCTTTGGTGCAGTTCAAATTTTCGAAATCGGCGCTGGTCATCACGATCATGATCTTCTTTGGTCTTTTGCTGTTGGCGACCGCAGGCGCTGGTCTTGGCTGGATAAGAAGCTTCTTAGGCGATGTTATTGCTGTAATCTTCGTCTATTTTGCATTCCGTACGGTGCTTGACGGAAACCGAGTTTTGTTGGCTCTGGCGGCATTTTTTGTAGGTGTGGCGGTTGAGGCCGGGCAATATCTGTCCAAAGTATTCGGTATTGAGATCAGCAACAGAGCGCTGCGGATCATTCTGGGGGCAACGCCGGATTGGCTCGATGTTCTGGCTTATGGAATCGGCGGGTTGCTGATTATCGCGTGCCTTGGAGCCGGCGCTTTATTGAAGCGGGATCAAAGAATGTGATTTTTCAGCAAGCGGACTTTCTTTGAACACAATGCTCTCTTATACCTCTGTTTATAGGCATTGCTGATGAGCGCTGGAACGCGTCTGTCGCTCGCAATAGCCTTCATCAATTCAAGCTTTTGACCACGGATGTACTGGCACTGGTAGACATTGATGATCAGGAAGGTCGGTGCATTTTTGCCCCGGCCTTTTTTGTTGCGTAAAATTCGATTGAATACGCGCACAGTACTTCAAGGGCGAAGATCGACCAGCTCATCTACCGACGTTGATGCTACGAGCATGTTTGCTTGGATTGTCCGCGCATATGCACATTCTTAACGAAGAATAGCACGCAAACTACCGGCGAAGGTCGCTTCGCACACTCGACGAATTTTGAGAGAAAAACTTTTTAGAGGATTGTTGGTCTACAGGGCCAGGCGAGGTTTATTGAACCTAAAGTAAACTTCATATTTTCGATCTAAGTGATTGGAAAATATGGTGGGCGATGAGAGACTCGAAGTCTGCAAAACGCTTAATTATCCATTGAAAACGTTTAGTAATTCCCGACGATATTGCTTGCCTGTGTACCAACTTAGTGTGCTGACGTCAATTCAAGCGACCGCCACGTTTTAGCGCCTTTAACCGCCGCCGCTCTTTCCTGTTTCCCTTTGCTAAATCTGGTCTGTAGGTATTTGGCGGATCGAACAGCAGACTTCGCTCGGAGTAATCAACGAGTATATCTAGTTCTTTTGCAGAATTTGAGCTTCTTCATCCTCTTCTTCACTCCACCCCGTGAAATCGAAGCTCATTAGGTCTTCTGATCTTGCGCTGCTTGATGTGCCCGGTTCAGTCGCTAGTCCGTAGACAAAATCTACGTTTGGGGATTTAAATCTGATTACGTGAGCGTACGCTGTCAGCGCTGCCTGTCTCTCTTTGCGGTATCGTTTGCGGCTCCAAGATGCCTCTTTCGGAAATAGCAGAAAGAAGAAAATTGTGCGTTCATTACTCGAAGGCATGAAGATGCTAGTTCGAACATTTCTAGGCGTGGTCGTAATTTTTTGATTGATAGCGTTCGCCATTAATGCACGTTGAATTCTCGGCTCTGCCGCCAGAAATCTTAGGTTGCGCTCATTCCCAGTTAAACCCGCTTCATTTCCGTAGGCCAGCGTCCCTTCCCGAACGTACGAAGTGAAATGCTCAATTAGACGATCAATAAAAAGACCATCTTTCGCCAGAGCCAAACGCATTTTCCGGAATTCGCTCGATCTGTAGTAGTCCCATTGCTCCTCTGATATAAAGATCTTCTGACCCTCCTCTATCTCAACGCCGTTGAGATCGAATGACGGTTCCCCATTCTGGCTCATGTTGTTCAGGTAGAAACCAAGTAAGTCCTCCTCGCCGGGGCAGAAGAGTACTTTGTCTTGGGCGAGGAATTTTTCCTTTTCAGACAAATAGTTCACAAAATCGGTGATTGTGTCCAACTCGGTCATGACTATGTCTAGTGAAACCTCGTCAAATACGTGAACGAAACCTTTCTGCGAGTTTACACGACCAATGCGGAAGGGGCCACCAAGCTCATGATCTGAGTAATGGTCTCGATCCGATAAGCTTGGGGAGAGCATTAAGCTTCCTCGACTTCCAAGCCCGAAGAATGACTCACACCTTCCGGAAGCCCCGGTTGCCACAACGATCCTATGGAATATAAGGCCGCCCTTATCTAGGAGTGAGAACGGAAACTTTTGAGAGCACATTTTGTCCAGATATACTCGGTCTGGAAAATCCCTTATCCATTTTTCGGCGCCATGTATCTGCTGTGCAGATTTATCTATCGCTTTCTTGTACCATCGACGCCAATCAACATTAACGTCCCCGGTATTTGGAAACTCACATGACTTATCCGAGAAAATTATGACATGCTTTCCGAATACAACCAGCAGGTCGCAGAGTTCTTTCCCTTGGCGGCTGCTTTCACCAATGCCTCGGTCGGTATAAGGGTTCGGATAGCTCCACAAACTCAGAAAAGAATTCCGACAAAGGTTTCCAAGATAGCGTTCTGATGGTGTCAAGCCTAAGTCTTCGGTAGTCTGGTTCATATTTGATCGCTATCTCCGGCCAAAAAAAACAAAAAATACGAGCATTCAATTTCCCGTCAGACGTCCACATAAGTGTCTATTTTGCCCATTTCCACATAGCTAGTCCCAAATGTAATTGGGAAGCTTTTTAGCTGCTGAGAGAGTTGCGTTCAAGCTGTGCTCCGTTTGTTTGGCAGCTTTCAAAATAACTAAAAAATCTGAGAGGTCGAACTCGAAAGATACAGAAGGTGAAATCCCCCCTATGCCCTTCGAGCTACCTCCCAGTTAGGTAATTGCGTCTCTTTCTTAGAAGTTATTGGTGCTACCTTAGCGGGTGGTAGTTGTTGGGTGTTCTTATGCATCCCACGCGATAAGGTTTACATCATGGTGTTTGTTTAGTCCGACAGCGCTTGGTCTAGTTGGACTCACAGGCGGCACGTCTTTCTAGTCCAATAAGAATGGGTATTGACTTAATGGACTAAGTGTCCGATAGGTCTTTAAATTCTATTTGGACTTATGGGGCTTATAATGGACGCAGCACACAGCAACAATGTCGCCACCTATAGAGGTCAGCTTGTAGGTTATGCGCGCACATCGACCACAGACCAAAGGGCGGGGCTTGCGGCTCAGGAACGCGACCTCACAGCAGCAGGGTGCGACCGTATATTCAGCGAACAGACCTCGGCAAAGGATGCCAAGCGCACTGAACTTCAACGCGCCCTTGAACACCTACGCGAAGGCGACACATTCATTGTCACTAAGCTAGACCGACTAGCGCGTTCTGTTGCTGACTTGGTTGACATTACGTCAAAGCTACACAGCAAAGGCGTGGGATTGCGCATCCTCGCTATGAACCTCGATACAGGTACGCCCACGGGCAAGCTTATGGTGAACCTTTTAGGGTCTATTGCTGAGTTTGAGCGTGAACTTATGCTGGAACGTCAACGCGAAGGTATTGCTGCGGCGAAGGCTGAAGGCAAATACAAAGGACGCGCACCGACAGCGCAAAGGGAAGCTGATACAATCATTTGCATGAAAGACGAGGGTAAGTCAGTCGCTGAGATAATCAGTGCGACAGGCGTTGGTCGTTCGAGCGTATTCAGCATATTGAAAGAGGCGGGACGCACGACAACCAGACCAATTTAGCTTCAAGAGTTTCATCTTTGCGAAGGCGCGTAAGTACGCTAACGAAGACGGTGCCGCTTTCACGAAGGCACTGCGAGTTCGTCATGAGATTTACTAATCAAAGGTTGAAAACCAATTGAGTTGTGCAGCTAAAGAATGCATAAATGAAGCACATTAATATCTTATATAATTGATAATAAACGCTTTTTTAAAAAGCATAACAGAAATGAATCATTCGGGCTTGATTGAGTCAAATTTGTCATTAGACGGCGCTTAATTTGCATTGGTAAGCATTTCACACACCCAAACGAACCTTTGAGGAACTGTGAATGCTCACCTATGCCGACCTTCAATGCACCAATCCCCGCAACGTAATTCTGCTGCTTCAGGACGCCCTTGTTTCATCATGGAAGGCGTCTCGACAGTCAGGTGATGCGCCACACATAGCTGCCCTTTCGCACGGCTTAGAACTGCTGAGTGAAGTCGCCTTCGATTTTGCAGAAGGTCGCAAAGGGTATTTCGGCGATACTGGCAACGCAATGCGCTTGAGCCTTCTTACGCAGACGAGAGCGCTGAAACGTCTGACACCCGATGATCGGCTCAAAGTCCTATCCGCAATCAATTATTTTCAAGAACATCTGGCAGCTTTGTGCAGGAAAGACGTGAAGCGTGAGCGCCGCCGTGTTGCTGGTTTGCGTGAAGATAGGCGCAAAGGTCCCGTGAAGGGCCGCTCAGACTGCGCTTTTACCTCCGCTCAAGCATAAGAAAGGATATATTATCATGGCACGTCTACGCGGAAAAAGATGGCTTGCAGACTTTCGGACTGAAACTGGTGAAAGGTTGCGTCCGTCATTCGATACACAGGCTCAGGCGGAGGAATGGGAAAAGGCTGCAAAGGATGCCAAAATAAAAGGCCAACCGATCCCGCAGCCGCTGACAACCTGTTTGCAGGGTATTACGCCTCAGCACCTTGCGACATTGGGGCCACTCTATGATTATGTTGTCAAAACGGTTTGGAGCAAAGCACGGGGCAGCGTAACTCAGATCAAGAATGGTAAGGCCGTGGTGGATTTCTTCGGTCGTCACAAGTCTATTGATAAAATAACCACCTTCGAGATTACCGGAATGCGCTCTTTCTTCCTTAATAAAGGTAATGCGCCAGCAACCACGAACAGAAAGGCGGCTGCTCTGTCGAGAATGCTCAGGACGGCTCTTGAATGCGGTATTCTCAAGGACATGCCGAAATTCAATTGGGCGCCCGAAGGACAATCCAAGTTCCGTTATCTGGATGAACAGGAGGAGGACGTTTTGCTGGATTACTGGCAGGAACGGAAGTTGATGGATATGCATGATTTGTGTGTCCTCCTGCTTGATACGGGTGGACGCTGTTATTCGGAAGTGATGACATTCAAATGGGAGGATGTGCGCCGGGATTACGGTGCGGTCACATTTTGGGAGACAAAGACAGGCAAGCCGCGCACTGTTCCGCTCACACAACGCGCTCAGGGTGTTTTGAAGCGCCGCTATAACAGCCACAGAAGCAATGTAGGGCCATTCACCAATGTTTCGCGCTTTGTGATGCGCCATAAATGGGATGAAATGCGCGTTGCGACAGGGTTTCACGATGTAACCCCGCACACGCTGCGTCATACATGTTGCACGAAGCTGGTTCTTGGTGGCGTTGATGTGAAGCGCGTTATGACTTGGATGGGCCACAGTGCCATGCTGACGACCATGCGATACATGCAGATCAAGCCGACTGCGCTCGAAAGCGTTGTTAATGTTCTGGAAAATAGGAGACGATAAAGCGCCATAGCGAGTCGCTGAGAAGCGCTTTGAGTGTGGTGATGGTGTTTCCTGATAATGCCGTTGGTGGCGCTCAATGAGTCTTATCGGGGCGTTATGCGGCCTTCTGTGCTGCATTACCCCCTATCTTAGAAATTAATAGTTTGTCGCGCTCCTCGCTGAACGTGATTACCCCCTATAATTGATGAACATGTTTGTCGTGATGCTCTGCGCTATCGACCATGTGTAAGCCTAATCGGTTTTGCACCCCTGTAAGACCCGCAAAACCGCACCTTAATCCACACCTTCAATCGCCCCGCTTGGTCCATCCCGGCGGGGTTTTTTGCATTCCAGAAAGGAAAACAATGAAAGCACCAAAACCAATCCGAAAGCGCGGCTCAGTGCGCACCCCGATCCCCTTTGTTGATGCTTACGGCAAGCAAGTCCTGAAAGTTCCTCTTGATGACGCTGGTGCTGATTTCGCTTTGATTGATGCTGCTGACTATCAGCGCCTCATTGACAGCGGCATAACGCCTAACTGGTTTAAAAACGGTGACGGCCAAGGGCGCACTTATGTCAGGGCAGGGCTTTGGCGTGATGGTAAAGGAACGGTCATTCAAATAGCCCGTGCTGTTCTCAAGGCAGAGGGAAGGCGTGTCGTTCATTATCTTAATGGTGACAGTTTGGATTTGCGCATGAGCAATCTCAGGCTGAGTAAATGCCGCGATAAAAATGTAGCTATGCGTATCAGCAAAGTGTCAGCCGACCATGGATAATTCTGGCTTTCGTCTTTGGCTGGATGAGGTGTCCAAAAAAGCAAAGGCTAGGGGAGGAATAGCATGGACAAAAACGATGCTACGCAATGCAAAGCTGGAGGCAAACAGGCAGACCCACGATAAAACACCGATAATTCATGATCGAAAGCGCGGTGAAATCGTCAATCCGATAACTGGTGAAATATCGACAGGTTGTCTTTCTATTGGCGCTTTCGCAAAGGCCCTTAATATAACCACACACCGCTTGAGTCAGACCATGAAGCATCTCGGTATGGTCGTTTATATCTTGGATTATCGCAATGTGCCGATGGTCCGTGATGCGGCGTTTCAAAAGCCTCGTTATTTCCACACCCCGGACGCTTCTCAGAGTGCTGTCAAAAATAACCTTGTCGTGCCGATTAAGGTCAGGAGGAAAGGCGGCTTTGGGCGGTTTCTTTTGGTGACTCCTTTGGGGCAAAAGTTTCTGAGAAAAGCGGTCACGTGCGGTCCTTCGCAAGAAAAAGCCGTAGATACGCGAAGGAAGATTGTCGCTAGTTTGCGTTGCGAAGGGCTGACAATCCGGGAGATCATTGAAAGGACTTCGTTTTCGCGAAGAAGTGTACTTCGACACATGAAGATGATTAAGCACTTGGAAGCAGGGATGCCACTTTTTTGACGTTTACCTATAAAAGAAACTTCGGGTCTCAAGCAGGGTGGGCAGAGGTGCCACTTTTTGTCTGTTTACCTATTATAAGAGTTTGAACGAGACGCTTTATAGGCCGCTTAATGGTACTCACTCCTGACGGAGTTGGTCCGAAAACACCTTCCAGCTTTATATATTTGATGATGTCGGAATGGGTTTTGCACATAAAGCGCAACCTTTCCCGCACATTCTCAAGCCTTGTCCAGCCTGTTGTTCGTTACGAATGGCGGTGGACGATCGGTGAGAAGACGTACGAAAGCAAGGTATTTCAGTGTCTTATCGACTTACGTCCTACCCCAAGACACCTTTTACAAGGTTGTCTTAATTCATCAGTGGTCGGTACTTCCACGTAAACCGCCACATAAATCAAACCTTCATTCTAATAATTCCCGCGCTGTCATGCATGTCGCAATGCATTTTTGACGGTCGCTTCTAGCTGCCTTTGAAAGGAGCAAATACATGCAAATAATTGAAAATGCGTCTCTTTCTCTAACCACTCATATCACCGTCCACATTGACGCCGAATGTCCGGTAAGCCACGCCCCCGGCTCATTTGCTGCAATCATACAGCTTTGGGAAGGGCCATCGAGAGGGTTTCGTCATGTAATTGCTGCGAGTATCGGCAATACGACCAAGAACCGGATGGAACAGAAGGCAGCTATAGCAAGCATGAGATTTATTCGAGATACATATGCAGCAGCATTCCCCATTACCGTCTATAGCGTGAGCAACTATGTCGCGGACGGCATGTCCCTGTGGTTGCATAAATGGAAAACTAAAAACTGGTCGTCTTACGACAAGTCGCCCGTGAAAAATCGAGATTTATGGGAAGCTCTGGTTGATGCTGCGGAAGGGCTGCGTGTCGAATGGAAATGGCTCAGAAGCAACCTTAAAGACCCCGATAACAAGGCTGTTGACGCGCTCGCTAAGACTGAGTTGGAAAGATACCGCAGCGCAACATAAAGCCCCCACAGCTCCACAAAACAGCCCATTAAGTGCCCTTCACGATCCTTCGTGTGGGGCTTTTTCTATTCAATCACAGTCACATAAGGACATACAGACCCATGGCAAATGAATTATTCGGAAGCCGCATTCAGGCCCCATCATTACGCCCTGTCGGGCTTCAACCCGCAGCAATACCGGGAAGCACGTTCGTCAGGCCAGCACAGCGCGAAGCCGGGGGCAACCTCCGCGCCCTCGCTGACAGCCTTGGCGGGCTGAATAACGCCCTTCAGAACTATAACGCCGTCACAAAGGCACAAGAAGAAGACCCTGAAAGCCGCGCTAACCGCGAATGGAAAGCCAAACGGTCGCTCATGTCTCGTGAGGAACTCATAGAGGACGTGAAATCCGGCTCTGCAAACGGCATCCGCATCCGTGAAGATGCGCAAATGTCATTGCTCGGTGAGAAGGCCGCAAGTGACAGTCGCGTTGAGATGGAAAAGTTCTTCTTCGGCGGCGGCTTTGATCTCTCGTCGGGCGACCCTGAAACCGCCTATCAGCAGAAGCTTGCAGAGTATGCCGAAGCGCTGCCTAACGATCTCTCTAAGGCCGCTTTCTACCGCGCTATGGAGCCGCACCGTCAACGCATGATGGACGGCATCGGCAAGCAGAAGGTGTCCTATATGGAAGGGCAGCGGAATAGCGCTGTCGTTGATACCTTCCGCAACATCATTGATGATGACCTTGCGGGGGGCAAGCTGACTGCGACACAGATTGCTCAGAATGTGTTCTCAAGGTCCGCTTCAAACAGGGACTTCTTGGGGCTTTCGGGTGATGAGCAAAACGAGACGATTTTTGAGATTGCTAAGGAATACGCGGCAAAGGGCCGTCCAGATATTGTTGAAGCGCTGCTTAGAGAGACTCGTATTGGTGCGGATGGTGAGAAGCTTCCGGCTATTGGAAGGATCGCTAAGTATGGCACTGAGTCGCTCAAGCTGGTTGAGACGGCGAAGGACGTGCGGGATGGGAAGGTTCAGGAAGACGGTCTCGTTGAACGCAACACTGTCAACGACATGGTTGTGAACGGCACATTCACTCTGAAAGACGCAGAAAAGCTGAAGGGAAAGGGTTTATTCACGACGAAGCAGTTGGGGGACATGGTGTCTCAGAGCACTCAGAACCGCCTGACTGCTGAGAAAAATGCTTATATTTCAGACCTAAAGCGCAGTTACAAGAAAGCCCATGAGGACGGAAAGCAAGCTGTTTTATCCGAAGCTTTGTCCATTTCTAACCGAGTAGGCGGTATCGCTCTGCTGAAAGACCGTGAAATCCCATCCGAAGTTGATGAGGACAAGACCACCTACACCACAAAACAGATCAAAGATGACATGGTATCGCATATGGAAAACCAGTGGGATGTCCGACAGGAGCAACTTATCGCTAATGGGACGCCACCTGAACAAGCCCGTAAGCAGGTATTCGGTGAGCGTGTGTCTTGGTACGGCAATAATGGTATCGTCAATAAGCAATGGGATGCGCTGCTCAATGGCATAGCTTCCCGATCAACAACTGAGATGCTGGTTGAACGTGGGCATGTTCCCGAAGCTTTGGTTCAACATGCGGAACTCTATCGGGATTTGAAGGCAACAAATCCGGCATATCTCAGCACCGTCATGCAGGATGCGAAATCGAAGACGTTTCTTGAAGCGTATCAACGCGGAGTCGAGACATTGCGTTTGGATAAGCAAGGTGCGCTGCATTATGCGGCAACACGCGTGACTATGGACCCCGCTGAGGAAGCTCGATCCAATCTGAGGGCCACAGAAATAGACAGCATTGTGAATAGCACAATGTCGGCTTTAGGTTTGGAAAAGCGTGGGCCGGGGTATTCTCAGGTTTATGGGCGTGTGATGGAAATGTCTAAGAGCGGCAGCACGAGAGAGGAAATCAAAGACAATATTCAGAAGGACCTTGAAACGAACTCAGTAGTAATAAACGGCAGTCTGGTTCCGACTTCGCGAGACTTACCGCCTGACTTCCCGGAACTCATGGAAATGGAAATTCAGGACGTTTATGAGTTTGCCAAGGAGCGTGAGGGTGTTGAGAGCGTTGATGACTTGACCGTCATTCCAGTAGGTGACAGCGGAAAATGGATGGTTGTTAGCAAATCTCGCGGTTACATGCCGTTAGGAAGCGGAAACCTGATTACTGCGGGGCGCCTCGATGTGAGGCGTAACTACCGCAGACAGCAGGAAGAAAACCGACTCAAGGCTTTCGCCAGTGCAAAGGAAACGGAACGGGACAAAATGCGTGAGGAACTTATTGCCGACCTTGAGAAAGATCGGGCAAACATTGTTCGTTGACGCAAGAAATCAGGACCGCTTTCAAGGGCTGTTGCAGATCGGCTTGAGGAGAACTTCAAGCGGAAAGCGGAAGGCCGTGGAGGGTTCTTTAGGGAACTTTCTGAGGGCTTCTCAAAGAAAATAAAGGCGACCGCAGACGCGGACCGCCAGAATTATTATGACCAGATGAAGTTCTACGAGGACTTAGGCTCGTTGTTTTCTAGTGCCCTTCCTTCCGTTACGATTGGAGGCAGTAAGCTGAACAACGGTTGGTCGCTCCGATAATCAAATTGGCCCCGCTTCGGCGGGGTCTATTCGATTTGGTGAAGAAAAAAACATAAAAAGAGCCATTTACAAGATATTTGAATTAAAAAACGTTGGGACTCGCTTATTTACTCTGTAGTGACTGAGATCGAGTTGAGGAAAAATATACCGATCATTGCAATGGTTACTATTTTTCCGAGAGAAAAAATCTAAACTATTTCTTCTCTCGTGAAGAGAAAATCAAACTCGCTTCAAGTCTATATTTATTCCTTTTTCATTGATTTCCTTAGCAAGCGCGAGGGCTGCCTCACCAACCTCATCTTTGAAAGGGATATAGATAACACCTTGAATGTCGCTAGGACGCTCCATATTCTCTTGCTGTCTCATTAGAACGGCAACGCGATCACGCCCCAATTTTGTTAACATCATCCCCAACTCTAAAACAACATTTTGCCGAGCACGAAAGGCCTTTTCTTCTTCGTGACCAGCACGGTGCCCTTCATCATCAGGCGTAGCCAGTACAACAGCAAAGTTTGCAGTTTTTGCAGCACCTTCCAATTTTTCAATAATCGTCTGCCCACCAGACGTGAGTTGATCGAGAATAATCGGATTTAGGCCCCATCGCCGTAACATCGCTTCTAATTCTGTGCGCGCGATGCTATCGTGACCATACACAACAAATACGTCACGAGGGCTGCTGTTAGTAGGTTGAATACCCGTTGCGGCTGTCGTTCCGTTTACAGGTGCGGCAATGGGCTGACCGAGAAGCGTGTTTATCGCGGCTTGATTTTTCCCTTGTACGACTAGTTTGCCGGTATCGTATAAATTAATAATCTCACCGGAAGTGCACTTAATTGCCCATCCCTTGTCATTTGACAGTCGATCACAACTTTTTACGTTATAACCATTTGTTTGTAATAGATTAACTAAGTCATCATGGTTCATTTGGATTGCCCCTGCAAATTGATATCTGAGTTAGGAGCAATATACGCGGAACGTGATGTGGTCAATTTTCATTTTTAGAAATATAATATCCGCTATTAATGCCTTTACTATTATTTAAAATTTTATGATCTCTTTTGATTTCTCAAAAATGTTCATTTTTCCTGTGAAGGTAAAAGATAGACGTGAAGTGTTTGTCGAGTTTTGTCAATTTTAGGCTGTCTAGGCACAGGGGTTGTACACGCGACTTGATACTTATCTGAAATTATGTAATAAAAACAATGTTTAATGGCCATTTCAGCCGAGTTCAATGCTCTCTCGCAGCACCAGCGCTCCCCCGCGCTGAAATCATTAATACCGCTTGCGCCATAAGGCGTTTTACCCATAACGAGGCTGCTGACGCGTTGGCCTTTCTTGAGTTCAAAAGTACGATCATAAGCCCTCACAGACTCGCAAAACAGCCCATTAAGCGCCCTTCACGATTTATTTGTGAGGGGCATCCCTATAGTGAGTTAAGGCGCTATTCGTTCATATATGATGGTATCTTCTCAATTTCGCGAGCTAGTCCGGGTAGCATGGCTTCGCTCTTGCCATATCCTGCTGCTGAGTTACCAGTTGCTCGTCCGGTCACATAGTCCTTCGCAGAGTCTTGAATACCACCGACACGACACATGTCTTCGAACAAGTGCCGCCAACCGTGGTTAGGTGCGAGGTCTTTGCGTTCAATTTTCAATGTGTTGCGTATCCAGTCTCGCACGTTTCCTTGTGAGCGTGTAGGGAATATGCGAATTGAACTGCGTCCGGGATACGCAGCAATAAGGTCTATCAAACCTTCATTCAGAAGGTCTTGATGGATTGGCACACGCCGCTCACTCGACTGTGTTTTCAGCGTCTTGCCGCCCATCGTGGTTAGCTTGAAAAACCAGTCATTACCGACTTGGAAAAAGTCGTTCGGTGTTAATTGCGCGACTTCGTTTATTCTCGCGCCTGAATATGCACATAGCCAAGGAAGCCACCTCCGCTCCAAGCTCCGTTCCTGTCTTGCGGCTTTCAGAATTGTTCGCGCTTCTTCGAGTGTCAGTGTACGCTGGTCGCTTGGCGCAGCCTGATAAGAAGGCGGAATGACAACTTCTAACGGGCTAGCCTGTGGAAACAAATCACCCAAACTATGTTGTCTGGCCCATTCTATAACGGTTTTCAGGTTTTGGAGCCGTTGTTTGATCGTACGGTTCGACAGTTTTGCCTTGTCGAGCATGTCTCGTACCCATGCATCCGCTTCACGAGCGGTAACGGTAGTCAGATCATCGCTTTTTCTGAACCTAGCGAACTCCTCGACTGCATTATGATATTTAGAGATAGATTGCGTTCTTATAGGCGAAGCGGTTTTACCAGAAGAACGGCGGGAAACCTCGGCGTTTATGACGGAAGTAAATGTGATTTCACCAATGCGCTTATTGGCTACTTTAGGCTTATCGGCTTCAAAACTTGGATACTTATTTGTTTCGCCGCTATCCGTATAATCACCGCCAGCCTTCGCGTGGTTGATTTTTGCTGCCTCGTTCAATGCTGTTCCAACCATTTGCAGAAAGCGTGTACGATGTTGTGGCTCAATTATTAACGCCCTTACGCGATAACACTGCGTCAGCGACTCTGCCGAACTTCTTCTCTAAATCGTTGGCTTGCTGTTCAAGGGTAGGTATCGCCAGCGTATTGAGTCGTCCATTTAGCGCAGCGGTATTGCTTTCAACCACCTTTTCCCAAAGGCTCTGGCTGACTGGTTCTTCATCGAATATTTCGACAGATATTCCTCTTGCTTCTCCTGCTAGGGCAAGCATCTGCTTGAAGGTGAGGGGTTTAGAGCCTTCACGTAGCGTCACCCAAAACTCTTGAAGCGCTGCATGAGCCGCGCTGAAACGACGTTTTGCTTCTGCGGGTTCACGCGTTCCAAGCGAGACCTTTACAAATCCCTTTATAAGAACACGCTTTAGATCATCGCCGACAGGGAGAGAAATTGATCTTCCGTGCGCACGTTGAACAAGGTCAGACGGCACTCGGGTGCGAAGATAATAAACGTTGCCGATAAGGAAAGGGGAGGACATTGTGAGACTCATTGTGTGCCAGCCTTGTGTACTAGAATGTACGCCGGAAACTCAATGGTTTCAATAACTTCAACATTATCAAGGGGATAATATGGTGGGCGATGAGAGACTCGAACTCCCGACATCTTCGGTGTAAACGAAGCGCTCTACCAACTGAGCTAATCGCCCGACTGACTTGTCAGCCGCTGTGAGAGCCGTTTAGGCTGTTCGTTTCGAGAGTGCAAGCGGAAAAATTAGAAAAATGCATTTTTTTAGTTCTCCGGCTAAAATCGATAGGCCTGCTGGGGATAACTCAAATCGGCGCTCTTATAAGAACTACGTGTGAGAGCCTGATTCATGCACTTGATCATGCAACGCGATTCTATTTTCCATTTAATTTGAATGCGTTCGGGCGATACATGCAGAGATGTGGATAAAAGCTCCCCTATAAGAAAGCCCGCAAAATGGGGGCTTTTAAAATAAAATCGAATTTCTTCTTTTTTCTTCAGACCACTCGCTTGACACTCGTGAGAGAACCCCTTAAACGACCGCTCACACCGAACGGAAACGCCGGTGACTATCCAGCCAAACGGCTGAAAATGAAATGCGCGGGTGTAGCTCAGTTGGTTAGAGTGCCGGCCTGTCACGCCGGAGGTCGCGGGTTCGAGCCCCGTCACTCGCGCCATTTTCTTTCAAGAATTCGATCATAAAATCTTGAAGAAAATGGCGCTTCTCGCGTTTTTATTCCCATGATGAAACATTCAAATCTTATGCCTCAGTCATGCCTGATCGAGAGCTTTATCTCGCCGCATGCTTAGCCGCGCAAGCGAACTGGCGTCATCATTCATATTGTCAGGGTGGGGCTATTTCGCTTTACTCTTCCAGGAGAGATAGGCGACAGACAAAATCCCGGCCAGAATGACCAGAACGTCGCCACTTGTGAGCAGATATGTGCTCAAATCTCTCTCCTTTTATTAAGCTCAGACTCTGATGCCGAAGCGATGGGGTGTTCGTACCTGCAGTTTCGTCAGCATTTGATTCTTATGCCAATGCGAAAGCGCTACGATCCTGAGGGGCAATTTTAAAAAATACTGGCTGATTGCTGAAGGCACGCGAAACCACTCATTGAATCGCTGGCGCTAATTCATTTCAAGAATCGTGGTCATGACGATGAGAATTTTCCGCCGGTAGCGACAGGTCGGCAGAAGTGAGGAGGGGGCTGTTTTGCACTTTATATATAAGTGTGATTTTCACTCGCTATATATAAAGAGTGCTCAGCGACTTTCCTGAAGCGAAGCTGCGTCTCAATTTATTCCGTATTCGAAAGCAAGCGAGTGAATCGCATCCCGGTTTGCGCTTCGCAATGAATGTGAGCAATAGAAATGAATCGGAGGCATTTGCGGTGAATGACAGGTGCGAACTTGATTGAAAATCCGCCGTCAGTTTTGTCGCTCGCATCTAAATCGATTGATTCTATTCGCCTCAAAATGGCGAAAGACGGTTTGTCTCTAAATACTCACGAAATTATGATGTTTTCGTGCTATACGAAAATAGGGTGGCATATATGGGCTTGATGTTGCCTCTTATTAAGCATCTTGACCGGACTATACCCGCCTGATCGCGTTGGAGGGCTTGCGCTTGCGCGCATGCTGCGCTAACCGTCCCCGCGAAATGAACTAAGTTCGCACGGCATGCCTTTTGAAGCTGCTTGAGGCGACGAGGTCGCAATAGATGCAATGTGTCGCATGGTGGTAAGCTTCAAAAAGCTTATGACAGGCGGCGCAGCCTCGTATTCAAGCCGGATAAGGATCATGAACGAGCTTTTAAGTTCCTATTTGCCGATTGTCATCTTTCTCGGCATCGCAATGGTAATCGGTGTAGCCCTTCTGGTTGCGCCGTTTCTAGTCGCGTACAGACAGCCCGACCCGGAAAAGCTTTCAGCTTACGAGTGCGGCTTCAATGCCTTTGATGACGCCCGTATGAAATTCGACATCCGTTTCTATCTGGTGTCGATTCTCTTTATCATCTTCGATCTCGAAGTCGCCTTCCTGTTCCCGTGGGCAGTGTCCTTCGGTGCAATCGGCTGGTTTGGTTTCCTGTCGATGATGTTGTTCCTTGGTGTTCTGACCATCGGCTTCATCTATGAATGGAAGAAGGGAGCGCTGGAATGGGATTGACCGGCACAAATCAGTCGTCGGGTTCGACGCTCATTGCTCCGCAGCCAAAGGGTATTCTTGACCCTCGCACGGGCAAGCCTGTTGGCTCCGACGATGCGTTTTTCAACGATCTGAACAGTGAACTGTCCGACAAAGGTTTCATCGTCACATCTGCTGACGCTCTGATCACCTGGGCACGTACAGGCTCACTGATGTGGATGACCTTCGGTCTCGCATGTTGCGCTGTGGAAATGATGCACATTTCCATGCCGCGCTATGACGCCGAGCGTTTCGGTATCGCGCCGCGCGCATCTCCACGTCAGTCCGACGTTATGATCGTTGCAGGTACGCTGACCAACAAGATGGCTCCAGCTCTCCGCAAGGTCTACGACCAGATGCCTGAGCCACGTTACGTCATTTCGATGGGTTCATGCGCCAACGGCGGCGGCTATTACCACTACTCTTATTCTGTAGTGCGTGGCTGCGACCGCGTTGTTCCGGTCGATATTTATGTTCCAGGCTGCCCGCCAACGGCGGAAGCTCTGCTCTACGGCATTCTGATGCTGCAGAAGAAAATACGTCGTACAGGTACGATCGAGCGTTAACAGGGCTTTCGCAGTCCCGTTGGTGCAAGAGGGTTTATTAGAGTTCGATCCATTTTCCCAAGGATGGGTCGAAATCTAAAAGAGGAAGTTAGAGATATGAGCGAAGAAGCTCTTGGTGAACTTTCCGGCTATATCAAAGAACGTCTCGGCGATGCGATCGAAGAGGCGAAGCTGGCCTATGGCGAGCTTACTCTTAATGTTCCGGTTACGAGCCTGATCAGCGTTCTGACGTTTCTGCGCGATGACGTGCAGTGCCAGTTCGTGAACCTGACGGATATTTCCGGCGTAGACTATCCGCAGCGCGTTCAGCGCTTCGATGTTGTCTATCAGCTCATGTCTCCACGCCAGAACCTCCGCATTCGTGTGAAGGTTAAGGCTGATGAAGATACGCTGGTCCCTTCAGCTGTCGGCGTTTACGTCGGTGCTGAGTGGTTTGAACGTGAAACCTACGACATGTATGGCGTTCTGTTCTCTGGCCATCCGGATCTGCGTCGCATTCTGACCGATTACGGTTTTGAAGGTCATCCGCTGCGCAAGGACTTCCCAACGACTGGTTTTGTTGAAGTTCGCTATAGCGATGAAGCAAAGCGCGTCGTTTATGAGCCTGTCATGCTGCGACAGGAATTCCGCAATTTTGATTTTCTCTCGCCATGGGAAGGGACGGATTACGTCCTGCCGGGCGATGAGAAAGCCAAGACGAACTGAGCGACAGGAAGCTGAACATGGCTGAGACTCAGGTCCGCAACTTTAATATCAACTTCGGTCCGCAGCATCCTGCTGCGCACGGCGTTTTGCGTCTTGTTCTTGAACTCGACGGCGAAGTCGTGGAACGCGTCGATCCGCATATCGGTCTGCTGCATCGCGGCACTGAAAAGCTGATGGAAACGAAGACCTATCTTCAGGCACTTCCTTACCTCGACCGCCTCGATTACGTGGCGCCGATGAACCAGGAACACGCCTACGCTTTGGCTGTTGAGCGTCTGCTCGGCATCACAGTGCCGAAGCGTGGCCAGCTGATCCGCGTTCTCTTTTCGGAAATCGGCCGTATCCTGAACCACATTCTGAACGTGACCACGCAGGCCATGGACGTTGGCGCACTGACGCCGCCGCTCTGGGGCTTCGAAGAGCGTGAAAAGCTGATGGTGTTCTACGAGCGCGCTTGTGGCGCACGTATGCACGCAGCTTACTTCCGCCCAGGTGGTGTGCATCAGGATCTGCCTGATCAGCTCATTGAAGATATCGGCAAGTGGATTGATCCATTTTTGTCGACGACGCTTACGAACCTCGATGATCTGATTACGCCAAACCGTATTTTCAAGCAGCGTAACGTCGATATTGGCGTTGTTTCGCTCGAAGATGCATGGGCATGGGGCTTCTCGGGCGTCATGGTTCGCGGTTCGGGTGCAGCATGGGATCTGCGCAAGTCGCAGCCTTATGAATGCTACAACGAAATGGAATTCGATATTCCTATCGGCAAGAACGGCGACTGCTATGACCGTTACCTGATCCGTATGGAAGAAATGCGCCAGTCGGCTCGCATCATGCGCCAGTGCGTAGATCTTCTGCTTGGCAAGGAACGCGTCGGTCCTGTTTCGAACACCGACAACAAGATCGTGCCGCCGAAGCGCGGCGAGATGAAGCGCTCGATGGAAGCGCTCATCCATCACTTCAAGCTTTACACGGAAGGCTACCATGTGCCTGCCGGTGAAGTTTACGCAGCAGTTGAAGCACCAAAGGGTGAATTTGGCGTCTTCCTCGTATCGGATGGCTCCAACAAGCCTTACCGCTGCAAGCTGCGCGCACCGGGCTTTGCCCATCTTCAGGCTATGGATTTCCTGTGCCGCGGCCACATGTTGGCTGACGTGTCGGCAATTCTTGGCTCGCTCGATATCGTGTTTGGTGAGGTTGACCGCTGATGTCCGTTCGCCGTCTCGCAGATGATGCCGTCCAGCCGGCTGGTTTCGCTTTCAACGCGGAAAACCAGGCCTGGGCGCACAAGACGATCGCAAAATATCCGGAAGGCCGTCAGCAGTCGGCTGTTATTCCGCTGCTCATGCGTGCGCAGGAACAGGATGGCTGGGTCACGAAAGCCGCTATTGAACATGTCGCTGATATGCTCGATATGCCTCTGATCCGCGTTCTTGAAGTTGCGACTTTCTATACGCAGTTCCAGCTCAAGCCAGTTGGAACGCGCGCGCACATTCAGGTTTGCGGCACCACGCCTTGCATGTTGCGTGGTTCGGAAGCCCTGATGGATGTTTGCCGTCATAAAATCCACCACGATCCTTTCGAGCTTAATGCCGAAGGCACGCTGTCGTGGGAAGAAGTCGAATGCCAGGGCGCTTGTGTCAATGCACCGATGGTCATGATCTTCAAGGACGCCTATGAAGACCTGACGCCAGAACGTCTGGCTGAAATCATCGATACATTCGAAGCAGGCAAGGGCGACACTGTTAAGCCAGGTCCACAGGATGGCCGTATCACGTCTGAGCCTATGGGCGGACTGACGGCTCTGACCGAAGATCTGGACTACAGAAAAGTTGGTTTGGAAACCCGTAAGGCATCGGATGCCGCAGTTGCCAAAGCCAAGGCGGAAGCCGAAGCAAAGGCAAAGGCGGAAGCTGAAGCCGCAACCAAAGACGGAAGCAGGTGAGACATGCTGGCTGATAAAGATCGCATCTTCACCAATATCTATGGCTTTAAAGACCAGTCGCTGAAAGGCGCCATGTCGCGTGGCCATTGGGATAACACCAAGGGCTTCATCGAAAAGGGCCGCGACTGGATCATCAACGAAATGAAGGCTTCGAACCTTCGTGGACGTGGTGGCGCAGGCTTCCCGACTGGCCTGAAATGGTCGTTTATGCCGAAGGAAGTGACGGATCGTCCGCATTACCTCGTCGTGAATGCCGATGAATCCGAGCCGGGCACCTGTAAGGACCGCGAAATTCTGCGCCACGATCCGCATACGCTGATCGAAGGCTGCGTGATCGCCGGTTGTGCCATGAGTGCTCATACTGCTTACATCTATCTGCGCGGCGAATTCATGCGTGAGCGTGAAGCGCTGCAGGCAGCGATTGATGAGTGCTATGACGCTGGCCTTCTGGGCAAGAACAATAAGTGCGGCTGGGATATGGATATTTTCCTCCATCACGGCGCCGGCGCTTATATCTGCGGTGAAGAAACAGCTCTTCTCGAAAGCCTTGAAGGCAAGAAGGGCCAGCCACGTCTGAAGCCTCCGTTCCCTGCGAACATGGGCCTTTATGGCTGCCCAACGACTGTTAACAACGTTGAATCGATTGCTGTTGCTCCGACAATCTTGCGTCGCGGCGGTGCATGGTTCTCGTCGATTGGCCGTCCGAACAACGTCGGCACCAAGCTGTTCCAGATTTCTGGTCATGTGAACACGCCTTGCACCGTTGAAGAAAGCCTCGGCATTACTTTCCGCGAGCTGATCGAAAAGCACGCTGGCGGCATCCGTGGTGGCTGGGACAATCTGCTCGGCGTCATTCCCGGCGGTGCATCCTGCCCGATTATCAAGGGTGAAGACATGATGGATGCCATCATGGACTTTGACGGTATGCGCGAAAAGAAATCTTCGTTCGGTACCGGCGGCGTGATCGTCATGGACAAGTCCACTGACGTGATTAAGGCAATTGCCCGTCTTTCAGCTTTCTTCAAGCATGAAAGCTGCGGTCAGTGCACGCCTTGCCGTGAAGGCACGGGCTGGATGTGGCGCGTCATGGAACGCATGGTCAAGGGTAACGCGCAGAAGCGCGAAATCGACATGCTTCTCGACGTAACCAAGCAGATTGAAGGTCACACGATCTGCGCGCTTGGTGATGCTGCTGCATGGCCTATTCAGGGCTTGATCCGCAATTTCCGTCCGGAAATTGAAAAGCGCATTGACGATTATACACGCAACGCTGTTCAGAGCCGCAACATCCGCCTCGAAGCGGCTGAGTAAGCGGAAGAATACGTTGTATGTCCGCCCGGGAAGGGCGGACTTTAGAGTTTGACATCTGGAAGATGCGGCAAGAGCCGCAGGTTTGGATAAGCGATGGCAAATATTAAGGTTGACGGCACAGAGATCGAAGTACCCGATCACTATACGCTCCTTCAGGCTGCCGAAGCCGCGGGGGCTGAAGTCCCGCGTTTTTGTTTCCACGAACGGCTTTCCATCGCTGGAAACTGCCGCATGTGCCTTGTTGAAGTGAAGGGTGGACCGCCAAAGCCGGCAGCATCCTGCGCTATGGGTGTTCGCGATCTGCGTCCTGGCCCGAACGGCGAAGCACCTGAAATTTTCACCAACACGCCTATGGTCAAGAAGGCCCGCGAAGGCGTGATGGAATTCCTGCTCATCAACCATCCGCTCGATTGCCCGATCTGCGATCAGGCAGGTGAGTGCGATCTACAGGATCAGGCAATGGCATTTGGTACCGATGGCTCGCGCTATCGTGAAAACAAGCGTGCCGTTGAGAACAAGTATATTGGTCCACTCGTCAAGACCGTGATGACACGCTGCATTCACTGCACGCGCTGCGTCCGCTTCACGACTGAAGTGGCTGGCATTTCCGAGCTCGGCCTTATCGGTCGCGGTGAAGATGCTGAAATCACCACCTATCTTGAACGCGCAATGACCTCGGAACTGCAGGGCAATGTTATCGACCTTTGCCCGGTTGGTGCTCTGACCTCGCGTCCATATGAATTCCAGGCTCGTCCGTGGGAACTGAACAAGACTGAAACCATCGACGTGATGGATGCTGTCGGTTCGAACATCCGCGTTGATACCCGTGGCCGTGAAGTGATGCGCATCATGCCGCGCGTCAATGAAGCGGTGAACGAAGAGTGGATTTCCGACAAGACCCGCTTCATCTGGGATGGTCTGCGCACCCAGCGCCTCGATCGCCCATATGTTCGCAAGGAAGGTCGTCTGGTTGCAGCTTCGTGGCCAGAAGCTTTCGCAGCAATCGCTGCCAAGGTTTCTGCTACTTCCGCTGACAAGATCGGTGCAGTCGCTGGCGATCTGGCTTCGGTTGAAGAACTCTATGCTCTGAAAAGCCTCATTGCATCGCTCGGCTCGAAGAATATCGATAGCCGTCAGGATGGCGTATCACTTGATCCAGCTTTGGGTCGTTCAAGCTATCTCTTTAACACAACGATCGAAGGCATTGAAAATGCTGACGCTCTTCTGATCATCGGCTCCAACCCACGCGTTGAAGCAGCTGTTCTGAACGCTCGTATTCGCAAGCGTCAGCGCATGGGCCATTTCCCGATCGCTCTGATCGGCGAACAGGCTGAACTGCGTTACGACTACGAATATCTGGGTGCAGGCGCAGACACACTCGCAGCAGTTGCTTCGGGCAAGAACGCATTCCGCGACGTGCTGGCAAAGGCTGAACGTCCATTGATCATCATTGGTCAGGGCGCGCTCACCGGCGAAAATGGTGCAGCAGTTCTCGCATCCGCTGCAAAGCTTGCGCAGGATGTTGGTGCAATCAACGCTGAGTGGAACGGTTTCTCGGTTCTTCACACTGCAGCTTCCCGCGTCGGTGCGCTTGATCTCGGCATTGTTCCGGGTGAGGGCGGCAAGGCTGCTCGCGATATGTTGGGCAATCTCGATGTTGTGTTCCTGCTCGGTGCAGACGAACTCGACATGACGACCAAAGGTTCGAGCTTTGTTGTTTATATCGGTACGCATGGCGATGCCGGTGCACATGCCGCTGACGTTATCCTCCCAGGTGCAACCTATACCGAAAAGTCGGGTACATGGCTCAACACTGAAGGTCGCGTACAGCTCGGCAACCGTGCTGGTTTCGCACCGGGCGAAGCGAAGGAAGATTGGGCAATTCTGCGCGCTCTTTCCGACACGCTCGGCAAGCGTCTGCCGTTTGACAGCCTCGCACAGCTTCGCGCCAAGCTCTATGCAGACTTCCCGCATATGATGGCGATCGACACTATTGCGCCTGCTTCGGCCGACGACATCGTCGCGCTGGCTGCAAAGGCATCCAACCTTTCCGGCGGCGCTGCTTTCGTTTCGCCGGTCAAGGATTTCTACCTGACGAACCCAATCGCGCGTGCTTCCGCTGTCATGGCCGAGTGCTCGGCGCTTGCGGCCGGCAGCTTCCAACAGGCAGCTGAGTAAGCGAGAGAGAGACGGAATAATGGACGGAATTTTTGCAGCTTACGTCTTGCCCGCGCTAATCATGGCGCTGAAGTCGGTCGTTCTGCTTGTCGTATTGCTGATCGTCGTGGCTTACCTGCTTTATGCGGATCGTAAGATCTGGGCAGCTGTTCAGCTTCGCCGTGGACCAAACGTTGTTGGTCCATGGGGTCTCTTTCAGGCATTCGCCGATCTTTTGAAGTTCGTCTTCAAGGAACCAATCATTCCTTCGGGCGCAAACAAGGGCGTGTTCCTTCTTGCACCGTTTGTTTCAGCGGTTCTGGCAATGGCAACCTGGGCAGTCATCCCGGTCAATGAAGGCTGGGCGATTGCTAATATTAATGTCGGCATTCTCTATATCTTCGCCATTTCTTCGCTTGAAGTTTACGGCGTGATCATGGGCGGCTGGGCCTCGAACTCGAAGTACCCATTCCTCGGCGCACTTCGTTCGGCAGCACAGATGGTCTCTTATGAAGTGTCGATCGGTTTCGTGATTGTCACGGTTCTTCTGACGGTTGGCTCGCTCAACCTGACGGATATCGTGCTGTCGCAGAATACGGGTCTCGGTACATCGCTCGGCCTGCCTGCTTCGTTCCTCGACTGGAACTGGCTGGTACTGTTCCCGATGTTCGTGATCTTCTTCATTTCGGCGCTTGCTGAAACGAACCGTCCGCCATTCGATCTTGTCGAAGCTGAATCCGAACTCGTGGCCGGTCACATGATCGAATATTCGTCCACGCCGTTCCTTCTGTTCTTCCTTGGCGAGTATGTGGCGATCACGCTGATGTGCGCCCTGATGACCACACTCTTCCTTGGCGGCTGGTTGCCTCCGGTTGACGTATGGTTCCTCAACTGGGTTCCGGGCATCATCTGGTTCATGCTCAAGCTCTGCTTCTGCTTCTTCATGTTCGCCATGGTGAAGGCTTTCGTACCGCGTTACCGTTACGACCAGTTGATGCGTCTGGGTTGGAAAGTGTTCCTGCCGATTTCGCTGGCAATGGTTGTTCTGACCGCGACCGTCATCAAAGTCTTCGATCTGGTGTAAGGAGAAAGACAAATGGCTTCATTCGCACAAGCCGCGAAATCCCTCCTTCTCAAGGAATTCGTCGGTGCTTTCTTCCTCTCCATGCGTCAGTTCTTTGCGCCCAAGGCGACACTGAACTACCCGCATGAAAAAGGTCCCGTTTCGCCACGTTTCCGTGGCGAGCACGCGCTGCGCCGTTATCCCAACGGCGAAGAACGCTGCATTGCCTGTAAGCTCTGCGAAGCGATCTGCCCGGCGCAGGCTATCACCATTGAAGCTGGTCCGCGCCGCAATGACGGCACGCGCCGCACGGTGCGTTACGACATCGATATGGTGAAGTGCATCTATTGCGGCTTCTGTCAGGAAGCTTGCCCGGTGGATGCAATTGTCGAAGGTCCAAACTTCGAGTTTGCGACCGAAACCCGCGAAGAGCTCTACTATGACAAGGATAAGCTCCTTGCTAATGGCGATCGCTGGGAACGCGAAATTGCGCGCAACATCGCGATGGATGCGCCATATCGCTGATTGGTTTTGCTGAAACCTTGTTTCGGCATCCGGTTTGAAAAGCGGCAACAAGAAGGGGCGGCCCGTCTTGTTGCTGGAATTTAAGTTTCGCGATTATTCGCGGCAAACAAAGACTAAAGCGGATGAAGCAATCAGGCTTTGTCCACGGAAAGGTGTTGGGGGATCCCCATGCTGACAGGTATTGCGGCAGCGTTCTTCTATCTGTTCGCCTTTATCATGATCGCAAGCGCGTTCATGGTGATTGCGGCACGCAACCCCGTGCATTCGGTGCTGTTTCTGATCCTCGCTTTCTTCAATGCAGCGGCGCTGTTCCTGCTGACGGGGGCCGAGTTCCTCGCCATGATCCTGCTCGTCGTTTATGTCGGTGCTGTGGCGGTTCTCTTCCTCTTCGTCGTCATGATGCTGGATGTTGACTTCTCCGAATTGAAGCGCGGTGCGCTGCAATATGCGCCGGTTGGCGCTCTGGTCGGTCTCATTCTGCTGGGCGAGCTGATTGTTGTTTTTGCGGGTTCGATGTTCACGCCTAAGCTGGGGCAGGGCGCCGTTCCGATCCCTGATCTTGCTGAACGCACCAACACCGCAGCCCTCGGTGATATTCTTTACACCGACTTCGTCTTCCACTTCCAGATTGCAGGATTGGTCCTTCTCGTAGCCATGATCGGCGCGATCGTTCTGACGCTGCGGCACAAGCCGAATGTTAAGCGCCAGTCGATCCCGGATCAGGTCGCTCGTACGCCTGAGACGGCGATCGAGATCAAGAAGGTCGAACCGGGCAAGGGCATCTGAGGATAAGAATATGGAAATCGGTATTTCTCATTATCTGACCGTTTCGGCCATCCTGTTCACCCTTGGCGTTTTCGGTATCTTCTTAAACCGTAAGAACGTCATCGTTATCCTGATGTCTGTCGAATTGATCCTTCTCTCGGTCAATCTCAATTTCGTGGCGTTTTCTTCTGTGCTTGGCGATATGGTCGGACAGGTTTTCGCGCTCTTCGTTCTGACTGTTGCGGCTGCTGAAGCAGCTATCGGTCTGGCAATCCTCGTTGTTTTCTTCCGTAATCGCGGCTCCATCGCGGTGGAAGACGTCAATGTTATGAAAGGTTGACGGGCAAATGCTCTACTACGCGATCGTCTTCCTTCCGCTTATCGGCTTTCTTGTTGCTGGCCTGTTCGGCAACAAGATCGGAGCCAAAGCGAGTGAATACATCACTTCCGGCCTGATGGTGATCGTCGCGATCCTGTCATGGGTCGTGTTCTTCAAGATCCCGCTCGGACACGATGCCGAAACAATTCGTATTCCTGTTCTTCACTGGGTTACGTCCGGTTCGCTGTCGTTTGATTGGGCTCTGCGTGTTGATACGCTGACTGGCGTTATGCTCGTCGTGATCAACTCGGTGTCGGCACTGGTGCACATTTATTCGATCGGATACATGCACCACGATCCACATCGTCCGCGCTTCTTTGCTTATCTTTCGCTCTTCACCTTTGCCATGCTCATGCTGGTAACGTCGGACAATCTGATCCAGATGTTCTTCGGCTGGGAAGGCGTTGGTCTCGCATCCTACCTTCTGATCGGTTTCTGGTTCCAGAAGCCATCGGCAAATGCTGCTGCAATGAAGGCATTCGTGGTCAACCGCGTTGGTGACTTCGGCTTCCTGCTCGGCATCTTCGGTCTGTTCGCGCTGTTCCAGTCGGTTGATTACAACACGATCTTCTCAGCTGCAGCGACCTATCTGCCAGCTGAAGGTGCGAGCGATGCCGGTTCGGTTGTTCTTAACTTCCTCGGCTATGAGCTGCACAAGGAAACCGCTCTGACGGTTGTCTGCCTTCTGCTCTTCATGGGTGCTATGGGTAAGTCCGCGCAGTTCCTGCTGCACACCTGGCTTCCTGACGCGATGGAAGGCCCGACGCCTGTGTCCGCGCTTATTCACGCGGCAACGATGGTGACCGCGGGTGTGTTCATGGTTGCGCGCCTGTCGCCGATCTTCGAACTCTCGCACACGGCTCTTCTGATCGTGACGATCATCGGTGCAACGACAGCTTTCTTTGCTGCAACCGTTGCTCTGGTTCAGAACGACATCAAGCGCGTTATCGCTTACTCGACCTGTTCGCAGCTTGGTTACATGTTTGCGGCTCTGGGTGTTGGCGCTTACGGTGCTGCTGTATTCCACCTGTTCACGCACGCTTTCTTCAAGGCTCTTCTGTTCCTTTGCGCAGGCTCGGTTATCCATGCCGTGTCTGAAGAACAGGACATGCGTCGCATGGGTGGTCTGCGTAAGCTGATCCCGATCACCTACTGGATGATGATGATTGGTACTGTTGCGATTACGGGTCTGGGTGTACCAGGCACGATCATCGGTACCGCTGGCTTCTTCTCGAAGGATGCCATCATCGAGTCGGTCTTTGCATCGCACAGCCTCGCATCGGGCTACGCTTTCACGCTCCTCGTGATCGCGGCAATGTTCACCAGCTTCTACTCATGGCGTCTGATTTTCATGACCTTCTATGGCAAGCCACGCGCTTCCGCTGAAGTCATGCATCACGTCCATGAATCGCCTCCGGTGATGCTGGTACCGTTGCTGATCCTCGCTGTCGGCGCTCTGCTTGCAGGTGTCGTATTCAAGGAATTCTTCTTCGGTCACGAATATGCCGAGTTCTGGAAGGGTGCGCTCTTCACGTTGCCAAGCAACGAAATCCTGGAACATTATCACCATGTTCCACTGTGGGTTAAGTTGTCGCCGTTCATCGCTATGCTGATCGGTCTGGTAACGGCTTGGATTTTCTATATCCGTGCGCCGCACATTCCAAAGGCACTCGCAGAACGTCATCGTGGTCTGTACCAGTTCCTTCTCAACAAGTGGTACTTCGACGAATTGTATGACTTTATCTTCGTGCGTCCTGCTCGTTTCCTCGGCCGCTTCTTCTGGAAGGTCGGTGATGGCAAGATTATCGATGGATACGGTCCTAATGGTGTCGCCGCACGCGTTCTTGATGTTACGGGTCGCGTTGTGAAGATGCAGTCGGGTTACCTTTATCACTACGCATTCGCGATGCTTATCGGCGTCGCCGCGCTCGTCACCTGGATGATGCTCGGGAGCTCTTTCTGATGACCGATTGGCCAATTCTTTCTACGGTCACATTCCTGCCGCTCGTCGGCGCCTTGTTGATCCTTCTCATCAAGGATGACAGCGAAGCCTCGCGTCGCAACATCAAGAATGTTGCGCTGCTGACCACGGTTTTCGTCTTCATTCTATCCCTGGTTATCTGGGCCGGATTTGATAATTCAAATCCAGGCTTCCAGATGGTCGAACAGATCGACTGGCTCGGTGGTGGCATTTCCTACCACATGGGCGTTGACGGCATTTCCATGCTGTTTGTCGTGCTCTCCGCTTTCCTCATGCCGTTCTGCATCTTGGCAAGCTGGTTGGCTATCGACAAGCGCGTCAAGGAATACATGATCGCTTTCCTTATTCTGGAAACGCTTATGATCGGCGTGTTCTGCGCTCTCGACCTGTTCCTGTTCTACGTGTTCTTTGAAGCAAGCCTTATCCCGATGTTCATCATCATCGGTGTTTGGGGTGGTAAGCGCCGCGTTTATGCAAGCTTCAAGTTCTTCCTCTACACGCTGCTCGGCTCCGTGCTGATGCTGATCGCAATCATGGCAATGTACTGGCAGGCCGGTACGCTCAATATCGTCGAACTGCTGAAATACGACTTCCCGGCAGGTATGCAGACGTGGCTGTGGCTGGCGTTCTTCGCATCCTTCGCGGTCAAGATGCCAATGTGGCCGGTTCATACCTGGTTGCCCGATGCGCACGTTGAAGCGCCGACGGCAGGCTCGGTCATTCTGGCTGGTATTCTTCTGAAGCTCGGTGGCTACGGCTTCCTGCGCTTCTCGCTGCCGATGTTCCCGCTTGCATCTGCCGATTTTGCACCATTCGTCTTTGCATTGTCTGCAATTGCTATCGTCTACACCTCGCTCGTGGCTTTGGTGCAGGAAGATATCAAGAAGTTGATTGCTTACTCGTCGGTTGCGCACATGGGCTATGTGACCATGGGTATCTTCGCAGCCAACGAGCAGGGCGTGCAGGGTGCGATCTTCCAGATGCTCTCGCATGGTATTGTTTCGGGCGCGCTCTTCCTTTGCGTGGGTGTCATCTATGACCGTATGCATACCCGTGAGATTTCGGCCTTTGGCGGTCTCGTCAACAACATGCCGAAATATGCGGTTGCATTCCTCATCCTGACGATGGCGAATGTGGGTCTTCCGGGTACTTCGGGCTTTGTGGGTGAATTCCTCACGCTGTTCGGTGTCTTCCGCGTCAATACGTGGGTTGCCCTGTTCGCGACATCGGGTGTGATCCTGTCGGCAGCCTATGCGCTGTGGCTCTATCGCAACGTGGTGTTTGGTGCGCTGACCAAGGAAAGCCTCAAGGGCCTTCTCGACCTCAGCCCGCGTGAAAAGCTGATCCTGTATCCGCTTGTGATCCTCACTATCTTCTTCGGTGTGTATCCGGTTCCGGTCTTTGATGCGACCGCAAGCGCCGTGCATGCACTGGTTACTAATTACGACGCAGCGCTGGCAAATGCCGCTAGCGCTACGCTGGCGCAGTAAGTAAAGGCGTAGGCTTGATGCAAACCGACCTGATTGCTTCCCTGTCTCTCGCAGCTCCCGAGGTTCTCCTCGCGCTGAGCGGACTGGCATTGCTCATGATCGGCGTGTTCTCCGGAGAGCGCGCCTCAACCCTCGTCAATGGACTTGCAGTCGCTGTTTTGATTGCAGCACTGGCTCTTGTCGTGATCTTCCCGCACAACGGCACTGCTTTCGGCGGTGGCTTTGTAAGCGATGGCTTCGCACGTTTCATGAAGGCGCTGACACTGATCGGCTCCATCGTGACGCTCGTTATGTCCGTTGGCTTTGCGCGTGAAGAAAAGTTCGACAAGTTCGAATTCCCAGTGCTGATCGTGCTTTCGACGCTCGGCATGCTCATCATGGTGTCGGCATCGAACATGCTGACGCTTTATATGGGTCTCGAACTGCAGTCGCTTGCACTCTATGTGCTTGCAGCCTTCAATCGTGACAGTGTTCGCTCCACCGAAGCTGGCCTCAAGTACTTCGTACTGGGTGCGCTTTCGTCGGGTATGCTGCTCTACGGTATCAGCCTTGTTTACGGTTACACCGGCCATATCGGCTTTGCCGAAATCGCAACCGCAATCAGCGGCGGCGAGCGTCAGCTTGGTCTGGTCTTCGGACTGGTGTTCATTCTGGCAGGTCTCTGCTTCAAGATTTCCGCTGTTCCATTCCATATGTGGACGCCGGACGTTTATGAAGGTTCGCCAACGCCGGTAACCGCATTCTTTGCAGCCGCTCCAAAGATGGCAGCAATGGCTCTGATCGTTCGTGTTGTTGAAGGCGCATTTGCTCCTGTGACCCACGACTGGCAGCAGGTTATCACTTTCGTCGCGATTGCTTCGATGGTGCTGGGTGCTTTCGCCGCTATCGGTCAGCGCAACATCAAGCGCCTGATGGCCTACTCGTCGATCAGCCACATGGGCTATGCTCTCGTTGGTCTGGCTGCCGGTACGGTTGTTGGTGTTGAGGGTGTCGCTCTTTACATGGCGATCTATCTCGTCATGACGCTGGGTAGCTTTGCCTTCATCCTGTCCATGCGGACCAAGGACGGCAATGTTGAGCAGATCGAAGATCTTGCTGGTCTGTCGCGCACCAATCCGGTGATGGCAACCATCATGACCATAATGCTGTTCTCGCTTGCTGGTATTCCGCCGCTCGCTGGCTTCTTCGGTAAGTGGTACACCTTCGTCGCAGCTGTTGAAGTTGGTCTTTATCCGCTGGCAATCATCGGTATCGTCGCTTCGGTTGTTGGTGCATTCTACTATCTGCGCATGATCAAGATCATGTGGTTCGATGAGCCAACAACGACTTTCGTTCCAGCAGCAATCGAGCTGCGTCTCGTACTGCTCGTTTCGGGTGCTTTCGTTCTGTTCTATGGACTGATCGGTGGCTGGCTCGGCGGCTTGGCTGAAACTGCAGCGAAGACGTTCTTCTGAGCATGACAATGAATAAGGCCGCAGGTGATGGCATGGGTTTCACGCTGGCACCTGCGGCTTTAGCAGACGAATACCGACTGGAGTTTTTTCCGGTCGTTGGTTCTACCAATGCAGAGGCGCTTGCACAGGCTAATGCCGGGGATGCTGGGCGCCTTTGGTTCGTTTCTCCCAAACAGGAGAGCGGACGAGGGCGTCGTGGCCGTACGTGGACCGCGCCCGAAGGCAATCTTGCCGCCACTCTGCTTCTCGTTGAACGTTTTGATCCCAAAACTGCCGCCACACTCGGCTTTGTCGCAGGTCTCGCCTTGGCGGATGCTGTTGATGCTGTTTTGCCGGAAGCTGTAGCTGCCCGCGTCAATGTCGCGCTCAAATGGCCGAATGATGTGCTGGTTGATGGCGCAAAGCTTTCCGGAATTCTGCTTGAATCAACGATGCTCTCGGATGGACGTTTCGGAATAGCGATTGGCATGGGCACGAATGTCGTTGCAGCGCCTGAGGGGTTGCCTTACGCCGCAACCTCGATCAACGGATTGGGCGGCAATACGGATGCCGCTACGCTGTTTCTGGCACTTTCCGATGCATGGTGCCAATATTACCGCATCTGGGATCAAGGGCGGGGATTGAACAATATTCGCGAACTTTGGCTCAAGCGCGCGCATGGTCTCGGCCAGCCTGTTGCTATGCAGCTCAATGGCCGGATTGTTGAAGGCGTTTTTGAAACTATCGATTCGGAGTGTCGGCTGGTCATCCGTGAGGACGATGGAACACGCGTGCCTGTGACCGCTGGCGATGTCTATTTTGGAACGGCAGCATCTGTTAAAGCCGTTTCCTGAAGCAATATATGTGCACAATAGGCCTCAGTTGGCGCCGTTCCGGGCTTGCAAACTATCGGCAGTCGGTTCAACAGAGGCATAATCAGAGCATCTTCGGTGAAGAATTGTTTTCTCTTCCGGAACAGGATGCGCATTATATCAAAAAGTTAGAGTGTTAAGCTGAATCAATTTGCTAAGAAGGCACTCTAAAACGAAGTTAGAACAGGGAGGCATTATGCCCCGCTCACCATCGACGCAATTTGTCTTCCTGCCGCTCGGCGGTGTCGGCGAAATCGGCATGAACCTCGCCATGTATGGCTTTGGTCCTGAAGACAATCGTGAATGGATCGTGGTCGACATGGGCGTAAGCTTTGCCGGACCGGAACATCCGGGCGCGGACCTTATTCTCCCTGACATTCGTTTTCTTGAAGCTGAAAAGCACAATCTGCGCGGCATCGTCATCACGCATGCGCACGAAGACCACTACGGCGCATTGCTTGATCTGTGGCCGCGCCTGAAGGCGCCCGTCTATGCAACGCCATTCACCGCGGGCCTGCTTGAAGCCAAGCGCCAGTCTGAATTCGGTGCACCGGAAATTCCGATGAATATTTTCAAGGCTGGTGAAAGCTTTGAAATCGGCCCGTTCAAGTTGGAAGCGATTGCTGTCACGCACTCGATCCCTGAACCCGTTTCGTTGGCAATCACCACGCCGCTTGGAACGGTCGTTCATACCGGCGACTGGAAGATGGATCCGGACCCTTCAATGGGGCCGCTGATTGATGAAGCACGTTTCCGTGCGCTCGGTGATCAGGGTGTTCTGGCGCTTGTCTGCGACTCTACCAATGCGATGCGAGAAGGGGAATCTCCATCCGAGCGTCAAGTCGGCGAAAGCCTGCGCGAACTCATTGAAAACGCGCGTGGACGCGTTGCCATTACGACTTTCTCGTCGAATGTTGGACGTATTCGCTCGATCACCGAAGCCGCACGCGATGCGGGTCGTCAGGTGCTGGTGGTTGGTCGTTCCATGAAACGCACAATCGCTGTGGCGACCGAGCTTGGCTATATGGAAGGCCTGCCTGAGTTCCTCAGCGAAGACGATTATGGCTATATCCCGCGTGAAAACGTCGTGATGATCCTCACAGGTAGTCAGGGCGAGCCGCGTGCCGCGCTCGCAAAACTGGCACGCGATGAAATGCGCAGCATTGCGCTTTCGGCTGGCGATACCGTTATTTTTTCGTCGCGTCCAATTCCGGGCAACGAAAAGGCCATTCTCGACATCAAGAACAAGCTTATCGATCAGGGTATCAAGCTGATCAGCGATGATGATGCGCTTGTGCATGTTTCAGGCCATCCGCGAAGAGCTGAGCTGAAGCGCATGTATTCATGGGTGCGCCCAAAGATTCTTGTGCCGGTTCATGGAGAAGCCGCGCATCTGGTTGCTCAGGGTTCGCTTGGTGCAATGGAAGGTATCGAAGAGATTGCGCAGGTGCGCGACGGCGATATGCTGCGCCTTGCTCCCGGCAAGGCCGAAATCATCGATGAAGCCCCGATTGGTCGTATATACAAGGACGGCAAGCTGATTGGTGACGAAGACGAAATCGGTATGGTTGAGCGTCGTAAGCTTGCCTATGTCGGCCATGTCGCTGTTTCCGTGCTGCTGGATCGCGATTTCAAGATCATGGATGAGCCTGATCTCGTGGCTTTCGGTCTGCCGGAAGAAGATGCGCAGGGCGATCTGATGGAAGATATTCTGCTCGATGCCGCAATTGAAGCTATCGACAGCATTCCGCGCGCCCGCCGCAAGGATCTGGAAGTCGTTCGTGAATCTGTTCGCCGCGCTGTTCGCGCTGCGACAAATGAGGCATGGGGCAAAAAGCCGGTAGTGACGGTGTTTATCAACCGGATAAAGTAGGCTTCAGTTTTCGGGAGGAGGACACTGATGCTTGAACGCCTGAACCATGTCGCAATCGCGGTTCCGGATATAAAGACCGCGTCTGCGCTCTATAGCGCGCAGCTGGGTGCGAAAGTTACAGCGCCACAGGCTTTGCCTGAACATGGTGTAACTGTGGTTTTCATCGACGTCGGCAATACCAAGATCGAGTTGCTTGAACCTTTGGGCGAGGGATCGCCCATCGCAAGCTTCTTGGAAAAGAACCCTTCCGGCGGTATGCATCATCTTTGCTATGAAGTTGCAGATATTATCGCCGCTCGTGACCATCTTAAAGCGGAAGGCGCACGCATTCTCGGTAACGGCGAGCCAAAGATCGGTGCTCACGGAAAGCCCGTACTATTTTTGCATCCCAAGGACTTCAATGGGACACTGATCGAGCTTGAGGAGGCATGAAATGACCATCGTTTCCGGCGTCGCAATGTATTTTATCTTCTGGTGGATAACGTTGTTTGCCCTTCTACCCGTTGGTTTGCGCACACAGGCCGAAGAAAAAGAGGTCACATTGGGCACCGTTGCCAGTGCTCCTGCAAAGCCACGCATCGGTCTCGCCTTTCTACGTACGACATTTGTCGCGACCGCTATCTTCTGCCTCTATTATTACATGACGCAGGTCCAGGGTTTCGGCCTTGATGATATTCCGCACTTCTTTCCCGATCTGAAGTAAAAGCGGACACTCTATTTCCAGAAATTTGTAAGATGAAAAAACCCAATGCCTATTTTATAGGCATTGGGTTCACACTAGGCATTTTCGCGGCTGTTACTGACTATAGGCTATGAATCTAAAACTCATCAATTCTTTATAACTGTTTGAATCGATAGAAAATTAGCGCTTGGAGAAACTCGCTCTACGATGAAAATCCGCTGTCGAGAACATGGTGTTCAAGCCAATAAAAAGCGCATCTGATGCAGCATTTTGCAGTCAGAGAAATAATAAAACTATCAATGAGTTAATTCTGCAGGGGTTGGCTTTTGTTATGTAAAGCCAAAAAAAAAGCAAGGCTTTCGCCTTGCTAGTCGAATACGCGTTCGACCCGTTTCCATTTTACTGGCGGCAGCGAGTAATCGCGCCTGGATCCATCCTCCCAAGACTTTGACCGCGTGAACCAACGGTTAATTCCGTTGTTAGGCTTATTGATGAAAAAAATAGCGGACTGCACAGCTTTTGTCACCAAAAATCTTTCACAATGTCATATTTCGTTCGTAATTTTTCCCAGAAGGATGTGCAGTTTAATTAATGTATTGAAATTGAATATAAATCTCGCTGTGTATAGTTTCTTGCGATCTACTTTCATGTTTAGGTGATGTTTGTGGATGGCAAAAACCCATATCAGCAAAGCGGAGGCGGGCGGGTTTTCAACAGCGGCATAACCCGTTATGAAACCGGCAAGTTTGCTTAATTTTTGCCTGATTCTACACGCACTCAGTTGATATTCAGGCAATCTCTCTCTTGATCGGTGGTCACGATGCGTCTGTCGCAGTATTTTTTGCCCATTCTGAAGGAAAACCCAAAAGAGGCAGAAATTGTCTCTCATAGGTTGATGCTGCGCGCGGGTATGATCCGTCAGCAGTCGGCAGGCATTTATTCATGGCTCCCGCTTGGTCTGAAAGTGCTCAACAAGGTTTGCAACATCATTCGTGAAGAGCAGAACCGTGCTGGCGCGAATGAAATTCTTATGCCGACGATCCAGTCCGCCGACCTTTGGCGTGAAAGCGGTCGTTATGATGCATACGGCAAAGAAATGCTGCGCATTCAGGACCGCCAGGAGCGTGAAATGCTCTTCGGACCGACGAATGAAGAAATGGTTACGGATATTTTCCGTTCCTACGTGCGTTCCTATAAGGATCTGCCGCTGAACCTCTATCACATTCAGTGGAAATTCCGCGACGAAGTGCGTCCGCGTTTCGGTGTGATGCGCTCGCGTGAGTTCCTCATGAAAGACGCCTATTCGTTCGACCTCGATTATGAGGGCGCGAAGATGGCTTACTACCGCATGTTCGTCTCTTATCTGCGCACCTTTGCTCGCGTCGGTCTGCAGGCAATTCCGATGCGTGCTGATACCGGCCCGATCGGTGGTGATCTCAGCCACGAATTCATCATTCTGGCTGAAACCGGCGAAAGCCAGGTTTATTGCGATAAAGCCTATCTCGATCTCGCCGTTCCAGGCGCAGATACGGATTTCCGAAATGACGAACAGCTGACGGATATCGTCACTCGCTGGACGACGCCTTACGCGGCAACTGACGAAATGCATGATGAAGCAGAATGGTCAGCGGTGAAAGCCGATGATCAGGTTTCCGCGCGTGGCATCGAAGTCGGCCATATCTTCCATTTTGGCACCAAGTATTCCGAGCCAATGGGCGCAAAAGTGCAGGGCCCAGATGGCAAGGAACACCTTGTTTCGATGGGCTCTTACGGTATCGGTCCTTCGCGTCTGGTGGCGGCTGCTATTGAAGCATCCCACGACGAAGCAGGCATCATCTGGCCAAAGGCGATTGCGCCTTTCGGTGTTGGCATTGTCAACATGAAGCCGGGCGATGAAGGCTGCGATGGCGTGAGCGAAAAGCTCTATGAAGCATTCACCAATGCTGGGATCGATCCGCTTCTCGACGACACGGATAACCGTCCGGGTTCCAAGTTTGCGACAATGGATCTGATCGGCTTGCCTTATCAGGTTATCGTCGGCCCGCGTGGCGTTGCGGCTGGCGAAGTCGAGGTCAAGGACCGTAAGACCGGTGAGCGTCAGAATCTCACCGTCGAAGCAGCAATCAACCTTTTGACGGCTTAAACATGAGCAGTGCGGCGGCAGCAAAATCTGATGGCAAGCAGAAGGCGTCTGATAAGGCACCTTCTTCTGGCCCATTCTCAGCCTTTGAGCGGATGATCGCATGGCGCTATCTGCGAGCGCGCCGCCGCGAAACGTTTATTTCGGTGATTGCCGGTTTCTCGTTCACCGGTATCATGCTCGGCGTCGCTACACTCATCATCGTTATGGCGGTGATGAACGGTTTCCGCGCTGAGCTTCTGAATAGAATTCTGGGCATCAACGGACATCTCATCATGCAGCCGATAGATCGGCCACTTGATGATTATGCCAGCCTGATTACCCGCATTGACGGCATTTCCGGTGTGAAATTTGCTATTCCTGTCGTCGAAGGACAGGCTTTGGTGCAGGGCAATATCGGCGCAGGCACTGGTGCTCTGGTTCGTGGTCTTCGTGAGGAAGATCTTGCCAAGCTCAAGCTCGTTTCTGACAATATCAAGCAAGGCACTTTGCAGGGCTTTGATCAGGGCGGCGGCGTGGCAATTGGCACACGTATGGCTGAAAACCTTGGCCTTTCTATTGGCGATACGCTGCGCGTTATCTCACCCGATGGCGATGTGACGCCATTTGGCGTCAACCCGCGCGTCAAAGCCTACCCGATTGTCGCGATTTTTGAGATCGGTATGTCGGAATATGATGCGTCCATCGTCATGATGCCGCTATCGGAAGCGCAGCTTTTCTTCAATCAGGAAGGCAAAGTGCAGTCGCTGGAAATCTTTGTCGATAATCCTGATAAAGTAGACGCCATGCGCGCACCTGTTGAGGAAGTTGCAGCGCGTCAAATCTCCATGGTCGATTGGCGTCAGCGCAACCAGACGTTCTTCTCTGCCTTGCAGGTTGAGCGTAACGTCATGTTCATGATCCTGACGCTGATCGTGCTTGTGGCCGCACTCAATATCATTTCCGGCCTTATCATGCTGGTGAAGGATAAAGGGCGCGACATTGCTATCCTTCGAACCATGGGGGCAACGCGTGGCGCGGTCATGCGAATATTCCTGATGACGGGTGCCGCGATTGGCGTGACGGGTACGCTTGCAGGCGTGGTTCTCGGTGTCGTCGTATGTCTCAATGTAGAGCGGATTCGCCAGTTTTTCTCGTGGCTTTCGGGCACGACCCTGTTTAATCCGGAGCTTTATTTCCTGAGCACGCTGCCCGCGAAGATGGATGTTGGTGAAACATTCTCCGTTATAGCAATGGCTTTGGTCCTTTCTTTTATTGCCACCATTTTGCCGGCATGGCGCGCTGCCAAGCTCGATCCGGTCGAAGCCCTGAGGTATGAATAATGGCGGCTGAAGTCATTCTGCGTCTGGAAAATGTCAGCCGTGCCTATAAGGAAGCTGATCGCGAACTCGTTATTCTGAAGGACGCGAACTTTACACTGCGTCGCGGAGAGATGGTGGCACTTGTTGCGCCGTCTGGCGCTGGCAAGTCGACCCTGCTGCACACGGCGGGTCTGCTTGAGCGTCCGGATGCAGGCGACGTCATTCTTGATGGCCGTTCATGTGGCGGCCTGTCGGAAGACGAGCGAACTGCTGTTCGTCGCAACGATGTCGGCTTTGTTTATCAGTTTCATCACCTGCTGCCGGAGTTCTCGGCTCTGGAAAACGTGATGATGCCACAGATGATCCGCGGCCTTCCACCGAAGGCTGCAACTGTGCGTGCGCAACAGTTGCTCGACTATATGAAGATCGGCAAACGTGCGTCGCATCGTCCTGCCGAGCTTTCTGGTGGTGAGCAGCAACGTGTTGCAATTGCGCGTGCGGTGGCTAACGCACCGCTGGTTCTGCTGGCGGATGAACCGACAGGCAACCTTGACCCGACCACGTCGTCCTACGTCTTTGGGGCGCTTGAGGCGCTCGTGCGGCAGTCGGGACTGGCAGCTCTGATCGCGACCCATAACCATGAGCTCGCTCGTCGTATGGATCGTCGCGTCACCCTTAAAGAGGGCAAGGTCGTCGATGTCTGATGTCCAAAGGGAAGTTTAAAAGTATTTCCAGCAAAAGTGCGAAGCGCCTCTGCATGGAAATCAGTTCGTCGGACTGATTTCTTTTCCTGCTGCGATGCGTCGGATAATACATAAAGCCAAATAGTTGCAGCGGTTCCAACGTTCATTCTCAACTGGAACCGCTGTAAAAGCAGCTATAGAGCGCATTTCCAATGGTTCAGTTTAAACCGTGGATGCTTTAGCATTCTGCGTCAGCTGTTCTCCGCATGACATCTCATATTGTTGATCATTGAACGCCGGTGGCCATGCTGCCGGCGATTGCATGTTTATTTTTCATAAACCTTAAATACATGACTGCAGCAGAACGGGTGTTGACTTTAGAACAAAAATGGAACAAAAAATAAACATACGTGAACAAAGAGGAGTTATTCCAATGACCGATCTCGTCTACGACGTTTTGTCTTTCGTCTCCGTCAGCCTGTTCGTTGCTACCTTTGCTATCTGGGTAAGCGTAATCTGAAAGCGTAATGCGGGTTCTTCTGTGAACCCCGATGATAGTAGCGACCGTCACGCTGGACATCGTTGCGGTATTCCCCGAAACTGCCTAAATGGGCGATAAGAGTCGCCCGTCAGAGTGTGCAAATCCATATAGTGATTGGCACGCGGATGGCGCTGAAGGCATGATGTCGTTGTCATGATATTGCAGTGCGTTTAGCTCTGCAAAGATCGGGGAAATAGTATGAATGATAAAGCAAGCATTTTAGCGGGCGAGGGCAAGTCGTCACCTCGTTTCGTTCATCTGCGAGTTCATTCTGCTTACTCCTTGTTGGAAGGCGCGCTGCCTGTCGGCAAGATCATCAAACAGGCGATTGCCGATCAAGCACCGGCCATCGCGATAACTGACAGCAACAACCTTTTCGGCGCTCTCGAGTTTGCACAAAAGGCGTCAAAGGATGGCTTGCAGCCAATCATAGGCTGCCAGCTGGATGTTGCTTTTGGCGATCACAACGATAACAGCCGTAGTGCAAACCGACGATTGGTTCTCGATCTTGCACCTCTGGTTTTCCTCGCTTCGACTGAGGAAGGTTATGCGAACGTTGTCAGGCTTGTCAGCCGTGCGTTTCTTGATACGCAATCGGGAGACCCAGTGCATGTCGATGCAAGCTGGTTATCTGATCTGTCAGAAGACGTGATTGTTCTTTCAGGCGGCCCTCTGGGGCCAATCGGACGCGCATTTGCTGCTGATCGTCCTGATCGCGCTGAAAGCCGTTTGGCCTTTTTGAAAGAAGCATTCGGTGATCGGCTTTATGTCGAGTTGCAGCGGCAGGCGGGCTATGATCGCGCGCTTGAGGCAAAGACCGTCGAGCTAGCATATGCGATGGAACTGCCGCTTGTCGCGACCAATGAAGCTTTCTTTTTGAAGGCCGAGGATTTTGAAGCGCACGACGCGCTTCTTGCCATCGCTGAAGGTCAAATTCTATCCAATGATGATCGCCGTCGCTTGACACCGGATCATCATTTGAAAAGCCGTTCGGAAATGGCTGCCCTGTTTGCAGACCTGCCCGAAGCGCTCGAAAACACGATTGAAATCGCCGAGCGGTGCAGCTGGTTCACGCAGACACGTCAGCCGATCCTACCGCGTTTCACCGGCGAGTCTGACGATCCTGAAGCAGCCATTCAGGCGGAAGCTGACGAGTTGGCACGTCAGGCGCGTGAAGGCCTGCAGATGCGGTTGAAAACAGCAGGTCTTGCTGAAGGCTATACAGAAGAACAATATGCCGAGCGTCTCGACTACGAGATCGGCATTATTACCCGCATGAAGTTCCCGGGTTACTTCCTGATCGTTGCGGACTTTATCAAATGGGCCAAACAACAGGGTATTCCTGTAGGACCGGGGCGTGGTTCTGGTGCGGGTTCGCTCGTCGCTTATGCTTTGACGATTACGGACGTTGACCCGCTGCGCTTCTCGCTTCTGTTCGAACGCTTCCTCAATCCAGATCGCGTATCGATGCCCGACTTCGATATCGACTTCTGTCAGGATCGCCGCGAAGAAGTTATTCGCTACGTTCAGGAGAAATACGGGCGCGATCAGGTCGCGCAGATCATCACCTTCGGTACTTTGCAGGCGCGTGCTGTGCTACGCGACGTGGGCCGCGTTCTCGAAATGCCATACGGTCAGGTTGATCGTCTCTGTAAGCTTGTACCGCAGAACCCGGCCAATCCGGTGTCTCTGGCACAAGCCATCGAGACTGAGCCAAAGATCAATGAAGAGCGTGAGAAGGAGCCCGTTGTTGGCCGTCTTCTTGATATGGCGCTGAAGCTTGAAGGACTGTATCGCCACGCCTCGACCCACGCCGCCGGTATCGTCATCGGCGATCGTCCGCTTTCTGAACTCGTGCCGATGTATCGCGATCCACGTTCCGATATGCCGGTCACTCAGTTCAATATGAAATGGGTCGAGCAAGCCGGGTTGGTCAAGTTCGACTTTCTGGGTCTGAAAACACTGACGGTTCTCGAAACAGCCGTGAAGCTCGTTGCACGCAAGGGCATCGATATAGACCTGTCGCGTCTGCCGCTCGATGATGAACTCACCTATGAAATGCTGTCGCGCGGCGAAACGGTCGGCGTGTTCCAGGTGGAAAGTGCCGGTATGCGTAAGGCGCTGCTTGGTATGCGTCCCGACCGTATCGAAGATATTATTGCGCTTGTTGCGCTTTATCGCCCTGGTCCGATGGAAAACATCCCGACCTATAATGCGCGCAAGAACGGTGAGGAGGAAATCGCCTCCATTCATCCAAAAATCGACGATCTGATCAAGGAAACGCAAGGCGTTATCGTTTATCAGGAACAGGTGATGCAGATCGCACAGGTGCTTTCCGGCTATTCGCTCGGTGAAGCTGATCTTCTGCGCCGCGCGATGGGTAAAAAAATCCGCGAAGAAATGGACAAGCAGCGTGTCCGTTTTGTTGATGGTGCGATCGAAGGTGGTGTTGATAAGGCTCAGGCGAATATGATTTTCGACCTGTTGGCTAAGTTCGCTGACTACGGCTTCAACAAGTCGCACGCTGCCGCCTATGCGATTGTCTCCTACCAAACCGCCTATATGAAGGCGCATTATCCAGTTGAGTTTCTAGCGGCATCGATGACCTATGATATGTCGAACGCAGACAAGCTCAATGATTTCCGTCGTGATGCAAATCGTTTGGCAATCGATGTTGTGACACCTTCCGTCATGACATCGTTCCGACCTTTCGAGGTGGGCGAGAAGAAGATTTTCTATTCTCTGGCAGCAATCAAGGGCGTGGGCGAAGCTGCCGTTGATCATATCGTCAGTGTGCGGTCCGAAAAGCCGTTTGAAAGCCTTGAGGATTTCTGTGAGCGGATCGATCCGAAAATCGTCAATCGCCGTGTGACGGAAAGCCTGATCAATGCAGGCGCACTTGATTGCTTTGGTCGCGACCGTGCTGCGATGAGCGCAGGCATGGACCGCATTATGGGCTTCGCGCAGCGCACGCAGGAAAATGCGGCCAGCGGCCAGTCCGATATTTTTGGGCTTTCAGGTGCTCCGAAAGAAACACTTATTCTTCCGCAGGCCGCGCCATGGCTCCCTTCGGAAAAGTTGCATCGCGAGTTTCAGGCAGTTGGCTTTTATTTGTCCGCCCATCCGCTCGATGAATATCGTCAGGTCCTTGACCGGATGCGTGTGCAGAGCTGGGCCGATTTCTCGGCGGCGGTGAAGCGTGGTGCAAATGCAGGTCGTCTTGCCGGAACAGTAACCACCAGACAGGAGCGTAAGACGCGCACAGGCAACAAAATGGGCATTGTGCAGCTGTCGGATGCCACCGGCCAGTTTGAAGCCGTACTTTTCTCGGAAGGTCTCGCGCAGTACCGCGACCTGCTTGAAAGCGGCAAATCGGTTGTGATTACAGTCGCTGCGGAAAACCGTCCAGAAGGGATTGGCCTCAGAATTCAGACGGTGCAGTCGCTCGAGGACGAAGCCTGCCGGATGCAGAAGGCACTCCGGCTCTATCTTCGTTCAGCGGAAGCGGTGAAGCACATTGTTCCGCATTTCAACACGCGCGGCGACGGTCAGGTGAGCCTGATTGTCATTAAGGAAGAAGGCCAGCGCGAAGTTGAGATCGAACTTCCGCATCGCTACCGCGTCAGTCCGCAAATTGCGAGCGCGATGAAGGCAATTCCAGGTGTCGTGGAAGTTGAACTGGTCTAATGAAAAAAGCCGGCTGGTAATATCCCGCCGGCTTTTGTTTTAAACGGATGTTTTCAGTTTCAAGGCTTTGCGGACTTCCGGCGCAACCTTGGTCCCAAACAGCTCAATTGATTTCATCGTATATTTGTGCGGCAGATTGCCGAGGGCTGTCTGCAGCAAGAACCGATCATGCTTGAAATAGCTATGCTGGCTCAAGATTTTGTCGACGACCTGTTGCGGGCTTCCGACGAGCAACGATCCTCGTGGTTGGCACATCGCATCAAATTGTTCACGAGTGGTCGGCGGCCAGCCACGCTCACGTCCGAGTTTGCTCATGACATAGGCGTATGAACTGTAAAATTCGTCGCCAGCTTGTTGAGATTTTTCAGCAATATAGCCGTGAGAGTTGATTCCAACTTTGAGCTTTTCTGGTGCGTGTCCGGCTTTAAGACCTGCTTCTCGATAGAAATCGGTCAATTGCGCGAAACGCTCCGGATACCCTCCGATAATCGCGATGGCGAGAGGCAGGCCAAGAAGTGCTGCTCGTCCCACTGAAGCGGGCGTACCGCCCACTGCGAGCCAGATGGGTAAGGAATCCGGTAGCGCGCGCGGATATACACCACGTCCGTCAATTGCTGCGCGCATGGTGCCAGTCCAACTAACCCGCTCATTCTCGCGAATATTAAGCAACAGGTCGAGTTTTTCGGCAAAAAGCGTGTCGTAATCGTCGAGATTATAACCAAAAAGGGGGAAGGACTCGATGAACGAGCCACGACCTGCCATGATTTCAGCACGCCCGTTGGAGATGAGATCAAGCGTTGAAAATTGCTGATAGACCCGCACAGGATCGTCAGACGAAAGAACGGTCACCGCACTGGTCAGCTTAATGTTCTTCGTGCGTGACGCTGCCGCTGCCAGCACGACAGGCGGTGCAGAAATCGCGTAATCAGGGCGATGATGCTCGCCGACGCCGAATACATCGAGGCCGACCTGATCGGCGAGTTCAATCTCTTCTATGAGATTGCTGAGCCGTTGTTGCGGCGAAAGGGGGCGATTGGTTTCGGGATCAGGCCCGATATCGCCGAAAGTATAAATACCGAGTTCCATGGCGTTCCATCGATCTGTTGGCTGTTGCGCTTTAATTAAGGCGCTTCATGCTGCTTGTTAAGAACGCACTGAAAGGTGATCGGGTTACCTTGAGGAAACCGGGCGGTTGCCCGCCCGGCAATCGATTGTCTCAGTATGCAGCGGTGAAACGCTTGCCGATGTGCTTGCCCTGTTCTGCTTCATCGACAATCGCAACGGCCAAGTCTTCGACGGAGATTTTGCTTTCGCCATTGTCATCAAACACAGGCTCGTCAGCACCCAGACGATATTCTCCGGTGCGTTCGCCCGGCAGAAGAATGATCGCAGGCGAAACGAACGTCCAATCGAGGTCTTTTTCATCACGCAATTCGTGCAATGCCTGACGTGCGCCAAGTGCGCCTTCTTTCCACTCGGCCGGAAATTCAGGTGAATCCACCAGCTGATGGCCGTTGATAGCAAGGCTGCCTGCACCGCCGACCGCGATGAGACGCTTAACGCCAGCCTTTTTGGCAGCTTCGTTGATGGAGCGGCTGCCCTTGATATGGTTTTCGCGAATGTTGGCATCGGTCCAGCCGGGGTTGAAGGCTGAAATAACGATGTCGTGGCCTGCAAGTTGTTTGGCGAGCGCGTCAGTGTCGAATACGTCTGTCTTCACTGCTGTAACATTATCGAGTTTCTCAACCTTGTCCGTGTTGCGGACGAGGGCCGTTACGGTATGGCCGCGAGATACGGCTTCCTTGAGGACAGCAGCGCCTACAAAGCCGGTAGCGCCGATCAGTGCAATTTTAGCCATGACATTTTCCTTTTCAGTTAAACCTAGAGAAGTGATATTTAATAATCAGGTTCTTTATGGTAACTAAGTAGTCGAGATGAGAAGCCTTGTGAAGAACGCACTTTTTCATGTTTAAGGTACATGGAAGTAACCGCGTTGCCGGCAAGAGCAGAAATCGCCGATAAAAACAGTAGGCTTTGGCGCGCGCATGACTCCCCCAAATGCAAAACGTCTTTGGGGAAAGAGGTGCCTGGAAGCGATGATTTAAAGCGTGCCGCCTGAACTCGATTAAGCGCGATGCGCTTTAAGGAGTAAGAATGAAAAATACGACCGAGCCAAATGCGAGCTCGCCCTTATTGTCTTCAACACCCGCTTTTCAGGCCGATCCCGAAGGTGAGGGCTCATGCCCTATTCGCGAGGTGCTGGATCGCGTCGGTGATACCTGGAGCATTCTCGTGGTTTTCAATCTGCAAACGGGTTCATTGCGTTTCAACGCTTTACGTCGCGCGATTGAGGGCATTTCCCAGCGAATGCTGACCGTTACCCTGCGATCTCTCGAACGCGATGGATTGGTCGCGCGTCATGTACGTCCAACATCTCCACCGGAAGTGACTTATTCACTTACCGAGCTTGGTCATTCGCTGGCCGTGCCGATTGATGTGTTGGGCCAGTGGGCGGTTAAAAATCGCGAGGAAATGCGTAGCGCCCGTTCACGCTTTGATGCAGCTACGGAAGATTAAGGAACCTGATATCGGCGCGCTCGTTGTTCTCTTGAAAAAGGGAGTAAGGATCATGCCAGCAAAATCACAGGCGCAGCAAAAAGCTGCCGGTGCAGCACTCGCTGCCAAGCGCGGTGAAATCAAAAAGAGTGAGCTGATCAGTGCATCGAAAGAAATGTATGAGTCGATGACCGAGAAGGAACTGGAAGAATTTGCGGAAACCAAACGCAAGGGCTTGCCGGAGCATGTTTCAGACAAGAAGAGCAGCTGACTTTTAATCAGCTGCTCTCCAAGATTACAAAACTATAGCCTATTTTGCGCCTTTTCCGGGCGCAAGCTCAATAGCTTTCAGCTTGCCGCCGGTAATTCCACAGCGCAAAGTGATTGTATCCCACTGCGCACCGCTTCTATTGCGCGCTTCTCCCGGAACAGAAATCACCGCAGAAACCTTGCTTGCGTCTTTCGCGCTGAATTTCGATGATTTGTCATTCGTAGTAGCTGCTGCAATGTCCGCTTTGGTGAAGCCAAGGCGGTCGTATTTCTTGCTTTTCTTCACATAGTCATAGGCGCTTGCAATGCAGTCGGCCACCTGCGGCGATGCCTGCTGATCTTTTGCGAGCGTTTGGTAGTTTCCGGTAAAATCTTTCGAGCGCTTAGGTACCGCATCTGCATGGGCTGCGCCCGCAATTCCAAGTGTAAAAATTGCAGAAAGTATAAGTTGGGTCGATTTCATGGATCGCTTCCTTTGAACAGCTACCGCGCAAAGTGCGGTAAGCAAATCGATAATGACGATGCTATTAGAAACGCAGATTGGATTTTTTTGTGTTTTCCCCGTCACCTAGAGCGCATCCCGAAAAGTGCGAAGCGGTTTTCGGAAAAAGATGCGCGTAGAAACAAATGGATAGAGCATTTCCAATAATTCAATCAAAACAGGAAATGCTCTAGCAGAATATCTTACTGGCAGATTCGAGCAAGGCAGGATTTGCCGTGACAGCCCTGATCCAGATGCATGTTTGTGCGATGCGCAGCATCGCCGTCGGGCCCGATCACAGTCATGAAAAGCTTGCAGCTCGCACCATGCACCGCGCGCCAGAAAGTTTTCTCTTTTTCAGACCCATTCCAGCCGCTTTCGAGCTCCGTCTTCGAGCCATCTGAAAACTTAAATGACATGATATCAAGCGCATTGGCGAAAGCGTGTTCTGACACTCGCCCCGTCGAAGCACCATTGACCTTGCGGCACTGGTAATCCGAACCGGTGCCGATTTCAGTGATCTTGATGCTGTCGCCGTACACTTTCTTCGCGGCGTCACTGACATCTTTCGACCACTCAGCAAGCGTCACAGCCATGGCGCAATTTGTCGTGACTGCGGTGGCGAATTTCAGGGACTCGGTTTTTCCTATAGCTGTGAGCGATAGAGGCGAACGAGCGCTGCATTGCGGGCCGTCTTCAATCGGTGACAACAGTTTGCCCTCTACGTCTCCAGCCATCAGCGCAGGACATGACACTTGATAGACACGTTCGGGCTTTGCAGGGGGTGCTGGTGCGGGGGGTGGTTCAGCGCTTTCTACCGGTTGTTCTGGTTTTTTATCGGGAAGTGGAGCCTTTTCAGTAGGAGGTGTTTGAGTGGGCTCCGATTGTTCAGGCTGCTTTGCTGTTTCCTCTTCGCGGCGAGGTGATGGCGTCGGTAACGGAATAACCACGGGTGCGGGGGTAGCTGATGGGCTAGGCGCAGCAGGCAATGCTTTTGATTGCTTTTGTTTGGCTATACGCTTTTTCTTCGGTCGCTTGTGGGAAGATGTGTGTCTGGCGTTACCGTTTAACATCCTTTCGATAAGGTTCTGCGCGTTAGCGCTCGAAAGACTGCCCCAGTTCTCTTGCGGAAACACCACAATCGCGAAAGTAGCGAAGGCGATAATCATCAGCCTTTGAAGGAAAGCGAAGGAAACGGCCATATTCACCTCTTTTGATATCGGGCGCTAACGAGTAATGTTGAAAGGTGATATGTCGTTCCTTCACGCTTGATGGCAGAACGTTGCAATTGGCCTCGATCAGACCCAGTTCGACGTGCTTCTTCTATAAATGATGCCTTGTGCCATTTAAGATCCGCTTTGAACTAGCCAAATGGCTTAAAATCAGGGCTTCAGCCTTGACAAGATGACACTCCAATGACTAAAAGCCGCCATCGCTGGAGCCTAAACGCTCCGGCGTTTCATTTGACGTGTCCCGTGGATGAGGATCGCAGCTGCGCGCTTCATTCTGTCAGTCCTTGAAACCCAAGGGCAGAGGAGGGCGCGTTTCCTGTCTGCGCCGTAAGGTGCACTAACTTTTTAAAGGAAATGCGATGAGCAAGCGCGAATCCGCTAAGTACAAAATTGATCGCCGCCTTGGCGAAAACATCTGGGGCCGTCCGAAGTCCCCTGTAAACCGTCGTGAATATGGCCCAGGCCAGCACGGTCAGCGCCGTAAGGGCAAGCTGTCCGACTTCGGTGTACAGCTCCGCGCAAAGCAGAAGCTCAAGGGCTTCTACGGCGATATCTCGGAAAAGCAGTTCCGCAAGACCTATGACGAAGCAGCTCGCCGCAAGGGCGATACCGGTGAAAACCTCATCGGCCTGCTCGAATCGCGTCTGGACGCTGTTGTGTACCGCGCAAAGTTCGTTCCAACGATCTTCGCTGCACGCCAGTTCATCAACCACGGTCACGTCAACGTAAACGGTCGCCGCGTCAACATTCAGTCCTACCGCCTGAAGGCTGGTGACGTTGTTGAAGTTCGCGAAAAGTCGAAGCATCTCGTTGTTGTTCTCGAAGCTGTTGCGCTCGCAGAACGCGATGTTCCTGACTACGTTGAAGTCGATCACAACAAGATGGTTGCGACCTTCGCACGCGTTCCAGTTCTCGGCGACGTTCCATACGCCGTTCAGATGGAACCAAACCTCGTCGTCGAATTCTATTCGCGTTAATTTTGAGCCTCTGGCTCATTTAGCTGAAATAAATGGCCGCCCTCGGTTTTCCCGAGGGCGGCTTTTCTGTATGTAAACATAATCTCTCTTATTCGCAGGAAGCATCATGAACGCTTTTGATCCTAACATCGGGTCAGATATCGCAGACGAAAACGGAGGCGATGGCTGCCACCCACTTTTCCGCGATGTGCCAGCCTCGGTTGAGCTCAACAAGCTGCGTAAACGTCTCCTGCGTCATACGCGCCAGGCTATCGAAGACTTTGCCATGGTAAAGCCTGGTGAGCGTTGGATGGTTTGCCTTTCCGGAGGTAAGGATTCCTACGGTCTGTTGGCGCTTCTGCTCGATCTCAAATGGCGCGGTGTGCTGCCGGTGGAATTGCTGGCGGTCAATCTCGATCAGGGCCAGCCAAATTTTCCGAAGCACATTCTGCCGGATTTCCTGAACAGCTACGGTATTAAACATCGCATCGAGTATCAGGACACCTATTCCATTGTTACTGAAAAGCTGCCTGAAAACAGCACCTATTGCTCCCTTTGCTCGCGTTTGCGCCGCGGCAATCTCTATCGCATAGCGCGAGAAGAAGGCTGCTCGGCGGTTGTTCTCGGCCATCATCGCGAAGACATTCTCGAAACCTTCTTCATGAATCTTTTCCATGGTGGCCGTCTTGCCGCCATGCCGCCGAAGCTTCTCAATGACGAAGGTGATCTCATGGTTTTCCGTCCGCTCGCCTATGCGGCGGAAGAAGATATGGAAAAGTTTGCGACTGCGATGCAGTTTCCGATCATTCCTTGCGATCTCTGCGGCAGCCAGGAAGGCCTGCAGCGCAATGCAATGAAGGCGATGCTGACCGATATAGAAAAGCGTATGCCGGGCCGTAAGGACACGATGATCCGCGCCATGACCAATGTGCGCCCGAGCCATCTTCTCGACCGCAAACTGTTCGATTTCGCAGGCCTGATGGCAAATTCCGATGTGGAGAATGATAGTGCAGTTTGATGAAAAGCAGATTGATTGGCTGGCCGATCTTCTGGCAGACGCAGCCAACGAAGAAATAATGCCTCGCTTTCGCCAGCTGGGGCAGGGCGATATTCGCCAAAAGACCTCTGCTGCCGATCTCGTCACAGAAGCCGATGTGAATGCCGAGCGCTATATCACGGCGCGCCTCAATGAACGCTTTCCCAACGCGCTGATCGTGGGGGAAGAGGCTTGTTCTGATGATGAGGCTTTGCTTGATGGGCTCGGTGATGCGGATCTTGCATTCACGATCGATCCAGTCGATGGCACCTTCAATTTTGCTTCAGGTGTTCCCCTGTTCGGCGTAATGCTGGCGGTTGTTGCCAAAGGCGAGACAGTTGCCGGCATTATCTACGACCCAGTCGGCAAGGACTGGATTCTTGCTTCAAAGGGTAGCGGCGCGCATATTCGCCATGCCAATGGTTCAACGAGCCGCGTGAGTGTGGCTGAGCCTGTTGATATTTCGCAGATGACCGGTGCGGTTTCCTGGCAATATACTGTCGATCCGATCCGTTCGCGCCTTGCACGCAACCAGACGAAGTTTCTCTCCAAGATCGGCTATCGCTGTGCGGCACATGAATATCGTATTATCGCGACAGGCGGCGCGCATTTCGCAGTCTATAACAAGCTGATGCCGTGGGATCATTTGCCCGGTGCGCTTATCCATCAGGAAGCGGGTGGGTATCTCGCACGCTGGGATGAAAGCGACTATCTGCCGTCGCACACCGGTGGTGGGCTGCTGATTGCACCTGACAAGGAAAGCTGGAAAGCCATTCAGGCAGCTCTTTGGGAAGAATAAGAAAAGCCCGCCATTTGGCGGGCTTTTTATTTTCTACTCAGATTGGCTTGTTGTGCGGCTTGAACATCTTGCCGCGCTCAGCAATCAAAACGCAGATGAATGCGATGAAGCCCAGCACACAATAGCCTGCGGCGACCGGTGTTGTCGTTCCATCGAATGCCTGACCGATGACTGCGCCGAGTGCTGCGCCGATGACTGTCTGTGCAAAGCCCAAAACGGAAGATGCCGTACCGGCGACTTCGCCCAGAGGCTCCATAGCCAGCGCATTAAAGTTAGCCGTTACAAGGCTGAACGAGAACATGATGGTCATATAGATCGTCATCAGCATCCAGAATGGCACGGGACCGCTGAACGTCACAGAAAGCACGACCCAAAGCAGGCTGAAGCCGACAAATACCAGCAGCATCGTCTGTGAAATGCGGCGCATACCGTAGCGACCGACAAGGCGGGAGTTGAGGAACGATGCGAGAGCAAGCGTCATGGCGACGGCAGCAAAGGCCAGCGGAAACAGCGATCCAAGCTTGTAGATATCAACAAAGATCTGCTGCGCCGAGTTGATGTAGCCGAACAGCGCTCCAAGAATGAACGAGGTGCCGAGCATGTAGAAGAGCGCTACGCGGTTGGACAGAACGATGCCAAAACCACCGATTACACTCTTGACTGTCAACGGACGACGATGGCTGACGGGCAGCGTTTCGGGCAGGCGCAAATATGCCCATACACCGATTATAACAGCCATAAGCGCCATAGACAGAAAGATCAGATGCCATTCACCGAACAGCATAATCAGCTGACCGGTTGCAGGGGCGACCACCGGCAGGATCATGAAGACCATCATGACGAGCGACATGACTTCAGCCATCTGACGCCCGGCAAACTTATCGCGAACAACTGAAACGGCAATTACACGCGTTGCTGCGGCACCCAGTCCCTGCAATACGCGCAGAACAATAAGTGTTGTGAAATCCGTTGCAACGGCTGCACCAAGTGCTGCGAGTATATAGATCAGCAAGCCGCCAAAGAGAGGCAATCTTCTGCCGAAACGGTCGCTCAGCGGACCATAGAACAGCTGCGATACGCCAAAGCCGAGCAAATAGGCAGTAATGACAAACTGTGCGTGATTTTCTGAAAGAACGCCAAGGCTGGCACCAATTTGCGGCAGACCAGGCAGCATAATATCCACTGCCAACGCATTGATTGCCATGATCGCTGCAATGAGAGCGATGAACTCGCCGCGCCCGCGCATGGAAGTCTTCTGGTCCGGAGAACCATTTTGAATGTCGATTGGCATTTGGGTAGTCCTCGATAAACGGCACACCGGTCAGGGGAGTGCCGGTGTAGTAGTCAGAATTTAGAAAACAGCGGCCCGGCAGCAGATGCTGCCTATGATGGCTATGCATCGGGCAATAGAAAAGGCGCCATGAAACGGCGCCTTTTAGAAAAGGTGAGCTTTAAAAGCCGTATGAGGGGTAATTAATCCTCAAGCGGCCTTGGTTGCAATACCCTTATCGGTAAAAAGTGCCTGTAGTTCGCTGGACTGGAACATTTCGCGGATGATGTCGCAACCGCCAACAAATTCGCCCTTTACGTAGAGCTGAGGAATGGTTGGCCAGTTGGAGTAATCCTTGATGCCCTGACGGATTTCGTCGGAAGCAAGAACGTTCACGCCCTTATAATCGACGCCGATATAGTCGAGAATCTGAACGACCTGACCGGAGAAACCGCACTGTGGGAAACCTGGTGTGCCCTTCATGAACAGCACGACGTCGTTGGTCTTCACTTCATTGTCGATGAAATCGTTGATTCCGGTCATTTTAGTTCCTTTCAGGATGCCGGTTCAAATCCCGGCCCGCGTAGGGAGAGGTTCTACCCCAATATAGTAAGCTGAGCTTTGGTAATCACCCTCTAAAGGTGAAAGCAAGTCAAATTAGCGCGAAATCAGGCTGTTTTGGGGGCAACATCTTGCCGCAGGAAGAAAATCACCGCCCGGATTATCGTTTCCAAGTGCCATTGCGTGTATTTCAACCCTTGGCTAAAGGCTGGAAAGCTCAACCGAGGGCGGTGTTGGATTAGTTTATTCTGGTACGCTGGTCTGGAGGGCAAGGGCGTGAAGCACGCCGCCCATGTTGCCCTTGAGGGCGTCATAGACCATCTGGTGCTGCTGCACGCGTGACTTGCCACGGAAACTTTCCGCAACAACTTCCGCCGCATAATGATCTCCGTCTCCGGCAAGGTCGCGGATCGTAACCTTTGCGCCGGGAATACCTTCGCGTATCAGTTTTTCGATCTCATGAGCGTCCATAGCCATGCAAAATCTCCTGCCTTTTAGGGCTTCTTCTTGTTCGTTTCGAATCGTAACGCATCATCGTGATACGTCAATATTCAACTGTCTAACGTTTAAATTGCCGACAAGCAAACGCCCGGCGCGGTGTTCCCGGCCGGGCGTCAATTGGTAACAGTTCTAACCAATAACGATTAGTTGTCGACTGCAGCTTCTCCACTCATGAAGCCCGGGAACCAGCCTTCAAAAGCATTGTTAAGCTCTGCAATTGCGACATCAACCGTTGCACCGAACTTCAGGCGGTCGCCGCCGACCGTGCCGAGTACACGGAACGGAACGCCAGCACCTTCTGCATTGAGCGCAATGAGTTTCGCCATTTCAGGTGTTGCTGCAACAACATAACGCGACTGATCTTCGCCAAACAGCGCTGCATGTGGCAGGCCGTCGCCCGCATCAAGAACCGCACCCTTGTCGGACTTGATTGCCATTTCAGCAACAGCAACGGCAAGACCACCATCGGAGAGGTCGTGACAGGCTGTCACCTGGCCATTGCGGATCGCCGAACGGACGAACTCGCCGTTACGCTTTTCAAGCGCAAGATCAACCGTTGGAGCAGGGCCATCAGCACGATCAAAAAGATCGCGCAGATAGACTGACTGACCCAAATGGGTGCCGTCGCCGCCCAGCAGAACCAGCGTGTCGCCATCCTGCATTCCGCCGATCTTGGCCATCTGCGACCAGTCAGGAATGAGGCCGACGCCGGCAATGGTCGGAGTTGGCAGGATCGCCTGACCGTTGGTTTCGTTGTAGAGCGATACGTTGCCCGAAACGATTGGGAAATCGAGCGCACGGCAAGCTTCGCCGATACCTTCAATTGCCTTGACCAGCTGGCCCATGATTTCCGGCTTTTCAGGATTGCCGAAGTTGAGGTTGTCGGTCGATGCAAGCGGCTCAGCACCGGTTGCGGTAATGTTGCGCCAGCATTCGGCAACAGCCTGCTTGCCGCCTTCAAACGGATCAGCCTCGCAATAGCGTGGTGTTACGTCTGACGAGAAAGCGAGTGCCTTGGTGGCATGACCTTCAACGCGGATCACACCAGCATCGCCACCCGGGAGCTGCAGCGAGTTGCCCTGAATGAGTGTGTCATACTGTTCGTAAACCCAGCGGCGCGATGAACCATCCGGCGAGCCGATAAGCTTGAGCAGCGCATCCGAATAGTCTTCAACCTGCGGCACATTGCTGGCAGGCAGCGGTGCGTGCTTACCCGGTTCCATCCATGGACGATCATATTCAGGAGCTTCGTCACCGAGTTCCTTGATCGGCAGATTGGCAACTTCTTCGCCTTGATGGATGACGCGGAAGCGCAGATCATCAGTGGTCTTGCCGACGATTGCGAAATCAAGACCCCACTTACGGAAGATCGCCTGTGCTTCTTCTTCCATTTCTGGCTTGAGAACCATGAGCATACGCTCCTGGCTTTCCGACAGCATCATTTCGTAAGCTGTCATGTTTACTTCGCGAACCGGAACATGGTCGAGAATGAGCTCGATACCGAGATCGCCCTTCGCACCCATTTCAACGGCAGAACAGGTGAGACCTGCAGCACCCATATCCTGAATGGCGATAACCGCACCCGAAGCCATCAGCTCAAGGCAGGCTTCCAGAAGGCACTTTTCGGTGAATGGATCGCCAACCTGAACGGTTGGACGCTTTTCTTCGATCGATTCGTCAAATTCAGCCGATGCCATCGTTGCACCGCCAACGCCATCGCGGCCCGTCTTGGCACCGAGATAGACAACCGGGAGGCCAACGCCCTTGGCTTCCGACAGGAAGATGCCGTCATGCTTGGCAAGGCCAGCTGCGAATGCATTGACGAGGATATTGCCGTTATAGCGCTTGTCGAAGTTCACTTCGCCACCAACGGTCGGAACGCCGAAAGCATTGCCATAACCGCCAACGCCGGAAACAACACCGGAAACAAGGTGGCGGGTCTTTGGATGGTCGGGCTCACCGAAACGCAGGGCATTCATGGCTGCAATTGGACGAGCACCCATCGTGAAAACGTCGCGTAGAATACCGCCAACGCCTGTCGCCGCGCCCTGATAAGGCTCGATATACGACGGGTGGTTATGGCTTTCCATCTTGAAGACGACGCAGTCGCCATCGCCAATGTCAACAACGCCAGCGTTTTCACCCGGACCCTGGATAACGCGTGGGCCGGTTGTCGGGAGAGTACGCAGCCACTTCTTCGACGACTTGTAGGAACAATGTTCATTCCACATGGCCGAGAAAATGCCGAGCTCCGTGAAGCTTGGTTCGCGTCCGATCAGGTCGAGAATACGCTGATATTCATCCGGCTTGAGGCCGTGAGCAGAGATAAGTTCCGGCGTGATGTCGCGCTTATTGGAAATAGTCATGGAGATGAGGGACCCCGTCGCAGGCTGCGGTACCCGGAAACTTCTGCCGAAGGGCGGACACCTAAGGTTTCAAGGGGCCTCTTTAACCTAACTCTGTTGGAAGCGCGACAGGAAAATGCCGATTTCCCGGCTCAAATGCTGCCTTCATAGCCTACTTGTTCATTTTCCAGCAATTGCCGCAAAGTTCCGAAGCCATTTTCGATCAGATTACGATCCGTCGGTGAGGAAAAAGCAATGCGAACCCGGTGGTAAGTTCGATCGATGCGCCCGGCTTTGAACTCGTCTTCATCGTCGATCAGTAGTCCGTTTTCATAGGCGGCTGCTTTGAATGTACTGGCAAGCCATGGTTCCGGCAGTTTCAGCCAGAGGATTGGAACATGCGGTGAAGAAACAAAGTCGTAACCGGCGAAGACCTTGCGGGCCAATTGCTCGCGCCATTCGATTTCAGCCGAGCACTTGTCCAGCAGGGTATTCGCCTGACCTGAAAGCACCATCTGTGCGGTAGTTTCAGCGAGCAGAAACGAAACGCCGCCCGTCATCAGCTTGTGGGTCACGCGTAAACGTTGCGCGCAATGCGGCGGGCAGGCCACCCAGCCGCAGCGCAAGCCAGCCGTTACGGCCTTTGAAAGACTGCCGAGAAGAAATGTGCGTTCCGGTGCAATATCGGCAATCTTCGGGATATTTGACCGGGTCATAACCCCGTATGTGTCATCTTCAATGAGCCAGACATTGTGCCGTGCCGCGATATTGGCAATCGCCACTCGGCGCTCGTAGGGCATGGTCGCAAGCGTTGGATTGTGGATGCTTGGCATGAGAAACGCCATTGTCGGGTGCTGCTGGTTGCAGACCCGCTCGAATTCTTCCGGGATCATGCCATATTCATCGCTCGCGGCAATCGCGACGCGGCGTCCGGCAATTTTCACGGACCGGCTCACTTGTGTGTAAGTGAGATCTTCAAAAACAATCCTGTCGCCGGGCGAGGTGAAAGCCGTAATCGCCGCAATTGCACCAGCATGTGCGCCGTTGGTGATAACAATATTGCTCGCATCGGCAGGAGCGTTTTCCTGATTGAGCCATTGGCGTCCGGCTTCAAGCCAGTGTTGCGGGAAATGTCGCGTGTAGTTGACAACCTCATGCGGGAAATTGCGAATGACAGACGCAATCAGCGGCTCAAGTATCGTATTTTGTCCGACGTCAGGAGCTGCCGTCGTATCGAAGCGCCCCTTGTCGAGTGGTGCGTCCTGAATACGTGTGCCAGCAATGCCATCGCTCGAATAGGCAGGCGGCGCATTCTTGCCGTCGGCCCTGCCAAGCACATAAGTTCCGCGACCAACTTCGCCGGTTACAAGTCCGCGCTCATGCGCGAGAGCATAGGCGCGCCCGATTGTACCGATTGTCACCTTCAGATCATAAGCCAGATTGCGTTGCGGCGGTAGCTTCTGTCCCGCAGGCAAAGTTCCAAGGGCGATCGCTTCTTCAATTGCGTCAGCAAGTTGAAGATAGAGTGGGCCGGATTTTCCGGTGAGGTCGGGAAGCCAATTTGTCATGGTCACAATATAAGCATTGTACCGATATTTGAGTCAATTGTATTTACGTTTCACGCATCAGATTGATGCATAATATCGGCTAAGCCCAGTTTAAAAGGCTCTTTGCTATGACATATACGTCAGTTAAGCACGATGAAATAGATACAATTGATACAATCCAGACAAGGGAAAGCGATTTTTGTTACGCTTCTCGTTCTGTCTGGCAGCGTTTCATTGAATGGTGCTCTCTGCGTCTCATGCTGCGCCGCAGCCGCATTGAATTGATTGATCTGACGGACGAGCAGCTTCGCGATATAGGTATTACGCGGAACGAGGCAGATGTGGAATCGCGCAAGGTCCGTTTCCACATCCGTTAAATTTGAACGTCAGCAGCCTTTTTGGCCCGATGCCCAACGATTAATGTCAGCACTGATACGACTGTTATGACCCTGCTGCATCATCGGGCCAAAGGCTTCAATGCGTGCTGGATTGCCTTCTGCCTGCACAACCAGGAGCGGGCGTCCTGCCAGATTTCGAGCAGGAACCACCAACATACGTGGACGCCCTGAAAAAGAATTAAGTTCCGGCGCAAATGCATAGCCGCGAAAATCCTTATCATTGGATTTGAACCAACAGCTATTCGCTCCCACAGCGATCCGCTCCATGGTTGCCAAGGCTGCTTTGCTAACACTTGTGGGAGTAGGAGGCGTCGGTTTCGGCGTGCAGGCTGCAAAGAGTGCCAGAGCAGGCAGTGCAACGAGCGCAATGGTCTTGTTCTTCAAGGAAGGCTCCATAAGAACGTTTTCGGCAAGACCAACAAAAGAGTGGCTTGCCGATAAACGCATAGAAACAATGTGTTAAAGCGCATTTTCAGAAATGCGCTTTCTATTGGACGGGATAATTCAGGCAAGCTGCGGCATGAAAGCCTTTAACCCGTCACTCATCTCATTCCATATGAGTTCGAACGCAGGGTCCTGCTTTGCTTTCACCGCATATGTGTCGAATTTTGGGTAAGCAGCCAGCAAATCGTCTTTCCCCGAAAGCTTCTTGAGCGGCTCCATGAGGAAGCGTACTGGCAGCAGCCATGCATCAGCAAGTGTCGGAGCATCGTTGAGTGCAAAATCGTGATCGGTGAGACGTGATTCAACCACGCTCAAGCCTTTGTGGAGCTTGGTAAACAGCCGCTCGATAGTGGCCTCGTCCCTTTCAGGCTTGCTCTGAAGAATGAAGAGTTTCATCGCAGGGCCGAGAACTTCCAGCTCCGTCACACGCGCCAGAAGGCGGATCAGAGCGCGCTCGCGCGGGCTGCCGGGCAGAACGGGAGTATCCGGAAAATGGTCTTCCAGATATTCCGCAATGACGGCTGCTTCAAACAATGTCTCGCCAGAGCCGGTAATCAGCACCGGGACACGCTTTAAAGGTGTCACATGAATGAAGTCTTCGGGAAATGGATAGGGGAGGTTAATAGGTTTGAACGGCAGTTCCTTGAGATAAAGAACACCGCGCACAAAAGCGGAATAGGGGGAGAGTGGGCGTGAATATAACTGCATCGATATCGTTCCCCGATTCGGTTTACTCAGGAAGTATCTATCGATCAAGCTGCCACGATTTCGTGCGTGACGCTAGAGCGCATTCCGAAAAGTGGGATCGGTTTTCGAAACCAGATGCGCGTAGAAACAAAAATATAGAGTGGTTTCATAGCTTCGATATCAACTGAGACCACTCCAGAGTGTCGTGTGCCTTATTGGATCAGAAAGATCGCTCTAAATCTCTGTTTTTACGGGATAATTTTATCCTAGATCGAGTCGATTTTAAGGAACTATGCTCTAGGTCCTGAAAGGACTGTTCTCTTTTGCGGCCTCAATTGTGCATCTGGGTTGGGCAACAAAAAATGGCCTCCGTTATGCAACGAAGGCCATTTAATCTGCTTGGTCGAGCTTTAAAGTTTTAAGCTGCAATACCCAATGCGCCTGCAAAAAGTGCACGGCCGTCATCGCCGCCATGTGCACCTTCAATCAAGTTTTCAGGATGTGGCATCATGCCGAGAACATTGCCGCGCGCATTGACGATGCCCGCAATGTCATTGACCGAACCGTTCGGATTGGTGCCGTCTGCATAACGGAACACAACTTGCCCTTCGCCTTCGACGCGCTTCAGGGTTTCAGCATCAGCAAAATAGTTGCCGTCATGATGGGCAACCGGGCAACGGATGATCTGGCCTGGCTGATAACCGCGCGTGAACGAGGTATTCGCATTGCTGACTTCAAGCTTCACTTCGCGGCAGACGAACTTCAGCGACGTGTTGCGCATCAGCGCACCTGGCAGCATTCCTGCTTCGACGAGAATCTGGAAGCCGTTGCAGACGCCAATAACCATGACACCCTTGTCGGCCTTCTCGCGAATGGCCTGCATTACCGGCATACGCGCTGCAATTGCACCGCAACGCAGGTAATCGCCATAAGAGAAACCGCCGGGAATCAGGATCAGATCGACATCATCGGGGATGCTCGTGTCTGTCTGCCATACGGTGATTGGTGCCTGACCGGAAATCTTGGTGATGGCCGCAATCATGTCGCGGTCACGGTTGAGGCCCGGAAGAAGAACGACTGCTGCTTTCATGGCGTTTTACGTCTCTTTGAATTTGAGTGCCCTTCAAACCCGCTGTGAAGCGGTGTGAAGGCGCGCAAAAAACTATACTTAAGCCGCAGCGCGTCAGGCGATGACGATTGCGTAATCTTCAATAACCGTGTTGGCGAGCAGCTTCTCGCACATGGCCTTGATTTCGGCTTCAGCTTTCGCCTTGTCCGAGCCTTCGAGTTCGAGATCGAAGACCTTGCCCTGACGGGCGGAATTGATGCCTTCGAAGCCCAGGCTGCCGAGCGCGCCGACAATAGCTTTGCCCTGCGGGTCGAGAACGCCGTTTTTCAGTGTAACGGTGACGCGTGCCTTGATCACTCTGTAGTTCCTGCTGATTTAATTTAACAACAATGAAAACAGCCCGGAACGCGAGTTACCGGGCTGTGCGGATCTTTACTTCACAAGCGTAGGGCCGGAAGGACGGGGCGTGTCGTTCTCGTTCATGATGCCGAGACGGCGCGCTACTTCCTGATAGGCCTCAACCAGCCCGCCCATATCGCGGCGGAAACGGTCCTTATCGAGCTTGTCATTTGTGTTGACATCCCAAAGGCGCGCCGAGTCTGGCGAAATTTCGTCGGCAACGACGATGCGCATCATGTCGCCTTCAAACAGACGTCCGCATTCCATCTTGAAATCAACAAGCTGGATGCCGATGCCCAGGAACAGACCGGTGAGGAAGTCGTTGACGCGGATGGCGAGAGCCATGATGTCGTCGATTTCCTGCGGGCTGGCCCAGCCGAAAGCGGTGATGTGTTCTTCGGTGACCATTGGGTCATCGAGGGCGTCTGCCTTGTAATAGAACTCGATGATCGAGCGGGGCAGAACCGTGCCTTCTTCGAGGCCCAGACGCTTGGACATCGAGCCTGCGGCGACGTTGCGAACAACGACTTCAAGCGGGATGATCTCAACTTCCTTGATCAGCTGCTCACGCATGTTGAGGCGGCGGATGAAGTGGGTTGGAATACCAATGCGGTTCAGCTGGGTGAAAATGTGCTCGGAGATGCGGTTGTTCAACACGCCTTTTCCGTCAACAACTTCATGCTTCTTCGCGTTGAACGCGGTTGCGTCATCTTTGAAGAACTGGACAAGAGTACCGGGTTCAGGGCCTTCATAAAGAATCTTGGCCTTGCCCTCGTAAATACGGCGGCGACGGTTCATGGCTTTTCTCGGATTTCCAAAAATGTGATGATCGGCTTTTGCCGCTATTCTCGCGGGCTACGTATAGCAATTGTGGGCTTTTAACAATCCTGCTTTGTACCCGTTCCCCCGTTTTAAGCGTTTCAGAGCCAGATAAATCAATAAAGTGACTTTTGGCTCTTGTATAATCTTGCGCCCCTTGCCAGCTTTAGGCAAGAGAACGGTTGACGATCTCACATAACTTAAAGTCTTGGGAGTTGTATGAATGGCCACTGGCATGGATGATCGCCGCAACGCATTTGAAAGCAAATTCGCACTGGATGCAGAACTTCGCTTCAAGGCAGAGGCTCGCCGTAACAAGATCCTCGGCCTCTGGGCCGCACAGCTTCTTGGCAAGCACGATGCAGACGCTGATGCCTATGCTCGTGAAGTTGTTGCCGCTGACTTTGAAGAAGCTGGCGATGAAGACGTTTTCCGCAAACTACGCGCCGATTTCGATGCGGCAGATGTGAAGGTAACGGACGAAACCATTCGCGAGAAAATGTTTGCTTTCCTTGAGGAAGCGATCCAGCAGGTTCAGAAAGACTAACTCGTAGTATAAAGGGCGGAAATGCAAAATGCGTTTCCGCCCTTAGTTTTTTGTAATGCAGGGGAATAAGCATGTCTTTGTCTTCGCGTCTTCGTGCCGGAGAAACAGTTCTTTCCGCGTGGTCATCTCTACCGGAAGCGCTGACAGTTGAAGTTCTGGCGCACAGCTCCTTTGAAGCAGTTACGCTTGATATGCAGCATGGCGGCCATGATGAGCAGAGCGTGTTGCGCAGTCTCGGATTGATCCTCAATGCTGGTAAGCCGCCAGTCGTTCGTATTCCGGTTGGTCGCTTCGATATGGCAAGCCGCGCGCTCGATTTTGGCGCGCAGGCCGTGATTGCGCCAATGATCAACTCGGTTGAAGACGCGCGTAAGTTTGCAGCCGCAATGAAGTACCCGCCGATTGGCGAGCGTTCATGGGGTGTTTTCCGCGCCAATGCTGATTACGGAGCGCCGGGCTCGAACGATTATCTCGTAACCGCCAATCAGGACACGCTGGCTTTCGCCATGATCGAAACGCGCGATGCCTATGATGCGCTGGATGCGATTCTTGACGTGCGCGGTATCGATGGCGTTTTCGTAGGTCCTGCCGACTTCTCGATTGCCTGGAGCAATGGCCGTGAAGCCAATCCGGATTCCGAAGCGATCATCGAGCCAGTGAGCATCATCGCTCGTAAGGCCGCAGCTGCTGGAAAATTCGCTGGCATTTATTCGCCGTCAGCAGAGTTCGCACGGCGCTACATCCCGCTTGGCTTCCAGTTCCTGACACTTGGAAACGATAGCGGCTATCTGCGTCTTGGCGCAAAAACTCTCGTTGACGCTGTCCGGGCTTAAATAAATAAGCGGCAGATCATTCAATCTGCCGCTTTCAAAACTGTTCTGAATCTATTTGATCAGAAAATTAGATAACTCTTTGATTCAATGCATTTTTGGCGGCTGAAGATTGGTCATAAATTCAGCAAAAACCATAGAGCCTTCCGGCCACGGACCATGTCCGGATTCCGAGTTGATATGCCCTGCATCGCCTGCATCGATGAGCAGCGCACCCCAGTCCTTCACGATATCTTCTGCGGCTTCAAAGCTTGAGAAGTGATCATTGCGGCTGACGACGGTAATCGTCGGAAATGGCAGGCGCTCACGCGGATAAGGGCCGAATGTCATCAGGTGCTTTGGCCGGATCTTTTCGTTCGATACATCGGGAGGCGCTACAAAGAAAGCACCGGCTACCTTGTGTTGAATTTGCGGAAGAGCGTGAAGCGCAGTTGCAACGCCGAGCGAATGCGCAACAAGCACGATCGGCTTCGTCGTCTCATTGGCTGCTTTGACCAGCTGTGCCACCCAATCGTCTTTGACTGGCTTCGACCATTCGGCCTGTTCGACACGTCGTGCCGTCGAGAGTTTATTCTCCCAGCGCGTCTGCCAATGGTCGGGTCCGGAATTGGTGTAGCCGGGGATGATAAGAATATCTGCGTCTTTGACTTTCATGCCCCCTATTTAGAGCCGTTTCAACGCATCTTCAAGCTCAGCTATAGCGCGTCAAAAAGAACTTAGATGTCGCAAATGATGAACAGCTTGTTCGCTGATCGCTATCTTGTGAAACACTCGCTAAATTGTGATCTTTAGCGGGAAGATAATTACGGAGAGGATTTGACGGCCATGACGATAAGCAGAAGAACGATACTTGGTTCTGCAGGTGCTGCCGTCATGAGCAATATTCTTTCCGCGCGCGCAGAAATGCCGCCGAAGGAGAATGAAATGACTGAAACACTGAAGATGGCCGCTGCTGATAAGGGTGGTTCGACCGCTGCCACTGTAAAGAGCGCTCCTTTGCCTTTTGCTATGACGACACCGGTACGCGTAGCGCGCATTGGCTTAAAGGCGCGCGATGCAGAAACCCTGGCTGAGTATTATCGCGATGTGGTGGGCTTGCGTGAAATGACGCGTCGTGGCGCTTCCATTGTATTGGGTGCGGGCGACCGTGAATTGATGGAAATCGAACAGTTTTCGGCTGCCAAGCCTGATGATCCACGCAGCGCTGGTCTCTACCACACGGCTTTCCTGCTGCCGACTCGTGGCGATCTCGCCCGCTGGTCGCGCCGCGCCATCGACAAGCAGCTGCCTGTTGCCGGTGCGTCTGATCATAATGTCAGCGAGGCAATCTACCTGACTGATCCTGAAGGCAACGGTATCGAGATCTATTCCGACCGTCCACACAATACGTGGCAATGGAATGGTGATCGCGTGAAGATGGGCACCGAGGCGCTCGACGTGAAGAACCTTCTCGACCTTATTGATCGTGAAGGTGGTGAATGGAACGGCGCACCGCAGAACACAGTGGTTGGTCACGTTCACTTGCGCGTTGGCAATGCGAAGGATGCTGAATCCTTCTGGCATCAGCAGCTGGGCTTTGACACTGTTCAGACCTATGGCGACAAGGCCGTGTTTTTGTCCACTGGCGGCTATCACCACCACATTGGTGCCAATGCCTGGCAGAGTTCAGGTGCCGGATTGCGCGATAAGGATCGCACAGGTCTTGCATGGGTCGAAATGGAAGATACGCGTGGCGGTAACAACCACGTCTTTGAAGACCCATGGGGCAATGTGATCAATACGATCAAAAAGAGCGCTTAATCGCAGATGCTAAAAAGCCCCATGTTTACAGAAACATGGGGCTTTTTGCAGATTCAATTTATCAACGTCAAAGATTTTGGTTATGGCGTGCCGAAAATCGTGGCTTTCGAGAACCGGAGCGTAGCGTACTCAAGGTACGTGAGCACCGGAAGCGCAGAAAGATGCGATTTGCAGGCCGCCAGAGCCTAAATCTCAGCCGAAAACACGCTTGAAGATCGTATCAACATGCTTGGTGTGATAGCCAAGATCGAACTTTTCGCGGATTTGTTCTTCGGAAAGTGCTGCACGCACTTCCGCATCACCGAGTAGTTCTTCGAGGAAGTCTGCACCCTGTTCCCAGACCTTCATGGCATTGCGCTGCACGAGGCGATAGGAATCTTCACGCGAAACGCCAGCCTGTGTGAGTGCGAGCAGAACGCGCTGCGAATGCACAAGACCACGGAACTTGTTCATGTTTTTCAGCATGTTTTCCGGGTAGATCACCAGCTTTTCGACAACGCCAGCCAGACGGTTCAGCGCGAAGTCGAGCGTGATGGTGGTGTCTGGGCCAATTGCGCGTTCAACGCTCGAATGCGAAATATCGCGTTCATGCCAGAGGGCAACATTTTCCATTGCAGGCACAACCGACATACGTACCAGACGGGCGAGGCCGGTCAGGTTTTCAGTCAGAACAGGGTTGCGCTTGTGTGGCATCGCCGACGAGCCTTTCTGGCCGGGCGAGAAGAACTCTTCTGCTTCCAGAACTTCCGTGCGCTGCATGTGGCGGATTTCGATGGCTACGTTCTCAATCGACGAAGCGATGACGCCGAGCGTTGCAAAGAACATGGCGTGACGGTCGCGCGGAATAACCTGCGTTGAAACTGGCTCTGCTTCGAGACCGAGCTTTTCGCAGACATATTCTTCAACGCGTGGGTCGATATTGGCGAAGGTGCCAACAGCGCCCGATACGGCACCGGTCGCGATTTCTGCGCGTGCTGCAACGAGACGCGCGCGGTTGCGTTCCATTTCGGCGTAGAAACGGGCGAAAGTCAGACCCATTGTGGTTGGCTCTGCATGGATGCCATGGCTACGGCCGATACGAACGGTATCCTTGTGTTCAAATGCGCGCTTCTTAAGCGCTGCAAGCACACGATCCATGTCTGCGAGAAGCAGATCGGCGGCGCGAACGAGCTGCACATTGAGCGTGGTGTCGAGTACGTCCGACGAGGTCATGCCCTGATGCACGAAGCGGCTGTCTGGGCCGATGAATTCTGCCAGATGCGTCAGGAACGCGATGACGTCATGTTTGGTGACGGCTTCGATTTCGTCGATGCGCGCGACGTCGAACTTGGCGGCATCGCCCTTTTCCCAGATGGTCTTTGCGGCTTCTTTCGGGATTACGCCGAGTTCGGCAAGCGCCTCACATGCATAGGCCTCAATTTCGAACCAGATGCGGAATTTGGTTTCGGGAGACCAGATGGCGACCATTTCTGGTCGGGAATAGCGCGGGATCATGGGCATATCCTGTTTTGGCGGCCCGTCTGCCGGGCTGCAGGTCTTGGGTAAAGGGAATGCGCGGTGTTTAGCAGAGCCTGATGCTCAGCTCAACGCACTCCCCCGGAAAAGTGGCTTCAGTTTATCGTGCAGCTTCGGCTGCTTCGCGAATGGCTTTGATGTTAGCGGCATAGCTCTCAACCGAGTGGCCTTTGTAAACGGCAGAACCCGCAACGAGAATATTTGCACCGGCTGCAACAACCGATCCGGCAGTCTCAGGCGTGATGCCGCCATCCACTTCAATATCGATTGAGCGGTCGCCAATCATCTCACGCACTTGGCTGATCTTGTCGAGCATCGGCGCAATGAACTTCTGGCCGCCGAAACCCGGATTGACCGTCATGACAAGAACGAGATCAACGTCATCAATGACATTGGTCAATGCTTCGACAGGGGTTGCCGGATTGAGCGCCAGACCAGACTTTTTGCCCAAAGCGCGGATGCTCTGGAGCGAGCGGTGCGTATGTGCACCAGCTTCTGCGTGGATTGTAATGAGATCGCAGCCCGCATCCGCAAATGGTTCAAGATATGGATCGCAAGGCGCGATCATCAGATGCGTGTCGAAGAAAGCCTTGGTGCGTGGACGAATTGCTTTCACCACTTGCGGACCGAACGTGATGTTCGGCACGAAATGACCATCCATAACGTCGATGTGAATCCAGTCTGCACCGGCTTCAAGCACGGCATCGACTTCTTCTCCCAGACGCGCAAAGTCGGCCGAAAGGATGGATGGGGCGATAGCGATAGGACGCATAGTTGTCTCCCTTGCAGGATGTTTTCACATCATAAAATAAAAATGCGTCCGGTCAGTTTTGACCGAACGCAGATATTGATTCTCTAGCCCCAACGCTTGTGGAACCACATCCACTGGCCAGGATATTCGCGCACCCATTCCTCAACGGTATCGTTGAGAAGCTGCGCGGTCGCGGCGATATCGATCTCGCCTTTTTCGTCGCGCGGCAGCTCCATGCGCTCTTTCAGCTCAAGCCGGTATCGACCGCCAGGCAGGCGTATGCAGCGCGCCGGATAAACATCGCAATCATACTGTCGCGCGAGCTTTGCGAGCAACGGATTGGTTTTTACAGGGCGCTCAAAGAAGGTTGAGGGAACGCCACGCTGGAACTTCTGGTCAACCAGCATTCCGACATTACCGCCAGCATCCAGAACCCGCGCCAGCGACCAAGCGGCACCGGCCTTTGATGGCACCAGATGACCCATATTGGTTTTGCGCGCTTTGAGAACGGTCTTCGCGATATAGGGATTGTTCGGCGGGCGGAAGAGGGCTGTTACATCGAGGCCGAACGTACCGGCACAGATCGGCAGAAGCTCGAAATTGCCGGTATGCGCGGTGAAGAAGATATGCGGCTTGGTCTCGTTGCGGAGACGCTCGAAAATCGGAATGCCGTCAACTTCGATAAGACCGGGCTCGGTCGCATTGGGATCAAAATCGAATATCGCATCAAGGAAGATGTATTCCGCGAAAAGACGCGCCATCGAATCCCACATTTCGACGGCGATCTTTTCAATTTCAGCATCGCTCTTCTCAGGATAGGCAAGGCGCAGATTGTTGGTTGCAACCTTGTGCCGTGGCGTCAGCGGTCCCACCTTGCGCGCAAACCATGCGGAAAAGCGGATTGCGCTTTTCGCAGGCAGGAGACGGAGAAGTGCGAGCGCGATAAACACAGCCTGCGCCCAAAGCCAGTAGTTGAACTGCTTGAGCTTACGCGACCATTTAAAGAGAAGAAGCTTAATCTTGAACATAAAGGCTTAGTCGATCTGCAACACGATCTTGCCGAACACGTCGCGGCCTTCCATGCGCTTGAGAGCCGTACCGATGTCGTCAAAGCCGACAATGGTGTCGATTACTGGATGAACAACGCCCTGCGCCATTTTCTGCATCGCATCAGCCATGTTTTCCATACGGCAACCAAAGGAGCCGAGGATTTTAAGCTGCTGCTGGAAGAGCTGCATCAGGTTCATGTTGGTTGAAACACCAGAGGTCGAACCACAGGTGACGAGACGTGCGCCGCGCTTCATGCAGAGCATCGAGCCTGCCCATGTATCCGCACCAACGTGTTCGAACACGACATCGACGCCCTTCTTCTTGGTGAGCTTGCGCACAACACCTTCAAAGCGGTCAACGCGGTAGTTGATGACGTGATCGGCACCCAGCGCCTTGGCTTTTTCGATCTTATCGTCAGAGCCAACCGTTGTGATGACTGTACAGCCCATCTTCTTGGCAAGCTGGATCGCAGCCGAACCAATGCCGGAGCCGCCAGCCTGAACCAGAACGGTTTCGCCCGGCTGGAGTTTCGCATTGTCAAACAGCATATGCTCGACCGTACCAAAGGTAACAGGAGCGACAGCTGCGCCGATTGCGTCAACGCCGGGAGGTGCTGGAACCAGCAGACGTGCTGGCAGATTAACGGCTTCACAGGCAAAGCCATCGAGATGGAAGCCATGAACGCCGCCTACGTGTTCACAGAGATTATCGCGACCTTCGCGGCAGGCCTTGCACAGACCACAGGTGCGTGCGCCATAGATCGAAACGAGCTGGCCTGGCAGAACATTGGATACGCCGGGTCCGATTGCATCGACAACGCCGGAAGCTTCCGCGCCGATAACCAGTGGCATCTTACGCTTGGCAAATGCCATGCCGCGCCAGCCCCATACGTCGATATGGTTGAGTGCGACGGCCTTGATACGGACCGTAACTTCGCCATTGCCGGGCGCGGCTGGCGGAGCAATATCGGTCATTTCAAGGCGACGATCGTCGAGAAGCTGTAGGGCGCGCATGAATTTATCCTTTTCAAGACATAATCCCGGGCAGCGTTTCGCTGTCCGGGATTACCGAGAATATATAACTGCAGATCCGATTAATTCGGATTTGCCGTCAAAACAAGGCTCGTGTTCTGTCCACCAAAGCCAAATGAGTTGGAAAGCACGGCAGAAACCTGTCCATCACGCTTAACATTTGGCACGACATCCAGCGGAATTGCCGGATCTGGATTGTCGTAATTGATGGTCGGAGGCAATGTGCCGGTTTCAATCGTCAGCAGCGAGAATACGGCTTCAATCGCACCAGCGGCGGTCAGTGTGTGACCGATCATCGACTTGTTGGACGAAACAGGAATCGAAGAAAGTTGCTCACCAAACACGGTTGAAAGGGCAAGATATTCCATCTTGTCATTTTCAGGTGTCGAAGTGCCGTGAGCATTGACATAGGAAAGCTGATCTTCGGTCAGTCCCGCATCTGCAAGTGCTGCGCGCACTGTGCCGATTGCCGGTGAGGCATCCGGCTTGGAGCGGGTGCGATGGAAATCATCAGCCTTTTCACCGCAACCGGCGAGAATGCCGAGCACTTTTGCACCGCGTGCGATGGCGCTTTCAAGCGATTCCATAACCAGAGCGCCGGAGCCTTCAGCCATGGCAAAGCCGTCGCGATCCTTCGAGAATGGCTTGGATGCCTTTTCCGGCTTGTCATTCTGCGTGGACAGCGCCGATAGCAGCGAGAAACGGATCAGAGCTTCAGCCGAGACCGATCCGTCGGTGCCGATTGAGAGAACACGATCACTTTCGCCGCGACGAATGGCTTCAACGCCAAGCTGAATCGCGGTTGCGCCCGAAGCACATGCGGTCGACAGCGTCACCGGCAGGCCGCGTGTTCCAAAAGCCTCAGACAGACGCTCGGCAATGTAGCCGAACTGCGTCGTATTGAAGAGGGCATCCTGACGGGCACGGCGGCAGGCTTCAAGCAGAAGCTGATAGCTTGCGGGGCCTTCATCCTTGATGCTGGCATCAAGTGCAAAGCGGCTTTTCCAGTCGAGTTCAACCGGAGGAGCTGCGAGGAAAAGCGGTCCGCCAAAATTGGTCACTGAAAGACCGGACTGGGCGAGGGCTTCTTCACCGGCAAGCCGTGCAAGCGCTTCCGAAAGAGGCGATGCACCAACTTCGCTTTCAGGCAGAAAATCAACAGTACCCGCAAAGCGCGTGTTGAGATTATCGGACGGGAAGCGTGTGATTTTATGAATTCCGGAACGCCCACCGGTCAGTGCAGCCCAATTGTCTTCCTTGCCCTGTCCAAGGGAGGAAACAACGCCTGCACCGGTAATTGCAACAATGGGACGGCCGAGATGGTCTGTATATTTGGTCATCTTATGCTCTCACCAGCTTTGCAGCACCTTCGGCGCGTGTTGCGCCAATGGTGGTGACGATGGCTTCACTGACGGCTCCGTCTACGGCCTTCTCAGATGGGCCCGATGGAGCAAAGGCTTCGCCCTTCCAGACCGAAATGGCTGCAAGTGCCAAGGCCAGCGGGAACTGCGCTTCGCGCAGGTGGCCGGTCAGGCTAGCAACGCCGCGATATGCGGCTGAAACGCCTTCAAGAGCTGCTTTTTCAGCGGCCGTTGCTTCATGTGCGCCGGAAGCGCCGGAGACAACATAGCCAGGCTCTGCGCCGCCATTGGCTGCGAACACCAGTTCATGCACGGTTTTGGCAAGATCAGCCGCATCACGGCGGATCTGCGCGCTTTCGATGCTGGCAATCTCTGCATAGGCGCGTGCACCGCGTTTTTGCGCATGGTCTGCGCTTTCGAGCACGAGGAAAACACCGCCAGAGCCGGAAATCATGCCGCCACCGGCGCTGCCTTCACGTTCCCAGAGCGATGCCCAGCCGTCGTGCTTGAGCAAACCGCCAAGCTCGTGACCGAGAATCATGTCGAAATGTTCGGAATTATAAGAGCCGCCGACCAGCGCATGGGTGCTCTGGCCTGAACGAATACGTGCAGCAGCTGTTTCAATCGCCGCGATGCCGGAACCTTCTTCGCCCATGAAGGTACGGGAAGAACCAGTCACCTTATGGACGATGGAAATGTTGCCTGCCAGCAGATTGGAAAGCTGGGCAAGAAACAGGGTAGGGCGCAGCTCCGTCGACAGCTTTTCGTTGAGCATCACACCGCGATTGTTGCTGGTGCGACCTTCTTCGAGGATCTGCATATCGACAGTAATGTCGCGCTCGCCGCCACCGGCACCCACGATCATATCCATGCTTGCGCAAAGCGCTTCGTCGTCCTTGATACCTGCATCGTCAAGCGCCAGGCCTGCCGCATAGGTTCCAAGTCGCTGCCATGTCTCCATCTGGCGCTGGTCGCCACGCTTGGGGATTTGCAAACCCCAGTCGACTTCGCCAAGGGGATGAACTGTGTAAGGCGCAAAGTTTTCTCTTTCGAGGCGAGGTTCAGTACCTGCCTTGGAGAAAGCGTTCCAATGCGCATCCAGTCCTTCGCCTAGCGAGGAGATGATGCCAATGCCGGTTATGACGACTTTATTGCTCTGCATGGTTCGGTCTGCCCGTAAATGCTGTGCTCAAGAATGCTTGCTTGTTCCAGAAACGGAATCAGGGCGAACACGGATGTTCACCCTTCAATACCGTCAGCTTGCGTGGCTGTTCAGCCCTTCTTGGCTGCGACCAGCTCGTCAATCTTGGCGCAGAGGTTCTTCAGAACGAAGTATTCTTCGGTCGGAGCCTTGCCTTCGTTCACTTCCTGCGTCCACTGTTCCAGCGGAATCTTGATGCCGAAAGCTTTGTCGATAGCGAATACGATGTCGAGGAAGTCGAGGCTGTCAATGCCAAGATCGTCGATGGTATGGCTATCCGGCGTGATGGTGTCACGGTCGATTTCGCTGGTTTCGGCGATGATGTCGGCGACTTTGTCAAAAGTAGAGGACAAGTTTCGATTCCTTTATTCTTGGCGATGCCTCAACAGGCATGCGTCTGAGTATCTGCGCGTGTCTAGCGTGTTTCCGGCGATAGGGAAAGTCATATTGCTTTCACAATAGCCAGAGCGTTAATTGCGCATATAAGGTGCCTGCTACGCGAAGCGCAACATAAAGCGAATTACAAAATTTTGAAATATTGTTGGAAAAGAGTTGTTCACGGTTCGCTTCTTACTCGCTTTATGAAGTACCAAAGCCCGACCGCCGTACAGGCAAGCATCACAATCGCGAGCGCATATTGTACCGGTCCATTGCCGGAAGCGATGGCTGCGAGACCTGATGCCGCACTTCCCAGAGTTCCCAGTGCTTCCGGGTGTTTAAGCACAGTCTTAACCGCCGTATCACATTGCTTTGCTTTGGGTGAAGCATTGGCATTCGGTTTTGCAAGTTCTGTCACAGTTGGTGTCGCTGCCAGCATCAATGCGCGTGACCGAACCCGTTCAACCCGGGCCAGCCAGCCCGCACCAAATGTCGAAGCTGTGGACAATCCTTTAAGCCAGGCGGCGCGAGCATCGCAAAGCGCATTGATAACCGCCTCGGGAGAGCGGCCGGAAAGGGCGGAAATCGTTTTGACGCCAATGACCCCATCCTGGGGCATGTTGAGGGTGGCCTGCAATGTTTTGGCAGCTCTTCCGGGGCCGGAGTTCACAGCAAAGTCGAACACAGCATAATCAATACCTGACGGAAGACTGTCACCGTCGATCTTGTTCCAGAATTGCTGTTGGTAGATTTTCGTTGCGGTCGAGCTTGAAAGGCTCTTCACGTCGGCAGCCGAAACTGTATGGCCTTCCCATGCGGAAAGTGTAGACAGAGTAATTCCCATATTCGTGGCGCCGCCGGGATCACGAGGATTGTCAACATAGCCACCTTCTTCACTAAAAATATAGGGTATAACTTTTTGGAAATTTTCCTTCATTGCTAAAATTCCTAATTTATATAATGAAGATAAAGTAAGTATTTTTAATATGGTTAGTTTAAACTATCATGTGACGGAATAATATTTATTTGTTTCTGTATTCCCGAATAAAGTCGGGTCGTAATTTGATCCTGGTGAAGCGGGTATCGATAAGATTATTCTTCAAATAGAGATGTTTAACCCCGAGTGGCGATTGAATTTTTTCAAGGCGTGGATAGCGCCAGCATCTTGAGACGCCCTTGGTATAACGCGCTGTTTTGATGCACTCAGATCAAAATGCATTCCAAGGGGCAGTGTTGCTGCGAATGCCTCTTGCGCAGGCTCGAATGATACGGCTTGATGCGGCTCTCATAAATGCATCAAAACGGGCGAACAAAGTGACATCGGAAATTTTCGGATATGCACCGGACGGGCAGGCGGTTCATCGGCTTACGATCGCAAACGGTCCAATTGAAGCAAAAATCATTACATGGGGCGCATCCATACAGGATCTCCGCATGGAAGGGCATGATGCTCCTTTGGTCATAGGTTATCGTGACTTTGCGGATTACCCGGCGCATTCGCCCCATTTAGGCTCGATTGCCGGCCGTTTTTCCAACCGCATCCGCAATGCGCGCTTTGTGCTCGACGGAAAGGTCTATGAGGTAGAGCCGAATTTTCAGGGAATCCACAATCTGCATGGTGGCAGCAAAGGTCTCGGAAATCGTGTCTGGAAAATCACCGGCTCAGGTGCTGATTTCGTGACACTTGCGACGCTTGCGGCCGATGGCGAGATGGGTTTTCCGGGTAATCTCAACGTGAGCTGCACTTATATGCTCAACGCAAAAGGCACATTGATTGTGCGTTTGGAAGCAGTGACCGATAAGCCAACAGTCTGCAATCTCTTGCATCATAGCTATTTCAACCTCGACGACGGCGGCGAAGGCGATATTCTCGATCACCAGCTCAAGATTGAGGCTGATGCCTATATGCCGGTCGATGAGGCACTGATTCCTGATGGGCGTGTTTTGCCGGTCAAAGGAACGGCTTATGATTTCCGGGATTTCCGCCCTATCCGTTTCGAAGAGGACGGCAAACAGGTCGAGTATGACAGCAATTTCTGCATGACGGCTGCGCGCGGCCCGTTACGGCCATGCGCTTCCGTTAAAGGAGCTCGCTCAGGGATTAGGCTTGATATCGAGACGACAGAACCCGGTGTTCAGTTCTACGCGGGCAATACGATGGCGAATGATTGCATTGGCCTGACCGGAAAGCCTTACGGCAAACATGCAGGTTTTTGCCTTGAGCCGCAGGTCTGGCCCGGTTCTCTCGAATATCCATACGTGCCGCAGGCAATTCTCCGTCCGGGCGAAGTTTACGCCCAGACAAGCCATTTCACTTTTTCGCGGGATTAAATCACGCTGAATAAGCGGCGCGCGCTGTTTCCATGGGAGCAAGCGCGCCGCGGATTTCAACGACCCGAGCCGCAACTGCGTGGGCTTTGTGGGCAGCATCGACAGGTGACAGGCCTTCGAGGCGTGCAGCAAGATAACCGCCGTTAAAGCTGTCGCCAGCGCCCGTCGTATCAACGGCATTGGCTTTCACCGACGGAACAAGCGTTTGTCTGCCATCGGCAATGATGAGCGCAGGTTCGGTGCCGTCTTTGACCACGATTTCCTTCACACCCAATCCGATCAACCGATCAGCGCAGGCTTGAGCGGTTTCGTCGCCAAATAGTGCCTGTTCGTCGGGGAAGGTCGGCAGGGCAATATCCGCGATCTTCATTGCTTCGCTGATGATCTTTTTTGCTTCTTCCCGATCCGGCCAAAGCTGGTGGCGGAAATTGGGGTCGAAAGCAATAAGCGCGCCTTCCGCGCGGCATTCGCGCAGGGTCTCAAAAAGCGTCTCCCGATGTTCTGGAAACACAATTGCTACCGAAATGCCGGAGAAATAAATCATGTCGCGCCCGGCAAGGCTGGCCTTCAGCGCCTGACGGTCGCTTGCAAGGCGCTTTGCAGCGGCATCGCTACGCCAATAGGTAAATGAGCGCTCCGCACCATTGAGCGTGATCGCATAAAGTCCGGGGTGTACGCCCTGAATGACCGGGCTTTGCGCAATGCCAATGCCATTGGAAGCAAGGAATGCCCGTTGCTTCTGCGAGAAATCGTCCTCTCCGAAGGCACTGACATAGTCCACGGGGTATGATTGCTCGGTCAGAGCGCGCATGTACCAGGCCGTATTCAGCGTGTCGCCGGCATATCCCATGCGCCATTGATCGCCATCATTGCCTGAAAGCTCGATCATGCACTCACCGATCGACGCAAAACCACCCATAGTCATCTCCTCATTTCTAACCGGACGTAGGCCTATACCAATTTGCCGTGATGTAAAATCCCGATGTCATCTACCCTTTATCGACTTGCCACATTCCGCGTGTAAGCATCGCGCCAAAAGAGGAATCACTATGCGTTACGCGATTTATTTCACGCCGCCGTCGGGCGATGCGCTCCTTAAAGTGGCTGCAAACTGGCTTGGGCGCAGCGCGTTTAGCGGTGAGGCGGTAAAGGTTCCGGCGATTCGCACTCTCGCCGCAGAAGATGTCGCAGCATTGACCGAAGAGCCGCGTCGTTATGGTTTTCATGGGACGCTGAAAGCGCCTTTCCGGCTGGATGAGGCATATCAGGAGAGCGATCTGCTTTCGGCGCTGATGTATTTTGCGTCATCAAGCGCACCGTTTGTGATCCCACGTTTGAAACTGCAGGGCATTGGCCCGTTCTTCGCACTTGTGCCTGAAGAACCGGTTGCAGAGCTCAATCAACTCGCCAATGACATCGTAGTCTCATTTGATCGTTTTCGTGCGCCTTTGCGTGACGCGGAAATCGCCAAACGCCGTCCAGAGCGTCTGAGCGAAGCGCAGCGGCAGAATCTTGACCGTTGGGGCTACCCATATGTGTTCGACGAGTTCCGCTTTCACATGACGCTCACCGGTCCGGTGGATGAGAAGCAGCGCTCACAGGTGGAGCGCACGCTCGACGATTTTTTTGCACCCGTGCTGGAGGATCAGGTCGAGGTAGCCAATCTGGCTTTGTTCGTTGAACCAGAAAAAGGTGCACCGTTCGAGATTCATTCGCTGCATCCGCTGACGGGTGGTAATAAGGTGTCGAAACGGTCTTCGCGGGCCGTGGGGAGGCCTTGAGGAATGACGACGGAAACAGTTCTTAAAAATGCAAATATCGTGTTGCCTGATGAAGTTATCAGCGGCACCGTTAAAATCGTTGATGGCATTATTGTCGACATCACGTCTGGTTCGTCCGTATCTGGCGAAGATATGGAAGGCGATTATCTGACACCCGGTCTGGTGGAATTGCACACCGACCATTTGGAAGGCCATTACGCACCGCGCCCGAAGGTGCGTTGGAACCCGATTGCAGCAGTTCAGGCCCACGATGCGCAGATTGCGGCTTCCGGTATCACGACCGTGTTCGATGCATTACGGATCGGCTTTGATCAGGAAGCGCAGACGGGTATCGATGATATGCGCAAGCTATCTTCGGCAATTGCTGAAGGTCGGGAAGCGGGGCGCTTGCGTGCGGATCATTTTCTGCATTTGCGTTGCGAGGTTTCAGCGCCTGATTGTTTGAGCGCATTCGAGCGCTTTGGCGTTCACCCGCTGGTCAAGCTTGTGTCGCTGATGGATCATGCACCCGGACAACGCCAGTTCACGGATATCGAGACCTACAAATCTTACTATATGAGCAAGCTCAAGGTCTCGGAAGAAGAGTTCATTCGCTATTGCGAAAAGCGCATGGGGCAATCGCAGCAATATTCGGCATCGACGCGCAAAGCAATTGCCAATGCCTGCACGGAACGTGGCATTGTCCTTGCCAGCCATGACGATGCAACAGTGGATCATGTTGCAGAAGCAACGGAGCAGGGCATTCGCGTGGCCGAGTTTCCGACCACGCACCTGGCCGCAAAGGCATCGAAAGAATCCGGGATGTCTGTTCTGATGGGCGCGCCAAACGTGGTGCGTGGCGGTTCGCATTCCGGCAATGTTTCGGCGCGAGAACTGGCCGAAGCGGGTCATCTCGACATCATTTCTTCGGATTATATTCCGGCAAGCATGATGCAATCGGCGTTTTTCATGGCTGACGTGATGGATGCAATCACGCTCCCACAAGCAATCAAATTCGTTTCAAGCAATCCCGCGAAGGCTGTTGGTCTTCAGGACCGAGGCGAAATTGCTATTGGTAAGCGTGGCGATCTGGTGCGTGTGCAGATTGCCGAGCATGTGCCGATCATCCGTACTGTTTGGCGGGAAGGACGGCGCGTGATCTAGAGCGCATTTCGAAAAGTTCGAAGCGGCTTTCGGAACAAGATGCGCTTAAATACAAATGGGTAGAGCATTTCCAATAGCTCAATCGAAACAGGAAATGCTCTAGAGAGCCGTGCGCCCTGTTGGGCGCACAAAGGTCGCTCTTAAAGCGTCATTCTCATCATATCAAATAGTGGCGTCTGCCAGCGAAAGTATTCCTGTTTCAGCATCTACTGACAGCTTCAACTCTTTATAGCTGTTGATGCTCTTATGCGATGTTTCTGGTGAATGCGGATGTGTGGCAGTCACAACAACGACGCGTGCGCCAGCAGTTTCGCCGGCAACAATGCCCGCAGGCGCATCTTCAAACACAAGACAATTGTGCGGATCGAAGCCAAGCCGCTTTGCGCCCAGCTGGAAGCATTCAGGGCTTGGCTTTCCGCGCTGAACATCTTCCGCGGAGACGATTGTTTTTGGCATTGGAAGGCCAGCAGCCTGAAGACGACGGCGAGCCAGCTCGATTGGCGCAGAGGTTACGATTGCCCAGCGGTCTTCGGGTAGCGAGTTCAGGAAGTCCAGCACGCCTTCAATCGCGACGATACCATCAAGATCTGCCATTTCCGCATCAAGCAGGATTTTAGCTTCCGTATCTGGATCAAGATGCGGCAAGCCGAGCCGACGGACGGTATCGACCGCACGCACGCCATGAATTGTCGGAACAAATGTTACCGGATCAATGCCATGACGGATGGCCCATTGGCCCCAAACGCGCTCGGTTGCAGCAATAGAGCTAAGCACAGTGCCGTCCATATCAAACAGAAAGGCGTCGAACGGCTTATCGAAGGGGGACAGATCGGTCAAAATAAGGTCCTCGGAATTTCATGCCAATTGTGGGCCAAGAATCGGGTGGGTTTGTTCGTCAGAGATCATAATGCGGAAATGCGAGCAAAGTCACAGTATTCGACGGATGAATCGCGTTTGTCATGGCGTGAGTATGAAAAATCAGATGCGCCACCTATATTGAGAGTGCTGGATCTGGCGACAAAACTTGATCATTTGCCATCTTTGTGGCTTTTTGCGCCACCTGACACCACCTCTAAAAGACGAGAACGAATAGCGGCGTGAATCGCATTCTCAGGATTGTTGTTTAAATGACTGAAATAACAGATAAAAATCGCAACTATCCGGACTATCGGTTTTCGGTCGCGCCCATGCTCGACTGGTCGGACAGGCATTGTCGCTATTTTCATCGCCTGTTTTCCAAACATGCGCTGCTTTATACGGAAATGGTTGTGGCTGACGCGGCGATCCACGGCCCGCGCGACCGTCTCATGGGGTTTGACAATACCGAGCATCCTATTGCTTTGCAGCTCGGTGGCTCTGATCCCGTAAAATTGCAGGAAGCGGCACGCATCGGCGAAGGTTTCGGTTACGACGAAATCAATCTGAATGTCGGCTGTCCATCTGATCGCGTTCAATCGGGAACGTTCGGCGCGTGCCTGATGCAGACACCTGATGTCGTTGCGCGTTGCGTTGCGGCGATGAAAGAGGTTGTTTCTGTGCCGGTCACGGTGAAGTGCCGGATTGGCGTTGATGACCAGGATCCAGAAGCTGCACTTGATGCCGTTGCAGATCAGGTGCTTCAAGCGGGCGCAGATGCGCTTTGGGTTCATGCCCGCAAAGCATGGCTGAAAGGCCTGTCACCGAAAGAAAACCGCGATATTCCGCCACTTGATTATGACCGTGTTTATCGCCTCAAGCAGCGCCTCAACACGCCGTTTGTGGGCATCAATGGCGGTATAGGCACGCTGGAAGAGGCTGCTTTGCATCTCAACCATGTAGATGGCGTCATGTTGGGGCGTGCCGCTTATCATAATCCGGCGCTTCTGGCTGACGTTGACCAGCTCATCTATGGTAGCGCCGAAAAGCCGAAAGACATCGCCGATGTTATTGAAGCCATGTGCGAATATGTCGACCGGCATATTGCCGATGGAGGCAGACTTTCGCATATCGGTCGCCATATGGTTGGCCTGTTCATGGGGCAACCCGGTGCACGTCGTTGGCGCCAAATATTATCGACCGATGCGACCAAGCCCGGTGCAAACAGCGATGTGTTGCGTCAGGCTTATGCGTCCGTCATCGAAGCGTGCAACGAAGCAGCCTGATTAGAGCGCTGATTTGATTCATTCAGATCGAAACGCGCTCTAATCCATCATAATCAGCTGGTCGCCGCGAACGCTGAAACCACCAAGGGTCTGAAGGAAGTTCATGCCGAGCAGGCTGCCGGTCATTAAACCTTCCTGTGTCACCATCGCACGAATATTGTGCCGCTGAATGTCGCCGATCTGTAGGGTCGCGATTGTGATGCTGGCTGCAGTCGCTCTGCCGTTAGCCGTATTGATCGGCACATTATAGGCAAGGGACGATGTGTCGATACCTGCTCGCTCGGCATCTTCCTTGGAAAGCACCACTGATGATGCTCCCGTATCGACAAGGAAATGCACGCGGGCATCGTTGACGCGGCCATTGACTTCAAAATGTCCGTTAGCCGATTTTGCCAGTGTGACTGTCAGTGATCCATCAGATGCACGACCAGAAATCGGGCTGCCTGGAATAAGGCCAGCAGTTATGCGACTTCCAACATCCTGAAGCTCATAGCGATATTGATAGGCTGCAACGAGACCGAGAATAATGACAGCCCAAACAGCCATGTTGCGCACGAAATCGGTAAGTTTGATACCGGAGCCGAGCAGACCAGCTGCAAGCACAACGCCCCATATGCCCATATAGGCGGCTTGACCGAAGGCGTCATTGGCAATGCCAAGCGTTGTGCCGCTGTCATTATTGGCCATCAGTAGCAAAATAACGACTGCAATGGCTGCAATCACAATCCAGAACAAACGCCCCATCAGCCTTCCTTCTTTTCCAGTCTTTCATGTCGCGTCGGTAAAAGCGCCATGATTGCTCGCCGTTCGTCTTGGCCCATGGAGGACCACTCGGCAATTTCATCGAGTGTGCGGGCGCAGCCAAGACAGAATCCTGTCCGACTGTCGATTACGCATACCAGAATACATGGCGATTCGATTGTTGCCGTGTTCATGAAATGAATGTGGTTTCCTCAAAGTGCGCTGACAAGGCCAAGCAGCACTGCAGCAACGCCAATCTGTTGAGCGGCACCCAGTGTATCACCTGTTTGCCCGCCAATTTTTGCAGTGCAGAGCTTTGCAAAGCCGAAGATCAATACAATGCTGAAGAGCAGTGCTTTGATAAAACCTGCAAGACCGGCGACCGGAATAGCCGTCACAATAAGGATGCCAAGTCCCAGCGAACAGGCGCAGACGAGGGTTTCCCAGCTTGGTTGCCCAAGGTTATCGGCGAGCCCACCGGGGCGTGCGGATGGCAACCCATACCAGAGCGATAGCATAGCAGCGCGACTTGCAGCTTCTGCACCGATAAGCGCAAGTGCTGCATAGCACGGACCTGCGCGATCAATGATAACGGCCAGCAGTGTCACCTTGAGGCCTGTCCAGATGATGAGTGTCAGTGCCGCAAAGGTCCCGATGCGTGAGTCCTTCATGATGTCGAGGCGACGTTCTGGGTTGGATGAGCCAAAAAAACCGTCCGCTGTATCACCCAGCCCGTCTTCGTGCAGTGCGCCGGTCATGGCGGCCAGTGCGCCAACGGCGATTAGGCCCGAAACAACCGAAGGCAGGCCGAGATGATCTGAAATCAGAAGGGCGATACCTGCCAAAAGGCCAAGAACAGCGCCAGCCAAAGGAAACGCGCGCAAGCTTTTCCGGAGCGAATCGCCCATGCTATCGTCAGTTGTGGTCAGCCAGTTTTGAGGCAATGGCAAACGGCTCAGAAAGCCCAGAGAACGAAATGTGTCTCTTATAAAGCTATTTCGCTGCAACTATTTGCTCCGCTTTAAAACTACAACGTCGACTGGGTCGAATATTTGCGGCCAATAAGGCTTGGCGCAAAGAGGTGATTTGAAAATTTGATTAAGTGCTTATAGGACGAGCAGAACTGTTTTGCATCCTCCATTGATTGATTGGACTAGACGATATGAGCGCCAGTGGCCTTCCTTTTGACGATTTTCGCGAACTCATCCGCAATCTGCCGGGGCCTGATCTTGGTGCCGAAGCAGCTGTACGAGCACGAGACGCCACTCTGACCAAGCCTGCTGGCTCGCTCGGGCAGCTTGAAGAAATTGTTGCTTGGCTGGCTGCATGGACCGGCAAGTCCATACCGCAGATCAATCGTCCGCTTGTCGCAGTTTTTGCTGGTAACCACGGCGTAACTGCCAAGAACATCACGCCATTCCCATCAAGCGTTACTGCGCAGATGGTGGAGAATTTTGCGGCAGGCGGTGCAGCAATCAATCAGATCTGCATTGCACATGATCTTGGCCTGAAGGTTTTCGATCTGGCACTGGAGCATCCGACGGGCGATATCACTGAAGAAGCCGCAATGGACGAACGTACCTGCGCTGCTACCATGGCATTTGGCATGGAAGGCATCGCGGGCGGCACGGATCTTCTTTGCATCGGTGAAATGGGGATCGGCAACACCACGATTGCCGCTGCAATTTCTCTGGCGCTTTTCGGCGGCACTGCTGAGGATTGGGTCGGGCCGGGCACAGGTTCAACTGGTGAGCTTCTGCAACGCAAACTTGCTGCTGTTCGTGCAGCGGTCAATCTTCATCAGGATCACCTCAAAGACCCGCTGGAAGTGCTGCGCCGTCTGGGTGGCCGCGAAATCGCTGCTATGGCAGGCGCAATCCTTGCTGCACGCATGGAGAAAATTCCGGTTATCGTCGATGGTTTTGTCGCAAGTGCCGCAGCAGCAGTACTTTATGCAGCAAATCCAACGGCTGTCGACCATTGCCTGTTCGGCCATGTATCTGCTGAACCGGGCCACAGGCTGCTCCTGGAGAAAATGGGCAAAAAGCCACTTCTCGATCTTGGGATGCGTCTTGGCGAAGGTACTGGTGCTGCATTGGCTGCAGGGATCGTCAAAGCCGCAGCGCTTTGCCATAGTGGAATGGCAACATTTGAACAAGCTGGTGTCACAAGTTCCACAAAATGAACACAAAAAAGCCCGGAGTTTTCCGGGCTTTTTTGTGGCTATAAGCGTTTAATTGCTCTCTTTATCGAGCACCATGTAGTCGAGCGGCAGCTCAGTCGTGTACTTGATTTGCTCCATCGCGAACGACGAAGAGACGTCACGAATTTCGATCTTACCGATCAGACGCTTGTAGAATGCATCATATGCAGCAATGTCCGGTACCGCCACGCGCAGAAGATAATCAACGTCACCGCTCATGCGGTAAAACTCGATAACTTCAGGAAATTCCTGAACCACTTCCGAGAAGCGCTTGAGCCATTCATTGCTGTGCGAGCTGGTGCGGACAGAGACGAAGACCGTTACGCGCGTGTTGACACGCACTGGGTCGAGAATGGCGACACGGCGTTTAATGACGCCATCTTCCTCAAGTTTCTGGATGCGGCGCCAGCAAGGGGTCGTGGATAGGCCAACCTTTTTGGCGACATCAGCGACCGCCAAAGTTGCGTCTTCCTGCAGTAAGCGCAGTATTTTTCTATCGAGCCTGTCCATACGTTTTTAATCCCGGTATTAGAAATCGTTTCCCGAAGTGTCCGGATGAGTGAAACTTCATACCTTATCGTTTGCATTCACCCGAATTTACAGGAAAAAAATTCCATTGAGAACTGAAGTTCTAAAAATTATTTTCCGGGATCAATGAGTTTGCGTATTTTCTGCTGAAGAGCTGGTACGGTTTCCGCATCAAACCACGGATTTCGTCTAAGCCAGCCACTGTTGCGCCACGATGGATGCGGCAGAGGTAAAACCGTTCGACCGTCGGCATTCGGCGTTTCCATGAAGCTGCGCCAATTCTGCACCGTTTCGGTGAGACTGGTTTTGCGCCACCCAGGCAAATGATAGGCAAGGGCGTATTGCCCGACGACGAGAATGAACTCCAGTTGCGGCATGGATGCAAATACGCGGTCATGCCACGTCTGCCGACACTCTCGACGTGGAGGAAGATCTCCGCCATGTTTGTCATAGCCTGGAAAGCAAAAGCCCATTGGTACAATCGCAAAACGTGCGGGATCGTAAAACTCTTCTCGTGTGGTACCGAGCCATTGCCGCAGACGATCACCTGATGGGTCGTTGAAGGGCAGGGAGCTGTTATGCACGCGAATACCCGGCGCCTGCCCGCAAATGGCGATGCGTGCGGTATCCGATATGATGCAGACGGGATTGGGTTCGTGCGGCAAAGGCGGCAGATATTGAGGCGTGTCACGACAAATACGACACGCCTGGATCGAGTGTCTGAGCTCGTCCAGATTTTTCATTATCGCAGTGCCGCTCCGCATCAGAGTGAATTAATAAACGAAAATAGCCGATCTTTGATATAGTTGATGGTGCCGCTGATTACATCGGTTGATGGTGCCTCATGGCCTGTTTCGGGTTCAGCATTCGGCTTTTGGTGTTCTCTGCGCCATTGAAAGGGCATTTCAAAGCTGCCAGCCCATATTCCGCGTTTCTCGCGACGGGCGGAAGCTTCAGCGCTGCGATAGTCGCCATAGGAAACCGCCCAGCCTTGTTCCACCATCCACTGGTTGAGATCCGTATCGCCCAGATAGCAACGTCCGAGATCTCGACCATATTTATCAAAGCCTTCTTTTTCACACCGAATCGCGGCTTTGCCGATTCTGATTTTCAGCGCATCGCGGGCATCTCGACCGCAGGCATAGTCACTGCCTTCGATCCGACAGGTCTGCTCCATCTCAGGTGCGTCGATACCGAGAAGGCGGATATGTACCTTATTCAGTATGACTGTATCGCCATCAATGACATAGACTGATCCTGTCGCAGATTCCCGCGGCTGTCGGTTAACAGGTAGGGAAACAATGACGGCCCCAAGAATTAAAAAGATTAGTAAAGTTAAGAGGATGCCGCCAAATCCTCCACCCTTTTTTCGGCTTCTTGTTTGATATGGCCGCTTATAATAGCGCCGCCTTTTGTTCATTGTTTCATGCCCCCAATCGCGCCCCACACTTAACGCATCTGCAGCTTTTTGCGAAGTTCAGCGTATTTTGGATTGAAGATGCACGGCAACTTATTGGGATCAACTCAGAGCGGCTTTGTGTTGATTCAGCAACAGTCTTTACCATTGCTTTAGTCTAAAAAGACGGGACACACATTTTGCCCATTTCCCGCCACAAAGGCACGTCACCGGATAGGAAAGGCAAAAGCTATTAAACACTTCTGGGAAACTTTGGTTCCCTCAGGACAGGCGAAAAATGAAGCAAGGCGCATTGTTATATAACGATCCGTTTTCGAGCAGTGGAAAGACTGCCTCAGCTTCTTTTTCTTATGCGCACAATAGCCGAGCTTTTTTCCGTCAAAATCGGGTCTCAGTGTTGACGAAAAGACAATGCATTCTGTCGTTTATGTCATCAACTTCCACCCAATGTGAAAGACCAGCGTTGTGATGCGTATCCGCAGTTTTTCATATCCCCTTATCGCTGCGGCACTTGGCTTGGCCATTGTATGCAACAGCGCTTCGGCTTTTGATTTAAACGATGACTCGGAAAAATCACGCAGTCCGTTTGAGCTCTTCAAATTCGGTTTCTCCGCTTACAAAAGCGGCCATAAGGACGAAGCCATCAAAGCTCTTCGTTATGCTGCTGAACGCGGTCATCAGGGCGCTAAGTGGAAACTGGCTCGCATGTATGCCGACGGTGACGGTGTTGCCGAGAATGACTACGAAGCTTACCAGATTTTTGAAAAGATCGTCCGTGACGGTGCAGAACCAGGTTCCGAGAACGAGCCTTATGTTGCTGACGCGCTGGTCGCGCTTGCTGGTTACGTGAAAGTAGGCATCCCGGGTTCCCCGGTGAAGTCCAATCCAAAGTTTGCTCGCGATCTTTATGTGCAGGCAGCGTCGAATTTTGGCGATTCGGCTGCCCAGTATGAGCTCGGCAAGATGCTCCTGGATGGCGAAGGCGGTGAACGCAACTCGGTTCAGGCTGCTGGTTGGTTCCAGTTGGCTGCCAAAAAGGGCAATGCCAGTGCCCAGGCAATGCTTGGAAACATGCTCTTTCAGGCTGGCAAGACCGTTCGTGGTCTGGCTATGCTGACCGCAGCATTTGAACGCTGCCCCACGGAAGATTGCACATGGATCCGCGATATGCAGGAACAGGCATTCTCAATTGCAGGTGAAGCAGATCGCCGTAATGCCATTGCTCTCGCAGGCGACTATGCCGTCAAGGGCGACTACTAATCATGCTTTATTCCTTGAACTGATCCAAGTTTAAGGAATTATGCTCTATAAGTTTGTTTTTACGCGCATCTTGTTCCGATAACCGCTTCGCCCTTTTCGGGATGCACTCTAGCGGTGTGATTACACCGCCAATGTGACTGTGACCGGAACATGGTCGGACGGCTTTTCCCACGCTCTGACGTGCTTCTCTATATCCGCAGCAACAAAATGGTTGGCCGCTTCTGGTGAGAGCATCAGATGGTCGATGCGAATGCCATTATTTTTCTGCCAGGCTCCCGCCTGATAATCCCAGAACGTATAGACGCCATCTTCATCAGTTGAAGCGCGCACAGCTTCCGTGAAACCCAGATTTTCAAGTCGGCGAAACGCCTGACGTGATTGAGGCTGAAACAGCGCATCGCCCAGCCACTGCTGCGGGTTCTTCGCATCGTTTGGCTCGGGAATAACGTTATAGTCCCCGGCAAGCACTAGCGGTTCTTCGAGCTCAAGCCTGTTTTTGGCCCAGGCTTCAAGGCGCTGCATCCACGAAAGCTTGTATGGAAATTTTTCGGTGTCGATCGGATTGCCGTTTGGCAAATAGAGCGAGACCACACGAAGAACGCCCTTATCTGTCGAGAATACCGCCTCGATAAAGCGCGCTTGTTCATCGCTATCGTCGCCCGGCAAGCCACGATTAACCTCGTCAGGCGACTTCTTGGACAGAATCGCAACGCCGTTGAAGCCTTTCTGGCCGTGCGTTTCCACATGATAGCCGAGCGCTTCAATCTCCAGCCGTGGGAACAGTTCGTCCACCGACTTGATTTCCTGAAGGCAAGCAATGTCAGGCGACGATTCCTTCAGCCAATGCTGGAGGTTTTCGATACGCGCCTTGACGCCATTAATGTTCCATGTCGCGATTTTCATCTGTAAATGATTAGGCGGAAGACGAGGCGAGGGCAAGCGCTGCTCACTCTCCATCACAGAATTTCGCCTCGGTCTGATAATTATTCAAATGCCATTTGTATTGCCGCTTTTGCGTTCCTATCTCCATGAAACCGTAGCCAAACAGGAGATTTTAATGTTCGACGCCAAAAAGCTTCTCGATCAGTTTCTGGGATCGCAAATACCGGGCATGTCAGGAAGCGTTCGTGACAAGGCAGGGCAGGCCACTGATCTCGCGAAAAAAAACCCATTGGCTACGGGGGCGATTGCGGCTGCAATCTTGGGCACAAAAACCGGACGTAAGCTTGCAGGTAATGTGGCAACTGCGGGCGGTATCGCTGCAATCGCGGGCCTTGGTTATCTCGCCTACAAAAATTACAAATCCGGCCAGTCGCCACAGACCGCTGAACAGCCTGTAGCAAAAGAGCCAGAGCTGCTGCCGCCGCCGCCAGCGGATTCTCCATTTCATCCGCAGTCCCCGACGATGAGCAATAGCTTCGCGCTTACACTCATTCAGGCAATGATTGCCGCTGCAAAGGCGGATGGCCATATCGATGACGCTGAACGCGCACATATCATGGAGAAGGTGCAGATTTCGGGTCTCGACAATGAGGCTGAAGCCTTCTTCGAGAAAGAATTGGCTGATCCGATTGATATTGATGCGCTGGTCGCTGCAGCACAGACCGAAGAACAGAAGGTCGAGCTTTATACTGCTTCCCGTCTGACGATTGATCCGGACACCCGTGCGGAGCGTGGTTATCTCGATATGCTGGCTGGTCGTCTTGGCCTACCGGATGCGCTTGTCGATCATATTGATGCGACCGTTTCATCGGTAAAAGCCTGATAAAATAAAGCGGCTCCAGTCCAACTGGAGCCGCTTTATACAGCTGAATATTACTTAGGAATTAGAGCGCATACCGAAAAATGTGTAACGGTTTTCGGATAAAGATGCGCGTTAAAACAAGGACTTAGAACGACAATCTGATTCAATCAGATCGAAACGCGCTCCAAAGTCTGATCAGATCGCGAAGCTCGTGCCGCAACCGCACGATGCAGTTGCGTTTGGATTGCGTATCTGGAACGATTGTCCCATCAGATCATCAACGAAGTCGATTTCCGATCCATCCATGTACGGCACAGAGATTGAATCAATCAGCACCTTGGCGCCGAGCTTTTCAATAACGATGTCATCGTCGGATTGATCGTCTACGAGGTCGTACTTGTAAGAAAATCCGGAGCAGCCGCCGCCTTCGACCGAAACGCGGAGCGCAGTTTTGCCCGGTTCAGAACCGATAATTTTTGCAATCCGCTTGGCTGCGGATTCGGAAACGGTAATGTCTGTCATCTGCCTTGTTCCGCTTGCAATTGCGAGTGTCGAGTTGGAATTGTCTGGATTTACGACAAACGCATACTTGCCTTCATGTTTAGCTGATAGCTATGAACGCAACGTGTGGAAGTCAATGTCCGCACGATATTTGCGTAATCATATTACAGTGAGGAATGCATCGCAATGTCCGCTGAAGAAATAGGGCAACTGGAAGGAATTGGCTTCGGCTATCGCGAAAGAGCGCCCTATGCCAGTAATCCTGCGCTGAGCCGAGGTCGGCTGGTGCCGGAGCCTGAAAGCGCTACACGAACGCCTTTCCAGCGGGATCGCGATAGAATCATCCATTCCACCGCTTTTCGCCGTCTCAAGCATAAGACACAGGTGTTTATTGCCCATGAGGGGGATCATTATCGAACCCGCCTGACCCACACGATTGAAGTGGCGCAGATTGCCCGTGCTTTGGCGCGCGCTCTGAGGCTTGATGAAGATCTCGCCGAAGCCGTAGCACTCGTGCATGACTTTGGTCACACGCCTTTTGGGCATACCGGCGAAGATGCGCTGAATGAGCGTATGAAAGCCTATGGCGGCTTCGATCATAATGCGCAGTCTTTGCGTATCGTGACCAAGCTTGAACATCGCTATGCAGATTTTGACGGATTAAACCTTTCTTGGGAAACGCTTGAGGGACTGGTCAAACATAACGGCCCCCTTGTTGGTCCATTCGCCACGCATTCAGATGAGCCGGTTCCGCAACCGATCCTTGATTTCAACGAACGTTATGATCTCGAATTATCGCGATTTGCCAGCCTTGAAGCGCAATGTGCCGCGATTGCCGACGATATTGCCTATAACGCTCATGACATTGACGATGGTCTTCGGTCGGGTTTGCTTAAGCTGGAGGGGCTTGATGAGGTGCCGCTCACAAAACGCCTTCTGGATATCGTGAGGACGCGCTATCCGGCGCTTGATGCGGTGCGCACCGGTCACGAACTGGTCCGCCGCCAGATCACCATCATGGTTGAGGACGTGATCGCTGAATCGCAGCGCCGTATTGCGGTAGCCAATCCGCAAAGCGTTGAGGATGTGCAGGCACAACCGCGTGCGCTTGTTGGCTTTTCAGATAAGATGCGGGATGAAGAAAAAGTCCTGAAACGCTTTTTGTTCAAGAACCTCTATTTTCATGACAGCGTCGTTGTTCGCAGGCACGCTGCAGACAAGATCGTTCAGGACCTGTTCGATATCTGCTTCAGTGATCCATCAATCATGCCGTCAGAATGGCAATCAGGCTGCGAAACGCTTGATGATGCAGGGCGCGCGCGCCGCGTCGCCGACTATCTTGCGGGGATGACTGACAATTATGCATTGCGAGAACACCGACGATTGTTTGACCATACACCCGATTTAGCTTAATCGGGGCGGGACGAAGCGGGTCTCGAAACGCAAATGCCTCCGGGATCGCCGCTATTTTTATGACGAACAGAAGCCGGACAGCAGAAATTAACCGGACGGAAGCCTCACAGGACGAACCATGAATATCTTTGCAGATTTCGACGCGCGTATCAAAAAAACGTTGCAAGATATTGATCTTAAAGCAAAGGACGGTGGCGATCTCGATTTATCTCGTATCACCGTTGAGCCTCCGCGCGATGCAACGCATGGTGACATCGCCACCAATGCCGCGATGGTGCTTTCCAAGGCTGTCGGTCAGAACCCGCGTGAGCTTGCGACAATTATTGCTGATGCGCTGAAGGCTGATGCCGATGTTGCAACGGTCGATGTGGCTGGCCCCGGCTTCATTAATCTCCGTCTGAAAGATGTTTATTGGCAGCGCGAACTGTTTGCGATGCTCAATGAAGCAACCGACTTCGGCCGCTCCAAGCTTGGTGCTGGTACGAAGGTCAATGTCGAGTATGTTTCCGCCAACCCGACAGGACCGATGCATGTTGGTCATTGCCGCGGTGCAGTGGTTGGTGACGTGCTGGCAAATCTGCTGAAGTTCGCAGGCTTCGACGTTACCAAAGAATATTACATCAATGATGCTGGTGCGCAGATTGATGTTCTTGCCCGTTCGGCGATCCTTCGCTACCGCGAAGCGCTAGGTGAGAACATTGGCGAGATCCCAGCGGGTCTTTATCCGGGCGATTATCTGGTGCCGGTTGGTGAGGCGCTTGCCAAAGAGTTTGGCAACAAGCTTCTTGAAATGCCGGAAGATGAAGCGCTCGTTATCGTTAAAGATCGCACGATCGATGCCATGATGGGCATGATCCGCGCCGATCTGGAAGCGCTGAACGTTCATCATGACGTTTTCTACTCCGAGCGCACGCTCCATGTTGATCATGCACGCGTCATTCGCGCCGCAATCAACGATCTGACGCTCAAGGGCCATGTTTACAAGGGCAAGCTGCCGCCGCCAAAGGGGCAGCTGCCTGAAGAATGGGAAGACCGCGAGCAGACCTTGTTCCGTTCGACAGAAGTCGGTGACGATATTGATCGTCCGCTGATGAAGTCTGATGGCACTTTCACTTACTTTGCGGCTGACGTTGCTTATTTCAAAGACAAGTATGACCGTGGCTTCAACGAGATGATTTATGTGCTGGGCGCCGACCACGGTGGCTATGTCAAGCGTCTGGAAGCTGTCGCTCGTGCCGTTTCCGACGGTAAGGCCAAGCTGACAGTTCTGCTGTGCCAGCTCGTCAAGCTGTTCCGTGACGGCGAACCAGTTCGTATGTCCAAGCGCTCTGGCGAATTCATCACTCTGCGTGATGTGGTCGATGAGGTTGGTCGTGATCCGGTCCGCTTCATGATGCTTTACCGGAAGAACGATGCGCCGCTCGACTTCGACTTTGCGAAAGTGACTGAGCAGTCGAAAGACAATCCGGTGTTCTACGTGCAGTATGCGTCCGCGCGTTGCCACTCGGTTTTCCGTCAGGCAGTCGACCAGCTTGGTCTGTCGGGTCTTGATCGCGTTTCTATGGCTGAACATTTCGGCAAACTGACCGACGAAAGCGAAATCGCACTCGTTCGTAAGCTTGCAGAATATCCGCGTCTGATCGAATCTGCAGCCACGCATCAGGAGCCACATCGCCTGGCTTTTTACCTCTATGACCTGGCCAGCGCGTTCCATTCGCAATGGAATAAGGGCACTGAGAACCCAGACTTACGTTTTATTAAGGTTAACGATCCAGAATTGTCTCTAGCAAGGCTAGGGCTAGTACAGGTCGTTTCCGATGTGCTGACTTCCGGTTTGACTATAATCGGTGCGGATGCTCCAACGGAAATGCGCTAGGACGGTTTCTATACGCGCAAGTTCAACCAGAGTGTTGAGCGGGTATAGATAAGTCAAAATGATGGAAGATCAGCGAGTATCCAAGTCGTCGATCTTCCTTCAGGCGCAGGAAACTTCCGTCAACTTTTGCCCACATTGCCTCGCTACAACGTAATGTATCGAGACGTCTTGCGGCGTCCAGGGTTTGAGTTAGGAACACACCATGACGGACAGCAGTGCTAATCCCCGTAGTTACGGCGAGCGTCCGCTGCACGAAGACGATCCGCTGATGGAACTTTCACGGATCATGGATTTCGGCGCGTCTGCAGATAATAACGTTGCTCGAAGCGAATATAGACCCGAACCAAATTTTGATTCTGGCGACAATGACCTTTCGTTCGATCTCGAGCGAGAGTTGCTTGGTGATTTCGGTAATTCAATCGAACCGGAACAGCATTCAGCTCCATATGTGACGCCAGCTTACGAGCCGCATTCCTATCAGGACGCAGAACCTGCGGTGCAGGAGGACGCGCTGGCGTCTGCGCTTGAAGAAGAGTTCGATCTTCATCTCGATGCAAACGAGCCGCTTGCTCCTGCTGAATCTTTTGAATTTGTTGAAGCTGATCGTTCCGAGCCTGTGCCTCAGTTCGATTACAACGACTATTCAGAAGCCCGCACGGCTTATGAAGAAACTCATCCGGATGCCTATGCTGCACAAGCGCCTGTAGAGCCGCTGGAGCAGAACTATTCGAACTATAATCCGTCTGCTTATCAGCCGTCGGAAGATCCTTACGACAATACTTATGCGACGGAACCTGCACCGCTGCCGTCCGATGGCAGTGATTGGGAATTCCAATCCGCCAAGCCATTCGAGGCCAGCTACGCCGCGGAGCCATCGCATCAGCCGCTTTCGTTAGAAGACGAGCTGGAAAACCTGCTGTTCAGCGACGAGCCTCAGTCTGCTCAGGTCACCGAGACGGCTTACGATGAGCAACCTGAGCCGTTTTCGACCTATACGCCACGTTATGCTGAACCTGCAGCAGAAGCCCCAACTTTGGCTTATGCAGAGCCCGCTTATCGTGAAGAATCTGACCCTGTGTTTGATGACTTCCAGCTGGATGAGCCAGAGGCTTATGAACCAGTCGAGGCCGCTGCAAACTATGCGCCGGAATCATTAGAAGAGCCACAGGCTGCTTCGCAATCTGCACAGACACCGATCTATCCGCATTACGCACTCAGCAACTTTGCGGCGGGTGCCGCAACGGCTGGCGTCTTGTCGCCAGAACCTACGCAGGCTGCTGCAGAATACGAATCAGAACAAGTCGAACTCGACGATGATTTCTCTTTCGACGACGACTTCACGCTTGAGACCGAACAGTCGTTTGCTCCTGTAGCGGTTGAAGCAACCGGCGATGAACTTTCCGGCCTTGATGAAATCTCGTTCAATGAAGACGATTTCGGTTTCGAAGCCTCGGGCGATGCATCTTCGCCAGTTGCGGCTGACGATGCGAACCTCTTCACTGAAGAAGACTTCTTCACAGCAGATGATCTCGATCTGAGCGTGGAAGCCGAGAGTGAACCGGTGGAAACACCTTACGCTCACGCTACCTATTCCGAGGAAGAGCAGCATCCTGCCGCTCCGTCCTTCACGAACTACGCCGACCCGCGTTCTTCGTTTGCAGCACCAGCACCCGAAATCGAAACGCTGAGTGTTGCTGACAGCAAGGTGGAGCAGACCCATTCGCTCGATTTGCCGGAAGTCAGCTATGGAGAAGAAGAAAATAATGCAGGTCTGACTGATCTTGAGACTGAGTTTGCAGAAGTTTTCAACACGATTGGAGTTGATGAGACCGCTGCAAAAACAGATGCTCAGAGCGAAGCTGACAAGGCGTTTGAAGATATTTTCCGCGAAAGCGCTTCGTCCTACATGCCAAACGCAGGTGTTGCAGCTGGTACCGCGCTAGGCGTTGGCGCGGCTGCAGCTGCTGCAACAATGGCTTATGGACGTGCCAACCCTACGGCACAACCAGCATCACCGCAGAACCCAAGCGGTAGCAGCGATGATTTCTATAATCATTGGGCTGCTCAGGGTGCGCAGACTATGGAAAGTGGTGAGTTCGGCACTCGTGCTGCAATGCAGCCCGAAGATGATCTCGGTAGCGCTGCGGAAGCCTATCGCAATCGTCCGGTGCGCGGCCGCCGTGGTCTTATCCTCGCAAGTGTTGCTGGTATCGCTGTTCTTATCGGCGGTATTGGCTACCATTTCCTCGGCGGTAGCGGATCGGGTGAGCCGGTTGTGATTCGCGCTGATAATCAGCCGATCAAGGTTCAGCCGGAAAATCCGGGTGGCGCTACGGTTCCTAATCAGGACAAGGCTGTCTATGACCGTGTCGCTGGTACATTGCCAAACAATCCTGAGCAGAAGTCATTGATTTCTGCCGGCGAAGAGCCTGTTGATCTTGGTGCAACACAGGACAATGAAGTTGGCACGGATGATGCACCTGAGCCTAATCAGGCTGCCGGAAACTCCGCTGAATCCGGTCAGGAATCACCGTTGATCCAGCCTCGTGAAGTTGAAACGATGATCGTTCGTCCTGATGGCACCATTGTTCAGGCCCAGCAGCCTGCGCAGACACCTCCACAGGCCGCTCCAGTAAACACTGCAAACAATTCAGCACCAATCGCGCCGCCAACGGAAACTGATGAGATTGCAGCTCTTGCTGCAGGTAATGCGCCTCAGGAACCAGTTGCAAACACGCCTGTAACGCAGCCGACACCTGCAACTCAGGCTCCAGCGCCTCAGGTGCGGGCACCTGTCGTGCCTTCACGCCCGGCTGAACAGCCAACCACTATCGTGGGAAATGTTCCGCAGCGTACTCAGGCACAGGCTCCTGCTGCAGCACCTCAGGTTGCTTCTGCAGCCGGTGCAGGCGGTTACTTCATTCAGATCGCTTCGCAGCCATCTGCTGAACTGGCACAGAAGTCTTATGCCAACATGGCGCAGCGTTATGGCAGCGTGATTGGTGGCCGTGCAGTCGATATCAAGCGTGCTGACATTCCGAACAAGGGCACTTATTACCGCGTTCGAGTTCAGGCTGGTTCGAAGGATGATGCATCCGCACTATGTGGTCGTCTCAAGACTGCTGGCGGTAGCTGCTTCGTGACGCAGTAAACGCTTCAAGATTGTGAATTGAGAGAAGGGCGACACCAGTCGCCCTTTTTCGTGTGACTATCATGCTCACTGTTTTTGGGTTAAACCGTTACCGCTGATTTGAAGGCGACGAACAGATCGAAGGAATGCTGCATGAAAGAGTGCAAGGCGTGGATTGCTGGTGTAGCCGGAACGAAGTTGACGCCGGACGAGGTGGCCTTTTTCCGGGATGAAAAGCCTTGGGGCTTTATTCTCTTTGCGCGCAATGTTGAAAGCCTTGAACAGGTTGCTGAGCTGACTGCGCAGTTGCGCGAAGTGACAGACAGGCCTCAGACGCCTGTTTTCATTGATCAGGAAGGTGGTCGTGTTCAGCGTCTTCGTCCGCCACTGGTTCCTAACTATCCAGCCGCAGCTCAAATTGGTGCGATCTATGATCGTGATCCCGAAGCAGGACTTCGTGCTGCTTGGCTTCATGCACGCCTTCATGCTTTCGATCTTTTGAAGGTCGGCGTGAATGCCGATTGCCTGCCGGTTCTCGACGTTCCAATCGAGGGCGCTCATGATGTCATCGGCGCGCGCGCATATTCCAAGAATCCGCACAATGTTGCGGCCATGGGAAGAGCTGCCGCAGAAGGTCTTCTCGCTGGTGGCGTGTTGCCTGTGGTGAAACATATGCCGGGGCATGGCCGTGCATTCAGCGATACGCACAAGGAGCTGGCGCGCGTTAGTGTGCCGTTGAGCGAGCTGGTAGCCCACGACTTTGTGCCGTTTAAGGCATTGAATGACTTGCCAATGGCGATGACGGCGCATGTGATCTTTGACAGTCTCGATCCTGAACGCCCTTCGACTATGTCGCCTACGGTCATCAACACGGTTATCCGTGACGTTATCCAGTTCGATGGTCTGGTGATTAGCGACGACATTTCGATGAAGGCGCTTTCAGGCGATCTGGGCGATATCGTTGAAGGCATCACAAAAGCCGGTTGCGACATCGTTCTTTATTGCGCGGGCGTTATGGAGGAGCTGGTGAAAGTTGCTGCTCGCGTTCCCGTCCTTGACGGAAAGTCGCGCAAACGTGCTGATCTTGCAGAAGTTTATGCAGGCGACCCTGATCTTTCCGATGAAGCGGAATTGCGCGAAGAGTTTGGACAAATGTTCGAACTGATGGCGTAACCGCCAAAACTTGGTAGACTATAAACGCCGGCGCTGTTCACGCGCCGGACAGAATCTACAAACAGGACGAGCGGGTGGCTGAATCTGAAGCGAACACAGGCGGAAAAGACGGTGCTAACGTGCCGATGGATGCTTTGTGGCAAGGTGAAGCCGAGCGTGCAGAAAGCGAACCATCGCTGCTGATCGACGTGCAGGGGTTTGAAGGCCCGCTTGATCTTCTGCTGCATCTGGCCCGAAATCAGCGTGTCGATCTTTCACGGATTTCTGTTCTCGCACTTGCCGAGCAGTATCTCGGTTTTGTGGAACAGGCACAGGCGCTTCGGCTCGAGCTGGCAGCAGACTATCTGGTTATGGCCGCATGGCTGGCTTACCTTAAATCCAGATTGCTTATTCCCAAGCAACAGGATGATGATGGTGCCACAGGCGAAGAACTGGTTGCTTCGCTGCAATTTCGTCTGAAGCGCCTCGAAGCGATGCGGGATGCTTCCGCAAAGCTTGTAAATCGCAACCGCTTGGGCCGTGACGTTTTCGCCCGCGGTATGCCTGAACTGGTCGTCGTGGATCGATCAAGCCAGTTTGCTGCTTCACTTTATGATCTGTTGACGGCTTATACATCGCAACGCCAGCGACAAGCCGTATCTCATGTGCAGATTGAAAAGCGCGCGGTATGGTCGTTGAGAGAGGCGCGTGTTGCTCTTGTAAGATTGATGGGAGTGAGCGGGGACTGGGTTTCCCTCGATCGCTTTCTTATTGATTATACGTTGTCTCCACAGGAGAGAGCGTCAGCCTTGGCAAGCTCATTTGCCGCAAGTCTGGAGCTTGTTCGTGAGGGTAAGCTGGAGGTGCGACAGAACGCGCCTTTCGCGCCAATCTATATGCGGGCGTCGGGCGAACTGAATGAACTGGATGAGGGCGACAATGTCTGAAGCGGAAGCGGCAATGGATGAATATGAAGACGATGCACAGCATCCGGCTTCGTCGCTGACTTTGGCCGAGCTGGCTCGCATGGTTGAAGCAATAATCTTTGCATCATCCGAGCCCGTATCCGAGCGTGCTTTAGCCGAGAGACTGCCGAATGCGACTGATCTTTCTGCAGCACTTACTCATCTGCAGAAGGTGTATGAGGGACGTGGTGTGCATCTCGTTCAGGTTGGCACGGCATGGGCTTTTCGCACCGCTCCTGATCTCGGCTTTCTTATGAGCCGCGAGAGGGTGCAGCAGCGCAAACTTTCGCGCGCTGCCATGGAAGTGCTTGCAATCATTGCATATCATCAGCCGGTGACGCGCGCGGAACTTGAAGATATTCGCGGTGTGGAAACCTCCAAAGGCACGCTTGATGTGCTGATGGAGACGGGCTGGATCAAATTGCGCGGACGTCGGCGCACGCCTGGCCGCCCTGTGACTTACGGCACGACGGACACGTTTCTGGATCATTTCGGTCTGCCGGAAATCCGTGATCTGCCTGGATTGGAAGAACTGCGTGGGGCAGGGCTGTTGTCTGCCCGCATCCCATCCAGTTTCTCGGTTCCGGTTCCAAATGTTGATCCGGATGAATTGACGGATGAGGAAGAGCCACTCGAAGATATCGATCTTGAAGGGCTCGGACTGTTAGCACCACGCGGAGATTGATAAGAAAATTGAGCTACAACAAATAAATTCGTTGTATCTTGGTTCACAGTCATACTTCTGTTTGAAAGATTTGTTGAAAGCGCTTAAATCGTAATCAGCAATACAGGAATAGGCCGTGCTCTAACGGCGATGAGAGGAATGAAATGGGTAGCTTTTCTATTTGGCACTGGCTGATCGTTCTCGCGGTTGTGCTGCTTCTTTTTGGCCGTGGCAAAATTCCAGAACTGATGGGCGACGTCGCCAAGGGCATCAAGAACTTCAAGCAGGGCATGTCTGAAGAAGATGCTGCTAAGGAAGACGCCAAGGCAGATGCACGTACAATTGATGCGCGGGCGGATGAAACCGTCAACGATGTCAAGAAGACGACAAAGTCCTGATGTGATCTAGATGCTGCTGCGTGCAATATAGTGCGCAGCATGTTTTGTCATGACAGCATGATCCCGTGAGTTGAACGCCGGTTTTCGGGGCCCATCATGCGCAATAATAACAGGTTGATTGCAGGGCTTTCTCACCAGAGATGCATTTGTAATCTGGATTGCGGTTTTCCGCCGAAAGACGGGACGCGCGCGTCAGAAGCGCGGAGTATCAAATTATGTTCGATATCGGTTGGTCTGAACTGCTGATAATCGCAATCGTGATGATTGTGGTCGTTGGTCCCAAGGATTTGCCGAAGATGCTCAGAGCTTTCGGTAAGGCGACAGCGCGTATGCGCAGCACCGCCAACGAGTTCCGGCATCAGTTCAACGAAGCTTTGAAGGAAGCTGAACTTGAAGATGTGAAAAACATCGTTGATGAAGCTCGCAAGCTTGATCCGCGTTCTAAGCTTACTCAGGTTTTCGATCCGATTCGCAGCGCCGGTGAAGATATTCGTTCCGGTCTCCAGTCCACGACATCAATGTCTCCTGCCGAGCCTGCAAAGGTTGCCGAGGTGACGACACCTGTCGAAGCGAATGGTACGACGGTCCCGGTCGAAGCTCCTGCAGAAAAGCCTGCGCCAAAAGCACAGGCAGCCAAGCCTAAAGCCCCGCGCAAGAAGGCCGCTCCAGCTGTTGAAGCAGAGGTTCCGGCTGCATCCAAGCCTGTCAAAGCTAAGGCAGTGGCTGCAAAACCTAGAGCTGCCGCCAAGGTTGAGCCTGTTGCAAAAGCAGTGGCTTCGAAGAAAACTGCTTCGGCAAAGCCAGCAACGCCAAAAGCAGCAGTGCCTGCTGCTAAAAAGACCACCAAAAAGACGACTGAAAAGACAGGAACCAAAGCGTGAAACGGGACGAGGACGAAATTGAACAGAGCGCCGCTCCTCTGCTCGAACACCTGATCGAACTGCGCCGCCGCCTGATTTGGGCGATTCTGGCGTTTTTTGTCGCTTTTGTTATCTGCTTCGCCTTTGCAAAGCATCTCTTCAATATGCTCGTCGTGCCTTACCAGTGGGCTATCGACTGGGCTGGTATGGATCGCTCGAAGGCTGAGCTGATTTATACCGCGCCGCAGGAATTCTTCTTCACGCAGGTCAAGGTCGCGATGTTTGGCGGTCTTGTGCTGGCTTTCCCGATCATCGCCGCACAGATCTACAAGTTTGTGGCGCCGGGCCTGTATAAGCACGAGCGTATGGCATTTTTGCCGTTCCTTATTGCTTCGCCGATCCTGTTTCTGATTGGCGGCGCGCTCGTCTATTTCTTCTTCACGCCGATGGTGATGTGGTTCTTCCTGGCCATGCAGCAAAGTGGCGGCAATGGTGAAGTGCAGATTTCGCTGCTGCCGAAGGTTTCCGAATATCTGAGCCTCATCATGACGCTCATTTTCGCTTTCGGTCTCGTTTTCCAGCTTCCGGTCGTTACAAGCCTTATGGCACGCGTTGGCTTGATTACATCAGCGGGCCTGAAAGACAAACGCAAGTATGCAATCGTCATTGCCTTTGTGGTGGCAGCGGTTCTGACACCGCCGGATCCGGCAAGCCAGATCGGTCTTGCCATACCGACGATCCTTCTCTACGAGATTTCCATCATATTGGCTCGAATGATTGAGAAGCAGCGCGAAGAAGCTAAGGATGAAGCCGAAGGCGATCCTGATGCTGAAGATAGCGCTCCGACTTCCTGATCCGGACATATGTTAAACAGAGGCTGCGGGATCGCAGCCTCTCTTCTTGTTAAATTTCATGAAACGGCTTTTCCCATGCTCGATATCAAATGGATTCGCGAAAACCCTGAAGCTCTCGATAAGGCGCTTGCAAAGCGCGGAGCAGGGGCACTCTCGTCCGAACTGATCGCGCTGGACGAGAAGCGTCGTGAGCACGTCGGTAAAGTTCAGGCCGCGCAGGAACGCCGCAACGCGGCTTCCAAGGAAATCGGCAAAGCCATGGCCGAGAAGGACGCGGCAACCGCTGAAAAGCTCAAGGCTGAAGTTGGTGAGCTGAAGACCTTTCTGGCTGAAGCTGAGGAAGCAGAACGCCGTCTGGTCAAGGAACTGAACGACGCGCTTTCGAGCCTGCCAAATGTGCCAGCAGATGATGTGCCGCTTGGTAAGGACGAGGCAGATAATGTCGAAGTCCGCCGCATTGGCAATCAGCGCAATTTCTCGTTCCAGCCAAAAGAACATTATGAGCTGGGCGAAGCGCTTGGCTACATGGATTTCGAACGCGCGGCAAAGATCGCCGGTGCGCGGTTTACGATTCTCAAAGGCCCGCTCGCCCGTCTTGAACGTGCGCTTGGCCAGTTCATGCTTGATCTGCACACCACCGAAAACGGCTATACTGAAACCATGCCGCCGCTGATGGTGCGCGACGAAGCCGTTTATGGCACAGGCCAGCTGCCGAAATTTTCGGAAGACCTGTTCCGCACCACGGATGGCCGTTGGTTGATTCCAACAGCAGAAGTGCCGTTGACCAATCTGGTTGCGGACGAGATTGTCGATCTCAAGTCGCTGCCTCAGCGTTATACCGCGCTGACACCGTGCTTCCGTTCGGAAGCGGGTTCTGCAGGCCGTGACACCCGCGGAATGCTGCGCCAGCATCAGTTCATGAAGGTCGAGATGGTTTCTGTCACTGACGCAGACAGCTCGGCTGCTGAACATGAACGCATGACAGCCTGTGCGGAAGAAGTTCTCAAGCGTCTTGGACTTCCGTTCCGTACTGTTGTTCTGTGTACGGGTGATATGGGCTTTGGCGCGCAGAAGACTTACGACATCGAAGTATGGATGCCTGGACAGAACGCTTATCGCGAAATTTCCAGCTGCTCGGTCTGCGGCGACTTCCAGGGCCGCCGTATGAACGCGCGCTATCGCCCGGAAGGTGAGAAAGCCACGCGTTTTGTTCATACCCTCAACGGTTCAGGTGTTGCTGTTGGTCGCGCTCTGATTGCTGTGATGGAAAATTATCAGCAGGAAGACGGCAGCATTCATATTCCTGAAGCATTGCAGCCATACATGGGCGGCCTCACGCGCATTGAGAAAGCCGCGTGAAATAAAACATTAATGACGTGAATGAAGGAGAGACGACGTGCGAATTCTGCTGACGAACGATGATGGTATCCACGCTGAAGGCCTCGCAGTTCTGGAGCGTATCGCACGCCAGCTCTCCGATGATGTCTGGGTCGTCGCTCCTGAAACTGACCAAAGCGGCCTTGCACACTCGTTGACGCTGTCAGAGCCTCTGCGCCTGCGCAAGATTGATGATCGTCATTTTGCACTGCGTGGCACGCCGACTGATTGCGTCATCATGGGCGTTCGCCATGTTTTGCCAGAAGCACCGGACCTCATCCTGTCGGGTGTAAATTCGGGTGCCAATATGGCTGATGACGTGACCTATTCAGGCACGGTCGCCGGTGCGATGGAAGGCACGCTTCTCGGTGTAAAGGCAATCGCGCTGTCGCAGGAATATGACTACGAAGATGGTCGCCGTATTCTGCCTTGGGAAACAGCAGAGGCTCACGCACCTGGGCTTATCAAGAAGCTGGTTGAAGCTGGTTGGCCAGAAGGCGTCCTGCTCAATCTGAATTTCCCGAATTGCGCACCGGATAAAGTCAAAGGCACACGCGTCACTGCACAGGGCAAGTTGAGCCACGATGCACGGCTCGATGAGCGTCGCGACGGTCGCGGTTTCCCTTATTTCTGGCTGCAGTTTGGTCGTACCAAGGCAGAAGTCGCCAGCGATAGCGACATTGCCGCAATCCGCGCTGATTACATCTCGGTGACGCCGCTGCATCTCGACCTGACAGCTCAGAAGGTTCGCGCTGAATTGAGCAAGACTCTTGGGGTTGAAGCATGAATCAGGCTGTGTCTGAACGCCCGCAGCTTTCGGACAGGGAAGGATTTGCATCCTTCGTAATGCGTATGAGAGCGCGTGGCATCAATGATGCCCGCCTCTTTGCGGCAATTGAAGCGACCCCGCGACAGAGCTTCATGGGCTCTTCATGGGCGCATCTTGCTTTCAGCCAGCGCACCGCACCGCTTGATTGCGGTGAGTATATTGAAGGTATCGACGATCAGGCGCGGGTTATCTCTGCTCTCAATCTGGAAACGGGACACCGTGTTCTGGAAATCGGTACAGGTTCGGGCTTTACAGCCGCCGTTATGTCTATGCTTTCTGGCCGCGTGACGACGGTTGAACGTTATCGCAAACTCTGCGACCGAGCCTTGCAGCAATTCGTGACGCTCAAGCGCGAAAATATCATGGTGAAGCACGCGGATGGTCGCCACGGAATGCCGGGTGGGCCATTCGATCGTATCGTGATCTGGCTGGCCTGTGAGGATATTCCGCGCCATTTTGTGGAGCTTCTGGCAACGCATGGCGTTCTCGTTGCGCCAGTGGGGCCGGGCGATGGTATGCAGATGGTAACGCGCATCGCAAAAGTGGGTAGCCGTTTCGAGCAGGAAAACATTATGCCTGTTCGTTATCAGCCGTTTATCGAGGGCATTTCCTCCGTTTTGTGAGGAAGTGGCCCGCGTATTTATCCTTTAAAAGCTCAGGGTTTGTGGAGCATTGCGGGCAATGCCGTGGCACTTTTGTGTGCTTATGGTGTTTAATTGGTGAATATTTTTTCGAAGAAATCTCGATTCTTAACCAGCGAGTAACATTAACGCGTTTTAATGAGTCCAAGTGAGTTTTAGAGTTGGGCGAGTTGAACATGCGTTTTCCAATATTGCAGCATACGTCCGAACGTCTTCTGCGGAATGCAGCGATCGTTCTCATTGCCGGTTTTGGTGCAGGGTGTAGCGCCGATACAATGCGCTTCACGGATGGTCTTTACACAGGCTCCACGTCTAATCAGCGTGTTGTGCAACAACAGCCTGCTGGCGATGTTTACTCATCTGCGCCAGTGGCGGCGGCTCAGCCGGTTTCGAGTGGGTCCGTACAGCGTAACAGCCTGCCTCCTGTGTCGTCTGCACCGGTCGCTGCTGCTGCAACGCAGGCACAGAATCAGGTTTATCAGGCACAAAATAATGCCGCCAATCGCGTGAATGGCGCCGTTAACAATGCCGGAACTCAGGTCGCCAGTGCTGCCGGTGCTGCAAATAATGCAGCTGCCAATGCGAAGTCGCAGGTTCTGGGTCAGCTGCCAGCCACCGCAAATGGCGTTCCCCTGCCTGCCGCAAATCATACTGTTTCTCCTGCTCCAGTCGCGAACGCTGCTCCACAACCTGCCGCAGCTGGTGGTGGTTACACGGTTAAGTCAGGTGATTCGCTCTTCTCGATTGCGCAGAAGCACAACGTTCCGGTTGAACAGTTGAAGCAGGCAAATGGCCTGACAAACGGAGCAATCCGCGTTGGTCAGAATCTGGCTATCCCATCGGCAGCAGGTGCGGCAACGCAGGTTGCAGCCGCTGCACCTCAGCCAGTGAAACCTGCAGCTCCTGCACCTGTGCAGACCGCTTCAGTTGCACCTGACGCAGCATCGAACGTCAAGCCTTACACGCCGCCTCAGGCGAGCAACAAGGTCATTGAAGATGCGGAAAAGGATCAGTCCGCTGCGCCATCTTCAACCGGTATCTCGCAGATGCGATGGCCAGTTCGCGGTCGCGTTCTCGCAAGCTTCGGTCAGCGTGACGGCACTTCCGTGAATGATGGCATCGACATTATGGTGCCGGAAGGTACCGCTGTTAAGGCTGCTGAAAACGGCGTCGTTATTTATGCAGGTGACGGTCTGAAAGAATTCGGCCAGACAGTTCTTATCCGCCACGACAATGGTCTGGTTACGGTTTACGGCCACAACAGCCAGATTCTCGTGCAGCGCGGTCAGAAGGTTCGTCGCGGTGAAGATATCGCCAAGTCTGGCATGAGCGGCAACGCAAAGTCGCCAAAGCTACACTTTGAAGTGCGCAAGAACTCTTCGCCGGTCAATCCATCCAAGTATCTGGAATCCTGATCGGAATTGGATAATGTAAATAAGAAAGGCGGGTCTCGGACCCGCCATTTTCTTTATGCTTTCAGTTACTGCGGTTCCAGTTAAGAATGAATCCCTGGACCCGCTTTAACTGTCTGTTTTTACGCATCATCCGACACACAGCCGCTTCGCAATGTTGCTGGAAACGCTTAAATCGCTTTGCCGAGCCGGCCAGCGAGATCCTGAATATACTGCCAGGCAACACGGCCTGAGCGATTGCCACGCGTGGTTGACCAGGTTAGCGCCTCTGCGTGCATCGCCTGCGGATCGTAATCCAGCTTATAATGCGCGGCATAGCCGTCAACCATCGCCAGGTAGTCATCCTGACTGCATTTATGGAAACCAAGCCACAGGCCGAAACGATCGGACAGCGAAACCTTTTCTTCAATCGCTTCCGATGGATTAACGGCAGTCGAGCGCTCGTTATCAATCATATCACGCGGCATCAGATGACGGCGATTGGACGTCGCATAGAAAATTACGTTGTCTGGACGGCCTTCAACGCCACCTTCAAGTGCAGCTTTCAGCGACTTATAGGACGTATCATCGTGATCGAACGAAAGATCATCGCAGAACAGAATGAAGCGATAGTCCGTTTCCTTGATGATATTCATCAGGGCAGGCAGGCTGTCGATATCTTCGCGGTGGATTTCAACGAGCTTGAGCGGCAGTTTGTCGGCCTGTTCGGCGTTGACGCTGGCTTGAGCAGCCTTGACGAGCGATGATTTGCCCATACCGCGCGCGCCCCAGAGCAGGACATTGTTTGCCGGATAACCTTTGGCAAAACGGCGGGTATTGTCGACAAGCTGGTCACGCACCAAATCAACGCCACGAATGAGCGCTATATCGACGCGATTAACACGTTTGACCGGATCAAGTGTCAGTCGCTCCGGTGCCCAGACGAAGCAGTCAGCGGCTTCAAGATCAGGTATGCCTGGTTGCGGTGGTGCAATGCGCTCCAAAGCAGCAATCAGGCGGTCTAGTTTCTGGCTGAGTATATTTTCGGTGGTCATTCCAAGCCCTCAAATAGTGAGGATCAGGGCTTAACATGCCACAGCGGGCGGGAAAAGTGTGTGACCTTGGCGCAGTAGGGCCTTCGCCGGTTGCAATTGTCGCGCTAACCATTGTAATGCCGTAAAGAATTTGTCTTCGAGACTTCAGAGGAGTTCCTAATGTTCGTAACACCGGCTTTTGCACAAGCCTCCGGCGGCGCCGCTGGACCAGACATGCTCATGAGCATCCTGCCTTTCGTCCTGATTTTCGTAATCATGTATTTCCTCATCATCCGCCCTCAGCGTACCCAGATGAAGAAGCGTCAGGAAATGCTGGCAGCAGTTCGTCGCGGCGACACGGTTGTGACCGGTGGCGGCATCGTCGGTAAGGTCCAGAAGGTCCATGACGACGGCGAGCTCGATGTTGAAATCGCTGAAGGCGTTAAGATCCGCGTTCTGCGCAGCGCTCTTTCTGAAGTGCGCGTTAAGGGCGAACCAGTCGCCGACAACAAGAACAAGTAATTTTTACCAGACTAATCGAGCCCCGGTAAGGTTTCCATAACCGGGGCTCGATCATTATCGTGCATGTGCCTTGTCTTTGGATATGGCGCGTTCACAAAGCCGGAGGGCAGTTCGCGAATGCACTCCTCCAGCACGATCTACCCAAGCCGAAACGGATTTGCTGCTCGATGCTTTATTTTTCACGTTGGAAATCGGCTCTGATCTGGTTGGCAATCATTGCCAGCTTCATCATTGCGTCGCCTAATTTTTTCTCGCGTGAAACACTGGCAAATCTGCCCGGATTTTTGCCCACAAAGCAGGTCGCACTTGGCCTTGATCTTTCGGGTGGTTCTCGGCTCGTCCTTCAGGTGCAGAATGCTGCCAGTGGCGATCTTGATCGCACTAAAGACATTATGCGGCAGCGTCTGGAAGAACTTGGCTACGGCAGCCCTATCGTCGAGGAAGAGGGCCGTAATCGGATTCGCGTTGAAGTCCCGGGCCTTTATGACGCCCAGCTTCTGAAAGATATTCTCAGTATTCGTGGCAATCTCTCGTTCCGTTCGGTTGATGACAGCATGTCTCCCGACGATGCGATCCGCGGAGAACCACCAGCTGACAGCGCGGTTGTCTATTCCTATGACGATCCACCAGTCGGCTATCTCGTCAAAAACGAGCCTATTTTTACTGGTGAAGATGTCACCGATGCAAAAGCAACCCTTGCCGAAGACGATAACGAACCAGTCATTACGCTGACGCTGGACGAGAAGGGGCGCAGCAGTCTCGCTGCTGCGACCGCTCAGGCCGCTGGCAAGAGCTTCGCAATTGTCATCGATAATCAGGTTGTTTCAGCGCCTGTCGTAGACGGACAGCTTGACACGAATGAGCTTGAAATTTCTGGCGGCTTTGATCTGCAGGCTGCCAATAATATGGCCGTCGTTCTGCGTTCGGGCGCATTGCCAAAGGCTGTTTCAGTTCTTGAAGAACGTACCATCGCTTCGGCTCTGGGTGACGATTATGCAAGTGCAGCGGTATCCGCAGCACTTCTGGCGGCGCTGCTAGTCGGCCTCTTCATGATCCTGTCCTATGGCATCCTCGGCGTGATCGCCATGGTGGCGCTTGTCGTCAACATGATCATTCTGATAGCGATCATATCACTGATTGGAGCATCGATAACGCTTGCCAGCGTTGCGGGTCTGGTGCTGATCATCGGTATGGCCGTTGATGCCAATATTCTGATTTACGAACGTGTGCGGGAAGATCGCCGAAAAGGCTATTCCGTTGTTCAGGCGATGGAATCTGGTTTCTATCGCGCGCTTTCGACCATCGTTGACGCCAACCTCACAACGATGATTGCAGCTCTCGTTCTGTTCCTGCTTGGCTCAGGTCCGGTACATGGCTTTGCGCTCACTGTTACAATCGGTATCCTTACAACACTATTCACGACGCTGACCTTCACGCGTTTGCTGATCGCCCAATGGGTGCGCACGGCAAAGCCGAAAGAAATCCCGAAGCGTCGCCTGAAGCTCGTTCCGACCGTTACGCATATTCCGTTCATGCGTCTTCAGTTCGTGACCCTCGGCATTTCCGTTCTGGCTTCAGCAATCGTTGTCGCTCTCTTCGTCAATATCGGCATCAATTACGGCATCGATTTCCGTGGTGGTTCGATGGTCGAATTGCAGGCTCGCAGCGGTGACGCCAATCTGGCTGACATTGAAGAACGCATGAGCGAGCTCAATATTGAGAGCGCGCGCGTGCTGCCTGTCAAATCCCCACGTTCTGCGCTTGTCCTTATTGGCAGCCAGGAAGTGGGCGACGATGCAGAACAGACCGTAGCGGTGAAACTGCGTGGTGAATTCGAGCAGGACTACTCGTTCCAGCGTGTTGAGGTTGTCGGCCCAACCGTTTCGGAGCAGCTGTCACAGGCCGGTCTTCTCGCGCTGTTCCTGTCGCTTGCCGGTATCTTCGTCTATGTCTGGATCAGGTTCCGTTGGCAGTTGGCGCTTGGCGCTGTTCTTTCGACGCTGCACGACGTCATCATTCTGGCGGGCGTCTTCATTGTCTTCCGCATGGAATTCAATCTTTGGAGTGTTGCGGCGGTTCTGACAATCATCGGTTACTCGCTGAATGATACCATCGTGATTTATGACCGAGTGCGTGAAAACTTGAAGCGCTATAACAGTGCGCCGCTGCCCGCGATTATTGACGCCTCCATCAATCAGACCTTGTCGCGTACATTGCCGACAGCCTTTGTGACTTTCATTGCGCATATTCCGCTCTATATGTTTGGTGGAGCAGATATCCGCATGTTTGCACTGGCATTGAGCGTGGGCATCATCGTGGCAACCTATTCTTCGATCTTTATCGCAGCACCTTTGCTCGTACAGTTCGGCCTCAAGCCGCGCGCTGCTGATGGTGACGATGCAATGGGCGATGATCTTGCACAGTCGCTCAATCTGGATAATTAGACATGGCTAAGGGTATAGAAATTCGTGAGGCCCACTTTCCGGGCCGCGCACCAATTGATGCATATGGCAATGGCGGTTTCCGCTTCGCCGATATGTCGCATATTGGCTCTATTCTGTGCCTGCCATCCGGCATTCATGGCTGGGAACCGCAGACGCCGCCAATCCTGTCACGCCGTGATCTGGGCGCCATTCTTGAACAGGCGAGTGACATTGAAATCCTGTTGGTGGGAACGGGAATGGATCTTCGCCGCATTCCGGAAGATGTGCGCGCTATGCTGCGTGAGCATCGTATTTCCTCTGATCCAATGAGTACGGGCGCTGCGGTGCGCACATATAATGTGCTGCTCGCCGAAGATCGTGCAGTAGCAGCGGCGCTGATTGCGGTAGACTGATTTCCATGAACCAGAATGAGGCACATTGCCTGGCGCTTCTGCGCGAAGCTGACCGGGATCGTTATCTTTCGGTGCTCTATGCGCCGGAAGAAAAACGCGGCGCGCTTGCGGCGCTTTATGCGTTTAATGCAGAAATTGCTCGGATTCGCGATCTGGTACACGAGCCACTACCCGGTGAAGTCCGTCTTCAATGGTGGCGCGATCTCATCAATGGTGAGGAACGGGGCAGTGCAGATGCCCACCCTGTTGCTGCAGCGCTGATCGATACGATTACCAAATATGATCTGCCGCGCGTGGCTTTCGACAATTATTGCGATGCCCGCATTTTCGATCTCTATGACGACCCAATGCCAAGCCGGAACGATCTGGAAGGCTATTGCGGCGAAACCGCGTCGGCACTTATCCAGCTAGCCGGTTTCATTCTTGATCGTGATGCGGCGCAGGCCCATACCGAGACAGTCGGCCATGCCGGAGTTGCACAGGCCGTGACTGGCCTCTTGCGCCTTATGCCGATTCATCGTCGTCGCGGGCAGCTTTATGTGCCTGCCGATATGCTGCAGGCGGTTGGCGTGACGCGCGAAGCCTTCCTCGGCAACGACGACAAATCCGCTCATGAGCGCGTCATCACTGTGATGATGGCTCTCGCGCGTGAACATCTGGCAATCTTTGATAAGGCCAAGAAAGATCTGCCCAAAAGCCTCAGCCCTGCATTTCTGCCGCTGGCGCTTGTTCCGGCCTATCTCAGCTCTGTTGAACGGCTTGGTAGTAAAGCTGCTGATCAGGTGGCTGACCTGTCAGCCATACGCAAACAATGGCTGATGTTTCGCTCTAATTTTTAAAACAGATAAGGCGGTTTTCCTGAATAAGAAAACCGCCTTATCTTTTTGAATTAAAACTGTAAATTTCTTTCGAAACTTACGCGTTGTTGCCGAGCCATTCCTGGAAATCGGCGAGTGCGCGTGCAGATAGCGCACGCTTTTTTGCAAGCGTCTTTTCCTTGCCGCGCAGCCGCTTGCCTTCTGGTTTAGGCACGTCGATTGGTGGGAACAGACCAAAATTCACGTTCATTGGCTGGAATGAGCGTTTACCCGGTTCATCGTCGTCAGCAACAATGTGGCCGCCAGTGATATGGCCGAGCAGCGCACCAAAAGCTGTGGTCTGCGGCGGTGCCACCGGTGTCTTGCCAAGCTTTTCAGCAGCGGTGAAACGTCCGGCCAGCAGTCCGATTGCCGATGATTCGACGTAACCTTCACAGCCGGTAATCTGGCCAGCGAAGCGCAGGTTTTCGCGAGACTTCAACCGCAGCACATTATCGAGCAGCACTGGCGAATTGAGATAGGTGTTGCGGTGCAGGCCGCCAAGACGCGCAAATTCTGCATTCTCAAGGCCGGGGATCATTTTGAAGATGCCGGTCTGCGAGCCGTATTTCAATTTCGTCTGGAAACCTACCATATTGTAGAGTGTGCCAAGCGCATTATCCTGACGCAACTGCACGACCGCATAGGCCTTGACCGTCGGATTGTGCTCATTGGTGAGGCCCATTGGCTTCATCGGGCCATGGCGCAAGGTTTCCGGGCCGCGTTCGGCCATCACTTCGATAGGCAGACAGCCATCGAAATAGGGCGTGCCTTCCCATTCCTTGAAATCGGTCGTGTCGCCTTCGATGAGGGCAGCAACGAAAGCCTCATACTGCTCCTTGTCCATAGGGCAGTTGATGTAGTCCTTACCGGTGCCGCCCGGCCCAACCTTGTCATAGCGCGACTGGAACCAGCACACATCCATATTGATCGAATCAAAATGAATGATCGGCGCGATGGCATCAAAGAAAGCGAGCGCATCAGCACCTGTTTGTGCTTGAATCGCTTCTGCAAGAGTCGGCGCAGTCAGTGGGCCGGTCGCAACAATCGTCGTGCCCCAGTCTTCGGGCGGTAGGCCGGTGACTTCTCCGCGCTCGATTGTAATCAGCGGGTGCGCTTCTAGTTTTGCAGTCACTGCCTGCGAAAAGCCTTCGCGATCGACCGCGAGTGCGCCACCAGCTGGGACCTGATGTGCGTCGGCACAAGCCATAATCAGCGAGCCTGCAAGGCGCATTTCGGCATGAAGTACGCCGACGGCATTGGTCTCAGCGTCGTCCGAGCGGAAAGAATTCGAGCAGACCAGCTCTGCAAGCTGCTCCGTCTTATGCGCGTCTGTGCCGCGAACGGGGCGCATTTCATGCAAAACCACAGGAACGCCAGCCTGCGCAATTTGCCACGCGGCTTCGGAGCCTGCGAGGCCGCCGCCAACGACATGTACGGGGGAGAGATTGGTATCTTTTGACATGGCAAATCCCTTACCTCCTTTGAATGTCGCCTTCAATGGGAGAAGCGCATCAGAGCAGGGAACCTATACCACAAAAACAAATGGCATCCGGCGCGGGAGGAGGTGCGACGGATGCCATTATTGTCAGACCGGAATTGGGAGGAGGAGAGACCGGTCTTGGTATCGCAAAGCATGGGAGGAGGAGTGCTTTGCGACGAACCGGGCCTGATGGGAGGAGGATTCAGGCCCAGCAAAGTCAAATCTGATTAGCGTCCCTTGGACTGACGTGCGACAAACGGAATGTCTGCGCGGGAAATGCCAAGATCGTTAAGTTCGCGAGTCGAAAGCTGGTTAAGCTCGTTGACAGTATCGCGGTAACGGCGCCAGTTGTTGTATGAGCGAAGCAGGTTCATCGTTTTATTCCTTCATCTTTGAGGAACTGTGGTTCAATTCATCTCGTTGTGTTGCCCATTATATAACTCATTGTTTTCGCTACTTGCAGGCCCGAGTTTGCATAGCTGCTCTGCGGGTTCTGCACGACGGACTAAATCGATTAGACTGTTCAGGCACAAAATTGCCGTAAAGGACCTCGACCTAACTATTTGCCGGCTGGCGAGTTTCTTATATGTTCCCTAGTGGATTGAATTTGACGTTTGGACACGGACCGACATACATGCTGCTCCAAACGTCAAATTCGAAAAATCCACTAGATTCATAATATTGCTGGTGGTTTTTAGGTTCCGATATTTGTTCAACGCGAGTCTCGTCCGGTTACAAATATCGGAATCTAACCACCAGCCACTTGGATTAAGCTTCGTATCAACGGATAGATTGTTCGGGAGTTGTTTTGTCGTTTTCAGTTTCAGTAGAGCGCCTGATCGAGCGATGGCAGCATGATGGCCTTATCGATGCCGACACGGCTTCGCGGCTGAATGCCGATCTTGAAAAACGTGGCCCCCGGTTCAGTCTCGGCTCGGTTCTCGCAACACTTGGCGGGCTGTTGCTTGGCGCTGCGGTCATCATGCTGGTTGCAGCCAACTGGCAGGATATGCCGCGCATCATGCGTATCGGTCTTATCTTCGCATTGATCTGGGTGTGCTATATCGGCGGTGCATGGCGTGAGCTGCGCGGCGACAAGCTGTTACCGCAGGTGCTCTATATAATAGCGGCGGCATCATTCGGCGCAGGCATCGCACTTGTTGGTCAGATGTATCACCTGTCAGGCGATGTTCATTCGGCGGCTGTGGTCTGGGCGGGCGGTGTTCTTGTAGCAGCGTTTCTGCTGCGCTCTCCGGTTCTGGCTGTGTTTGGTGCAGCCGTCGCCTGCTTTTATTTGGGGACCTATGCGTTCAGCAACGAATATGGCGACCTGGACTACCGCTGGATAGGCCCGTTGCTGGTTCTTGTTGGAGCAGTTGCCGCGCGTTTCACGCAATCCCGCCACGCAGCCCATTTATGGTGCCTGTTCGTTCTCGGCTGGGCGGTGCTTCTTTATTCGGAAAACGAAAGCCGGGCGATTCTTGGCATGATGCTGGTTATCGGTATTGCTTTCATGCTCGCCGACGCCTTTGCCCATGATGCGCTTCAGAAGCTCACACGCTTTGCGCATCCGCTGGCATCCTACGGCCTGCTGCTTGCGCTATTGGCGCTTGGCATTCTGCAAGTCGACAAGATGCTTTCCATCATCTTTGATAAGAACATCACGCAGGATGTCGTCTATGGCATTCTCATTCTGGCGCTGTCGATTGGTTCGTTAGCCGTGTGCGGGCGAGACAATGGCAGTTTGCGTTCCATTGCCTATGCAGCTTTCTCGTTTGAAGTGCTTTATCTCGCCTTCTCGACGGTGGGTTCGATGATCGGTACATCAGGTTTCTTCCTCACGGCAGGTGTGCTGGTGCTGCTCCTTGCAGCCTTCGTGCGACGTATGGAGAGCCGGTTCGGGCGAAAGCGCCAAGTGGAGGCAAAGCCATGAGCTTATTCAAGAGTAAGTGGCTTTATGCCGGTGCCGTTGTCGCTGCAGTGCTCCAGACGGGCATTCTTTATGCAAGTATTGAGAAACGCGCCTCAGTGCTTCGGTCTGGCAATGAGATCGTGCTGCAGACACGACCGATTGATCCGCGTGATCTGTTGCGTGGTGATTACGTTATCCTCGGCTATGACATCACATCGATCAACCGCAACATCATTCAGGGCAAGCCTGAGGACGGTGCCCGCACAGTCTATGTAGCGCTGAAGCCCGACGTGCAGGGCTTGTGGCATCTTTCGCGTGCGTCCTTTGAGCCGTTCACTGATCTTGCTTCTGACGAGAAGCAGATTCGCGGCCATTCGGTTTATGCGATTTCTGATTATCCTGATGCGACCATCAGTATGCGTTACGGCATAGAACGCTATTACGTGCCGGAGGGTGAGGGGCGTGCAATTGAGGATAGCCAGCGTGATTTACAGATCACTGCCGTGGTTGCCGTTGACGATACAGGCACGGCTGTCATGAAAGCTTTACGTGATAATGGCGAGCAACTTTATCAGGAACCGCTCTATTAATCGGCTTCTGAACGAAAAGGGGCTTGGCTAAGACGACAAGATCGCTATATAGGGGCGGAAAGCACGAAAGCGCTTCGGCTTGAAAGAGCTGGCAAATCTATGCCGGTAAAACGGCTTTTTTCCTTTGAACCGGGAAAATTGAATGATATAGAGACGCGCGCTTTCGAGAGGCGGTTCAATATCTGAGGCGAATGTAGTGCGTTCGGTGGAATGCACTTCGGTTCAGAGGCGGATATGGCGAAATTGGTAGACGCACCAGATTTAGGTTCTGGCGGGAGACCGTGGGGGTTCGAGTCCCTCTATCCGCACCAACTGCCTTAAGGCAAAAGAATTTCTCTCCCGCGACGAGGCACAAACGCCGGAAACGGCGGGACAATGACAAGAAGTGAAGGTTTGAACATGCAGGTTACCGAAACGCTCAATGAAGGGCTGAAGCGCGAGATTAAAGTCGTGGTTCCGGCCGGAGATCTCGAAGCCAAGCTCTCTGAGCGGCTCGAAACTGCCCGTGGTCGCGCCAAGATCAATGGCTTCCGTCCAGGCAAGGTGCCAACGGCACACCTGCGCAAGACCTACGGCAAGTCCTTCATGGCTGAAATCGTGAACGAAATCCTCAATGATTCGTCGCGTTCGATTCTTGCTGACCGCAACGAAAAGTCGGCAACACAGCCTGTCGTTTCGATGTCGGAAGACGAAAAAGAAGCTGAACAGGTTCTGGACGGCAAGGCCGATTTCGTTTTCTCGCTGACTTACGAAGTTCTGCCAGCGATCGAAGTCAAGGACTTCTCGAAGATTGCTGTCACCCGCGAAGTCGTAGACATCTCGGACGAAGAAGTTGACGAACAGGTTAAGCGCGTTGCTGCTTCGACCCGCACTTTTGAAGCCAAGAAGGGCAAGGCCGAAAATGAAGATCGCGTAACGATCGACTATCTCGGCAAGCTCGACGGCGAACCATTTGAAGGCGGCGCAGACACCGATGCGCAGCTCGTTCTCGGTTCGGGTCAGTTCATCCCAGGCTTTGAAGAGCAGCTCATTGGCCTCAAGGCTGGCGACGAAAAGGTTATCAACGTAACTTTCCCTGCTGAATACGGTGCTGCGCACCTCGCAGGTAAGGAAGCAACCTTCGACATCACCGTTAAGGGCGTTGAAAAGGCTGGCGAACTCGTTCTCGACGACGAAACCGCTAAGAAGCTCGGCATCGAGTCGCTTGAGCGTCTGCGTCAGGTTGTCCGCGAACAGATCGAAAGCCAGTACGGCCAGATCACCCGTCAGAAGGTAAAGCGTCAGATTCTCGACGCACTCGATGGCGATTACCAGTTCGAAACGCCAGAAAAGCTCGTTGAAGCAGAATTCAACAACATCTGGCAGCAGATCAACTTCGATCTGCAGCAGGCTGGCCGCACATTCGAAGACGAAGAAACCACTGAAGAAGCTGCTCGCGAAGAATACCGCAAGCTTGCTGAGCGCCGCGTTCGCCTCGGTCTGGTTCTCTCCGAAATCGGTGAAAAGGCAGGCGTAGAAGTTTCTGAAGAAGAACTGCAGCGCGCTGTTTACGACCAGGTACGTCGCTACCCAGGTCAGGAAAAGGAAATCTACGAATTCCTGCGCAAGACGCCGGATGCAGTTGCTAACCTTCGCGCACCTATCTTCGAAGAAAAGGTCGTTGACCATCTGCTCGCAAACATCAACGTGACCGACAAGAAGGTCTCGAAGGAAGAGCTGACTGCAGAAGACGAAGATGCAGCTTCGGAAGCAAAGCCAGCCAAGAAGGCTGCTGCGAAGAAGAAGGCCGCTCCTAAGAAGAAGGCAGAAGAAAAGTCCGACGAGGCTTAATTCTTCCAAGTCTGAACTATTCGAGAAGGCCGCGCACTGCGCGGCCTTTTCATTTGAAGCTTAGTTCGTCCGTTGAAGGTGTGACATGAATGGATTGCCATATCTCCATTTGGAGCTGACGATGCAGGAAGAGCCACGCCAACCCGCATGGCCAGCCGATGTCAGTGTAGTTACCTTCTCTGATGAATATGCACGAGCTGCCCATGATTTGCTGCTTCGGGGCTATGCCAGCGGCGGCGGTTTGGTCACTGATTTCGACAGCTGGTACAATGGTTTGATAGCCGATAGCGAATATGATCCGGAACTGGCCGTTCTGGTTCTCGATCAGGTCCGTCGCCCTGTAGCATTTGTGCAGTGTTGGAATAGTGCTTTCGTAAAGGATTTGGTTGTCGATCAAAGCAGGCGGCGGGAAGGGCTCGGCGAAGCGCTTTTGCTTTGTGTTCTTCGGCTTTTCTTTCAACGTAATCAGACAACGATTAGTTTGAAAGTTGAGCAGAATAACCCCTCTGGTGCTGAAAAGCTTTACAGGCGTATAGGCTTTAGCGAAGTTTCAGTGACGAAACTGCCTATGAAACCTTGAGCAAATCACCCTGAAGGGCAGAGAAGGCTTGCCAGTCCTCGCCGTTTGTTTTAGCCAAAGTCAGATAGAATTTTTGCTGCGCATTGCGTCGCACAGGAAGAGATAGACGAGTTACTATGACCCTTATTGATACGCGTACGCCTGAACCAAAACGTTTCATCTCTGGCGCCACCGGCGACTGGGAAATCGTCATTGGCATGGAAGTCCACGCTCAGGTCACGTCCGAGTCCAAGCTATTTTCCGGCGCTTCCACATCCTTCGGTGCAGACCCGAATGCGAATGTGTCTCTGGTGGATGCCGCGATGCCGGGCATGTTGCCTGTCATTAATATTGAATGCGTCAAACAGGCTGTGCGTACCGGCATTGGCCTGAATGCTCAGATCAATCTGAAGTCGGTTTTTGATCGCAAGAACTATTTCTACCCCGATTTGCCGCAGGGCTATCAGATTTCGCAGTTCAAGCAGCCGATCGTCGGTGAAGGCAAGATCATGATCTCCGTTGGTCCTGACAATAAGGGCCAGTTCGAAGACGTAGAGATTGGTATTGAGCGTTTGCATCTGGAGCAGGATGCGGGCAAGTCGCTGCACGACCAGCATCCAACGATGTCCTATGTCGATCTCAACCGTTCCGGTGTGGCGCTTATGGAAATCGTTTCCAAGCCAGACCTGCGTTCGTCCGACGAAGCCCGCGCTTATCTGACCAAGCTGCGCACGATTGTCCGTTATCTCGGCACTTGTGATGGCAACATGGACGAAGGTTCGATGCGCGCAGACGTGAACGTTTCCGTTCGTCGTCCGGGCGGCGAATTCGGCACCCGTTGCGAAATCAAGAACGTCAACTCGATCCGCTTCGTCGGTCAGGCGATTGAATATGAGGCACGTCGTCAGATCGCTATTCTGGAAGACGGTGGCTCTATTGATCAGGAAACGCGCCTGTTTGATCCTGTGAAGGGCGAAACCCGTTCGATGCGCTCCAAGGAAGAAGCGCACGACTATCGCTATTTCCCTGATCCGGATCTTCTGCCACTCGAATTCGATCAGGCCTTCGTTGATGCGCTTGCCGCAGATCTTCCTGAGCTACCGGATGTCAAGAAAGACCGTCTGGTCGAAAAACTCGGTATCTCGGTTTATGACGCGTCGATTCTGGTCTCGGAAAAGGCCATTGCGGACTATTACGAAGCAGTATCCGATGGTCGTGATGGCAAGCTGGCTGCAAACTGGGTCATCAACGATCTACTTGGTGCGCTGAACAAGACGGGCAAGGACATTGAAACATCACCTGTTTCACCGGTTCAGCTCGGCGCGATCATCGATCTGATCAAAGATGGTACGATTTCCGGCAAGATCGCTAAGGAACTGTTTGAAATCGTCTGGAATGAAGGTGGCGACCCGAAAAGCCTCGTTGAAGAACGCGGCATGAAGCAGGTTACGGATACCGGTGCGATTGAAAAGGCCGTTGACGATATTATCGCAGCCAACCCGGATAAGGTCGAACAGGCCAAAGCCAAGCCAAGCATGGCTGGCTGGTTTGTCGGTCAGGTGATGAAGGCAACGGGTGGCAAGGTCAACCCGCAGGCCGTTAATGATCTGGTCAAGTCCAAGCTCGGGATTGAAGAATAATGTGGGTTCGCAGCGCCAGTGAGGCAGATCTTAAGGCCGTGCACGAATTGCTGGTCTCGACCTGGCACGCGACTTTCGACGATATTCTTGGCCGGGAAACGGTGAATGCCGTCACCGGCAAATGGCACTCGGTTGCGGCGCTGAAAGCCAATCTCAAGAAGCCGTATTCTGAATTCATCGTTGCAGATAACGGCGAGGGCGGTATCGACGGCATGGCTTTTGCGAGCCAGACCGGAGAGGGCAAGGCCTCGCTCCATCAACTCTATGTGCGTCCTGAATCGCAGGTGCAGGGCATCGGCACAATGCTTCTGGCGGAAGTCGAAATGGCTTTTCCGGGCGTAAACACGATGCGGCTTGAAGTGATCGAACGCAATGAGAAGTCGGTGCGCTTTTACGAGCGCAAAGGCTATGCCCGCGTGGGCCGCAGTGAAGATTGGGGCGATCCCAATTGCAAGGAGCCCGTGCTGATTATGGAAAAGTCTCTCGAAGGCTGGAGTATGTAGTCTTTTGCTTTAACGCGCATCATATCCGAAAACCACTTCACACTTTTCGGGATGCGCTTCATACTCTTGTGACAGCGGCAACTTGCCCCTTGCCTTGGGCCTTTGATAGGGCCATAAGCGTTGAAAACCCGGCAGTTAATCTGCCTGTGGCAATAACGGATCTGGATAGGTCATGAAGAAATTTCTTACGCAAGTCTTCACCTGGTGGAATGGCCAAACGCTTGGCACCCGCCTTCACACCTGGCGCAAAGGCGAACGGGTCGGCGAAGATGAGTTCGGCAATGTCTACTATCAGGGTGGCAAGGACTCTGAAGGTCGCACCCGCCGCTGGGTCATTTTCAATGGCTATGCGGAAGCAAGCGCTATTCCTCCGGGCTGGCATGGCTGGATGCATCACCGCGTTGATACGCCGCCAAGCAAGGAAGACTACAAGCCGCGTGACTGGCAGAAGCCACACCTGCAGAACCTGACTGGTTCGTCGCTGGCTTATCGTCCGAAGGGATCGATCGCGATTCCGGGAACCACTCCTGCCGAACGTCCACGCGTAACCGGCGAATACGATGCCTGGACACCGGGCAGCTGATTTGAATCTTTAAACCGGCATGGATTTCATGCCGGTTTTTTCTCTTTTGCGGTATGAGAGCACAATTCGACCGGCGTGAATCGGGGTCGATAAGATTATGCTCAACATCAAAAATTTTAGAGCGCCGATTTGATTCATTCAGATCTAAAGCCTGTCTAACGCAAAAGGTTTGAGGATAGTTGGATCACACATACGGTAGCAAAGCATTGCTGCTTGCAGCTGGGCCACGAATCGTCACAATTGACGATTAGGAGTTGTTCCGGCTCATTATTTAACCAGATTAATACGGATATCCGTTTTGACGAAGCATTCCACCGGCACGGCTATTAACGGAAAGAACTGGTTCAAGCAGGCAGCAAAGGTGGCTTTGCTCACTCTGCTCGCCGGCACTTCAAGCTTTAATGCAGCTTATGCTGAACGTATTTCCAATCCTGTTGCAGAGTTTTCGGGTCTCGACAAGATCACCGGCCGCATCACCAGTTTCGATGTTTACATCAATGAAACTGTGCAGTTCGGCGCGCTTCAGGTAACGCCGAAGGTTTGCTATTCGCGTACCGAGAACGAAGCGCCGCGCACAGACGGTTTTGTCGAAGTTGATGAAATTACCCTCGACCGCAAGATTCGCCGTATCTTTACCGGATGGATGTTTGCCGATAGTCCGGGTCTCAACGCTGTTGAACATCCGATTTATGACGTGTGGCTTAAAGACTGCAAGCAGAAGTCCGACGTTCCGCCGCCAGATCAGCGCAAATAATCTTTCATTTCAGAAAATGGCGACGCCCTGAAGTGCTTCATCGAGAAGCCCTTCATATTTTTTGCGCCGAACTTCGATTGCACCGAAGCGCTCCAGATGGGCTGTCGTGAACTGCGTATCAAGCAGTACAAACCCCTGTCGTTTCAGATGCTCGACCAGATAGGCGAGGCAGACTTTTGACGCGTCGCGCTTGCGTGTAAACATGCTCTCGCCAAAGAAGGCGCGTCCGAGCGTGACGCCATAAAGTCCACCCACGAGCTGGCCGTCATGCCATGCTTCGACTGTGTGGCAATGACCAGCGTCAAAGAGTTTCTGATAGGCTTCGCGGATCGGCGCGTTGATCCATGTCCGCGCTCGTTCGCCGGTACCGCTTGCGCAGCCGTCGATAACGCCCTCAAAGTCACTATCGAGCCGAATTTCAAAAACTGCTTGTCTGATGGTTTTCTGCAGGCTTTTCGGAATGTGAAAGCCATCAAGCGGGATGATACCGCGCTTTTCAGGACGAACCCAGAAAATCTCAGGATCGTCTGCTTCTTCGGCCATCGGGAAAACCCCGGTGGCATAGGCCCGCAGGAGCAGCTCCGGTTCGATTGTATAGTCGTCCGGTGAGGCTCCTGCGGTCACTTTATTTATGCACCCATGTTCTTATGTATTTGGAGTTTCTGACTGCTTGGCCAGATACTTTTCCAGCCAATGGATGTCGTAATCACCATTGGCAATGTCCTGATTGGAAATCAGGTCCTGGAACAGGGGCAGGGTCGTCTTGACGCCATCGACCACGAACTCATCAAGCGCACGACGCAGACGCATCATGCATTCAACGCGGTTCCGGCCATGTACGATCAGCTTGCCGATGAGGCTGTCATAATATGGCGGAATACGGTAGCCGGAATAGACGCCCGAATCCACGCGGATACCAAGGCCACCTGGCGTATGGTAATGGGTGATCAGGCCCGGTGAAGGCGTGAAGTTGCGCGGATCTTCCGCATTGATGCGGCATTCAATGGCATGGCCATGGAAGCGTACATCTTCCTGCTTGACGGACAGGCCCAGGCCTGCTGCCACACGGATCTGCTCGTGAACGAGATCGATGCCGGTGATTGCTTCGGTAACTGGATGCTCCACCTGAAGACGGGTGTTCATTTCGATGAAATAGAACTCGCCGTTTTCATAAAGGAACTCGATCGTGCCTGCACCGCGATAGCCCATATCAGCAACAGCATTGGCACAAATCATGCCGATCTTGTCGCGTGCTTCGGCATTCAATGCTGGAGAGTTGGCTTCTTCCCAGACCTTCTGGTGACGGCGCTGCAACGAGCAATCGCGTTCACCCAGATGGATTGCATTACCTGCACCATCGCCCATGACCTGCACTTCGATGTGGCGCGGCTTTTCGAGATATTTCTCGATGTAAACGGCATCATCACCAAATGCTGCACCAGCCTCGGTACGCGCAGTTGCAAGAGCTACTGCCAGATCGTCTTCAGTGCGGGCAACCTTCATGCCGCGACCACCACCACCGGCGGATGCCTTGATGATGACCGGATAGCCGATTTCTTTTGCGATGCGCTTGGCTTCGTTTTCATCGGTTACGCCACCGTCCGAACCCGGAACGACTGGAATGCCAAGGCGCTTTGCAGTGCGCTTGGCTTCAATCTTGTCGCCCATGGTGCGGATATGCGAAGAGGTCGGTCCGATGAAAGTAATGCCGTGTGCTTCAAGAATTTCAGCAAACTTGGCATTTTCCGAAAGGAAGCCATAGCCCGGATGGATTGCATCCGCGCCGGTGATTTCGCAAGCAGCAACGATTTGATGAATATTCAGATAGCTGTCGCGTGATGGAGGCGGTCCAATGCAAACGCTTTCGTCCGCAAGGCGAACATGCATCGCATCGGCGTCAGCTGTGGAATGAACAGCGACCGTCTTGATGCCCAGTTCTTTACAAGCCCTGAGCACACGAAGAGCGATTTCGCCACGATTGGCTATGAGTATCTTTTGAAACATTGCGCTTTGCTGCCCGTTCATTGAATAAGCCTGAATTCTACTGACCAATGGGTCGTCTTATTCAATGACGACAAGCGGTTCGCCGAATTCAACAGGCGCTGCATCTTCAACCAGAATAGCCTTGACCGTACCGGCGCGAGGCGCAGAAATCTGGTTCATGGTCTTCATGGCTTCGATGATGAGAAGGGTCTGGCCTTCCTTGACCTGTGTGCCAACTTCGATGAAGTTGCGTGCGCCAGGAGCAGGGGCGAGATAGGCGGTACCGACCATTGGCGAAGGAACAGCATTCTTGCTGAGTTCTGCCTTGGTTGGTTCTGCTGCAACAGCAGCAGACACCGGGGCTGCAACTGCGGCTGGTGCAGCCTGCATCACAGTAGCCGCAGCCTGAACCGTTACATTGCGCGAAACGCGGATGCGCAATTCACCATGTTCGACTTCGATGTCGGTCAGGTCGGTTTCATTGAGAATGTTCGCTAGATCGCGAATGGTTTCTTTGTCGATGACGGAATTTTTGCTGGACATATAAAGGCCCCTTTACGCTTGCCCGTTGTTTTCTTCTTCTTTGGCAATTGCCGCGAGTGCGCGCAGGCCGAGCAGGTATCCTTCCGCGCCAAAGCCGCAGATGACGCCTTTGGCGACTGCGGAGACATAGGAGTGATGCCGGAAAGCTTCACGCGCATGAATGTTCGACAGATGCACTTCCACGACCGTAACTTTGGCCGAACGGATGGCATCATGAATAGCAACCGAAGTGTGGCTGTAAGCTGCGGGATTGATCAGAACATAGGCGTTTTTATCGCCCGCTTCCTGAATCCAGCTAACCAGATCACCTTCGTAATTAGTCTGGCGAAAATCGACAGCAAGGCCCAATTGTTCAGCCTCGCGCTTGCAGCCCGCTTCGATATCTTCGAGCGTTGCCACACCGTAGATGCCCGGCTCGCGCTTCCCAAGAAGATTGAGATTGGGGCCGTTCAGAACAAAAACCGTTTTCACCATATTCGTCCGTGATCGATAACGGGCCTATTACGAAAATTCAATTACACTTCGCATTTCATATAGAGGGCTTGGACGCAAGTCGAAACCCTCTAAATTAAAGCTAATGTTTCACCACAGCGTTTTTCCCGCTATTCTTTGTGGAATGAACGCTATTTGTGGCAAAAATAGTCATTTATCACTTCTGATTTATTGAATGTACCTTGCCAATAATCAACAAGACGCGATCTCAATCAGATCAGCTTTTTTTGGCTGAGCGCGCTGCAGCGATTCTTTCAATCAGGCCTTCTGCGCCGATTGCACCGGGAACGAGGTCGTTTCCGATGATGTAGGACGGCGTGCCGGTGATGTTGAGCTTCTGGGCGAGCTGATAGGTTTCCTGGAAGGCATTGGTGATTGCCGGGTCTTTCATCTTCTCGCGAAGTTGTGCTTCATCTGCGCCGAGCTTGACCGCATCAGCAATAGCCGAAGCTTCTGTTGCGCGTTCCTGCGCACCGAGAAGAACTTCATGATACTCGGCATATTTCTCCGGCATAAGGGCTTTAAACGCCTGCGCTACAATGTGGGCGCGCATGGAGTCCGGTCCGAGGATCGGGAATTCCTTCATAACGAAACGGACGTTTGGATCGTTCTTCAGGATTGCTTCCATGTCTGGAAGCGCGCGCTTGCAGTAGCCGCAATTGTAATCGAAGAACTCGTAAACGGTGACATCGCCGTTTGGATTGCCGAAGACAGCATCGTGTGACGGATTGAAAAGCTGATCCTGACTTGATGCCAGAACCTGCTTGACCTGTTCTTGAGCAGCTTCCGCCTGTTTGGTTTCAAGTGCGGTCTGCACCTCAACCATGATCTCTGGGTTCTTCAGCAGATAATTGCGAACGATTGTCTCTACCGCCTGCTGGTCCAATTGCGGCGCTGCAGCCATTTCCACAGGTGCAACTGCTGGGGCTACGGGCGCTGGCTGATGTGCGGTGCCGGCATAATAGCCGAGTGCAAGCGCAGCTGCACCGACGACGGCACCACCGATTGAACCAAGAATGACGTTCTTCATAGCAATCACTTTCATACGTTCTGAAATCTCACTTAAAGTGCGGCTTGGGTGGCCTCTTAAGTGGCTTACTTTTTAGCTTTGGCGTTGATGATGTCCTGCGCACGCAGCCAGTCGGGAGTTCCTGACTTCATTTGCTTTTGCGCGCGAATGGCAAATATCTGGGCCTGCTGCAGCTTTCCGGAATAGTAGTTCATGTCGGCTGTGGCAAGGTCAGCGCGGGCCATATCGCCAGACTGGCCATAGGCTTGCGCTAGATATCCATATCCGCCGGGAAACTCTGGGTCGGCCGCAATACCTGCTTTCAGCTCCTTGATAGCATTGGGCATATTGGCCTTGGTGCCAGTAAGCATCAAGGCGCGGCCGTAGCTCATGCGCAGCAGTGGAGACTTGCGCGTATCAAGAGAAACTGCACGTTGGAAAGCTTTTGCTGCACCTTGTGGGTTGTTAGCCTTAATCAGCACTTCGCCCATCATTTCCTGGAAATATGGATTCTTTGGCTGTTCTTTGATGAGTGCCTCAAACTTCGGCAGTGCGGCACGGGCCGAGCCATTCAGATAAGTGGTGATTGCGCTGCCATAACGGGCCGGTAGGCCACCGGGATTACCGCGGAACATGCGCTGCAAAGCGCCCATATTGTTGGAGTAGGCTGCGATCTTGGCGCGTGCCATATCATGTCGGAGTTGCAGCGCTGCGGAATCCGTCTTGTTATAGTTCGGGCTTTTTTTGGCCAGTTCTTCAAGGTTGGAAATTCGCTCGCGGGGCAACGGATGGCTGATACGATACTGATCGATCTGGGTGCCGGACAGTGAAAGTGCCGACGCGAAGCGCTGGAACGTATCAAGCATTCCTTTTGTCGACTGGCCAGTGGCATTGAGATAATTAACAGCCAGACGGTCGGCGGTCATTTCTTCGGTACGCTGATAGCTGAGCAGGCTGCGCATTGCCATTTCCGTACTGCCCATTGCAATGCCGCCACCTGCACCCGCAGCAGCACCGCTGCCTGAAGCTGCACCGGCAACGCCTGCGCCGACGCCCAGAAGCATACCAATAACTGCCATGGTGCGTGCGCGGCTCAACTGTTCACGCAAGCGATCCTGATGCCCGCCAGCGATATGACCGGCTTCATGCGCAATGACGCCGATGATTTCGTTCGGTGTTTCTGCCTGCATGATGGCGCCTGTATTAATGAAAATACGACGGCCATCGACAAAGGCGTTGAAGCTCTGGGAATTGACGAGAATAACGCGGACACCACGTCCGCCTAATCCGGCGACTTTGAGGATCGGAGCTGCATAATCGGCGACAAGCGCTTCGATTTCAGCATCGCGTACGATTGGAACGCCGCCACCGCCACGCGATTGCGCCTGTGCAGGCAGGACGCCTGTAACGGCAACAGCTAGGGCTGCAAAGGCAGCAACTGAACGGCGCATCACATTCTGAAAAGAAAACGCTTTGGTCGTGAAAGTTGCAGTCATGCTCCCCATAGTGCTCCTCATCCTGCTCAAACGAAACAAAAGCGAATCTTACAAATCCGGCCTAGTTTAAGGGCTTTATATCAATCTTCATCGCTGTTTTTACTACAGCGCTGTTGCTTTACCAATCCGGCGATTATAGGGCGGGTGAGTTGCATTGCATTCCCCGCTTTTCTGGAGGCTAAGTTGAATACTCTTTCCAACCGTAGCGCAGTCGAACCGTTTCACGCCATGGATGTTCTGGCAGAGGCCAATCGTCGTCGCGCTGCGGGCCATCCAATCATTTCGATGGCAGTCGGGCAACCGGCAGACCCGGCACCGCAAATCGTGCGGCTGGCTGCGGAACGCGCCCTGAAAGATGGCCGTATCGGTTATACCGATGCTCTAGGGCTGATAGAGCTGCGCGAAGCAATTGCCGCGCATTATGCTGACAACTATGGCGTAACCGTCTCGCCGGAACGCATTGCGATTACGACAGGGTCATCGGCCGCGTTCAATCTGGCGTTTCTTGTCTATTTCGATCCAGGCGATCGCGTTGCAATCACGCGCCCGGGCTATCCAGCCTATCGCAATATTCTGACAGCGCTTGGCCTCGAAGTGGTTGAAATCGCCAATGAAGGCGGCGCATCAGGTGCACTGACCGCTCAGGCATTGGCTGCCGCTCATGCAGAAAAACCGTTGAAGGGCGTACTTTTTGCAAGTCCCGCCAATCCAACCGGCGCTGTGATTGACAAGCCGGAACTCAAGGCCATCATTGAAACTGCGCGCGATCTTGGTATCCGCGTAATTTCTGACGAAATCTATCACCGTCTTTCATATGAGAGCGAAGATGTGACGGCACTGCAGATCTCGGACGATGTCACCATCATCAATTCATTCTCAAAATACTACTGCATGACCGGCTGGCGTATTGGCTGGATGGTTCTGCCAAGTGCTGATGTGCGTGCCATCGAACGCCTCGGCCAGAGCCTTTATATTTCCGCGCCTGAACTTTCGCAGCGCGCGGCAATTGAAGCGTTTCACGCCACCGCAGAGCTGGAACGCGTGAAAGACCGCTATCGGCAGAACCGACAAATCCTGCTCGAACACCTGCCGCGCATGGGGCTAAGCCTCGCCGCGCCCATGGACGGCGCATTCTATGCCTATTGCGATGTTTCGCGCTTTACCAATGACAGCATGGAATTTGCGCGACGCATGATTGCCGAAACCAACATTGCGGCTACTCCGGGACTGGATTTTGATCCGATCGACGGGCACCGCACCATGCGCTTTTCTTATGCAGGCAGCATAGAAGAAATTGAGGAAGCGGTTCGCCGTCTTGAAGAGTGGCTTCCACAACAGCGCGCCTGATAGCTAGAGCATTTCCTGTTTTAATTGAGTCATTGGAAATGCTCTATCTATTTGTTTTTGCGCGCATCTTGTTCCGAAAACCGCTTCGCACTTTTCGGGATGCGCTCTAGAGCGGTCCCAGTTAATATTGAATCGTGGAACCGCACTATCTTTCTGTTTTAAGCATTATCCTTGCGCAGAACCGCTTCGCACTCTTGCTGGAAATGCTTTAATTACTAAAACAAAAAGAAAACCGGCGTTTCCGCCGGTTTTCTTATATTCTACATCAGAAGTGAGCAGGGCTTAGAAGAAGCCCTTCTTCTGCCACCAGCCGCCGCGCTTCGGCTTCTGCTCTTCCGTATCGCTGGAGGTGACGACAGGCTCGGTAACCTTCTGCGCTTCTGCAACAGGGGCTACCTCTGGTTCCACCGCAACTTCCTCAACTTCCGGCTTTGCAGCAGTCTTGCGTGTACGACGCTTAGGCTTTGCGGCTTCTGCTTCTTCAGCAGGAGCTGTAACTTCTTCCTCAACAGCCTTCTTGCGCGAACGTGTCTTGCGAGCAGGCTTTGCAGGTTCTTCTGCTGGCTCTGCAACGACGACATCGTCATTCGCCGCTTCTTCGCTCTTTGCAGTCTTACGACCGCGTGGCTTGCGCGCTGGCTTCGCAGGCTTTTCGTCTGCAACTGTTTCAGCAGCCGGAGCAGCTTCAGTCGCTTCAACAGTGACGGTTTCAACCGCAACGGCCTCAGCAACAACCACATCAACAGGCTGTTTTTCTACCTTCGCAGGAATGACAGGCGTGTAACCGACGAACTCAGGATCAGGTACTTTGTTGAACTGAATATCGTCTTCACGACGGTTCTTGCGACCGCCACGACGACCACGACGACGCTTCTTGCGACGATCTTCATCGCTCTGCGAGGCATTGCTCGAAGATGCGTTGTCTTCTTCATCGTCTTCGTCTGAATCGTCAGAGCCTGCTTCAACCTGCTCAGTCTGTTCGCGATTGTCGCGATCACGACCACCACGACGGCGACGGCGACGACGGCGCTTGCGATCGCCTTCTTCGCTGCTTTCTTCGCGAGCAGGGGCTTCTGCCTTGATTTCTTCTTCGGCGTCGTCGTCCTCAAGTGGAATCTCAGGATCTTCGATATCGTCTTCGTAAATCATCGGCTGTACAGGCTGGATGGTTACTGGACGTGTCGAAGGCGCACCCTTGTCGATGACAAAATGCTGATGTCCGACGCTTTCATCGGCATCGATGCTGATATTGGCGCCGAAACGGCCTTCCAGATCAGCAAGCAGCTGGCGCTTGTGATTGAGGACATAGAGAGCCGACGCTGCAGGCGTGCGAACGACAATGTCGTAGCCCGAATGACGCAGCAGATAGTCTTCGATGCCACGGATGATATGGAGCGCCATGGACGAGTCGGAACGGATATGACCGGTGCCGCCGCAATGCTGGCAAACCTGCATCGTGCTTTCGAGAACGGATGCGCGAATACGCTGACGCGACATTTCCAGAAGGCCGAAATGCGAGATACGGCCGACCTGAATGCGGGCACGGTCGTCCTTCAGGCAATCCTTCATCTTCTTTTCGACAGCGCGATTGTTGCGCTTTTCTTCCATGTCGATGAAGTCAACGACGATAAGACCTGCAAGGTCGCGCAGACGCAGCTGGCGCGCAACTTCTTCAGCTGCTTCCAGATTTGTCTGCAGTGCAGTGTCTTCAATCGAATGCTCACGGGTCGAACGCCCGGAGTTCACGTCGATTGCAACCAGAGCTTCGGTCTGGTTGATGATGAGATAACCGCCGGATTTCAGCGTTACCTGTGGCAGAAGCATACGATCAAGCTGTGCTTCCAGACCATAGCGCGTGAAGACTGGCACCTGTTCGCGGTAAGGCTGAACGACCTTGGCGTGGCTCGGCATGAGCATACGCATGAAGTCTTTTGCTTCGCGATAACCGGTTTCACCCGATACGAGAATCTCGGTGATGTCTTTGTTATAAAGATCGCGGATCGAGCGCTTGATCAGGCTGCCTTCTTCGTAGACGAGGGAAGGCGCTGTCGACTGCAATGTCAGCGTGCGGACATTTTCCCACATGCGCATCAGATATTCGTAGTCGCGCTTGACTTCCGCCTTGGTGCGGTTTGCGCCAGCGGTACGAAGGATCACGCCCATGCCCTGCGGCACTTCGAGTTCCTTGACGATTTCCTTCAGGCGCTTGCGATCCTGCGGATTGGTGATCTTGCGCGAAATGCCGCCACCGCGCGCGGTGTTTGGCATCAGAACCGAGTAACGGCCAGCAAGCGACAGATACGTGGTGAGAGCTGCGCCCTTATTGCCGCGCTCTTCCTTAACGACCTGAACCAGAATGATCTGTCGGCGCTTGATGACTTCCTGAATATTGTACTGACGACGGCTGGTGCGGCCATGCGAAGGAAGTTCTTCCATCGCATCTTCCGAGCCTACCGATTCAACGATGTCTTCTTCGTTCTCGACATCATTGTCGTCATCATCGTCACCATTGTCGGTGTCAATTGCTTCGGAAATGACATGTCCAGCCTGCTTCATCAATACGATGGCAGGAGTGCCAGGAACGTAATTTTCAAAAGCCGGTCCGACAGGTTCAGCTGCAGGCAAGCCGCTATTCGAACTGCCTGAATGCGAATCACCGTTCTGGCCATCACGACGTCCGCGACGGCGATGACGGCGCGAACGGTCGTTCTTTGCCTTTGGCTCTTCATCTTCATCTTCTGCGCGCGCAGCTTTTGCTTCCGCTTCGAGCAGGGCCAGACGATCAGCAACCGGGATCTGGTAATAATCCGGATGAATTTCAGAGAATGCGAGGAAGCCGTGGCGATTGCCGCCATATTCCACGAACGCAGCCTGAAGAGATGGTTCGACGCGGGTAACGCGTGCGAGATAGATATTACCCTTCAGCTGCTTCTTATGTTCCGACTCGAAGTCGAATTCTTCAATTTTGTTCCCACGCGTTACGATAACGCGCGTCTCCTCCGGGTGGGAGGCATCTATAAGCATTTTGTTGGACATTATTGTCTTTCCTGCCGGCGCTAAGACGCAAGCCGCGTGCGCCGGACGAAACCCTGAAGGCTGTCGTCCTGGCTGGGATGCGTCTGCCGGATGATAATGGGTTCGTCGGAATAAAAGCTGCTGTCCTTGCGCGCGATGGCCTCATGGCGATCACGGTCTTCAGGCTTGCGATGGTCAGTCTTGCTTGACCCATAGCTGTTCCGAACGAAACGACCTCATATATGACCCGAAAAAGCCGGGCCGACCTCTTTGCTCTTTTCAGAGCACTGGCGACAGCGCGTATCAGTACGCAGTCGGCCGATTAAAAAACGGAGGCGGCAGGGGAGCCGTATTCCGTTGAATTCTGTGCGGGCTATTGGAGCAACAAACGTATATGCCACTGTTTTCGCTGCTTTTAGTAACGGTCCAAATTGAGAACCGGCAAACGATTCTGGCAGTTGCTCCATAACCTAACTAAGCTTTTATGGCGTCAATTGAACTATGACAAGTACGAATATCAGTTGACACCTTCATCGTAATTTTGCCGAAAGATGATTATAGGGCTCAAAATGCCCTGCTAGTGGTCTGATTTCGACATTTGCGTCCCTCTGATACAGGCGCCGAGCAAATGTCGGAATCGCAAAGACCACTAGTAACTTTAAGCATCTACTGGATTTTTCGCATTTGACGTTTGAAACAGCATCTCATTCAGTTGGGATTCAAGCGTCAAATTCAATCCAATAGAGCTATCAGATGCGAGCGGAAAAGTGTTCATTAACTATAATTTTGTACGGGTAGATTTATGAAGCGCGCGCAATCATAGGCCTTGGCTGAAATGTCAGGATTTGAGATTATTCGATAATATCTGGATCGCGATTACGGATGCATTGTCTGAGCTTTAAAAACGCAGCAAACAAAATTTCGGCAGTTCGAAGCACGCTCGCGCTTCTGGCGATGGTTTTTGCCGCTATTTTCCATGTAGGTTCGGCCGTTGCTGCTGACGAAGCGCCACTTTCTGCTCTTACATATCGTATGGCGGGGGACGATCTGCGAATGCGGGTCGTTGTGATGTTTGATCGTAAGCCCGAAGTTTCGACGCTGCTGCTCGACAATCCGCATCGCCTGGTCTTTGATCTTCCAGAAACGCGTTTCGGCTTTGATGAAAAAAGCCTGGAGGCGAGGGGGATTGTATCGCGCGTGCGCTATGGTCTGGTTGGAAAAAGCCGGTCACGTCTTATTCTCACCTTGCGTGGACCATTCAACGTCGAAAACGTTCAGGTGATCCAAAACGAAACAACGTCGGGTTATCGGCTTGTCGCGGATATCATTGCGTCCTCTGATCGCGAGTTTTCTGAAAGGCTCAAGTCGCAGCATGAGGTTACTGGCTCAACTGAGCGTAAGTCCGCAACTGCGGCTAAGGCACTTGCATCTGAATCCGGCGGGGCGCGGCCATTCATCGTGATGTTAGATCCCGGCCATGGCGGTATCGATAGCGGTGCTGAGAGTCTGAGTGGTATTAAAGAAAAAGATCTGACACTTGCCTTTGGTCAGGAGCTGCGTGATCGGCTGGGTAAGGAGAAGAATATCAAAGTCATGATGACGCGAGATGACGACACATTCCTGCGTCTCTCAGAGCGCGTGCGACTGGCTCGCCAGTACGAGGCTGATCTTTTCATTTCCATCCATGCCGATACGATCAATCAGGGCGATATACGCGGGGCGACGGTATATACAATTTCCGACAAAGCCTCTGACTCCGTTGCGCGAGCCATGGCTGAACGTGAAAACAAGTCGGATAGCGTTGCGGGCGCCGTTCCAGAAGAACTCCCGGAAGTTGCCGATATTCTGCTCGACCTGACTCGCCGGGAAACACATACATTTTCGTTGAGCTTTGCCGAGAAGGTCATCAGTTCCCTGCAGGGTGAGGTAAACCTCATCAATAATCCGCATCGCTTTGCCGGTTTTCAGGTTCTGCGCGCGCCTGATGTGCCATCAGTGCTTATCGAAATCGGATATCTCTCCAATGCTGAAGACGAAAAACTGATCAGTAATCCTGAGTGGCGTCGCAAATTGGCTGACCGTATTGCCCGGGCGGTAAAAGCGTTCGAAATCCAAAAACACCCGGACACTTTGTCAAAAGGCTAGAATTATGTAATGTTTAGTGGGGGGCTCATATTCATCCCTGATGATAAGATGCATGGTTGCAACAGTTTCTTGGATTTTTGTCGCTGCCCGGCATTTGCATGCGTTAAATTGGTAAAAACATAGAAACGATCTTGCCTTTGACGCATTTGATGGTCACTAAACCAGCTTGTTGCCAATGCGGCATAGGTCGACGGGTGCTCGTTTTGATTGCCCCTAAATATATGCGAATGATCTGAAGGCAGGATCCCGGATTTATGGTAAGGCTTATCGGATATTTCTTCGGAATTGGTACGGTTCTGGCGCTTTTGGTTGCTGGCGGCGTTGCCGTCTATATCGGTAGCGTCACAAAAGAACTGCCTGATTACGAAGTGCTCGCAAAGTACGAGCCTCCTGTTATGACGCGTGTTCATGCATCTGACGGTAGTCTGATGTCGGAATTTGCGCGCGAACGCCGCATGTATTTGCCGATTCAGGCCGTGCCAAATCGCGTCAAAGCTGCTTTCATTTCTGCTGAAGACAAAACATTCTACGAACACCATGGTCTCGATTTTGGTGGTCTCGCGCGGGCAGTGCTGACGAATGTTAAGAACATGGGTTCTGGCCGTCGCCCGGTTGGCGCATCGACCATCACGCAGCAGGTCGCAAAGAACTTCCTTCTAAGCTCTAACCAGACCTATGACCGCAAGATCAAAGAAGCGATTCTTGCGATGCGCATTGAGCAGGCCTATTCCAAAGATCGTATTCTCGAGCTCTATCTCAATGAAATCTTTTTTGGTCTCGGTTCCTACGGCATCGCCAGCGCTGCACTCACTTATTTCGACAAGTCTGTTGGTGAGTTGAGCATTGCTGATAGCGCGTATCTCGCCGCTCTGCCAAAAGGTCCAAACAACTATCATCCGTTCCGCTATCCAGATCGCGCGATTGAACGCCGCAACTGGGTTATCGATCGTATGGCCGAAAACGGCTACATCACGATGCAGGAAGCTGATGAAGCGAAGAAAGAACCGCTCGGCGTAAAGACCCGTACTGCTACCCATTATCTGTTTGCTTCGGAATACTTCAGTGAAGAAGTGCGCCGCCAGATCATCCAGAAATATGGCGTTGATGCCCTTTATGAGGGTGGTCTTTCGGTTCGTACAACTCTTAACCCAACCATGCAGGTCGAAGCGCGAAAGGCGCTGCAGGCAGCTCTGCTCCGTTACGACGAAGCGCGCGGCTGGCGCGGTCCTGTAAAGCACGCCGAGCTTGGTAGCGACTGGGCTTCTGCCTTCGGTGATTTGCAGGCGTATCCTGATGTGCCTGAATGGCAGCTCGCAGTTGTACTCAATGTATCCGCTGCAGGCGCTGATATCGGGCTTCAGCCTGAAGTCGAAGGTTCTGGTTCCCGCAGCAAAGAGCGCACGCGTGCCTTTATTGCGGCTGATGACATGAAATGGGCAATGCGCGTCACCAATATCGGTGGTAAGCGCAGCAGCGCCAAGTCGCCGGAAGGTGTGTTGAACACTGGCGATATTATCTATGTCTCTAAGGTTGGTGACGGCGGTTCGCGTTTCCGTCTGCAACAGCCGCCAAAGCTACAGGGCGCGCTTGTCGCGATGGACCCTCATACCGGTCGCGTGTTGTCGATGGTTGGCGGATTCTCTTTTGGTGAATCTGAATTCAACCGCGCGACACAGGCCTATCGCCAGCCAGGTTCATCGTTCAAGCCGTTCGTCTATGCTGCTGCACTCGACAATGGTTATACCCCAGCCTCCGTTGTGCTCGATGGTCCGTTGGAAGTTAATCAGGGTGGCGCACTCGGTGTGTGGGCTCCGAAAAACTACTCCGGTAAGTTCTCCGGCCCCTCAACGCTCCGCTACGGTATTGAACAGTCGCGTAACGTCATGACCGTGCGCCTCGCGCAGGACATGGGCATGAAGACGGTTGCAGAATATGCAGAACGCTTCGGTGTTTACGACAAGATGTTGCCGGTTCTGTCGATGTCGCTCGGTGCTGGTGAAACAACGGTTCTGCGGATGGTTACGGCCTATTCCGTGATCGCAAACGGCGGACAGAGCATCACACCTTCGATGATTGACCGTATTCAGGATCGCTACGGCAAGACGGTGTTCAAGCACGATGGACGCCAGTGCGAAGGCTGCAATGCCCAGCAATGGTCCAATCAGGAAGAGCCAACTCTGATCGATAATCGCGATCAGGTGCTTGATCCGATGACCGCTTACCAAATTACATCCATGATGGAAGGTGTCGTTCAGCGCGGTACTGCTCAGCTTCTTAAGAGCCTTGATCGTCCACTTGCCGGTAAGACCGGTACGACCAACGACGAAAAAGACGCCTGGTTTGTCGGCTTCACGCCTGACCTGGTTGTCGGCGTATTCATGGGTTATGACACGCCAACTCCGCTTGGTCGCGGGGGTACTGGTGGCGGTCTCGCTGCTCCGGTCTTCAAGGAGTTTATGGGGCAGGCTCTGGCTGGAACGCCGAAGGTTGATTTCCGTGTCCCTGAAGGTATGACGCTGATTGCGATCAACCGTAAAACCGGTATGCGCACGAATAAGGGCGATCCGAACCTGATCATGGAAGCCTTCAAGCCTGGGACCGGACCGTCTGATACCTATTCGGTCATTGGTATGGATCAGTTCCGCGAAGGGTCACCGGTTCAGCCGCAGTCGCCACAGGCAACCCGCGCTATCAATTCGGGTTCAGGCGGACTTTACTGACGTCAGCCTCTTTACACTGCGCCGCGTGCTAATTATGGTCCGCGGCGCTTGAATGGTTTTAACTTTAGCCATTCTGCGTTGAGGCAGAGCGCATCGCTTTGGTGGGATGCGCTTCAGAACAAAGCGGCTCGCCTCGAGCCTCTGTTCTCTCCATCCACGACTGAATTATTGAAGGAACGATTTGCCCATGCGCGCGGAAATCGAGACGCTGGTTGACGAAATCCAGCAGGCCATAAGCCTGCTGAGGAGGCATCTTTGACTGGGATCAGGCAATCAAACGTCTGGGCTATCTGAATCAGAGAGCTGAAGATCCGACTCTTTGGAATGATGCACAGGAAGCCCAGAAGCTGATGCGTGAGCGCCAGCAGTTGGAAGATAGCATCAATGGCATCAACGCTCTGAAGCAGACGCTTAACGACAGTGTCGAACTCATCGCCATGGGCGAAGAAGAAGATGACAAGTCGATTATTGCGGATGCTGAAAACACCATTCGCGATCTGAAGAAGGAAGTCGACAGCCGACAGATCGACATGCTGCTTTCAGGTGAAGCGGATGCCAACGACACCTATCTTGAAGTCCATGCTGGCGCAGGCGGCACGGAGAGTCAGGATTGGGCGTCGATGCTTCTGCGCATGTACACACGCTGGGCCGAACGCAGCGGGCGTAAAGTCGAAGTGATGGAAGTACATTACGGCGAAGAAGCAGGCATCAAGTCTGCAACGATCCTGATCAAGGGCCATAATTCATACGGTATGGCGAAGACGGAATCCGGCGTGCATCGTCTGGTTCGTATTTCGCCTTACGATTCGAATGCCCGTCGTCACACGTCGTTTGCGAGTATCTGGGTTTATCCGGTCATTGATGACAACATCGATGTGCAGGTAACGGAAGCGGATGTCCGTATCGATACCTACCGTGCATCGGGTGCCGGTGGTCAGCACGTCAATACGACTGACTCGGCCGTGCGTATTACGCACATTGCGTCGGGTATCGTGGTGCAGTGTCAGGCCGAACGTTCGCAGCACAAGAACCGCGAAAAGGCTTGGTCGATGTTGCGTGCGCGTCTTTACGAGGAAGAACTCAAGAAGCGCGAAGAAGCAACTGACGCGGCCAACGCCACCAAAACCGATATCGGTTGGGGGCATCAGATCCGCTCTTACGTGCTTCAGCCGTATCAGCTCGTTAAAGACCTTCGTACGGGCGTTGAAAGCACAAACCCGCAAGAAGTGCTTGATGGCGCGGTCACACCGTTCATGGAAGCAGCCCTCGCACATCGCATTCAGGGCGGTGGCGAAGCAATCGAAGATATTGATTGATCGGTTCCCGATGACGCTAAATAGAAAACCCGGCCTTGTGCCGGGTTTTTTGCATATGCATGTCAGATTATGCCGGAGAAATTTGCGGCCCTTACTAAGCGTCAGGAATCTTTTGACGCCGTGCGCTTGATCTCAGCTCTTGGCTTATAGGCCCGCGGACCAGTGATAATGGGATCAATGCCCTGAACATTTGGCGCATTATCGGGAATAAGCAGCTCTTGCTGCGCAGAAATATTCGGCATGGGCTCAGATGGCATTTCTGGCAACGGCTGCATCGCCGAAGAACCTTTTAACAGCGACGCGAGCTTGCTGTTCTGCGGTTTATCCGAATTGCCACCATCAGTATTGAGATAGATACCAACGCCAAAGCAAAGGGCGACCGTAACAGCGCTAAATCCAAGAACTTTAGATCGAATTCCGAACATGCCGATTGCTTTGCTTTCTATGCTTTCGAATCAACGAAATCCTATCATGGTAAACAAAGCTTATCCGAAGCTTTTGTGGTCAGATCGAAACAGGTGATTAGTTGCGATAAATGCGTGCGCCAGTTCATTGAACGCTGGCTTGAGGTCACTCGCGGAAATTGCCCTGATGGCATTTCCGCGCAGGAACTGTTCAGATGTTTGCATTTCAGAGTGCGCGTGCTGCCTCAAGAACGGCTTCAGCGTGACCTGCGACTTTTACTTTTTCCCAGACGTGGGCGACGCGGCCATCTGCATCAATAAGAAAAGTGGCGCGTTCAACGCCCATGTATTTACGGCCATACATGCTCTTTTCTACCCAAACACCGTAGGCTTCCAAAGTGGTTCGGTCTTCATCTGCTGCAAGCTCGACCGTCAGGTCATGCTTTTTGCGAAATTTGGCATGTTTTTCCGCGCTGTCGGGCGACAGGCCAATGATGCGAGCGCCGATTTTGTCGAATTCAGGCTTTAGCTGCGAAAACGCAATCGCCTCTTTGGTGCAGCCGGATGTGTCGTCTTTCGGATAGAAATAAACGACGACTGGTCCGCCTTTAAGTGAAGACAACGAGATTGCACCATTATCGGATGGCAATGAAAAATCCGGTGCCAGATCTCCAACTTGGGGACGAGCCATATCTAGGCCTTTCTTTTATGGATAAACGGGGAAACTGCCTGTTACACTCAAATCTATCGCATTCAGGGTAAGCTCATGCAACCGTTCAAGTGCAGCTTGCAGAGACCTTTGACGGGTGTTGATAATTCATCGGATTCGATCAAGAATGTTTCGGATGCGATGAGGAAGTGAAATAAAAACAGAAAGTTATTGAGCTCTTATAAACCATCTCGTGAGGTCTTCCATTTGCGGAAATATATAGTTCGGCTGGAATATTGACAGATAAACCGCGCCAGATCCGCTTTACAAAGCGGGAGATGAAAAGAATCGAACGCCTCGCAGCTGAAGGCGAGGATTGTGCTGCGCTTGGACTAACGCGGCCTCGGCGCTCGTTTGTCACCTGGTGTTCTCACGCTTTTCTTTCTTTGTGCATCGTGCTCGTCCTCATCGGTGGCGCAGGATTTGTCATTTTACGTGGCGGCGTAAACAGCGATCTCTTGCGCGACGAAGCGCAAAAGAGCCTTAGCGGAATTCTCGGTGAAGAAGCATCGGCTTCCATTGCGAGTGCGGGTTTGTCGCTTGACCAAAACAGTCTGGTTGCACTTGAAGCGCGGGGCGTGTCGATTTCTGAGCCAAAGCAGGGGCTGGAAATCAAAGATATCAGATCGGTAAGATTGGGACTGGCCCCACTGCCGCTGTTGACGGGCAAGGTCCGCGTTGCAGAGCTTGAAATCGACGGTGCGAGTTTCGACCTGCCTGAGCAGAAGGGCGCAGGTTTCTGGAAGTCCCTGCCTTACGACAACAACGGCTATATAGATTTTGATGCGGTTTCAAACGAGTTGTTCTCGACAATGCGCCGCAATCTCGAATTGCTGAGGGACCAGAATACTCAGGCAATTGGCCTTCTGAATACAACAATCCGATTTAAGACAGGCGACACGCAGCAAAGTGTTGAAGTTAAGAAGCTTCGACTGGTCGAAAACAATGGCAAGATTTCAATCGAAGGCAGTGTTGTCTGGCAAAATAAAACCATAGCAATTGATGGGAATATTGATCGCAAAGGGCAGGAAAATGATCTTGACGCTTTCCAGATCAAGGTCAGCAACCTGCCGATTGACCTTGGTTCGCCCGAAGAAGTGGCGCCAATAATTGATGGAAATCGGGTTAATCCAGCTCATTTCGATTTGCAGGGTAAGGCGAGCCTCGCCCTGTCAGGCAAGGCAGCGAATGGTGAGAATCCAGAACGCGTAACCGCCGATCTGGCCGTTGATGGCATCGAGATGGAAATTGGTCGCGTTAATGATGTGCTCGGTAAAGCGGCTCTCCGCATTGAGCATTCTGTTGGGAGTGGCAAACTTGAAATCAAGCCGTCCCGAATCCAGCTTGGCGGAATGAACGCGGCGTTTAACGGAGCGTTTGGACCAGACCCTGATTCTGAAAACAATGCGGGTGGTCCGAGCTATCGTTTTGAAGTCGTGACAAGTTCAGCCACCAGTATGCCAGCCGAATCGAGCGATCCTGAATTGCCGTTTGGTGTTAAAATTGCGGGTCGGTTTCTTGCCAATCAGCAACGACTGCAGTTCTCCAATCTGGATGTTAAGACTGAAACAGGGGAACTTTACGGGCAGGGCAGCATGGCCTTCGGCAATGGTTCGCCCGAGATGATTTTCATGCTGCGCATTCCAGAAATGCCTGTAGCGGACGCAAAACATCTCTGGCCGATTGATGTCGCTGACGGCGCGCGCGAATGGGTACTGAAGAACCTCTACGGCGGCATTCTGAAAGACAGCCGCATTGATATTTCTCTGGCGGGTGGACGTTTTAACGGTCCAGGCTTACCGCCTCCATTGACCGGTGAAGAGATCAAAGCAGACTTCAATGTGTCGGATACGCGCTTTGATGTGATCGGTGAATTGCCGCCCGTTCGCGATGTTACGGGGAACATCTCAGTGCGCGGTGCGCATACGACGATCAAGCTGGAAAAGGGTGTGGCCTACACACCGGATAATCGGAAGGCATCCGTTTCGGACGGCACGCTGATTATCCCATGGGGGCCGCAGCGCCCGGTTATTGCGGATCTTGATCTGTTGGTATCTGGGGATGCAGCGGCAATTGCTGAGATTGCAGGCAAGAAACCGATTGATGTGCTGAAAAGCGTGCCGTTTGTGCCAGAAGATGTGACCGGCGATGTCAAGGCAAAGGTGAAAGTCGGGTTTGCTGTTTCCAAGGGCGCTCCTCCTGGAACATTGACATGGAATGCCGATATAGGTTTCACCGATCTTGCGATTGCCAAGCCCGTTGGCGGCTCCAATGTGAGCGATGCGACAGGCAGCATCAAAGTTGATCAATCTGCTGCGCTAATAACCGCAGATGCAAAGCTTGATGGCGTCCCTGCCAAGATATCGATGACCGAGCCGGTGGATCGTTCTGGCCCCGTCAAGCGCGAGCAGAAGATTAAGCTTGAGCTCGATGATAGCTCTCGGGACAAGCTTTTGCCCGGATTAAAAGATCTCTTCTCTGGCCCGATATCCGTTGATCTCGGTATGGAGAATAACGGCCAAAGACGCGTTTCTGCGGATTTGGACAAGACACAGATAAGCTTGCCCTGGCTTGGTTGGCGCAAAGGTAGCGGCGTTCCGGCTAAGGCGACATTCGATCTGGTAAAAGCCAGCGGCACTGACGGCAAGCTTGATATCCGCAATTTGGTTCTGACGGGCGATGCATTCGGCGCGAAGGGCAATCTTTCGATATTGGGCGGCGATTTCCAGTCGGCTGACTTCAGCGAAATTCGACTGACGCGTTCGGACCGAATGAGTGTAAAAGCCACCAAAAGCTCCGGCGGCTATCGTGTGACCGTTCGCGGCTCGCAGTTCGATGCTCGTTCAATCATCAAACAGATATCTGATATCCAGAAGAAGAGCGAAAGTTCGGGGGGTAAAAGCCCACGCATTGTCGTCAGCGCCCAGGTTGATGAAGTGAGCGGGTTCAACGATGAAAAACTCCGCAACGTGGCTGTTTCTTATGAGAATGCAGGCAACAAGATTTCCGGCGTTTCCGTGAATGCCGTTACCTCATCTGGTGCAGCTTTCGTTGCGACAAACAACGATCAGGGTGATGCCCGTTCGGTCTCGCTGCAATCCAATGATGCCGGTGCAGTTTTGCGCTTTTTCGATTTTTATGACAAAATGCGCGGCGGGAAAATTACCGTTGGTCTTGCCGGTCAGGGGAATGGACCATTGAGTGGGCAGATTGATGCGCGTAATTTCGCGATTATCAATGAGCCGCGATTGGCCAAGATCGTTTCCAGCTCTCCTTCAAGCGGTGGCACCAGCCTCAATCAGGCAGTTAAGCGGGATATCGACGTCTCACGGGTTGACGTTGAACGTGGGTTCTCTCTGATCGAAAAAGGTGAGGGTTATCTCAAGCTTTCCAAGGGTGTGGTACGCGGCCCATCTGTAGGGACGACCTTCCAAGGCACGCTTTATGATCAACGTGGCAATATGTCGATCACAGGCACATTCATGCCCGCTTATGGCGTGAATCGTATTTTTGGTGAGGTTCCAATCTTCGGCGCGCTGCTTGGCAATGGCCGTGATCGTGGACTTCTCGGCATTACCTTCAAGCTTGAAGGCAGCGCTAAACAGCCACAGGTAATGGTCAATCCGATCTCGATTATCGCGCCGGGCATTTTCCGCTCGATTTTCGAGTTCTAGAGCGCATCCCGAAAAGTGCTAAGCGGTTTTCGGAACAAGATGCGCGTAAAGACAAATGTATAGAGCATTTCCAATGACTCAATCAAAACAGGAAATGCTCTAAGAGAGACCAAATCAGAGCATAAAAAAAGCCGGGCTTAGCCCGGCTTTTTCGTTATGCGATAAGCCCTTAAGCTGGGCGGATCAAAACGTGACGCTTCTTGCCGAGCGATACCTTGATAACGCCCTGATCGTTGAGAGCGGAAGCGTTGATCGTCAGGCGCGGATCGGTAACAGGCTCGTCATTGATGCGAACTGCACCGCCTTCAATGTGACGACGTGCTTCGCCGTTGGTTGCGCAGAGTTCTGCAAGAACCATGAGCGCCAACACACCAATACCGTCATTTAGCGTTGCTTTGTGGACGCCAACCGTTGGCAGATTTTCCGACAGTTCACCGTCTTCAAAGGTCTTGCGCGCGGTTTCCGCAGCTTCTTCGGCAGCGGTACGGCCATGCAGAATTGCGGTAATCTCGGTTGCAAGGATCTTCTTTGCTTCGTTGATTTCCGAACCACCCAGTGCTGCAAGCTTTGCAATCTCATCCATAGGCAGCGTCGTGTAGAGCTTCAGGAAGCGTTCTACGTCAGCATCTTCCGTATTGCGCCAGTACTGCCAGAAATCGTAGGCGCTGAGCATATCGGCGTTAAGCCAGATTGCACCACCCAGCGACTTACCCATCTTCTGGCCGGAAGCCGTGGTGAGCAAAGGCGAGGTGAGAGCGTAAAGCTGTGGTGTGCCCATACGATGTCCGAGGTCAATACCGTTGATGATATTGCCCCATTGATCCGATCCGCCCATCTGCAGGCGAATGCCATGACGCTTGTTCAGTTCTACGAAGTCGTAGGCCTGAAGGATCATGTAGTTGAATTCGAGGAACGACAGCGACTGCTCGCGATCAAGACGTGTCTTTACCGAATCAAACGACAACATGCGGTTGACCGAGAAATGACGGCCGACATCGCGCAGGAATTCGAGGTAGTTGATGTTGCGCAACCAGTCGGCATTGTTGACCATCATGGCGTCGTTTGGACCGTCACCGAAGGTCAGGTAATTTGCGAAAACGCGTTTGATGCCAGCAATGTTCTCGGCAATCGTGTCTTCGGTCATCAGCTTGCGTGCTTCATCCTTGAAGGATGGATCGCCAACCATGCCTGTACCGCCGCCCATAAGGGCTATGGCCTTGTGGCCGGTCTGCTGGAACCAGTGCAGCATCATGATCTGGATCAGACTGCCAACGTGAAGGCTTGGCGCTGTAGGATCGAAGCCAATATAGGCCGTCACGGTTTCCTTGGCCAACAATTCGTCGAGGCCGCTTTCATCGGAAATCTGATGAATAAAGCCGCGCTCGGAAAGTGTGCGAAGAAAATCGGATTTAAAACCGGACATGCCCTTTTCCTGACTGATTAGGCGAGAATGGAAACAACAGTAATCAAGTGCTTACCGCCTTATGATATTTTGCCTTTAGCATCATTCAAGCGGGAATAACAAGGAAAGTCCGGTATGGCCGATTTGAAACGCGCAATAGGACTGATGAGCGGTACTTCGATGGATGGTATCGATATTGCGCTTCTGACCACCGATGGTGAAAATTGGGTCGAGCGTGGACCATCCAGTGCTGTGTCTTATTCGGAGGGGTTTCGTGGGCGCTTGAAGGCAGCGCTGGTTGATGCGCGCAGTATCAACAAACGCAGTGAACGCCCCGGTGTCCTTAAACAGCTTGAACACGACCAGACCCTTCTTCATGCGATAGCGATCCAGGATTTCCTATACGCGCATTCGTTAAGGCCTGATGAGATCGATGTGATCGGTTTCCATGGTCAAACCGTGCTGCATCGTCCGCGTGAGGCGCTGACTGTGCAGATAGGCGATGGACAGCTGCTGGCTGAAGAGACGGGCATTCCCGTCGTCTATGATATGCGTGCCGAAGATATGCGGCACGGCGGCGAGGGTGCCCCTCTGATTCCGGCCTATCATGCAGCTTTAGCGGCCAATCTTCCGTTTGGCCTCGATGGGCCGGTGGTCTTCGTCAATATCGGTGGCATATCCAACCTGACCTATGTTGGTGAGGGCGGTGCGCTGATGGCCTATGACAGTGGGCCAGGCAATATGCTGATCGATCAGTGGATGGAGCTGCATGAACAGGGAAGCTTTGATCCAGGCGGCATCACGGCGATGAGTGGCACTGTGGATGAGACCTTGGCTTTGAAATATCTCGATCACGAGTTTTTCAAAGGGAATCATCGTCGTTCTTTGGATCGGGGTGATTTTGTCGTTCCTGCGAAAGATGAGGCGAACTTGGCAACAGGCGCACGCACGCTTGCTTATGTCAGTGCGGCCGCCATTCTGCGGTCGGCTTCGCATCTGCCGTCGAAGCCTCGAACCTATGTCGTCAGTGGCGGCGGACGTAAGAATGCAGCGATCATGGCTGAACTGAGTGCGCTTGCAGAGCGTGAAGGCGCACGCGTTTTGGATGCTGATAATGCGGGTTTTGATGGCGATGCCATGGAAGCGGAAGCATGGGGCTATCTGGCTGTGCGTTCAATGCGTGGGCTACCGCTCACCTATCCGACGACAACGGGCTGCGATAAGCCTGTTTCCGGTGGTGGTCTTGCACTTCCGCCAAAATAAAAGCCCGGTGAGAACAATCACCGGGCTTCAGTAGGATTAACCTTTTAAGGCTTTTAGCGCAGACGCTTCTGGCGGACTTCAACTAGTTCGCCAGCAAGACGGCGCTCCAGATATTCCGAGCATTCGTCGATCAGCTGATCGCCCATGCCGGTGAAGAAGTGGTTCGCACCCGGAATGGTGTTCTGGGTAATGGTGATACCCTTCTGCGTCTTGAGCTTATCAACGAGCCCCTGAACATCCTTTGGCGGTGCAACCTTATCCTGATCGCCATGAATGATCAGGCCCGAGGACGGGCAGGGCGCGAGGAACGCAAAGTCGTAGGTGTTTGGCTGCGGCGCGACCGAGATAAAGCCTTCGATTTCCGGGCGGCGCATGAGAAGCTGCATACCGATCCACGAACCAAACGAATAACCGGCGACCCAGCAATTCTTCGAATCCGGATGCAGAGCCTGCACCCAGTCGAGCGCGCTTGCCGCATCCGACAATTCACCTGCGCCGTGGTCGAACTCGCCCTGACTGCGGCCAATGCCACGGAAGTTGAAGCGAAGCGTTGTAAAACCGCGCTGCTGGAACATGTAGAACAGATCATAGACGATCTTGTTGTTCATCGTTCCACCGAACTGCGGGTGCGGATGCAGGATAAGGGCTATAGGCGCATTCTTTTCCCGTGAAGGCTGATAGCGGCCTTCAAGGCGTCCGGCAGGGCCGTTGAAAATGACTTCTGGCATGTGTACTCCGCTGGTGATCGGAAGATCGGCTTCAGGGTGGCGAACTTGACGTGGGGGTGCGCCGCTTCTAGAACCGATTTGAAATTTCGTTAGACTGGACCGTAGTTCAGTACCTAATGTGGCTTAATAGGCTTTTCCTGATTGAAAATTCAAGAAAATTGCGCTTCTGGCCACTTTATGGTGTCGCTTAGGAGATAGTATCGGTGATCGGAACCGGCAAGAGGCTCTATCTGGACTATAATGCCAGTGCGCCTTTGCTTGATGAAGCGCGCAATGCAGTCATCGAGGCATTAGGCATAACCGGCAACCCTTCATCCGTGCATCGCGAGGGCAGGGCTGCCCGCGCGCTGGTCGAATCGGCTCGCCGTAGTGTGGCAGCACTCGTGAACGCCAAGCCTGAGCATGTCTTTTTCACATCTGGCGCCACCGAAGCCGCATCCACCTTGTTGACGCCGATCTATATGATGGGGCGTTCGCCGGTACGTCTGTCGCATCTTTATGTAAGTGCAACCGAGCACCCCTGTATGTTGGCGGGCGGACAATTTGCTCCAGACAACATCACGGTTCTTCCGGTCGATGGAAATGGTATCCTTCGTCTGGATGCGCTTGAACAAGCGCTGAAAGCGCACGACAAGAGCGCAGGCTTGCCGCTAGTTGCTGTGCAGGCCGGCAATAATGAAACCGGAGTAATCCAGCCCATTCGCGAGATCGCAGCACTCGTCAAAACGGCAGGCGGTATCTTCGTTGTCGATGCGGTACAAGCCGCTGGACGTATTAAGATAGATATTACAGAGGGTTGTGGCGATTATCTCATAATCTCTTCACATAAGATCGGTGGCCCGAAGGGTGTTGGTGCCGTGATCGCAATCTCTGATCTCATGATGCCGAAGGCGCTGGTCCGGGGTGGCGGTCAGGAAAAGGGACATCGCGCAGGCACAGAAGCGCTTCCATTGATTGCAGGCTTTGGTGCGGCTGCGGATGTTGCAGCCACCCGACTGAATGGCAATGGCTGGTCTTTCGAAGCGCGTGACCGGCTTGAAACCGGTCTCATGGAGATTGCACCAAGTACCACGATCCACGGTAAATCCGTTGATCGTCTCCCGAACACGACCTTCTTCTCGCTTGACGGACAAAAGGCTGAAACCGTTCAAATCGCATTTGACCTTGGCGGAATAGCTCTGTCGGCAGGATCAGCCTGTTCTTCGGGAAAGGTCGGACCAAGTCATGTGCTGGCTGCAATGGGCCTTGAGGAAGGGCCGGGCGCGATCCGTGTTTCGCTCGAACCAAATGCTCAAATAGAATCTGTTGATCAGTTTCTTGACGTTTTGCGCAAAATCGTTGCCCGTCACGAGCGCTCAAAGGCCAGTTAAACGCCTAATCGGGCCTAACCTCGTAAATTATTCTTGAATTTTACCAGCAAATTTAAAGCCGGGCTTGAAATTTAGTTTAGAGAGGTTTTAAAGAAGCGTCACGCACACTATATTGTGGCGAGGATAGCGACTATCATCGCCCTGACGTTTGCAACTGTCGAACCTTGAATTCGACGAGGATGGAGAACGCCAATGCCTGCAGTGCAGGAGACCATTGATCAGGTTCGCGGCTTGGACGTGGACCAGTATAAGTACGGTTTCGAAACAACGATCGAATCCGAGAAGGCCCCAAAGGGTCTTAATGAAGATATCATTCGCTTCATTTCCGCTAAAAAAGAAGAGCCGGAATGGATGCTTGAGTGGCGTCTGAAGGCCTATGAACGCTGGCTCACCATGGAAGAGCCATCATGGGCGCGCGTGGATTATCCAAAGATCGATTTCCAGGATGCGTATTATTACGCAGCCCCGAAGAATCAGACCGGCCCAAAATCGCTGGATGAAGTCGATCCGGAATTGCTCCGCACATATGAAAAGCTTGGTATTCCCCTGCGTGAGCAGGAAATCCTCGCTGGCGTGCGCAAGCAGGGCGATCCAAGCGAAATTGACGGCAATCCATCGGACAACGTCTATGCATCGGGCCGCGTGGCTGTTGATGCCGTGTTCGACAGTGTTTCCGTTGTGACGACTTTTAAGGCAGAGCTTGCCAAAGCGGGCGTGATCTTCTGCTCGATTTCGGAAGCCATTCGCGAGCATCCTGAACTGGTTCAGAAGTATCTCGCTTCGGTTGTTCCGGTTTCGGACAATTATTATGCGACGCTGAACTCGGCTGTCTTCACCGATGGTTCGTTCGTCTATGTACCAAAGGGCGTTCGCTGCCCGATGGAGCTTTCGACCTATTTCCGTATCAATGAAAAGAATACGGGCCAGTTCGAGCGCACGCTGATCATCGCGGAAGAAGGCGCTTACGTCTCCTATCTCGAAGGCTGCACCGCACCACAGCGCGACGAAAACCAGCTCCACGCAGCAGTCGTTGAACTGATCGCGCTCGATAATGCCGAGATCAAGTATTCGACCGTTCAGAACTGGTATCCGGGCGATAGTAGCGGCAAGGGCGGTATCTATAACTTCGTTACCAAGCGTGGCGATTGCCGTGGTGATAATTCCAAGATTTCGTGGACGCAGGTTGAAACCGGCTCCGCTGTAACGTGGAAATATCCTTCCTGCATTCTGCGCGGTGACAATTCGCGTGGCGAATTCTACTCGATTGCCGTTTCCAACGGCTATCAGCAGATCGACAGCGGCACCAAGATGATCCACCTCGGCAAAAACACGTCGAGCCGCATCATCTCCAAGGGTATTTCGGCAGGCAATTCCAACAATACCTATCGCGGTCAGGTTTCAGCCCATCGTAAGGCTGAAAATGCCCGCAACTTCACCCAGTGCGACTCGCTCCTGATCGGCAACGATTGCGGTGCGCATACCGTGCCATATATCGAGGCAAAGAACGCCACTGCACAGTTTGAGCACGAGGCAACCACCTCCAAGATTTCCGAAGACCAGCTGTTCTACGTTATGCAGCGCGGCATTCCGGAAGAGGAGGCTATCGCCCTCATCGTCAATGGTTTTGTGAAGGAAGTTATTCAGGAACTGCCAATGGAATTCGCCGTCGAGGCGCAGAAGCTCATTGGCATTTCGCTTGAAGGCAGCGTCGGTTAATCCGGCGCGCTTTACTGCCTTAAAACATCCGATTTTCTGGCCAGCCCTTTAACTGGCATAAGCAGCTCTTCGTGAGTCTGCGCTGAGAGACAAGGTTTATACCCATGCTTGAGATCAAGAACCTTCATGCAAAGATCGCTGACACGGATACAGAAATCATCCGTGGTCTGAACCTCACTGTGAACAAGGGCGAAGTTGCCGCCATCATGGGCCCGAACGGCTCGGGCAAGTCGACACTGTCCTACATTCTTGCAGGTCGCGATGATTATGAAGTGACCGAAGGCGACATTCTTTACAACGGCGAGTCGATCCTCGAGCTCGATCCGGCTGAACGCGCTGCCAAGGGCATCTTCCTTGCGTTCCAGTATCCGATGGAAATTCCAGGCGTTGCCACGATGGAGTTCCTGAAGGTTGCGATGAACAGCCAGCGCAAGGCGCGTGGCGAAGCGGAACTGAAGATTCCTGAATTCATCAAGCGCGTGAAGGAAGCCGCTGGCGGCCTTAACATCGACATGGACATGTTGAAGCGTCCACTCAATGTTGGCTTCTCGGGCGGCGAAAAGAAGCGTGCTGAAATTCTTCAGATGCAGCTTCTCGAACCAAGCCTTTGCGTTCTCGATGAAACCGACTCTGGCCTCGATATTGACGCGCTGAAGATCGTTTCGGATGGCGTGAATGCTCTTCGTTCGCCAGACCGCGCCGTGATCGTGATTACCCACTATCAGCGTCTGCTCGATTACATCGTGCCGGATAGCGTCCATGTTCTTTACAAGGGACAGGTCATCAAGTCGGGTGATAAGACCCTCGCAAACCACCTTGAAGAAAATGGCTATGCCGACATTATCGGCGAAGTAGCCTGAGGAGCGGATTATGAACATCCAGACCTCTAAACCAAGGACACCAGCTGAAAGCGCGCTGATCGACAGCTTCGCCACTCGTATGGGCGAACTGCCGGGCAGTGGCGATGTCGTCGTTGCACGCGACAACGCGCTGGAATCGCTGAAAGTGCACGGTCTTCCGTCGCGCCGCATTGAAAGCTGGCACTACACGGATTTCCGTACGCTGCTTAAAGGCGTTGCTGACTTCAATCCGACTGCTGGAACCAATGCGCTTCCTGCACTGCTCGCAGGCTCGTCCATCATTGCTGCAAGCAATGGTGCAGCACTTGACGCAAAGGCTCCGGAAGGTGTGACCCTGACTGCTGTGCGCGACGCACTTGCTGATGGCTCGCTCGTTCCGCAGCTTACCGTTAGGGGAACCGATGACACGATCGGCCAGATCAACGCTGCTTATGTAAGCGATGGCTGGGCGTTGTCGATTGCCGATGACGTTGAGCTTGAAGCACCGCTTGAGCTGCAGAACATCCAGAAGACCGGGCAGGGCCACACGCGCTTCCCAGTCGAAATCGGTTCGAACGTCAAGGCAACGATCATTGAGCGTCAGTCGGGCGGTGAAGGCGATGCTTTCTCGACCTCTGTAAGCCATGTGAGCGTTGGCGATGGCGCTGATGTCATCTGGGTTATTCTGCGTGATTTTGGTCAGGCAACGCAGCTTGCCCAGTTCAACGCAACGATTGGCGCAGGATCGAAGCTTACGCTTTACATCGTCAATGCTGGTGGCAAGCTGGTTCGCCAGGAAGTGCATCTGACTGTTGCAGGTGAAGATTCGGACTTCGAACTTCGTGGCCTCAATCTTCTGTCTGACGATTCCCACACCGACATCACCATGACAGTGGCGCATCTGGTCGAAAATACACGTTCGACCCAGATCATCCGCAACGTCGTCAAGGATCGTGCGCGTGGTGTATTCCAGGGGATGATCCGTGTCGCACAGATCGCCCAGAAGACCGACGCCCGCATGGCCTGCAACACGCTGCTGCTGTCTGACGATGGCGAGTTTGATGCGAAGCCGGAGCTGGAAATCTTTGCGGATGACGTGGCTTGCGGCCACGGTGCAACGGTCACTGAGCTGTCGAAAGACTATCTCTTCTATCTGATGGCACGCGGTGTTCCTGAAAACGAAGCCCGCGGCCTGCTGATCAAGGCTTTCATCGCCGAGATTATTGAAGAGCTGGAAAACGAAGCTCTCGTTGAAGCACTGGAAGAAGTGCTCTCGAACTGGCTTGCAGCCCACGCTTGAGTAAATAAGGCGGAGTAATAATTGCTCCGCCTTTTCTGCCTGAAGGGTAGAAGGAGCGATCATGGATCAGAAGAATCCAATTGTTGCGGCTTACGATGTCGAAGCGATCCGCAGAGACTTCCCCATCCTGTCACGACAGGTTCATGGCAAGCCGCTCGTTTATCTCGATAATGGCGCGTCTGCGCAAAAGCCGCAAAGCGTCATCGACGCTGTTACGCATGCCTATGCGAATGAATATGCCAATGTGCATCGCGGCCTGCATTTTCTTTCCAATGCCGCGACCGATGCTTACGAAAAGTCGCGCGAAACGGTTCGTCGCTTTCTGAATGCCGGTTCTGTAGACGAAATCGTCTTCACCAAGAATGCGACTGAAGCGATCAATACGGTCGCTTACGGTTATGGTATGCCCAATATCGGCGAGGGTGATGAAATCCTTCTGTCGATCATGGAGCATCACTCCAATATCGTTCCATGGCACTTCATCCGCGAGCGGCAGGGCGCAAAGCTTGTCTTTACACCGGTCGATGACGAAGGCGTGTTCCATATCGAGGAATTTGAAAAGCGTCTGACCGAGCGTACGAAGCTTGTTGCAATCACCCACATGTCCAACGCACTTGGCACAGTCACTCCGATCAAGAAGATCGTTGAACTTGCTCATGCGCGCGGCATTCCCGTGCTGGTCGATGGTAGCCAGGGCGCTGTCCACCTGCCGGTCGACGTGCAGGATCTCGGTTGTGACTGGTATGTCTTTACCGGCCATAAAGTCTATGGCCCGTCAGGTATCGGCGTTCTTTATGGTCGCGCTGAAATGCTCGAAAAGATGCGCCCGTTTCAGGGTGGTGGCGAAATGATCGAGGAAGTGACAGAAGAAAACGTCACTTACAATCACCCGCCGCATCGTTTCGAAGCTGGCACACCGCCGATCGTTCAAGCGATTGGCCTTGGCGCTGCGCTTGAATATATGGAAAAAATCGGCCGTCATGCGATCGCAGCCCACGAAGAAGACTTGCGTATTTATGCGCATGAACAACTGGGCAAGATCAATAGCTTGCGCATTTATGGCAATGCTCCGGACAAGGGGGCGATCATCTCGTTTGCGCTTGATGGAATTCACGCGCATGACGTGTCAATGGTCATTGACCGGGCAGGGGTTGCGGTGCGTGCCGGCACGCATTGCGCACAACCGCTCTTGAAACGCTTTGGTGTCACCTCTACATGCCGTGCATCTTTTGGGATGTATAACACCCGTGCTGAAGTGGACGCGCTGGCAGAAGCCTTGGAAAAGGCAAGGAAGTTTTTCGGATGACCGAGATCGAACAAAAAGTTCAGGAACAGACTGAAACCAAGACGGACGATGCAAGCGCATCGGCAGATGGAAAGTCTGTTTTCTCCGCCTCTGCTATTCCGCAGGAAGAGCTGCTTCGGCTGACCGATGATATCATCAGCGCGTTGAAGACTGTTTATGATCCTGAAATACCAGCGGATATTTACGAGCTCGGTCTGATTTACAAGATCGACATCGAAGATGATCGCACGGTCAAAATCGAAATGACGCTGACTGCCCCTGGTTGCCCTGTTGCTGGCGAAATGCCGGGCTGGGTCGAGAATGCCGTTGGTGCAGTTGAAGGTGTTTCGATGGTCGAAGTAACCATGACATTTGATCCGCCATGGTCTGCTGACCGCATGTCGGAAGAAGCGCAGGTCGCTGTCGGTTGGTACTAAGAACTAAGAAGCCCCGCAAAATGCGGGGCTTTTTATTTGGTCAGAAGCCTGTCGTGTTCGCGTAGTGCAGGGAATTCTTTCCGATACTTCCCTGTATGAGGCCAACTAGCCCGCCTAGCGCCGTGGCCGCCGATACGAGCCCTTGGCCGCCTCGGAAAGATATAGACAGTACGGCACCCATAAATTTGAGTGCACGGCCTACGATCTTCATTGGCAATTTTTTCAATGTCTTGTTCGGGTTTTCGCGATAACGAGCGCCGAACTCTGTGATGTTGTGGTCACGGTTGCGACGATAATGATAGCTCAGCGTCAGTCGAGACGACGGCACTGTTTCATAGACGATCGCATCGCAAGCCCAGCCGGTTCTTGCGCCAAGCGATTTTGCTTTCGCCCAGAGGTTCCAGTCTTCACCCCCGGTCAGCCCGAAATGGGAATCGAAACGCAGTCCGGTGTTGCGGAAGAAATCTAGTCGTCCCATCCAGCTGCCTGTGGCAACTTTGATGGAGTCACCGCGACCTGCAGCACATTTGCGGCGGCATCTTTTCTCAGCGTTATAACCACTGCGTTTAATACCCGACCAGACAAGCTTTTGAAGAATTGTCAGGTTCTCATCAAAAGGTTTTGGTCTTACCGGGGAGCCTATAATATCGAGCTCCAGTCGATCTCGTTCTGCGAGCAATGTCACAAGCCAGTTTGGCTCAACAAATTCATCGTCATCAACGTAGACTAGAAAGTCAAAACCCTGTTCGATTGCGTGATTCAACGCTCGATTTCGTGCCGAAGAAATGCCTAAAACACCTTCCACGATATAATCGATATGATCGCCTGGCATTTGCGCGCGAAACGTTTCGACGGTCTCATCAAGCGTCGGTAAAGAGTTATTCTCGACAATGAGAAATGAAACGTTGACGTTGTTAGGCTTCTGAATGGAAGCAAGTGATGAAAAAAGGTTGCAGAGCATTTTCGGTCTGCTGCGAGTTACGACGGAAACACAAATGCGCCGTTGACACATGATATATTAAACCAAAAAAGTTTATTTGCGATATTATGCAAGCTTAATATGTATTTGTTATGAATGCAATAGTTGTAAAAAAAGCAACGTTGCAACCGCAGGAAAGAGAAAGCAGTCTCTTATTCTTGCAGCTATTTGAATTTGTAAGGGAAAAAAACGAGCACATGATAAATGCGCTAGTGGTGCCCCCAGAGAGACTCGAACTCCCGACCCCCTGATTACAAATCAGGTGCTCTACCAACTGAGCTATAAGGGCAGCACAGGCGTGGAATTAGCATAATTTTCAGCCGTGTAAAGCGAAAATTCACATTCAGCGGGTGATGGTAAGCAGGTTTTGCATATGATAGCCATCATGTCTGTGGAAAATGCACGCTTTGGCTCGCTGGAACGGATAAAAATGAACGATACATCCTTGGCGCTTCACTTCGTTTCTTCAGGGACAGAAGAATCACTCGCAGCTCAGAAAGAGCTGGTGAAGCGTTATGGTCATGTTGCTGCAGAAGACGCCGACACAGTTGTCGCGCTGGGTGGCGATGGTACAATGCTGCAGGCCTTGCGGGATTTCATGAACAGCGGCATTCCCGTTTACGGTATGAACCGTGGTTCAGTGGGCTTTCTGATGAACGAGTTCAGCGTCGAAGATTTGCCTGCGCGCATTCATGCAGCGCAGAAAGAAACAATTCGCCCTCTGGAAATGATTGCGGAAACGGAATCTGCTCCGCCATTCAAGGCTTTGGCAATAAATGAGGTTTCGCTTTTCAGGCAGTCCTATCAGGCCGCCAAGGTGCGGATCACCATTGATGGTAAGGTTCGGCTGGAGGAGCTCGTTTGTGACGGTGTGATGGTCGCGACGCCTGCAGGGTCTACCGCCTATAATCTTTCGGCGCAGGGGCCAATCCTTCCGCTGGAAGCGCCACTTCTAGCTTTGACACCCGTAAGCCCTTTTCGACCAAGGCGATGGGGTGGGGCACTTTTGCCAAAGCATGTAACCCTGCGCATGGACTTGCTTGAAACTGAAAAGCGACCAGTGAATGCAGTTGCTGACAATAACGAAGTTAAATCCGTGAAGGCAGTTACTGTGCGTGAAGACCCGGATAGTCGGGTTGCTATCTTGTTTGATCAAAATCATTCATGGGATGAGCGCATTCTGACAGAACAGTTTAGACATTAGTTGGCTATGAATTTAGTAGTTTCACGCTTTAGTGTTCGGTGAAACATAATAAAATACAAATAAATAAGCATTTTTATATTCTCTCCGGGTATTTTAGTTGACTTTTGCACGTTCTGGACGTAGGCGATGCTGCAAGAAAACGCGTATAGCGTTGCAGATGCCTTTTCTGCCTTGGTTCCTGCGCCGGATGACGCGGCTGCAATGACAGGATGGGTGGAACTCACTTCCAAACAGAGAGCTGCGCCTCCATTGACAACATTTGCCGAACTCGGTCTTTCCCCGAAAGTGCTCGCTGCTGTTGAAGCTGCGGGATACACCGCGCCTACGCCTATCCAAGCGGGAGCAATTCCTCCAGCGCTTGAGCGTAAGGATGTGCTTGGTATTGCACAGACGGGCACCGGAAAGACTGCATCTTTCGTTCTGCCTATGCTCACGCTTTTGGAAAAAGGCCGTGCTCGCGCTCGTATGCCTCGCACACTCATTCTCGAACCAACGCGCGAACTCGCAGCGCAGGTCGAAGAAAACTTTGTGAAATATGGCATTAATCAACGTTTGAATGTTGCTCTGCTCATCGGCGGTGTTTCGTTTGACGAGCAGGAACGCAAGCTTGAACGCGGCGCAGATGTGCTGATCGCCACGCCTGGTCGTCTTCTCGACCATTTTGAGCGCGGCAAACTGCTCCTGACTGGTGTTGAAATTCTCGTCATCGACGAAGCTGACCGTATGCTCGACATGGGTTTCATTCCCGACATCGAGCGTATCTGCAAGCTGATCCCGTTTACCCGTCAGACGCTGTTTTTCTCGGCAACCATGCCGCCAGAAATTACCAAGTTGACCGAACAGTTCCTGCATTCGCCAACGCGTATCGAAGTTGCCAAGGCTTCTTCAACCGCAAAGACTGTGACGCAGCGTCTGGTCAAGTCGGGTAAGAAGGACTGGGACAAGCGCGCAGCTCTGCGTGATCTGATCCGCAGCGAACAAGATTCGCTCAAGAACGCGATCATCTTCTGTAATCGTAAGAAAGATGTGTCCGAGCTGTTCCGTTCGCTTGTTCGTCATGAGTTCAATGCAGGCGCTTTGCATGGTGATATGGATCAGCGCGCACGCATGACGATGTTGGCAAACTTCAAGGAAGGCAAGTTGCAGTTGCTGGTTGCCTCTGATGTTGCTGCACGCGGCCTTGATATCCCTGATGTGAGCCACGTCTTCAATTACGATATTCCGATTCATTCGGAGGACTATGTCCATCGTATTGGTCGTACTGGTCGTGCCGGTCGTTCAGGCAAAGCATTTACGCTGGTAACCACTGCGGACACGAAGTATCTGACCGCAATCGAATCCATGATTGGTGAAAAGATCGAATGGGTGGACGGTGATCTTTCTACATTGCCAGCGGCTGACGAATCTGAAGATACGTCACGCAAGGGCAAGAATGCCCGAGGTAAAGGCAAAGATGCCAAGGGTAAGTCGAAAGACAAACAGAAGGTCGAGGCACCTGTGATCGTTCAGGCCGATGAACCGCAACCAGTTATCAATGAAATAAAAGATCGCCGCGATGCAATCCGTCATTCAAATGACGACCGTCGCGGCAAGCCGCAGCACGATAATCATAAGCGTCGCCGTGATCGCGATGATGATGATGGTCCAGTGCCGATTGGCTTCGGTAACGACATTCCAGCATTCATGCTGATCCCGACAGGGATACTGGCGTAAGGCTTAGAAGAAACAAAAAGCCGCTCTTTCAGTGAGCGGCTTTTATTTTTTGGCTTCTGATCTGAGGCTGGCTGCAAATGCAAGTCGCGCCCATTCGGTCATGATTTCTGGATCATCATAAGCTTCGTCCGGCACACTCCAATAGGGCATTGCAATGGTTTTTCCGTTCTTGCGGCCGTCGTAAGTCCACTGTGTTGATCCCGCAGCGATGAAAGCCGGTGCGCTTTCCTGATCTGCCTTTAAAAGCAACTCATCCTGAACAACAAGCGCTACGATCAAACCCTGATGGTAGATACCTTTGCCGCCAAACATGCGGCGGATGCTAATCGTCCCTAAGCCTTCAAAAAGGTCTCGTAGAGATTGATCATCCATGGAATGGGTAATCCTGAACGGTTAAGCAGCGCCCTGCATCTGGCGAAGGCTTTCTGGTGACGCTGCTGTGAGCTCAACAGACTCACCGCAACCGCAAGCCGATGTCTGGTTTGGATTGTTGAAAACAAAGCCAGTGCGCAACGTGGTCACTTCGAAATCCATTTGAGTGCCAAGCAGGAATAACACGGCTTCTGGAGCGATATAGACCTTAGCTCCGTTCTTTTCGACGGAATCATCACCGGCCTTTGGCTCAGTGACGAGATCAATCGTATATTCCATGCCAGCGCAGCCGCCTTTTTTTACGCCTACGCGGATACCGAGGGCACCGTCACGGGAAGCCATGATTTCATTAACGCGCGCTGCGGCTGCATCGGTAAGCGTCAAGACTGAGAAACGGCCCATGTTCATCTCTTCCGGTGTTATGCTGGTTTGTGACTGAAGAATCATCCAGTCTGTTCGCAACGTTGCGCTTTTCTGCGCGATTGCCACGTTTTTACTATAGTTAGTGTTGTAACATCATTACTGCAAGACACCAAATCAGTCGTTGTCCTGGCTGGCAAACACATCTTGGTGTGCTGCAACCAAAGAATTGCTGGAAGAGGAGACGCGTATGTTGATTGAACGCATGAAGCCTTTGATGCTTGCCGGGATTGCTGGCGTTTTCAGCACGATGATTTTGGTCTCTGGCACGCAAGCGCAGGAAGCGCCTAAGAAAGCAGCTTCTGAGCAGGAACAGACCAAGCCGGTCGAAGAGACAAAACCGTCTGAGCAGACGCAGGACGCGTCTGATGGCATTACGGTGCCTGATTATCGCGATGATAGGTCCACGCCGCAGGCGCTAATGGAATCCTATTATAATGCGATCAACCGCAAGGAATATGCTCGCGCTTATAGCTATTACTCGGAAGAAGGACGTGAACCGGACTTTAAGGTCTTCGTTAAAGGTTATGAAAAAACCAAGAGCGTGAAGGTTGCAGTTCGTAAGACTGATCCAGATCCGGGGGCAGGGCAGATTTACTGGAGTCTTCCGATTGCAATCGAATCCGAAAGCGATGATGGCAAGAAGGAAGTTTATACCGGCTGCTATACAATTCGCCTTACCAATCCCGGTATGCAGGAAGAGCCACCATATAAGCCTATGCAGATTATGACCGGTTCGCTCACCAAGTCGCCGCTTGAAATTGAGAAAAGCGTTCCGGAAAGCTGCGAAGCGCCATAATGAAAGATGTTGCTTGACCTTACCACGATGGGAAGCTGCATTGTGGGTATAGTGAAAGCAAGGAGTGATTTAAATGGTTACGTTTTCAATTCCCAAGATGAAATGTGGCGGTTGTGCTGAGAGCGTTACAAATGCACTGCACAAGATCGATGGAGCATCCACGGTGGATATTGATCTCGATAAGAAAGAGGTCAAATTCGTAAGCAATGCTTCAAATGACGATGCACTCAACGCACTTGCTGCAGCGGGCTATCCAGCAACGATCACGCAATAATGTGATCAACCTCACAAGCGTTTTGATAATGCATGACTTGTAAGACGCTTATCCAAAGCCTAAGTGCCGGACGCAGATGCGCCCGGCATTTTTGTTTTGATAGAATGATATACGGTGCGGAGAGGCGACCAAGTGCTGCAGCTAGGCCTGCAAAACTTGTGTTTGATTGACTGGAAGGCCGATTTTTGCCACATCAGCGGCAAATCTCGTTTATGGTGCCCCGTAACGACAGCGAACTGAGATGATAGCATTGGATGCGTTATCCAGGCTCTGTTCATAAAGGGTGCCAGAAGGCATAATCATCGCGTTATCGCGATATAGAAGGATGTAGGGCATGGCTATGGCAGCCGATTTCCAGGATCTTCGCACGAAGATGGTCGATAACCAGATCCGTACCACGGATGTAACGGACCTTCGGGTCATCGACGCTTTTCTGACCGTTCCGCGCGAAGTTTTTGTTCCGGCAAACCGTCAGGTGCTTGCCTATATCGACGAAGACCAGCTTCTCGAAGGCGAGGGCACTGCGCCACGCTATCTGATGGAGCCGTCACCTTTTGCAAAGCTTATTCAGCTCGCAAAGGTAAATAAGAACGACGTCGTTCTCGATATCGGCTGTGGCACTGGTTACTCTTCGGCCATCCTTTCTGAGCTGGCAGGTTCGGTTATTGGTCTTGAAAGTGATTCCTCTTTGTCAGCTATTGCAGCGGCTCGTTTGCAGGAATTGGGCCATGACAATGTTGTGATCGTTTCAGGCGATTTGAAAGCAGGCTACCCTTCTGAAGCGCCTTACGATGTGATTTTCATCGAGGGTGCAGTTGATTTTGTACCGGAAGTACTTTTCAATCAGCTAAAGGAAGGTGGTCGTTTGATCGCCGTCGAAGGCCGTGGAAACGCCGGAGTTGCAAGGATTTACGTGAAAGAAAACGGCGTGGCTTCTGGTCGTAGCGTTTTCAACACTGCAGTTCGTCCGCTTCCAGGTTTTGAGCGTGTTGAGCAGTTCGAGTTCTAATCCAGAGCATGGGGCAATTCTGCAACGATGCGGAAATTGTTTGTGAAAGCACTGGCGGGAAAGATGGAAATAGCGGAATTTACACGTTATTAAGTCTTCCCGAACCGATCGGTTCGATTATAGATTCGTTTGTTCTTATATGAGGTATACGGTGTTCAAAGCGTGCAAAGGACTTATGGCGGCGGCAATACTCCTGTCGGGCACCGTTTTATCGGGCCAGGCCGCTTTGTCAGAGACGCTGAACGGCGCTCTCATGAAGGCGTATAAGAACAATGCTACCCTGAACTCATCGCGGGCAGGTGTGCGTATTCAGGACGAAAATGTTGCGATTGCAAAATCCGGCTATCGTCCACAGATCACCGGTAGCTATAACGTAGCTCGTGGCAAGTCGCCTACCTCTGATTATAGAACGACCGGCACTTACGGCATTGAGCTTAACCAGATGTTGTTCGATGGTTTTCAGACCAAGAACAACGTTGCTTCAGCAGAAACCACAGTTTTTGCTCAGCGCGAGAATCTCCGAAATGACGAACAGAACACGCTCCTAGAGGCCGTTCAGGCCTATATGAACGTGTATCAGCTTCGCCAGATTGCGGCTTTGCGCGAGAAAAATCTGGCCGCTATGAATGAGCAGGTACGCGCCTCGCGTGCTCGCCTTGACGTAGGTGAAGGCACTCGTACCGATGTTGCTCAGTCAGAATCGCAGCGTTCTACTGCAATCGCGCAACTCAACTCTGCTCGTGCAGACGTTAAGTCTGCCGAAGCGACCTATGTTCAGGTTATCGGCTCACAGCCAGATCGCCTTTCTACGGCACCAGCTGCAAAAAATCTGCCACGTTCACCAGACCAAGCCTACGCGAATGCAGTGACCGTGCATCCTGGTATTCTTGCCACTCAATATGCAGTTAATGCGCAGGGCTTTAACGTCAAGGCCAAGGAAGGCGCTTTGCTGCCGACTGTCGGTCTGACGGCAAGTGCCAGCCACCTCGACACCTATGCCGGTACGAGTGTCGGCGACGGTAACTCAGCTTCGGTTGGCGTTGGTGTAAGCATTCCAATCTATACCGGTGGCCGCACTTCTGCACAGGTACGCCAGGCTAAGGAACAGCTCGGTCAGGCACGTATCGAAGTCGATATCGTTCAGGATAAAGTTCGTCAGGCAATCAGCTCTGCTTGGTCGCAGCTTGAAGCAGCTCGTGCATCCGTGAAAGCGAACCGCGATGGCATCGCTGCAGCTCAGCTTGCTCTTGATGGTGTGATTGAAGAACGTAAAGTTGGCCAGCGCACGACGCTAGACGTATTGAATGCTCAGAATGATCTCGTCAGCGTACAGATCGCACTCGTTCAGGCTGAACACGACTCGATTGTTGCAAGCTATGCGCTTCTGAATGCCAGTGGACGTATGACGGCACAGGACATGCAGTTGCAGGTCGCTCAGTACAAGCCTGAAGAACATTACAATGCAGTCAAGGACAAATGGTTCGGTTTGCGTACACCAGATGGTCGCTGAGCCCTATCATAAGCATTAATAAAAACGGCGCCCTCATCGGCGCCGTTTTTGTATGATTCGTCTTTCGGTTCGTAAATCTTAATAAAATGATAAAGCTGTGGGTTCGGATCACACATACCTGTGCAGGGATTCTCAAATCGCTGCATGTCCGATACCCTTAATCCATTGATTCTCTGCCTGTGTGAGTAATTGGCAAAAAGGGAAAGACGGACAGCTATGGCACAAACATCCAGCGCAGCACGCGAACCGTCGATGGAAGAAATCTTGGCTTCCATTCGCCGGATTATCGAAGATAGCGATGTTACGCGTCATCCGGCGCCTGCCGCATCCGCATTTCCTTCTCGTGGTGAGGTCGCCAAATTCCGCCGACCTGCAACGATAGAAGAGCAACAGCCTGAAGCAGTGGAGAAGCCGGTGGCAAAAGCCCCGATTTTCTCTGAGGAACCAATCCTGCGCGGCCCGATTGTCGAACCTGCAAAAGAGGTTGCTGTTGCTGACGAAACTGTCGATGCCGACGAAGAAGAGGCTGACTTCATTCCTGACGCGCAAAACGATGACAATCGTAGCGGAATCGTCGAAACTACTGGCGAGATAGACAATACCGTGTCGGCTGAAGCTCAAGTTGACGATAAGATCAGTGCGTCATGGACCGAAGACGTGTCAGAACCAGAGGCTGAAGTGGCTCCGGTTGCTGAGGCGCAGCCTGCTGACTTGAAAGCGCAGGGCGCAGCACATATTTTGTCGGAAGGCACAGGACGTAAAGTAGCTGCAGCATTTCAGGATTTGAACCACGCTGTTCATTCCGAACCGCGCCGTTCCTTTGATGAAATCGCATCAGATCTTTTGCGTCCAATGCTACAGAATTGGCTCGATACCAATCTGCCTCCGCTTGTCGAGCGACTTGTTCGCGAAGAAATCGAACGTGTGGTGAGAGGCGAACGCTAACCGTCGCACGTCAGATTGGACTCTTTGACCCGTCTGTCATGCAGGCGGGTTTTCACTTTTAGGGTGATTTGTCGGCTGTTAGTTGCTATTCACCCGTCAATCAATTCATTCCGCATAAAGACCGGACGTTTCCATGCTTGAGAAGACTTATGACGCCGCGGCCGTAGAGCCGAAAATCGCTGAACGCTGGGAAGAAGCTGGCGCATTCAAGGCGGGTGCAGGTTCAAAGCCTGGCGCCGATCCATTTGCTGTGGTTATTCCTCCGCCGAATGTGACGGGGTCGCTTCACATGGGCCACGCGCTCAACAATACGATTCAGGACATCATGGTCCGCTTTGAACGTATGCGCGGCAAGAACGTTCTTTGGCAGCCAGGTATGGACCATGCGGGTATTGCCACGCAGATGGTTGTTGAGCGCCAGCTCGCTGAGCGTCAGGAACCAAACCGCCATGCCATGGGCCGCGAAAAATTCATTGAACGCATCTGGCAGTGGAAGTCGGAATCCGGAGGCTTGATTTCCAATCAGCTTCGTCGCCTCGGCGCATCATGCGATTGGTCGCGTGAACGTTTTACGATGGACGAGGGGCTGTCACGCGCTGTTCTTGAAGTGTTTGTCTCTCTTTACAAGCAGGGACTGATTTATCGCGACAAGCGCTTGGTCAACTGGGATCCGAAGTTGCTTACCGCAATTTCCGATATTGAAGTCGAATCCCGCGAGATCAAAGGCCATCTGTGGCATTTGCGTTATCCGCTGGAAAACATTCCTTTCGATCCAGAAAACCCCCATACATTCATTGTTGTCGCCACCACGCGGCCTGAAACAATGCTTGGTGATACGGGTGTTGCTGTTAATCCGAAGGATGAGCGTTATCACGCTTCAATTGGCAACAATATCGTACTGCCACTCGTTGGCCGTCGTATTCCGATTGTTGCGGATGATTATGCTGACCCGGAAGCAGGTTCCGGTGCGGTTAAAATCACGCCTGCTCATGACTTCAACGACTTTGAAGTAGGCAAGCGTAATGATCTGCGCGTCATCAATATTCTCACGCCTTCTGCTGCGGTCACTCTCAAGGGCAACGTTGATTTCCTTGAAGGTCTGGAAGTAACGCCTGAACTCAATGCGCTTATCAACGAGTTTGAAGGACTAGACCGTTTTGCTGCGCGCAAACGTCTTGTCGAAACGCTTGAAGAGCGGGGTTATCTCGAAAAGATCGAGGATCACACGCATGCGGTTCCGCATGGTGATCGCGGTGGCGTACCGATTGAGCCTTACCTGACCGACCAGTGGTATGTGAATGCGGCTGAACTTGCAAAGCCAGCTATGGCTGCGGTTCGTGATGGGCGCACGCAGATTGTGCCGAAGAACTGGGAAAAGACCTACTTTGACTGGATGGAAAACATTCAGCCATGGTGTGTTTCGCGTCAGCTCTGGTGGGGCCATCAGATCCCGGCATGGTATGGACCAGATGGAAAGTGGTTCGTCGAGAAGAGTGAAGAGGAAGCCAAAGCTGCGGCTCTCGCACATTACGGCGAAGACGTTGCTCTGGAACGCGATACGGACGTTCTGGATACCTGGTTCTCATCAGGTCTCTGGCCGTTCTCCACACTCGGCTGGCCTGACAAGACACCTGAACTCGCGGCCTATTATCCAACCAGCGTTCTGGTAACTGGTTTCGATATTCTGTTCTTCTGGGTTGCCCGCATGATGATGATGGGCATGCACTTCATGGAGGAGATTCCGTTCCACACGGTTTATCTCCACGCACTCGTGCGCGATAAGCACGGCGCAAAGATGTCGAAGTCCAAGGGCAATGTTATCGATCCGCTTGAGCTGATGGATGAGTATGGCGCAGATGCTCTGCGCTTCACACTTGCGATCATGGCGGCTCAGGGACGCGACGTGAAGCTCGATCCAGCGCGTATTGCTGGCTATCGTAACTTCGGCACCAAGCTCTGGAATGCAACACGTTTCGCACAGATGAATGGTGTTAAGCTCGACCCGAACTTCAAGCCTGATGATGCGAAACTCGCTGTTAATCGCTGGATTCTGACTGAGCTTACGAAAGCAACAAGTGCAGTTACTGAAGGCATTGCGAACTATCGTTTCAACGAAGCAGCCAGCGCTGCCTACCGTTTTGTCTGGAACCAGTTCTGCGATTGGTATCTGGAACTGCTCAAGCCGATCTTTATGGGCGATGATAAGGCTGCCAAGGCAGAAGCACAGGCAACGGCTGCTTACTGTCTGGATGAGATCTATAAAATCCTGCATCCATTCATGCCGTTCATGACCGAAGAGCTTTGGACGTTGACCGCAGGCGAAGATGCAAAGCGCGATACAGTTCTTGCTTTGGCAGAATGGCCAGAACTGTCGTTTGAGGATGAAGAGTCCGCCGCAGATATCAACTGGCTGGTTGATCTTGTCATGGGCATTCGTTCTGTTCGTGCGGAGATGAATGTTCCGGCAGGTGCTGTTGCACCGATTGTTGTTCTCGAAGCGAATGAAACAACCATTGATCGTTTCGCGCGTCATGATGCTGCTATCAAGCGTCTTGCGCGTGTGGAATCGGTTTCCTTTGCTAATGAAGCACCAAAAGGCTCTGCTCAGCTGGTGCATGGCGAAGCCACGATTTGCCTTCCTTTGGGCAGTCTGATTGATCTGAAAGCTGAAGCCGCTCGCATGGCGAAGGAAGCAGGTAAGATCGCGGCCGAAATGGAAAAAATCGAGAAGAAGCTCTCAAACGAAAAGTTCGTGGAGAACGCCAAGGAAGAAGTTGTTCAGGCAGAACGCGAGCGGCTCGCTGAACTCAAAGATGCGGCTGCACGCGTTGCAACCGCCGAAGCACGTATCCGTGAAGCAGGCTGATTTCGGCAGTTAGCAACAGCTTTACCTCGAATCACAAGCCCGGCAATTTCACATTGCCGGGCTTTTCTGTGTCGGTGGGTCACAATTAGCTTGTTTCAAGGCGCTCTAAAGTTCATCGAACCGCCGTTTCGATTGTTTTTCCGCGCTGTTGCGCTTTAGCAACAAGGCGTGATTTGGGCCGAAAAGTGGCTAGAATTGGCGTTTTAAAGCAGGTTAGAACCAAGAAATTTAGAAGAATTCGCAATTAGCATGCTAATTTTGTGCTTTTCGCTAAAACACATCTTCGCTACTCGCTGTTCTCCCAATTTATCTATCTTGCGGGCTGAATCCTTCCTGATTTACGTTTGCGTCAAAGTAAATTGCTGAAGTTCATTGCATTCTGTTTGGGAGGACACTTTATGAAACTGCAGCGCATGAAAGCTGTCGGAATCGCAGCCGGTCTGTTGGGGAGTGCCGTAAGTGCACATGCAGGCGGTTTGGAACGTAGCTCGCAGGATTTTGATATCCTGTTTGAGCAGGGAACCGTGATCGACACGACGGGGACTTTCGTTTCGCCACAGCGTAAGCTGAAGAACATTCGTGGTCCAATTGGCGACAGAACCGGCAACATCAACCCGTTGAGCGGTCGTCCTTATTCCTCTGACGTCGATGAGGCCAAGAGCTATTGGGTTCCGAAGTTTTCGGCAAAGGTTGATCTTACTGACGATCTCGCTTGTGCGGCCCAGTACCGTCAGCCTTGGGGTATTCATACGGATGTAGGTACAGACAACCTTCGTATGTTTACGGCTATCGAGCAGAAGATTTCCTCCAACGATTACGGCCTGAACTGTTCTTATCGGTTCAATGCGGGGGAAAAGGGTTACTTCCGCCTTCTCGGTGGCGTTAGCTATCAGGAGCTGAAGGGTGAGCAGACCCGTATGATCCCTCCGGGTTCAGCTTTCGGTGGTACGTTCCGTGTCGCTTCGCTTGATGTTGAAGATAAAGCTTTTGGCTGGCGTATCGGTGCTGCCTACGAACTTCCTGAATACGCAATTCGTGCAAGCGTCGTGTATCAGTCTGAAGTCAAGTACAATCTGGAAGGCACTATTGATAACCTGGCTCTGAGCCCGCTCACTGGGCGCTCGCTTCCAATCGCTGTCGCAGGTGATGTTGCTACGCCGCAGTCTGTAGAGTTCAAGTTCCAGACGGGTATTGCTCCTGACTGGCTCGCATTCGGTTCGGTCAAGTGGACCGATTGGTCGAGTGTTGAAACTGTTGCGTTCGACTCTTCTGCCAATCTTCAGCTGGCGCCTGGTGTAATTGTTCCTAAGGGAACGAACATCACAAACCTGAACCTCTACTATCAGGATGGCTGGACTGTCAGTGGCGGTGTTGGTCACAAGTTCAACGAACAGTGGTCTGCTGCTGCAACCGTTACCTGGGATCGCGGAACGACAACCGGTTTGACATCGCAGACCGACCTCTGGCTCTTTGGTCTGGGCACAAACTACAAGGCAACGGAAAACTTTGAAATCCGTCTCGCTGGCGCTGCTGGCTGGCTCACGTCGGGCGAAATGGACGATACCATCGTGAACGGTAAGCCAAACGCTACCGGCTCGAAGGGTGAGTTTGGTAATGATTTCGTCGGCGGTCTGTCGCTGACGGCCAAAGTTAAGTTCTGATCGTCTGAACACCACAATGAAAAGCCCGGCTTCGAGCCGGGCTTTTTTGTTTCAAGCTTAGTATCTTATTGCTCAAGTCGAGCGAGCAGAGAGGAGGTATCCCAGCGACCGCCGCCGATCTTCTGCACTTCCTTATAGAACTGATCAACAAGGGCTGTTACCGGAAGAAGCGCGCCGTTGCGGTTGGCTTCCTCAAGGCAAACCCCAAGATCCTTGCGCATCCAGTCAACGGCGAATCCAAACTCATATTTGCCTTGGTTCATCGTGTTATGACGATTTTCCATCTGCCAGGAGCCTGCAGCTCCTTTGGAAATAACGGCAACCAGTTTCTCGATATCGAGACCAGCTTTTTTGCCAAAGTGAATACCTTCCGCCAGTCCTTGCACCAGACCTGCGATGCAAATCTGATTGACCATCTTGGCAAGTTGTCCAGAGCCAACAGGCCCCATAAGCCCGACCGAGCGCGCATAGGATTCAATGATCGGCTTTGCTTTTTCAAAGACCGCCTCTGATGCGCCGACCATAACCGTAAGGACGCCGTTTTCAGCTCCAGCTTGACCGCCGGAAACTGGCGCATCTATGAAGTGAAAACCGCGCTTTTGCGCTTCCGCGTCAAGCTCGCGTGCAACTTCGGCTGAAGCTGTCGTGTTATCGATGAACACGGCATTCTTTTTCATTGTTGCAAAGGCGCCGTTCGGCCCGGTTGTCACTTCACGCAGATCGTCGTCGTTGCCCACGCAGCTGAAAACAAAATCTGCATCACGAGCTGCTTCCGCCGGGGTGGCCGCATGATTTCCACCAAACTGTTCTGCCCACTTGGAAGCTTTTGCACTTGTTCGATTATAAACGGTAACGTCGTAGCCGCCCTTGGTTTTCAGGTGACCAGCCATTGGATAGCCCATCACGCCGAGGCCGAGGAAGGCCACTTTAATTGCTGTCATTGTCAGATACCTCCGGAGGGAATGCGTAGAAACATCGATTAGGTGAGGGGTGTCATCACTGCCTTGCGATAGGCTGCACGCTGCGTAAGACGCTGATACCAGCCTTCAAGGCGCGGCATTGAGGGGCGTGTGATGGGTAATTCGAACCAAGCATAGGCATAGCAACCAAGTGGAATATCACCTATGCCGAAATTATCGCCGGAAAACCACGGTTGTACGGCAAGTGCTTCTTCCGCAATTTGGAGCGATCGAGTCATGCCTTCAATGCCGCGCTGCAAAATCGCTGGATCGCGCTTGTCTTCAGGTAAACGGATCAGATGCATCATCACATCTCGGAAATCGCCAAACAGGGTGGTCGACGACCAATCCATCCACTTTTCAGCTTGGGCGCGCTTGGCAGGATTTTCGATCCATAAGCTGCCATTGGCGCGGCTAGCTGCAAGATAGCGTACAATGACGTTGGATTCCCAAAGTGTTGTGTCACCATCCTGTAGAAGTGGAATGAGGCCGTTGGGGTTTAGCGCAAGAAAGTCGGCATCCTGTAAGCCGCCAAATGGACCGCCAATGTTGACCTGTTCATATTCAAGGCCAAGCTCTTCAGCCGCCCAAAGCGCTTTTCTTACATTGGTGGAATTAATTCGACCCCAGATTTTCAGCATGATGTAGCCTATCGCATTGCTATGAAAACGCGCGGGCAGCGCATTTGAATAAGTATGCATTTAAAGCAGATCGCCCCCGGTAGCTGCAAGGCTAACGGGGGCGATAAATTTTCTTTTGTTTCGATGATTAGCGGACCAAATGTCTTGTCAGTCGCCGTTCAATGAAATCCCATATATGTCGCAAACACTCGACGATCAGCAGATAAATAACTGCCGCCCAGAGGTAGGTCTGGAAGTCGAATGTGCGCGAATAAGCACGGCGCGTTTCACCCATCAGATCGAGGATCGTGATGATCGAGACAATCGCAGAACCTTTAATCATCAGAATGATTTCATTGCCGTAAGGACGCAGAGCCACGATCAGTGCCTGAGGCAGAATGACCTTCCAGAATGTTACGCGTTTGGAAATACCAAGCGCTGCTGCACCTTCCCATTGCCCGAGAGCCACACTCTGAATCGCACCGCGAAGAATTTCGGCCTGATAGGCAGCTGTATTGAGCGAGAATGCGAGGATAGCGCAATTCCAAGCGTCCCGGAAAAACACCCAGAGACCAATGCTTTCAAGAAACGGACGGAACGTACCGAAGCCGTAATAGATCAAGAATGTCTGCGCGAGCAGTGGCGTGCCGCGGAAGAAGTAGACATAGCCAAACGCAATGCCACGCAACCAGCGATTATTGGACATACGCGCTGCGGTAATTGGCAGGGAAAGCAGCGCACCGATGACGATAGACACTGCAACCAGTTGCAGCGTCGTCAGCAGACCCGACCAATAACGCGGCGCATAGGTTTCAAAAAGATCGATGCGCCACGTATTATAAAGATAAATGGCAAGTCCTGCGAAAAGCAGAGCCCAGAAGGCTACGATGAGGTGGCCAGCGATGCGGATGCCTGTCCAGCTTTTAACGACTGGCGGCGGTGCGAGAACTTCTGCTGCGCCTCGTGATGTGATCTCACTCATGATCATGCACCCCGCGACGCATTGTTGCCGGCATCAGCCCAACGAGCGATGCGGTTGATGAAGTAGGACGAAATGATCGCAAGGCCGAGATAGAGAAGACAAGCCACGCCGAAGAACAGGAATGGCTCTTTCGTAACGCGTGCTGCAATCGAAGTCTGGCGCAAGATGTCTGACAAAGTGATCACGGATACCAGAGACGTATCCTTCAGCAGAACGAGCCAGAGATTGGCGAGACCCGGAAGGGCGATACGGATCAGCTGTGGAAGCACGACTTTGCGCATGGTCTGCCAATGGGAAAGACCGACAGCATAGCCGCCCTCATATTGACCGCGCGGGATCGCACGAAATGCGGACAGGAAGACTTCACTCGAATAGGATGAAAACACGAAACCAAGCGCCACCATACCGGCGGCAAAAGCATTGATTTCAACATTTGCATCAACGCCAAACAGACTAAGTAGGCGCTGCAAGCCCAAAGATGCACCAAAATAAACCAGGAAGAGCGTCAGAAGCTCAGGCAGTCCGCGGAAAATGGTGGTGTAGATATTGCTGGCGAGTCGGATGGATGGTTCTTGTGATTGTTTGCCCAAGGCAACAAGAAATCCGAGCGCGAGGCCGACTGGCAGAGTTGCTATTGCCAAAGATATCGTGACCAGAAGGCCCCAGGCAATACTCATCCCCCAACCGTCGGGACCGAAACTTAACAAGGTGGCGTAGTGTTCCATGCGCCTAATCTCTTCCTAGGGCTTCTCAGGTCTGCGAGTAGCAAAGCCCGATAACTTTTGAAGTTTCTCTTTATAGCCCAAATAGTTACGCCGGCTTACTTGGGAGTAAACCGGCGTTTTGATGTTAAAATATCTTAGTTTTCTGCACCGTAAGCGTCGAAATCAAAGTACTTGTCGTTGACTTCCTTGTACTTACCGTTTGCGCGGATCGCTTTGATTGCTTCGTTGAACTTTTCAATCAGCTCAGGGCGACCCTTTTTGAAGGCAACGCCAGCACCAGGACCGTGAATCTCGATCACTGGAGGGAAGGTGCCAACCATCTTACAGCAAGCGCCATCTGGCGTCTTCAGCCATTCAGCCAAAGTCACGCTATCATCGTTGACGGCATCGAGGCGACCGTTCGCGAGATCAAGACGATATTCTTCGGCTGTCGGATAAGCCTTGATGGTGCTGTCGGTGAAGGTCTTTTCCGAATAGTTTGCGTGCGTGGTCGAAACCTGAACACCAATCGTCTTGCCAGCGAGATCTTCCTTGGTCACGCCCTTGATGTCCGTGTCCTTAGGTGCGGCGATACCTGGAGGTGTGTTGTAATACTTGTTCGAGAAGTCGACCTGCTTCTTGCGCTCATCCGTAATGGACATGGATGCGATGAAGGCATCGAATTTGCCGGACTGAAGGGCTGGAATAGCGCCGTCCCACTCCTGGGTGACGAACTCGCATTCAGCCTTCATTTCTTCGCAGAGCGCTCTGGCGATATCGACGTCGAAGCCCGACAGCGTGCCATCTGGCTTGATAAAGTTAAACGGAGGATACGCACCTTCCGTGCCGATCTTGAGCTTCAGTGGTTCCTGAGCGGTCGCAGTGCCTGCGGTCATGGAGCCAATGGTAATTGCAAGTGCTGCAACTGATGCTGCTGCGGCGATACGCTTTAATACGCGCATTCTAAGTCCTCTCGTTTGTTAAGGCTGGTTCCCTGATTATTCTTCTGGTTCAGCCGCTTCAAGGTACACTGTCATTCTAAACTTTAAGTAGCAATTCTGACAGTGAATCCCTTGTTGTCTACAATTAGATGCTAGAGCTGACAACGCGCAATATTTTTTCGCACTTATGCCCAATCATCCGCCCGTAATCTGATATTCCCACCATTTTCCATGTCATGGCAATACGGCTAGAGTAATTTAATTGTGCATGCAAAAAGGCTGATTTAAAAGGATATCCGTGCCATATCTGCGCTTGGTAGAATTTTACCCTATCGTTTAACGTTTATACGGGGAAATTCTCAAAGCTCCATCAGCTCTACGATGAAATCGGCAATTTCTTCAATTTTATCGATATGGAAAACGGGCAATCTTTCATCATTGGAGAGATGGTCACTGGCCAGTGCAACGATGCTCGGATCATCGTCAGAAAGCGGTGGTCCATCATGCCCGCCGCTACGCCTCAGCTCGATCTTCCTATGAGATTCGCGCTTATAGCCCTCGATCAAAACGAGATCGCATGGGGCCAGCTTGCGAACGATGGCTTGTAGCGAAGGTTCTTCTTCACCCATGTTTTCATGCATAATCGCGTAGCGAGCTGATGAGACTATGGCGACTTCGGAAGCCCCGGCATTTCTGTGTCGCCACGAATCCGTACCGACGTGATCAATATCGAAGTTATGGTGAGCGTGTTTCACGGTCGAAATTTTATAACCGCGCTTGGTCAGTTCCTGAACCAGCCGTTCGGTCATGGTGGTCTTGCCCGAGTTTTTCCAGCCGGTGATACCGAATAGTTTATGGGTCATCTCAGAGCCTCATTCAGCCGTTTTGCTTCAGCAAGATCGTCTGGTGTGTTGATGTTGAAGAACGGATCAAATGTTTCGCCATTGGCAAGTTGTACCAAAGGGAATTCTACCTCTTCAAAACCGATATGCCGTGCGAAAGCAAAGACACTGGCTTTTTCAGCCTGTGCCAACCAGTCATTGAGCGGCTGCGCCAAATCAGTTTTCCATAGCCCGAAGATTGGATGAACACGTCCGCCTGAACTCGCCAGCACGATAGAAGCCCCTGTTTTCTTTTGTCTTTCACAAAGTTGAGTCGCAAGATCGAGTGGAAGAAAGGGGCTGTCAGCTGCGACGCTCAACAGAAACGGGAACCCAGATGCATATTCGAATGCTGTTCGAAGACCGACAAGCGGCCCACCATGAGCGGAGGGCAAATCTGAGACAATTGGAGTATTGAGCTTTGCTAGACGGTTAGGGTCGCCATTCGCATTGACAAAGGGGTTGCTCACCTGTGGCGAAAGCCTTGAAGCGACGTGTTCAATTATCGTTTGGGAATCAAGTGATAGGAGAAACTTGTCGCCTGCGATGCCACCTTCCTGCATACGGCTGGATAAGCCGCCTGCGATGATAACCCCTGCAAGTCTGATCCCGTCTGGTGTCACGACGGCTCTACTCCTGTCGGTGTTGTGGCCAAGGTGCTCTTGTTCTGTTCGCGTCTTTTGCGAATGTTCTCGCGGTAAACCATATAGATACCGCTGCCAACGACAAGGATTGAGCCGGCAATTGTGTAGGAGTCCGGGGCTTCGTTGAAAACGACGGTGCTCAACAAAATGGCCCATAACAGGCTCGAATAACGGAATGGCGATACGAAAGAGATTTCGCCTTCACGCATCGCCATGATGATAAAATGATAACCTACCAGCAATAGCCCGGCGGCCAGCGCCATAATCAGCACTGGTCCAATACCAACCGGTTGCCATCCGCCCATCGGGTGAATGAGCCCTCCGCCTGTCAATGCTATGGCGCCAGCAGTCAGCGTTGAGAGATAAAGGGTAGGGACATGCGCTGGCACGCGACGCGTTGCGATATCCCGCATAGCCGCGAAGCAAACGCTGGATAGCAAAATTCCGACGGCTGCGAGACTGGCGGAACTATCGGTGCCGGGGCGGATGATGATGATAACCCCCACAAGGCCAAAGGAAATACACATCCAGCGCCGCCAGCCGACTTTTTCGTTGAGGAAAAGAACAGCGCCAAGGGTTACGACCAAAGGGGTTGCCTGAAAAACTGCAGAGCAGAAAGCCTGCGAAAGGTGACCAAGAGAAAAGATATAGGTGACTGTCGCTAAAACCTCGCCGAGAACGCGAAGAACGGTCATTAAATCCAAAGAGAGGTTGCGAAGGGCGCCGTTGCGCCAGGCGAGTAAGCCAATTGCAATTGTCGCGAATATGCCCCGGATGAACATATACTGACCGCTATTCATCTGGGTCAGCAGATATTTCGTCATAGTATCGCCGATGGTGAATGTACCCATAGCGAGAAGCATAAAAATACTTGCACGGAAGTTTGCTGACTGCGGCACGATATGAAATCCGGTTTAGGATTGTATATCGCTATCGTATCATTTGGATTCGGTCCAATTTATACTTGTTGCAAATCCATCTAAATTATTTATCCGCCGGTAAGGCTCATATGGCGTGCGACTGCCGGGCGATTATGGTCGCGATCAATAATGAAATCGTGGCCCTTGGGCTTTCTTGAAATGGCTTCGTCAATCGCATCGTTGAGAACGCTGTCACCTTCACTTGCACGCACTGCGGCACGCAAGTCTGCATCATCATTCTGGCCAAGGCACATATAAAGCATACCTGTGCAGGTGAGGCGCACGCGATTGCAGCTCTCGCAGAAATTATGCGTAAGTGGCGTGATGAAACCGAGACGCCCACCCGTTTCTGCAATCGTGACATAGCGGGCAGGGCCGCCGGTGCGATACGGGATATCGGACAGGGTGAACTGTTGGCCGAGGTCGTCGCGGAGCTGCGAAAGCGGGAGATACTGATCGGTACGATCAAATTCGATTTCGCCCATCGGCATGGTTTCGATCAGGGTCATGTCCATGTCGCGGCCATGCGCCCAGCGGATCAGTTCAGGAATTTCAAATTCATTGAAATTCTTGAGTGCTACCGCGTTGATTTTGACGCGAATGCCAGCCTTTTGCGCGGCCTCGATGCCTTCGATGACGCGGTTAAGATCGCCCCAGCGGGTAATCGTGCGAAATTTTTCAGGATCAAGCGTGTCCATAGAGACATTGATGCGCCGTACGCCGCAATCTGCGAGTTCGTCGGCATAGCGCGCAAGCTGTGAACCATTGGTAGTTAGCGTCAGCTCGTCCAGCGCACCTGTCTTCAGATGCCGCGAAAGCTCGCGAATGAGATGCATGATATTCTTGCGAACAAGCGGTTCACCGCCTGTCAGACGCAGTTTACGAACGCCCTTCTCGATAAATGCGCTGCAGATGCGGTCGAGTTCTTCCAGTGTCAGCAGATCTTTTTTCGGCAGGAAAGTCATGTGTTCCGCCATGCAGTATGTGCAGCGGAAATCGCAACGGTCTGTAACGGAAACGCGCAAATAGGTGATGGCACGCCCGAACGGATCAATCATTTGTCCGGTCGGGGAAACAACAGGCAGTGTTTGAGAACGTTGCATAGAGTAAGCCATTGTTTCCACATGCTGCAGAGCCTGTCTGCATCTTAGTCCTAGAGATAGGTTCCGCGAAGCGCTTTGTCCAGTTTACACCTTGGTATAGCAGCTTCAAGCAAGAGCACATTAATCAAACAGATCGAACCCTTGGCACTTCTCATAATGGATAAAGATCAATATCTCTTTGATTTGACGCAATTCGAAGCGGCTACTGCAGTATTTATATGCAAGCCGTCATATATTGCAGAATGAAACGCCGCTGGAATGACGGAGAACAATTATGAGTGATGTCTGGCCTACCGAATTGCGGGTCTCTAAGGATCGCAAGCTTTTGACGGTGGCTTTTGAAAGCGGTGAACGTTTTGAGCTGACTGCAGAACTTTTGCGGGTTCTGTCACCTTCAGCGGAAGTGCAGGGGCATTCACCTGAACAACGCGTGACGGTCGGTGGCAAGCGCGAAGTCGAAATCATGCGCATGGACCCGATTGGCAATTATGCCGTCCGCATCACCTTTGACGACATGCACGATACCGGGCTGTTCTCATGGACCTATCTTCATAAGCTGGGCACCGAGAAAGACACGCTTTGGCAGACTTATCTGGACGAGCTTGCGGAAAAAGGTCTGAAACGCGATCCGCGATGAGGAAAACGGCGGACTTTATTTTTTGCGCATCCCGAAAACCGCTGCACAGTTTTCGGGATGCGCTTAAGCCGCTCTTTATTCTTTAACCGAGATTGAGTTCCTTGAAGAAGTCGTTGCCCTTATCATCGATGACGATAAAGGCTGGGAAGTCGACGACTTCAATACGCCAGATGGCTTCCATGCCTAGCTCTGGATATTCGACAACCTCGACCTTCTTGATACAGTCTTGCGCAAGACGAGCGGCTGGGCCACCAATCGAGCCAAGATAGAAGCCGCCATGCGTGCCACAGGCTTCGCGAACCTGACGCGAACGATTGCCCTTGGCCAGCATCACCATCGAGCCACCGAACGACTGGAACTGATCGACATAAGAATCCATACGACCAGCAGTGGTTGGGCCGAACGAACCAGATGCGTAGCCGGTTGGTGTCTTGGCCGGGCCTGCATAATAGATCGGATGGTTCTTGAAATAATCCGGCATAGCTTCGCCGTTTTCCAGACGTTCGCGGATTTTCGCATGCGCGAGATCGCGCGCAACAATAATCGATCCGGTCAAGGAAAGCTGCGTCTTTACCGGATGCTTCGACAATTCCTTGAGAATGTCTTCCATCGGTTGATTGAGGTCTATCTTGACCACATGTGACGACAACTTTTCTTCGTCGATTTCCGGCATATATTGTGCTGGATTGGTTTCAAGCTGCTCTAGGAAAATACCTTCCTTGGTGATCTTTCCTTTGGCCTGACGATCAGCCGAGCAGGAAACACCGAGGCCAATCGGCAGCGATGCGCCGTGACGTGGCAGACGGATAACGCGCACATCATGGCAGAAATACTTGCCACCAAACTGCGCACCAACGCCGAGCGACTGCGTCAGTTTGTGGATTTCAGCTTCCATTTCCAGATCACGGAACGCATGGCCGTTATCGGAGCCTTCGGTTGGAAGCTCATCGAGATAGCGGGTGGAAGCGAGCTTCACCGTCTTCAGGTTCATTTCAGCCGAAGTGCCACCAATGACAATCGCCAGATGATAAGGCGGGCAGGCGGCTGTTCCGAGACTGAGGATCTTATCCTTAAGGAAGTCGATCATGCGGTCATGCGTCAACAGCGATGGCGTTCCTTGAAACAGGAACGTCTTGTTAGCCGAACCGCCGCCCTTGGCAACAAACAGGAATTTGTAGGCGTCTTCGCCTTCTTCGTAGATGTCTATCTGCGCAGGCAGATTGTTCTTGGTGTTCTTTTCCTCGAACATCGACAGTGGAGCGAGCTGCGAATAGCGTAGATTCTTCTTATTATAGGCATCGAGCACGCCAGCACCCAAAGCATCGGCATCGCCACCTTCGGTCCAGACGCGACGGCCCTTCTTGCCCATGATGATCGCTGTGCCCGTATCCTGACACATAGGTAGAACGCCGCCCGCTGCAATATTTGCGTTCTTCAAGAGATCATAAGCCACGAAGCGGTCGTTATCGGTTGCTTCGGGGTCCTTCATGATATTTGCGAGCTGTTGCAAATGGCCTGGGCGCAGAAGGTGATTGATGTCAGCAAAGGCAGCTTCCGAAAGGATGCGCAGCCCTTCAGCGTCGACGCTCAGAATTTCCTGTCCCTTAAACGTATCGACCGATACATGATCGGAAGTCAGTTTGCGGTAAGGGGTTTTGTCTTCGCCAAGTGGGAATAGATCGGCGGCGCTTGCTTCTGCCATTGTGGTACCTCGCTTGCTTGCCTGCCGCATCCAAGTGCCGCCTTCGGCCCAACGGATGCGCTCCGTGATTCAGCCCTGACAAAGTCAGGGGCATATTCTGCGGGGCTTTTAGCGCGATGCAGGGCGGAATCCACTGCGGCACATTGTTCTGTTCGACACGAACGGAGCTCGAGTGTGTCCGCAAAATCGCTTTTCAAGAAAAATTGATAGAGTTGGACGCAAAATAATAGGAGGATGCGTTAACGTTAAAAGATTCTATACGAGATTCATCAATTCTATGGGCAAAGATTGACGCGGCTTCGCTTAATAGCGGTTGCATTGAATTGGCGGTTGGAATGCAGTTCTCCAGAAATTTGAATCGGAACATTAAAGATAATCGCAAGCGCGGTCCTTATGTCCGTAACGCGATGGCTTTCGCACTGGCAGCATCGACACTTTTCTCGACAGCGCAGGCGCAGGCAGCTAACTCTCTGCTTGAGCTGTTCCAGCAGCGTCGTCAGCAACAGGCGCAGCCGGTTCAGCCGCCTGTGCAGGTCGCGCCAGCACCAAATACTGCTAAGCCAGTTTCCGTGCCGAGAGCTGCCGTGCCGCCAGCACAGCGCGTCACGGTTAAAGGACCGCAGATCTACAATTATAAGCCGGATGCTTTGATCAAGGTCGATTTCAGCGCTCTTGATATGCAGGTGACAGCGGCAGTTGATCCCGCGCGCGTCGATCCTCTGACATCGGGAATGTCGCCGATTGGTCCGGTAAAAAAGACTGACGAATCCCAGGGTGAGCTCGCTTTCGATGCCGCAACGGATTATCTGAAGACCGTCGATGTCAAAGCGGAAAAGCAAATTGCTGAAGCTATCGTCAGCTTCTATTCCGAAAAACGCACCTTTCTTTGGTCAGCAGACAACAAGGCGCTTGATAAAGCCCGCAATGTTGCAGCCTTTTTTGCTCAGGCTGACGATGATGGTCTGAACCCGGAAGAATATGCCGTCGCTATTCCTGGCGATCATTTCGAAGAAGCACAGCTTGCCGAACGTCAGCAAAAACTTGCTGACTTTGAAATTCGCATGTCTGCGCGTGCATTGCGCTATGCAATTGATGCGGGCGAGGGCCGTGTGATTGCAGACCGCCTCAGTGGTTTTTATGATCTGCCGCGTAATCGCGTCGATCCTAAAGCCGTTCTGGCCCGTCTGGCATCTGAAACCGACCCGGTTACTTATCTGAAAAGCTTCCAGCCGAATAACCAAGCCTATGCTTCATTGAAGCGTGAACTGGCTAATACGGAAGCGCCAGCTGGCGAACCTATTCGCATTTCGCTTGATAAAGCTATTCGTCCGGGTGATTCCAGCGATCAGCTTGCAAATGTTGTCGCGCTCATCACGAGACATGCTCCAGCTAGCTATCTGGAACAGCATCGCAATGTTCTGCAGGCTCACGCAGATGGAAGCATCTATGATCCGGAACTGGCCGCTGCCATCAAGGATTACCAGAAGCTTTCAGGCAGCACGCCCGATGGCATCATTGGTAAGAACACGATTGCAGCCCTTCAAGGCGAGCAGGATTCGGTGAAGCGTGATCGCATTCTCTATTCGATGGAACGCCTGCGCTGGCTGCCACATGATTTCGGCTCGCGTTACGTGATGGTCAATCAGCCATCCTACCGCGCCGAATATTTTGAAGACGGCAAAGAAAAGCTGGCCATGAATGTGGTCATCGGTTCGCCAACCCATCAGACCTATTTCTTCTATAACAAGGTCCAGACGGTTGTTTTCAATCCATCCTGGGGCGTGCCGCGTTCGATTATTCTGAACGAAATGCTGCCAAAGGTGATGCGTGATACGAGCTATCTCGATCGCAACGGCTACGAAGTTTATGTCGGCGGCAAGAAGGTTTCGGCGAGCGCTGTAAACTGGAGTGCAGTTGCTGCAGGCAAGGCACATGTCGGCATCCGCCAGAAGCCAAGTCTCGATAATGCTCTGGGCGAACTGAAAATTCTTTTCCCGAACGCTCATGACATTTACATGCATGACACTCCGGCGAAATCCTATTTCAGCCGCGATATGCGTGCCTTGAGTCATGGCTGCATCCGTCTGGAGCGCCCGCGCGATATGGCAGCCGCAGTACTTGGTAAGCCGGTTGAAGAGCTGAGCAAATATTTCGGTAAGGACGAACGCGGCTTGAAGGTTGCTAATCCGGTTCCGGTCTATATCGCTTACTTCACGGCTTGGCCTGATGCCAATGGCAACGTTCGATACTTCAGCGATGTTTACGACCGTGACGCGGGTATGCAGAAAGCTTTCGATAAGACGGCAGAGTCACGCATGGCCGCTCTTTGAGCGGTCGGCGGTAACTCGGCTAAAGAATGTTTTTAACGAACAGTGCTGCTTGCATAGACAAATAACATCAAGAAAAAAGCGGACTTAGAGCATTTCCAGCAAAAGCGCGAAGCGTCTCCGCAGGGAAATCAGTTCGTCGGACTGATTTCTTTTCCTGCTGCGATGCGTCGGATACTGCCATAAAAACAAATAGATAGAGCGGTTCCAAAGATTCGGTATTAACTGGAACCGCTCTACCCCTCTTTTCGTTCTTAATTCTGAATGAAACAGGCTTTTCCGACACCGCGTGCTGGATCACCGAAAGCACGGTTGTCACATCGTACGCCATCACGGAATACGCGCTCTACAAAACGCCCTTTCGCTCCGTAACGAACGACCTTACGACCATAGAAATCGCAGAAGCCTTTTTCTTTTGCGCATTGCTGCCACTCGCCACGACGACGATCATCGCGTCTGTTATCACGCCAATCATCACGGCGATCGTCACGCCAATCATTTCGGCGATCATCACGACGATTGTCGCGCCAATCGTTGCGATGATCATCGCGTCGATCTTCATAACGATCACGGACAACGAATGAGCAGCTTTTCTGTGCGCCAGGGGCCGGATCACCGAAAACTTGATTTGAGCAGCGCACATTCGGACCATCGATAAACTGAGACGTGCCCCGGCCATTCGCGCCATAGATCACTTCAGTTGGATACGGAAGTCTGCAGGTTTCATTTTCACCGGCGCAACGCTGCAATTGCGCAGCTTCAGCGGGTGCAGGAGCAATTACGTACATAGATGCAATAAAAGCTGACATGCCTGCGACGAGGCTAAGTTTATTAGACAGAAGAGCTGCCATGGCTAACACCATTGTTTGAATGTCTGATGAGTTCTTATAGATTTCAGTTCTTGAACATAGAATGAACGGCGACTTACGTTTCAACTGGTCAATATCGCGAATGATTGTAAATATTTGAACGCAAATCGTGTAAAAATTCCAGATAGATAGTTCCCTTTTTTTGCTGAATCCGCAAGAGTGCGAATAGATGTTTCTCGTCAGCAAGGTCGTAAGAAAATGCATGGTGAATACAAGGTCCACGGTGGCAAGCTGGTTGTTATCGATCTCGAAGTTCAGGATAACAAACTGAGCCAGGTTCAGGTCGCGGGGGACTTTTTCCTCGAGCCTGCAGAAGCCCTTGATGACATTCGTGATGCATTGAACGGTTTGCCTGCGACTGCCTCATCGGAAGAAATTGCTAATGCGGTCCGCAAAGGACTTCGCCCAGACGCTTTCATGATCGGTTTCAGCCCTGAAGCTGTCGCTATTGCTGTGCGTCGCGCTCTTGGCGTTGCACGTACCTGGCGCGACTACGAATGGCAGATCATCGATATTCCGCCGCTGACGCCAACGATGCATCTCGCGCTTGACGAAGTTCTGGCGCGTGAAGTGGCCGCTGGACGCCGCGCGCCGACTTTGCGCTTTTGGGAGTGGGAGCGTCCATCCATTATCATCGGAGCGTTTCAGTCGCTGCGTAATGAAGTGGATATGGAAGCGACTGCTGAGCTCGGCGTCGAAACAGTTCGTCGCGTAACAGGCGGCGGCGCAATGTTTGTGGAGCCGGGCAACTCGATTACCTATTCTCTTTATGCGCCGGGTGAACTCGTGCGTGATATGAGTTTCGCCGATTCCTACGCATTCCTCGACGAATGGGTCCTGAAGTCGCTTAATTCGCTTGGCATCGACGCGTTTTATAAGCCGCTCAATGATATTTCGAGCTCGAAAGGCAAGATCGGTGGAGCGGCCCAGAAGCGCTATTCAGGCGGAACTGTTCTGCATCACGTCACCATGGCTTATGACATGGACGCCGAGAAAATGGTGAAGGTGTTGCGCATTGGCCGGGAAAAGCTGTCTGACAAGGGTACGGCCAGTGCGGTCAAACGCGTCGATCCTGTCCGCAGCCAGACGGGGTTGCCGCGCCGCGAAGTCATTGATCGCATGAAAGAGATGTTCGTTTCGTTGAATGGCGGTGTCACCGGGACGATAACACCGGAAGAATACGCAGCAGCCGAGAAGCTCATTGAAGAAAAATTTGCCACGAAGGAATGGCTGCATCACATTCCGTAAGCAAACATAGCTCGCAATGTCATCGCGCCGCGTGACAGCGGGGGCAAGCCATGTCATAGGGAGGCCAAGTTATCACAAGGCCTCCCACGCACATGATCCGCATCGACAGCATCAGCAAGTCCAACAGCCACCGTATTCTCTTTATCGAAGCTTCTGCCGCGTTGAATCGGGGGGGAAAAATAGGTCTCGTCGGCCCGAACGGTGCCGGTAAAACTACGCTTTTCCGCATGATTACCGGCGAAGAACTGCCCGATGAAGGGCAGGTGAATGTCGAAAAGGGCGTGACGATCGGCTATTTCAACCAGAATGTTGGTGAAATGGGTGGTCGTTCGGCTGTCGCGGAAGTTATGGAAGGCGCAGGTCCGGTCAGTGTTGTGGCCGCAGAGTTGCGCGAACTTGAAGCCGCGATGTGCGATCCTGATCGTCTTGACGAAATGGACGCGATTATCGAACGCTATGGCGAAGTGCAGGCCCGTTACGAAGAACTCGACGGCTATGGTTTGGATGGCCGTGCGCGCGAAGTGCTTGCGGGTCTGAGTTTCAGCCAGGAAATGATGGATGGCGATGTCGGCAAATTGTCCGGCGGCTGGAAAATGCGCGTGGCTCTCGCTCGCATTCTTCTCATGCGCCCCGACGTTATGCTTCTCGACGAACCGAGCAACCATCTCGATCTTGAAAGCCTTATCTGGCTTGAAGCTTTCCTTAAAAACTATGATGGCGCATTGCTGATGACCTCGCACGACCGCGAGTTTATGAACCGCATCGTGACCAAGATTATCGAAATCGACGGCGGCTCGCTCACGAGCTATTCCGGCGATTATGCCTTTTATGAAGGCCAGCGTGCACTGAACGAAAAGCAGCAGCAAGCGCAGTTTGAACGCCAGCAAGCAATGCTTGCCAAGGAAATCAAATTCATCGAACGCTTCAAGGCACGCGCATCACACGCATCTCAGGTACAGAGCCGTGTGAAGAAGCTTGAAAAGATTGATCGCGTGGAACCGCCACGTCGTCGCCAGACAGTGGCTTTCGACTTCGCACCAGCGCCACGATCTGGCGAAGATGTCGTGAGTCTCAAGGGTGTCAACAAAAGCTATGGAAGCCGCACGATTTATGACGGGCTGGATTTCATGGTTCGCCGTCGTGAGCGGTGGTGCATCATGGGCGTCAATGGTGCAGGCAAGTCGACATTGCTCAAGCTTGTCACCGGCACAACGGAGCCTGATCAGGGTATCGTCAATCTCGGTGCGAGTGTGAAGCTTGGCTATTTCGCACAGCACGCCATGGATATTCTCGACGGTGACAGCACCATTCTTGAATGGCTGGAACAGCGCTTTCCAAAGGCGGGGCAGGCGCCTTTGCGTGCACTCGCAGGCTGCTTCGGCTTTTCTGGCGATGATATCGAAAAGAAATGCCGTGTGCTTTCTGGCGGTGAGAAAGCGCGATTGGTCATGGCAGCAATGCTGTTTGATCCGCCAAATTTCCTTGTACTCGATGAGCCGACTAACCATCTGGATCTCGACACCAAGGAAATGCTCATTCGGGCCCTTTCCGCTTACGAAGGCACAATGCTTTTCGTATCGCACGATCGTCGCTTTTTGTCGGCGCTTTCCAATCGCGTATTGGAACTCACGCCGGACGGCATTCACCAATATGGTGGCGGCTATACGGAATATGTTGAAAGCACAGGCCAGGAAGCGCCGGGCTTACACGTTGGTTAAGAAAAGGCGGGAAATTTCCCGCCTTTTCTTTTGTCATATGCTTAGCGGTAAACAATGCCGCCATCAGTCAGGATAGCCTGTCCGGTAATATAATCTGAATCTGGACTCGAGAGGAACGATACCAGCGATGCAACGTCTTCCGGGGTCTGGGCGCGGCCAAGAGCAATGCCTTCCACATACTTCTTGTAGGTTTCGCCCTTTGGCGCGCCAGTGATTTCCGAGAAGCGCTCATCGATCTCAACCCACATATCGGTGCCGACGATGCCCGGGCAATAGGCATTCACCGTTATGCCTGCGCTCGCATATTCTTTAGCGGCGGCTTGAGTCAGCGCACGCACAGCGAATTTCGTAGCCGAATAAACACCCAGCATTGCGAAGCCATCATGGCCAGCAATCGACGAGGCATTAATAATCTTGCCCTTATGTCCGCGCGCTTTGAATTTGGCTGCTGCTGCCTGAATGCCCCACAGAACACCTTCGATATTGATTTTCAGGATACGGTCGACTTCTTCGGGCTTAACATCGGAAATAGGCTGAACCTGTGCGATGCCCGCATTGTTGACGATGACGTCGAAACCGCCGAGTTCCTTTTCTGCATGGTCAATTGCCGCGTAGACATCATCGCGTTTGCTTACATCTGCTGAGAACGTAGAGGCCTTGCGACCCAGTGCTTCAACTTCCTTTTTTACGGATTCTAGCTTGTCTGCTTTCAGGTCGACCAGTGCAATATCAAAGCCGTCTTTTGCAAGGCGCAGAGCAATACCGCGACCAATGCCCTGTGCTGCACCTGTGACCAATGCAACTTTAGCTGTGTTTGACATGATTTATCCTTTTCTGCTGTTAAGCTGATAAGCAGTCGGGAGAACTGCTGTTGTTCAAGCTGGCATTGCCAGATGACATGCACAAGACTGTAGAACGCCGTGCTTTCTGTTCATTGATCACAATCAAGTGCGCGCTAAATTATTGATGTGACAATCAGAAACAGCTTCTTAATTAGATTGGTAAGCAGTATAGTGGATTAAATTTATCAACTTTTAGAATGTGCCATGCGCTTCCGTTCCGACGACAGAAAAACATCCTCAAAAATTGAACTACAACGCCGTCGTTTTCTCGCGATATCAGCGATGGCTTTCGCTACAAGCTTGCTGCCATCGATGCTCTATGCCGAAGAGAGGCAATCTCTACGTATTGCGCTTGCAACTAGTGTTTCCAACCAAGCTGCGGAGGTGGCAGCTACTGAAGCAAAAGAGCAGGGGCTCGATGTCGAACTGATCGAATTCAGTGATTGGAATACGCCGAATACGGCAGTTGCCGATAAGACTGTTGACGCCAATCTTTTTCAACATATTCCCTATCTGGATTACACCAACTCCAAGACCGGAAACGGGCTCGTGCCGATAGCACCTGCTTTCAGCACGCCATTTGGGCTTTACTCGAAGAAATATTCAAAGCTCGAAGATCTTCCGGATAATGCACAGATCGCGTTTTCAGGCGATGTGATCAATACCGGCCGGTCGCTTCTTCTTCTGCAGAAGGCGGGCTTTCTGGAGTTGAAGCCAGACACAGATCATCGTGCGAGCCTCGAGGATGTTGTTATCTGGAAGAAACCGCTCAAGATCGTGCAACTGGACGGACCACAAGTCGCGCGATTACTGGACGAGGTGGATGCTGCGGCGACCTATCCCACTTTTGCAAAACTCGCAGGGCTGGAAGCGTCATCAGGACTGATCTTCGAGAACGAACCGATCTACGCCTTTCAGTTCGTCACGCGTCCGGAATTGCGAGATGATGTTCGATTGAAGAAGTTCATCGAGATTTATCAGAACTCACCCGCTGTTAAAGCAAAGCTGCAGGAGCTCTATGGCGATATGGTTTCGTTCCCGCGTTAAAGTGCGTAGAGCGCTTGCATCTGATCTCTGGTGGAACATGCGGTTTTTAGTGGTCATTTTGCCAAATAGACCATTGATGCAGAGACGTGGTTCAGCTAGAAACGCCTAGATTGAGGCGATCACGCCTCCCGGCGATGCACCCGTAGCTCAGCTGGATAGAGTGCTGCCCTCCGAAGGCAGAGGCCGTTGGTTCGAATCCAACCGGGTGCGCCATAAAATCAATCACTTAGATGGTGTTTGACCAGCCTCTTAAAAGAGCAACTCACCAAATACTCACACGGCGATGACGGATCGGTGAGTAATGCCGGTAAAGAAAAAGCCCCTTTGGAAGGGGCTGTTTGATTCTAGATATTCTCTCAACTTAGCGCTCGGCCGTTGAATTGACCGACGGCGATAGTTTTTGCTCCGCCCATCTGTCTAAATCCGATTTATGATAAAGCGGAAAGCGCCCTTGATACTGCATTGACGGGCCGCCGCCGTTAGTGGCGAGCTTTTCAAGCGTCGAGCGCGATATATCGATCCCGTGAGTTGTGCGAAGATATTCAGGAACGTCCTTGCGGCGTAAACGTGGTCTATCAATCATTTTGATATCTCCAAGGCTTGAATGCAGGCTTCACTGTCTTATCTGTCTGGCAGAGCAACGAACTGACACTGCCATGACAAAAATTCACTTCAACAAACGGCAAGAGCCGGATGGAACGTGGACCGTTGTAAGGCTTTTGACGGGCGAGCCTGCCAAGCTGAACGGCCAATTTTGTTGCAATCTGCGGCGCGATGAAGCGCAGGAAATCACCAACTATCTGAACATGTTGGGCGATGGAGATCATGATGTACCGCCGTCTAAGTAGGTGACTTCCCACGTTGGGTGGTACGATCCGGGTTCGTGGGTTTCACCATCAAGACGAATGAGTAGATACTGATTGCGCGCGCCTTCAATGGTTCCATATTGAGGCTGCTTGCCGCCTGTGTATTTGACACGACCGCCAACGCGAGCCGGAACACGATAATAATCTTTGATGTATTCGAGGCTCATAGCTTGCTAGCCTCCTTTTCGCGCAAGATGGCGATGCACTTGGCGCGTCGCTCGGGTGTGAGGGTGTAATCATATGCCCAGCACGTTTCGCGTTTTCCGCCTGTTCTGGTGAAGATAACTTTCGTTCCGGCGTTGTTTGCACAGGCGTATTTATAGTTCTCGTCGGGCTTAAATAACGCCAACTCCACTAAGACATCGGTCTGGTTGCACGGTCCATCCAGCTTGGATATGCGATCCACTAGTGAGCTCACGCCGCCACCTCGATCTGATCGATATTCCGGTTAATGACGTCGAACGTGTAAGCGGCAACCCATGGGTTTTTGCGTGATCCAAAGCCGCGTTTGTCATTGATACGGTCCCAAAGTACCCAAAATGCGCAGCGAGCTGAGGTGTGAAAACAATCCTCTTCATCGTCCGTTGGAAAATAAAGTGGTAGTTCATCGGGCTTACTGGCCCAGAGATCAGCATCATCAATGTTGTCACGCTCACTGCCAAGTGAGGTGCAAATAATGCCTTCAGCGATAGCATCTGATTTGCTGATATCTTTGAGCCGCTCGTGTCGCACATCTGACACGATTAAGGTTGTGCGTGATGCCCAGCGTGGCATAAATATGCTAGGTCGCCACTTTAGCGGCGATTGTCCCGGTTCCCAGTGGCAGTGACCGCGATGATCAGCGGTGTAACCTACCGCCATTAACTCATCGGTCAATTTCTGGTGCATGGTAGGCCAATCAATCGATTCAGGCAGTATACACCATGGTGTATTCTTCATCTCGGGATTAGCACGGTAATCGACAGCAATGCGTCCGTCTTCACGCCAAGCCCCCGGCCTCCATGTCTCGCGTACCCAAAGTCGGTCACCAATTGATACTGGCAACTTAAACTTCTGCTCTGGTGATGGTTTATCAAGCTTTAGTATTCTCCGGGTTTGTGTCTTTCTGCCTTCAAGCAGGGCGCGCACCATTGGCGCACTGAAAAGAATAGGGCGGTCCATTATTGAATCCCTCCCTGCGTTTCTGGAAATGACACGGTGAGCCAATCCGGCAAATGAAGTTCCGGTTCTTTTGGAAGCCTCATTGGCATCATCACACCTACGAAATCTGGGCAGTCGCTAATTCGCAGAACAATCGGTCCCTCGCCAGACTCATCGCCCGTTGTCTGGATTGCGTAAAAATGTGTGCCGTCTTGATGTTTTTCCGTGATCGTGTTGTGGATGCGGTCGAATAGGCCGATTACGCCGGGCGCTATGCCGATGATGTTTTCTTTCCGAGAGGCTAACTCGACGGATCGGGCAATCACTGTGCGCCATTTCACGGCGCTGCCTGCGTCAGCCTTGTAATCCATACCGATTTCAAGAGAGTTTACTGCCGACGTGCGTTGATACAGGCAAGGGTAAAACTCATCATCTTCCGTCATCCAATCGGGATGGCGCATTTGAGTGCCAACAAACATGCCAGCAGAATGCATCACCACGTTACCCGCCTGTGCCCATTCAGGAAGCGCCGGGGAATACTGCTGTCCGCAGTAATTCATTTCGACTGTCACATGTGGCTTGCAAGGATCGAACGCTGCTTCAGGAACAAGAACGCTCATGGCCTCTTTGCAGTAACCGTTCGGATCTCGAAATACAGCCATGGCCGTTCCTGACACCGCGACGACAATGCATCCGCCCAAGTCGCAAGGCTCAATGATAAGGTTCTGATCAAAGAAGCGCGTGTCCGTGCGTTGCCTTGAAAGGATCGGCTGCACCATCCAAAGGATTTCAGCACGAAAATGTGCGTACAGGTTTTTCTTTTTCTCGGTCATACAGATACCTTTCTGACGGACGGCGCTTGTGCTTGAACATTGAGTGATTTCAGAAGATTGCGGCTGTCGGCCCACTGGGCGTGTCCGATCCATGCAGCTAGGAAACGTTCGAGTCTTTTATGCTCGCCGCCTGCGCGATAAGCTTTGATCTTCCGGCGTGCTCGGATCACGCTGTCGCGGCGCAGGAGCTTATGACTTGGCCAGATGCGATATCCGACGAAGTTTGCACCTCGGCTTACTGGCTGGATGCTCCATTTGGAAAATCTCAGGCCCAGTTCGTCGCGTGACAGATCCTCAATCGACTTGTGAACCTTTCGCAGATGATCGGACGACTGGCCGAGAACGATGATATCATCCATGTAGCGATACCAGTACTTCTCGCCGAGGCCTTGTTGCAGGTGTCGATCCACGACGCCGCCATAGACGTTCGCCATGATCTGCGACAGGAGGTTGCCGATTGGAATGCCAATGCCGTCACGCGGCAACATCGTTTCGATCAGACGCAAAGTTGCCCTGCAGGATATCTTCGCCTCGATCAGCTGCCAAAGCTTGGCGTGTTCGATGCTGGCGAAGTAACGCGAGAAATCAGTTTTCAGGATATAGAGTGGCTGATTGCCTTTGGTGAGCCTGCGCATATCTGCCTGCACGGCGATTGCAGCGGCATGTGTCCGTCTGTGCCCCACTGCCACATGGTCCCGGTGATATCGAACATGCCCCAGCGGCTGACAAAGCGAGCGGCGTTGTTTTCGAGCGATCCGGTGAGTGTTGGCTCGTCGTCGCGTGATGCGCGTTCTTTCACGCCATAAGCAGCTGCGAAGAACTCTTCTGCGCCAAGCAAGCGCTTGCCATGGTGCGCGTAGATATCGCTGACAGTTGCGAAGTGGCAGCGGTCATAGGTGCCGTTACCGTCAATGCGGACTGGAAGATCGCGTCCATCGGCAATGGTCACACCATGCGCGCTAGTGCCGTTCTTCAGGTGATCGACGCCAAGCAGGTAAATGTCAGTCCAGAAAAGCTTTCCGCCTGATGTCTCAACAATCGCCATGCCGCGTGGATCTGGGCAGGAAGGCCGGAAGCCTACATCCCAGAGGGAATAGGGGTTGATTGCAGGAACGCCGTCACCGCCGTTTTTGCTGTTTGCGTTGCCGCTCGGTGCAAAATGGAAGCCCGCAAAGGTTTTGCCGTTCAACGGGTTCTCATCGGCAACCTTGATATAAAGCTCACCCATGGCATTAATGCCGATTGTATAATCCTTGCCAGCCAATAGCTTGTCGGATGCAATCGGCGTGTCTTTGTCAAAGCTAGCCCCGAAAGACCCGCAGGCGAAAGCCGGTTAAAGCTCTTAGGGTGGGACCGTCCAATGATCGTCGAGGCGTGAAACACCAGGCAGGGGGGGTGGGTTGAAAGTCAAAAAGGGGTCTCAACGCTAGACCCGCGTCCCCCACATGAAGAGATTTTTTTCTCATGACAGAGAATTTTGACCTGTTCGGTCAGCCAGTCCGGCTAGGCTTCGGCAAGAAAGGACGGCCACCTTACGAGCCATCGGAAAAAGATCGCAACAAAGTCAAGCTGTTACTGGCTTTGGGTTGGTCGATCACACGGATTGGCAATGCGCTTGGTGTGTCAGGCAAGACGATTCAACGGTATTTTAGTCCAGAGCTTAAAAGCCGTCTCGGTATGCGCGACATGTTGGATGCGCGGCGATTTGAAATCGCGATGGAGCAAGCCAACGCTGGAAATGTCACCGCCCTGAAGGAACTTGGGGCGATGATCGAGCGTAACGACCGTATGGCTATTGAAGCCGCCATGGGTTCGAAAAGCGGTGATGAAGATCGTCCAGCAGATCGACCCGGCAAAAAAGCAACTGACGAACAGCGAGCCATGGCCGCAGATGCTGATCTGATGGCGGAGCTCGAAGCAGAGGCTTCGCAGAATGTCACCCATTAGTGCGCTGCCGCGCTTCGCCTGCCCGGACTGGTGGGATCGGATTCAAGCGGGGCAGACGCCTACCCGATTGGACCGACGCCTTACAGACAAGGCGGAACCGGCGCGCCGCTTCTGCGCATCCTAAGCCGATTGGGCCAGTCTACTGAAACCGCCTATGACGAGCTACTGGTAAACTTTCCGGAATGGACATACGACCATCGAGGTGATGGTGTTGCTTCACTTCTCGCCTGTCAGTACGCGGTCGGGCAGGAGTATTATCTCAGCCTGTTTTCAAACGGCATCAATACCAATTATCGCGTTGTCGCCCGCACCTCGTTGGTCAAAAACCCTGTAACTGGCGTGACTGAGTGGAACGATAAGGCGGCAGCGGTGATCCGTGATTACATGACGCATCGTGATGGAATGCGGCTGCCTGAAAGTCTCTTCACAACGCCTCTCGCACAGGCTGGTTGGGTGGCCGCATACAATCGTTCAAACGAGGGCGTTGCGATATCTGCAGGGGGAACCGAGCCGCGCTATCGTCTGTGGGGCTCGTATCAGCTTAATGAGCGACCCGCTGACGTCTTGGGCCGGATGCTCGCATGTTGTGACGGTAGGCTGGTTCCGACACCAGACGGCGGACTGACCCTTGATGTGGGCGCATGGGCCGAGCCATCAGTTATTTTAACGACCGACGCGATCACGGGCTTTTCAGAGGTTGGTCGTGGCCGCGATGTGATGACGTCAGCGAACACCATCCGTGCGACATTTCTTGATCCAAATCAGGATTATCAGTCCACTGATGCAGACCCTTGGGCTGACGAAAACGATGTGTCTGAACGTGGTGAAGAGGCCAAGGACGTTCAGTTCAATATGGCCCCTTCACACAGCCAGGCACGGCGTTTGATGAAACTCGAATGGTTCCGAGCAAATCCGAATTGGGTCGGAACGTTCAACACTAATCTTATGGGCCTTGCAGCGTTTGGCGAACGGTTTGTGCGCATACAGTACCCTCTTTTTGGGATCAACAGCGTCTTTGAGGTAATTGATTTCAAGTTCATTCTTGGAGAAGGCGGTATTTTGTTGGGAGCGACCATTCAGGTTCAATCAATGCCACAGACGGCTTATCAGTGGGATGTGAGCCAAGAGGGGACTGCGCCGGTATGTGACAGCAGCACCGTCGATGACGATCTGCCGATCCCGTCCGCGCCAGATGTGATAATTCAGTCAGGCCCCGTTGCTGAACTAAGTTTCCCGCCAACCGGAAACCTTCTTCTAAGCTATATGGTGCGATGGAAAAAGACCGCAGACAGTGAATGGACAACGTTTGGTCCACTTGCAAACAACGCCGAAACCTACACGACGCCGGCCCTTCGTGTCACTGGAATGCGACTTGATCCAGCAGGAGCGGCGTACACATGCCTATATTGCTTCGACACCGGGAGCGCGATTACGGCGTCTGACATAACATTTGGTCAAGCTGGCCCTGCTGGTTCGTCATCGAATGACCACATGTATGCATCAGACGGCGGTTATATCCGTATGGGCGCACCATACAGCATTGAAGGCGGTGCACTTAACCACTTACACGCTACCGAATATGCGATGATAAGAGTGGACGGACAGACGGTTCCGGTGACAGGATCTCCGTCATTTGACGGCCAATTCGCGGGGGTAGCCTCAAGTACTCTTTTCACCATCGGCGTTACGTACAGCGGTTCTGCTACCGGACGTACATATCTTGTGCACTACAATGGTGTAATTCGAGCCAATCAAAATTCACGCAACGTGTTCCCCGGAACTGTAGTGGGTGTCGAGCAGTCAGGCGGCAGGCTTGATAATGCTCCTATGGTGCGTGCTGGCCGGTCAGGCGCAAATCTCACCATAACAAATGGGGCTTGGCGCCATGTAACGCCACTTAATGCGACAATAGATATTGGCGGTGAGTTTGCATCTTCAGATTCAGGCAGAGGTGGTTCGGTTTGTCTGAACAGTTTCGGGCGTTTTGCTAAGTGGGTTTCCGCCTCGATTATGCCGCCACCATCATTGGTGTCAGCGCGTTGAAGTAAGCCTGATCCGGTGTCTGGCGGTCAAGCGATGAATGTGGACGTCGGCTATTGTAAAAGTTCAGATATCGGCTGATGCCAACACGCGCCTCGGATACGGTTTTGTACGCATGAAGATAAACCTCTTCGTATTTAATTGACCGCCAGAGCCGCTCGACAAACACATTGTCCCGCCACGCGCCCTTACCGTCCATCGAGATGGCAATCTCGTTCTTTTTCAGCACGGCAGTGAAGTCAATGGAGGTGAACTGCGAACCCTGATCGGTATTGAATATGTCGGGTCTGCCATAACGGGCCAGCGCCTCCTCGACTGCTTCGATGCAGAAGTCCGCCTCCATCGTGATAGACAATCGCCACGACAGAACCCGACGGCTGAACCAATCCACGACGGCGCATAGGTAGATAAAACCACGCGCCATGGGGATATAGGTCAGGTCCATCGCCCATACCTGATTGGGCCGGGTAACCGCCAGCTTGCGCAGGAGGTAGGGATAGATTTTGTGACCTGGTGCCGGTTTCGACGTGTTCGGGCGACGGTAGATCGCCTCGATGCCCATCTTCTTCATCAGCGTGGCGACGTGCAGTCGACCGGTTTGTAACCCTTCTCCCCTCAAGAGCCCTTGCAACATCCGGCTTCCCGCGAACGGATATTCGAGATGCAGTTCATCGATCCGTCGCATCAGGGCCAGATCGCCGTCAGACACCGGACGCGGCGAATAATATACACTGCCACGGCTGAAGCCGAGAAGCGTCGCCTGACGCACGACGGACAGCTTGTGCTCGCGGTCGATCATTTCTTTCCGCTCAGCAATCCCGCCTTGCCGAGCGCACCGGATAAAAAATCATTCTCCAGTGTCAGTTCGCCGATCTTGGCGTGCAGCGTTTTGACATCGACGGTTGGCCCCGTCGGTTCCGCCTTCGCTTCATCGCCGAAAACGCCTGTCGCCCCCTCAAGGAGCTGGTCTTTCCATTGCTTGATCTGGTTAGCGTGCACGTCAAACTGTTGGCACAGTTCCACAAGCGTCTGCTCGCCTCGGATGGCGGCGAGCGCCACTTTTGCCTTGAAAGCCGGGCAATGGTTCCGGCGTGGTCGTCTCGTCATGGTATCTCCTGTTCCCGGCATCTAAGCCGAAGTCAGGCAGAAATTCCACTTATCCCCGCTGTTCAAATTTCCCGAGCCACCTCTCTTTGCAATCATCCCACAATATTAGGAAAACGTAAAACACAAGACCGTTCCAGCAGGAGCGGTTTATCCCCGTCGCGCTGGGAGCGCGTAGTGCGGTGGGATGACGTTACCCATAAAACTAGGCCCTGCAATCGCAGGGCTTTTCTTTTGCCGAAAGGAAAACACAATGACACGACGCATCAGCGCGGCGGGGCTTTCGCTCATCCAGCAATGGGAAGGGCTTAAGCTGACTGCTTATAGAGACGTGGCTGGTATTTGGACAATAGGTTACGGCCATACATCCGCAGCTGGATCGCCACAAGTTAAGCCTGGTATGACGATCACCAAAACAGAAGCAGAGCGGATCTTGCTTGCTGATCTCTCGAAGTTTGAGGCGCGGGTTGAACGTCTGGTCAAGGTGCCGCTTTCTGACAATCAGTTCGCTGTGCTCGCTTCGTTCGATTTCAACACAGGCGAACTGCATTCATCGACATTGCTTAAGAAGCTGAACAAAGGCGACTACAGCGCAGTACCTGGCGAGCTAGCAAGATGGGTAAAGGCAACTGATCCGAAGACCGGAAAGAAAGTAACTGTGCAGGGGCTTGTTAACCGCCGCGCAGCAGAAGCTGGTCTATGGGCCAAAGGTGCTTTCGTTTCATCAAACACCGTCGCAGCAACTACAACGACGGATAAAACTGACGTTGTTGCAATCGGTGGTGCCGGTGCTGCAGGTATTGGCGGCGCGGTCGGCCCGATCCTACCAGACATCACACAGGCCATTGTCGATCAGCAAGACAGTCTTACAAGCGGCCAGTGGGCGCGTATCATCGTCGGGGGTGTTGTTCTGGCTCTCACTCTCTGGGGCATCTATCGAAAGATCAAATCATGATCGGGGCGCTAATCCCGAACTGGCTGAAATACCTTCTCACCGGAATCGTTGCTGCCTGCATCATGGCGGGCGGTGGCTATCTACTCGGCAAGCGCGAAGGTCGCCAGCAAGCCAAAACCGAGCAACTGCAATCTGACATCAAGGCTGAACGCGAAAGGGTGAAGGACGATGCGAAGCTACGTTCTCTGTCGGACTTTGATTTTTGTGTCGTGTCTCTTCGCCGTCGCGGCCTGCAATCCGCAGACTGTGAGCAGCTGCGCGGGGTGGCGGCAGAATAATCTCAGCGCGTCTGGACTAATCGCACTGACAAAGGTGGATCGTCCAGCCGCTGAACGCGTCGAGGGGAATGATGAAAATGGAAAGAAGCGGGGCTGTTGGTAGTGATGGAGGATAATACCATGACGGGTGAACGTATTCAGAAAATTGCCGACAGCGTCATTCTTCGGGCCGTAGCTCGGTTGTCGATGGCGATGGCACTGCCACTGGCTAGCTTGGTAGTCTATTTCGGTCTCAACTGGCTAGATGGCCGATTCGAGAAACAAGAGACCGCCAATCAAAACGCCATTGCTTTTCAGGTCTCGCGTATAGACCGGATCGAAAAGGCAGCGACGACTGCGATTGATCAGTCCGCCAAGGTCAATGATCGACTGACAATAGTGGAAACGAAACAGGTTACTGCGGATGCAACCGCTGCCAAATTCCAGAATGATGCTCTAACGCGGCTCGACCGTATGCAGGATAGCATGGTGGGGATCTCGAACGCTGTCGCGGCTCTTAGCGCCGAAGCCCAACAAACATTTATATCCAAATGCAATGAACCGGGCGTCGTTGCGATGATTGATGCACGGGTAAATGGCTCTGGTGCGTCTGATACAGCCACGGCCATTGCGTCGGCCAACCAGTCCGAGATCGGCTCTGGCGCTCTTGGTTACGGTATCATGGGTGTGGGCGTAGCACTGCTTATTTCAGGGCTTTTTGGCCTGTCTCGCGCCAAAAAGCGTGGTTGAAGCCACCGTTTAATACCAGCTCTCTGCAGCTGGCATTAAACAACGAATATGGAATAATTCACATCTTTGAAATCGGCTGAATCAGCCGATTATGTCGCTATTTTCCGTAAAGATCTGAAAGTAGGTGATGAGAAGAACTGCGAATGCATCCTGCAAAACGGGTTCCGGCTTCCAATCTAGTATGCTTTAAGAAGCCCAACGTATTTTAGCAGGAGTTCGACGTGCGCTTATCCAGCAAGGCAGCCTTAACCAGCGTGATCCCTTTTCTGATGGTTTCTGCGGCGCTTGCCGATGCAAAAACGGATTCGCTTCAACTCAGAAAAACTGTGGTTGATGGGCTTTATACCTATATCGAACTGGGCGAAAATTCTGAAGGGCGATCAAAAGCTCTCGGTGTCGAGATGGAAGACAAGGTAAAAGTACCTGTTGCAAAAGCGCAATCGGAATGGCGGGAAATAGCGCAGAACAGTACAGACCAGGCTGGCTATCAAACCTATAAAATGTGCGATACGGCAGCCAGCTCGCTTCAAGATATTATTGATACAATTGCTGGCTACATTAAAAGCGACAGCACGCAAGAGCCTGACTACGAAGCCACTTTGACCAAGTTTGGCGCGGATTTGACCGAGTGCGAAAAGGCACTGGATGTGCAGTTAACTTTCTAGCTTTCAGTATAATGGCGGCATCCATATTTCGAACGCCGCCATTCAGATAATTACTTTAGTTCAGCAATCATATCATCATAGACTTTGCAGGCGCTCGTTGGATCAGAAGCGAGCTGCGACTGCGCGCCGGAAAGCTTCTGAGCAACTTCAGCTGCTTTCTGAGGGTCCTTTGCTGCCAGTTCCTGCATCTTTGTAGAAAATTCTGTCGCTTTTGCAGTAACGTCTTCAGCTGTGCAGGCGAGCGAAGGTGAAGCAGCGGCCATCACAACAGCGATTGCGAGAAGGTATGCTTTCATTGTTCTTTCCTCGTGACTAGTCATAGTTATATTAGACAACTCCCTATAACCGGCTGAATATAAGAGGGAAATAATATTTGAATCACATAGTGTGTACAGATTTAACAATATTCCAGAGCATTATGTACGACGTGCTTCCGCGCCGCATTTCTGATAATTTTGTTAATATCGGTTCTGCTTGATTAGAATAGATCTAGTAAGATCAAAATAGTTGTCGATACTCGAACATTAAGCTTCGTTTTGTTTTCAATTCTCTGAGTTTTGCGCTTATTGAGCACTTATTAATTAAGCGTAACAGGAGATGATATGCGTCATATTCCAACTGCTATTGCCGCATTTATCGGCTTAGCCATTTTGAGTGTCGTTCTGGGGTCCTGGTATACTGTCGACGAGGGGGAACGTGGCGTCATTCTGCGTTATGGAGCCGTGGCCGGCGTTGCACAGCCGGGGCTTGGTTTCAAAATTCCATTGATAGATTCCGTCGTTCGCGTTTCGGTCCAATCCAAGGCAGCTATCTATAACGGCATGGAGGCCTATAGCCGGGACCAGCAACCAGCAACGATGAACCTCTCGGTCAACTATCGTATTCCGCCGGACCGCGTTGAAGAAGTTTATGCCACCTATGGCGGTGAAGATGGACTTCTGTCGCGTTTGGTTGAACGTCGCGTGTTCGAGGAAAGTAAGACTGTATTCGGTCGCTTCGCAGCTGTAACAGCCATTCAGGAGCGCGGTCGCCTTAATCAGGAAATCGCAGACGCTATCCAGAAAAGCGTAAGCGGTCCGGTCATCATCGATAGCGTGCAGATCGAGAATATTGATTTCTCTGATGCCTACGAGGCTAGTATTGAGCAGCGTATGCTTGCTGAGGTCGAAGTTCAGCGTCTGCGTCAGAATGCAGAACGTGAAAAGGTGCAGGCGGAAATTACCGTGACGCAGGCTAATGCGCAGGCTGACGCCCGCCGTGCAGATGCGCAGGCGCAGGCTGATTCTGTGAGGCTTCAGGCACAAGCTGATGCAGAAGCTATTCGTCTGAAGGGTGACGCTGAGGCTCAGGCCATCAAGGCGCGTGGTGATGCATTGCGCGATAACCCAGGTCTGGTTTCGCTCACACAGGCCGAAAAGTGGAACGGACAACTTCCCACGACAATGCTGCCGAACGGCGCCATTCCGATGTTGAACCTTACGCAGGAATAAGACGTTTTGATTAAATGGCGGGTCGCGAGGCTCGCCATTTTTCGTTCGTCCGAAAACAAAGAAACGCGCAAAGCTTCCGCTCTGCGTTTACATTATCTAATTTAACTATCTACTTGATAGGGTAGGAAACTTTGTCCCTGAACATTCCTCTATCTAAGAGAGGAATGGCGCGAGTGACGGGGCTCGAACCCGCGACCTCCGGCGTGACAGGCCGGCACTCTAACCAACTGAGCTACACCCGCGCATTGTTCCGATGCTTTCGATCAGGAACGGTGCTCATGTATGCGGGAACGGGATCAGCGTCAATCGTTTCTATGCGTAAGACCATAAAAAAATTCGGATAATTCTAATTTAAGGCTGATCTTGTGGAAAAGATGGGGGAATGGGAGCATTTCAGCGGCTAAAAAAGCGTATAAAATGGCGGTTTCACTAAGAAGCGGCACATCTGACTAATGTGCCGCCTGCTGGAGATTCGTTTTATCGAACAGATTCGCCCGTTTTGGGATCGATCTTGATTTCGACCTTTGCCCCATTCTTCATAAAATATTCGATTTCATAATAACCGCGATCATTCCAATCGACTTCATCAATATATTGAACATCGGCTGTTTGCTCGATTTTGGCGATTATCTCGGATAACTTTGCGCCTTCTGGCGCGGCTGCAAAAGCGCCGACGGAAGTCGCAGTGAGAAGAATGGCTGCAAGCATGGTGCGCATGAAGAACTCCTTTGATCGTTACAACCTCTAGGTAAGGCCGCAAATTCACTAATCAAGGATACGCTTCGCTGGATCTCTTATTGCCACGAGCCGAAGTGTGTCTGCAAAAAGCAGCCAAACACGAGGAAGGCCGCTATGGCCAGGGCGATCAAGAGTATTTTCATTTTTTGATCATCCGCATTGTTCAGATCACATACAAGAAAACTGTATGTGATCTGAACCTGTCAGATAGACCACCTTAAGGAAATGATTTCGATCAACGGTTACGATTGTCGACTGAAAATGCGCCAGCGCCGGTTGCGACAAGCGTCAGGAATACGAAGCAGAACAGAATTGCCGCATCGCCACCATTCGCAACTGGGAAGAAGCTTTTCGGAAAATGCGCCATGAAATAGGCAAAAGCCATATGACCCGATAGGATGAAGGCGACAGGACGGGTGAACCAGCCCAGCAAGATCAACGCGCCGCCAACAACCTCCAGCAAGGCTGATGCGATTTGCAATGCAGACAGGCTATCAGGGCCGGCAATAGGAAAACTGAATGCTTTCTGCGTGCCATGCTCGATATAAAGCAATGCCGTCACAATACGAAGGATGCCAATGGCATGAGGTTGATATTTGTTGAGCGAGCTAGTTTCTGCCATTAGTTTCTCCAAACATGAGTTTAAAATTCAACAAACCCATGAAGCCGGAAACAGGAAGAAATGCAAGCAATTGCTAATTAGGAATAGCGGTTGATGTCAGCGACAACGAGATTGTCCCAACTTCACATCAAACTGGCGCGGACCGACCATCCCATTTTTCATAGACTTTGAAACGATCGTCGCTCTTACGGAACAAGGGCCAGCAATCACCTGATACTGATCTTCTTTTTGATAGATGACCTTGTTGATCGGGTAATTCGGAATGGCTTGCGCAACCGCTTCAATAACAGCGTTCAGTTCTTTTGCGCGCTGATAATTTGGTGCAAGCGCCGCATAGGATACATGGGTCGCAGCCAATAGCGAAACTGCGCCGAGCATGAGTGTTAACCGTGCCATTGCAATCTCCATCCAATAGCAAGTGAGTTACATTGGAGCGGGTAGCGGGAATCGAACCCGCGCATTCAGCTTGGGAAGCTGACAAGCTACCATTACATCATACCCGCCCGCCGTGGTGATAAGGTAACATCAAGTCAGAGCGTTTTCATAATTGAAATTGATGGTATTCGCGACACTCAGTTTGATCCTGGTGCATTCATTAAAAGCCGTAAAAAGAATTCATCTCGTTTCCCCATTGATATCCGAGAATCCATCGCCATTTGCGGTGTTCGATAATTCAACTTGAATATTCAATGGGTAGTTTATGGCCATAGCTTCCAAGCGCCGAGCATTGCTGATCGTCAACCCGAAAGCCCGAAATGGTAAAGGGTTCAGCGCTGATATGCGCGCGATTCTGGAGCAAGGCGGGATATCGCTGGTAGAGAAGACTGCAAAAAGCGACGAAACAATTTCAGATGTCATTCTTGGCAATCGCGATGTTGATTTGGTGATTGTCGGCGGAGGCGACGGTACACTCAATGCAGCCGCAAAAGGACTTATGGAAACGAAACTGCCACTGGCTATCCTGCCCTTAGGTACCGCGAATGACTTTGCTCGTACGATTGGCATCCCCGCAGACCCAACGGAAGCCACGCGCCAATTACTGAATTATCAGCAACTCCCCATCGATCTGGGTGAGGTCAACGGTCATCTCTATTTCAATGTTGCAAGCATCGGTTTTAGTGCTGAATTGGCGCAAAAACTCAGTGCCGATGCCAAGAAGAAATGGGGCAAGCTTGGCTATGCCATCGCCGCTAGCCGTATTCTGATGAGATCCGAGCTTTTCACGGCCTATCTTGAACATGACGGCATAACCGAAAAGATAAAGACGCTTCAGGTGTCGGTTGGAAATGGCAAGTTTTACGGCGGCGGCATGGCTGTCGAAAAAGATGCAGCCATTGACGATGGAAAGCTCGATTTTTATAGCCTCGAAGTCGATCATTGGTGGAAGCTGTTGCGGCTTCTGCCAAGTCTTCGACAGGGTACCCAGTCCAAATGGGATGATGTGCGTGCATTCCCTACGACGGAAGTCATCATACGCACCAAAAAACCACGCCCAGTGAATACCGATGGCGAGCTCTCGACCTGGACGCCGGCTCATTTCCGTCTGCACCGCAAAGCAATCGAAGCATACCGGCCAGCATCATTCTGAGATAAGACAAAAAATGGCCCGCTCTCATTGAACGGGCCCAATTCATGACGTTAGGTGACTGGCTCGGAGGTCATAAGAGCCGTATAAGTAACGGCTCAACTCCGGGATTGTTCCCGGACTAGAAGAAAAAGTACCAGATAAACAGCACTACAATAAAAGGCACGCCAAGAAGCCAAAGGATAAGTGCACGGAACATTTTGTTTCTCCTTCATGTTGAAAAATCAACGCGCTAGAAGCACCAAAGTTCCCTGTTCGTTGAGACAGATATTTAACCATCCACAACGACTCAATTGTGGGATTTGCAAAAGCTTTAATGATCCGTCAATAATTCGGTGACATCACTAATTCCTAATAGATATTTTCGATCGACTGGTCGTGTGTAGAGTTGCGGGCGTGTGGCGTATGAGTTCGAACCGGTGGCAAAACCGTGCTGGAAACGTAGGGCTATCGATTAAGCGTGAAAAACGCGGATCGACTGCAATGTTGACATTCATGGCATTAGCCGTGGCTCTCGCGGGTTGTGCAAGCGCTCCTCAACCGAAGTCATCGAAGAAAAAACACCCCAAAGAATATTTTGCCGAATCCAAATATGGCGTCAAAGCCAGCCCCCGAGTTACCAATGTTCAAGGGAAGCCTCTGCCTCGCGGCGGTGGGCGCAACCAGATCGGTCAACCTTATCAGGTTAAAGGCCGTTGGTATTATCCAAAAGAAAACAAGAACTACGCCTCGACAGGCCGCGCCTCTTGGTATGGCAGCGCCTTTCATGGCCGTTTGACCGCCAATGGCGAAATCTATGACATGACGCATCTGACGGCAGCGCATCCAACAATGCCGCTGCCAAGTTATGCGCGTGTCACAAACACTTTTAATGGCAGCTCCATCATCGTTCGCGTGAATGATCGTGGGCCATTCGAGCGTGATCGCGTTATCGATCTGTCGCAGAAGGCTGCCGAAATGCTGGATTATCAGCATCATGGTACCGCTGATGTGAAGGTTGAATATGTTGGGCGTGCGCCACTTGATGGGCAGGATGATGCTTATCTGATGGCGTCTTACCGTTCAGGCAATGGCGATCCTATCGGACAGCCAGCCACGGGCGTCATGATGGCCATGAATGCGCCGACACCAACTCCTGCGGGTATCGCAGCCATGCCGGTTCCACAGTCTTCGCCATTTGAAGTTAATCCCGCTTATGGCGATGGCGAAATGCCGTTGCTTCCTGCCAACGTTCCAGTTCCATCGCAGCGTCCGGCTGGCAGCTTTGGCGTCGCCACAGCAGCGCGTATTGGCGGTCTTGGATATGCGTCGGATCGCCTGGCTGCATCAGCCTATGCAGAAGAGCGTACCTATGGCAGCATCCTGACAGCAAACGCTGTTTCAGATGCATGGAAGCGTCGCAATACGGAAGAACAGCGTGAATATGTCGAAATCGGCATGTTTAATTCGCTGGAAGATGCGATGAAGCTAGAAAAATCTCTGCCTCGCTCTGCGCGCGTTACGCGCACAAAAATACCGACAGAGCAGGGTGATATTTACGAGCTGACAGCTTTTGCCGAAAAGGGCAATAACGACGATCTGCTTCGCGCTGCATGGAAGGCTGGAGCGACCGACGCCTTTGTCGTTCGTGCGGACTGATTTCGGCCAGAAACGCCGCTTAGCTTCGTCAAAGAAGAAGCATGACGGGTGTAAGATGGGGCGTTTCTCGATAAGCATAAAGCTTGCATCGGCGGTTGCCGCTGCCGTTTTAATAGCTGCACCGAGCTATGCGCAGACGGTGCAGGCAGGCTTTGCAACTAAAGCGCCACAGGTGCTTTTGTTAGACGACAAGAGCGGCACAGTTCTTCTTTCAAAAAATCCGGATATGAAAGTCCCACCGGCATCGCTTGCCAAGCTGATGACAGCGGAAGTTGTCTTTGAGGCGCTTGAAAAAGGCAAAACGACACTCGAAACCACCTATCCGGTTACTGAATATGCCTGGCGTACCGGCGGGGCGCCGTCCGGCACATCGACCATGTTTGCTGCCATCAAATCCACCCCGACCGTTGCTGATCTTCTTCAGGGCATGATCGTGCAGGCGGCCAATGATGGTGCCATCATTCTCGCCGAAGGCCTGTCTGGTAGTGAAGGTGCTTTTGCTCAAGCAATGAATGAGCGCGCGAAAGAGCTTGGCTTGACTAGCTCGAATTTCGTGAACTCCACCGGATTGCCCGCTCCCGGACAAACGGTGACGCTGTCGGACCTGATAAAACTCGCGCGCCACATCCACAGCGCTCATCCGGAACGCTATAAATATTACGCGCAAGAAGCGTTTACCTGGAACAAGATCATGCAGCGCAATCGAAACCCGCTTTTGCGGCTCGATATCGGTGCTGATGGCATGGGAACGGGTTACACTGAAGCGTCCGGTTATGCGCTTGTTGGATCTGCAGAACAGAATGGGCGTCGGCTTTTCCTGGCGATGAGTGGTCTAACAAGCATTAAAGAGCGTGAAGAAGAGGCCAAAAAGCTCATTCAGTGGGGTATGACTTCATTCGATACGGTCGATATTTATGCGGCTAATGAAGAGGTCGGCACAGCGCAGGTTTTTGGTGGTTCGGCGTCCAGTGTTCCGCTGAAAGTGAATGCTGACGTTGAATTGTTGCTCCCCAAGGAAGGGCGCGACAAGCTGAAAGCGCGTATTACATATCAGGGACCGCTCAGTGCACCTGTTTTAGCCAATACTGAAGTCGGTACGCTGCGGTTTGAACTGAATGGCAATGTCGTTCAGCAAATGCCACTTTACACGGCGCAGGAAGTACCTGTTGGTACGCTATCGCAGCGAGCGATGGGCGCAGTCATGGAACTCTCCACCGGTTGGTTGAGGAAGTATCTTTAACGCGCATCCTGAAAAGTGCGCAGCGGTTTTCGGATGTGATGCGCGTTAGAAGAGATATCCGACGTGCCGAACTGATGTAATCAGATCGAAAAGCGGTCCAGATACTCGACCTTGCGAACAAACGCGGCTAAATAGATTAAGAGCCTGAACAGGCGATAATTCAGTTTGCGGAAGTCGATTTGACCGGATTATTCATTACATTCGAGGGTGGGGAAGGCGCGGGTAAATCGACCCAGATCGCCTTGCTGGCAGAGCATTTGCGCGCTCTTGGGCTTGATCCATTGATAACACGCGAACCCGGTGGTTCTGCGGGTGCAGAGGCTGTTCGCCATGTGATTCTGAGCGGGAATGCCGAAAGCTATGGTCCGGCCATGGAAGCATTGCTGTTTGCCGCCGCGCGTGCCGATCATGTTGATCAGCTGATCCGTCCTGCCCTTGCTGAAAATCGCATCGTGCTTTGCGACCGCTTTATCGATTCGAGCCGCGCCTATCAGGGGGTTACAGGCAATCTCAATGCCACCTATATGGCGGCGATCGAGCGTATCGCCATTGACGGCGCCATGCCTGATCTCACAATCATTCTCGATATTCCTGCGGAAAAAGGTCTTTCACGAGCCAACAAGCGGCGAGGGGCTGACGAGGCGGATCGTTTCGAGAAAGAAGCGATTGCCGTGCATGAAGCGCGCCGTCAGGCTTTTCTTGCCATTGCAAAAGCTGAACCTGACCGCTGCAGGATCGTCGATGCGGACCGCGCTCAAGATGTAATTTCTGCCGACATCATCGCCATCGCTGATGAAATTTTGAAGAAAAGAGGTCTTCTGTGATCGAAGAACTCGATGTCCCAAAAGCCCATGATTCCATTGAGGGTGTCGCCGAACCGTCGGCAAGCGACTTTCTCACCGGCCATAGTGAAATCGCGGCTTTTCTCGCACAGGCCTATCGCGAAGACCGTATGCATCATGCGCTGCTTTTTGAGGGCGAGCAGGGTATTGGCAAGGCGACTCTGGGCTTTCATCTGGCAGGCCATATGCTGGCTCATGCAGACCAAGCACTTGCCCCTGAAACTATAGGCGTACCTGATTTCAGTAAGCCACTCTGGCGGCAGATCGCAGGCGGTATGCATCCAGCTGTGCTGCATATCAACCGCCCCTTTGATCAGAAGACGGGCAAGTTTAAAACCGGTATTCCCGTTGAAGAAATTCGCCGTGTTACCCATTTTCTGACCCGCACGGCATCTGACGGCGCATGGCGTATTGTGATTGTCGACCCCGCCGACGACATGAACCGCAACGCTGCCAATGCGCTTCTCAAAACGCTGGAAGAGCCGCCAGCCCGCGCAATCTTCATTCTGATTTCGCATTCGTCGGGACGGTTATTGCCGACGATCCGTTCACGCTGCCAGAGCATCCAGTTCAAGCCACTTGCGGATGAGCCACTCACTAATGCATTGGAACATATCGGGCCAAGTGTTGGCCTTGATGCGGGTGACATCACGCCAGCGTTGCTCACGCGTTCAGAAGGCAGCGTGCGCAAGGCGCTGCTGCTTGTAGCACACGGTGGTCTGGAAGTATCCGATACGGTTGATGCAATCTTGCAGGGGCAGAATTTCGACCTGCCGAAAGCACAGGCGCTATCAGGTGTTCTCAATGGCCGCGAGGCGGAGGTTCAATATGAGCTGTTCCGCGATTATCTCATGAGCCGCATCGCCGATGAAGCTCGCCGCTATGCAGATTCGGGCCAACTGCGTGAAGCCGATCAGTGGTCACGCTACTGGAGCGAACTGACACGCGAAATTTTCAATGCCGAGACCTATAATCTCGACCGCAAGCAGGCCGTTATGATCCTTTTGGAAAAAACGCATCGCGCTTTTCGATCTGGCGTGCCTCCGCTTACGTGACATGCCGACTTAGTTGCGTTATGTCACCGCTAACGTTTTTTAAACATCACACTTGAAGAAGCCGGATTTCTGATGAGCCGCGAAAAATTCTACATCACCACCGCGATTGCTTACCCGAATGGCAAGCCGCATATCGGCCATGCTTATGAGTTGATTGCGACCGATGCTATGGCGCGTTTTCAGCGTCTGGATGGCAAGGACGTTCACTTCCTGACCGGCTCGGATGAACACGGCATCAAGATGTTGCAGAGCGCGCGCAAGGAAGGCATCACGCCCCGCGAACTCGCAGATCGCAACACGGCTGCTTTCCAGCGCATGGGTGAGTTTCTGAACAGCTCGCACGACGATTATATCCGCACCTCGGAAGAACGCCACTACAAGGCCAGCCAGGCAATCTGGCAGGCAATGTCGGCCAATGGCGATATTTATAAGGGCGGTTATGCGGGCTGGTATTCGGTGCGCGATGAAGCCTATTACGGCGAAGAAGAAACTGAGGTGCGTGCGGACAATGTTCGCTACGGTCCACAGGGCACGCCGGTCGAATGGGTTGAAGAAGAAAGCTATTTCTTCCGCCTGTCGAATTATCAGGACAAGCTCCTTGAACTCTATGAAAACAATCCCGGCTTCATCATGCCTGCGGAGCGTCGCAACGAGATCGTTAGCTTCGTAAAGTCGGGCCTGAAGGATCTGTCAATTTCGCGCACGACGTTCGACTGGGGTATTCCTGTTCCGGGCGATGAAAAGCATGTCATGTATGTGTGGGTCGATGCGCTGACCAATTACATCACAGCACTCGGCTATCCTGATACGACTGACGAGAAGTGGGCTTACTGGCCTGCGGATGCGCATATTATCGGCAAGGATATTTCGCGTTTCCACGCGGTTTACTGGCCTGCATTCCTGATGTCGGCGGGCGTTCCCCTGCCAAAGCGCGTATTCGCGCATGGCTTCCTGTTCAACCGCGGCGAAAAAATGTCGAAGTCTCTCGGCAATGTCATCGATCCGTTTGAACTGGTCGAACGCTACGGCCTTGATCAGCTGCGTTATTTCCTGATGCGTGAAGTGCCGTTCGGTCAGGATGGCAGCTATAGCCACGATGCAATCGTCAACCGCACCAATGCCGATCTCGCCAATGATCTTGGCAACCTCGCACAGCGTTCGCTATCGATGATTGCAAAGAACTGCGAAGGCAAGGTTCCAGTTCCGGCTGCATTCTCGGATGCCGATAAGGCCATTCTCGATCAGGCTGATGCTGCATTGGAAACCGCGCGGAAAGCTGTCGGCGATCAGGCATTGCATATCGCCCTCGGGGCTATCTTTGCCGTTGTTGCGGAAGCAAACCGCTATTTTGCGGGGCAGGAGCCTTGGGCGCTGCGCAAGACTGACATGGAACGCATGGGCACAGTGCTCTATGTGACGGCAGAAGTGATCCGCCGCGTTGGCATCATGGTTCAGCCTTTCATTCCGCAGTCGGCAGAAAAGCTGCTCGATACTCTGGCAATCCCGGCAGATCAGCGTCAGTTCTCTGACGTAAGCGCACATCCGCTTGTCGGTGGCGCAGAACTGCCTGCACCGCAGCCGGTTTTCCCGCGCTATGTGGAAGCGGAAGAACAGAACTGAGCTGAATATGCTGGTTGATAGTCACTGCCATCTCGACTTTGCGGACTTCGAGCCCGAGCGCGACGCTATTGTAAACCGCGCGCTCGAGGCTGGCATCAAACGCATGGTCACGATTTCGACGCGAGTACGCAAGTTCGATACGATCCTCGCACTGACCAAGAAATATGATTCAGTCTATTGTTCGGTTGGTACGCATCCGAACAACGCACATGAAGAGCTGGATGTTACTGCCGATGATCTCGTGCGGCTGGCAGAGCATCCGAAAGTTGTCGCCATAGGCGAGGCGGGGCTTGATTATCATTATGATTATGCGCCGCCAGAAGCCCAACGTCAGGGCTTCCTCGTGCATATTGAAGCTGCACGTCGTACGCAGTTGCCGCTTGTGATCCACGCACGCAGCGCGGATCAGGACATGGCTGTTATTCTGGAATCTGAGACTGCGAAGGGTGCATTTCCCTTCATCCTGCATTGCTTTTCGTCAGGGCGCGCTCTGGCCGAAAAGGGTGTCGAGCTGGGCGGCTATGTGTCATTCTCGGGCATTCTTACTTTTAAGAATTCGGCTGATATTCGCGAAATTGCACAGATAGTTCCGCGTGATCGTTTGCTGGTTGAGACTGATGCGCCTTATCTCGCGCCTATGCCGCATCGCGGCCAGCGCAATGAGCCATCATTCGTGCAGCACACAGCAGCCGTGTTGGCTGAAACGATTGGTGTAAGCCGCGAAGAAATCGCTGACATTACCAGCGAAAATGTCTTCCGGCTTTTCTCCAAAATGCCAAAGCCTGCCGAGGAATAATCATCGTGGTATCGCCTCGCAATTGTCTGCGTTTCACAATTCTCGGGTGCGGTTCGTCTCCCGGTGTGCCACGCATCAACGGTGATTGGGGCAATTGCGATCCTAAGAATCCAAAGAACAAGCGCCGCCGCGCGGCTTTGCTTGTTGAACGGTTCGACGCCGACGGGAACAGCACGGTCGTTGTTATCGACACGGGCCCGGATTTCCGGGACCAGATGATTGATGCCAACGTGCCGTCGCTTGACGCTGCTGTTTATACTCATCCACATGCCGACCATATCCACGGCATCGATGACTTACGAACCTATGTCGTTGAAAACCGGCGACTGATGGATGTGTATGCCAACCGGTTGACACGCAACCGCCTGTTTGAAGCCTTCGGCTATTGTTTTGAGACGCCAGTGGGATCGAGCTATCCGCCGATCCTTTCGATGCATGATATCATGGCAGAAACAGCATTCTCGATCACGGGTGCGGGCGGGTCGATCCGCTTTGAGCCATTTATGCAGGTGCATGGCGATATTGAATCGCTTGGCTTCCGCATTGGCAATGTCGCTTACTGCACGGATGTCAGCGCGTTTCCGGATGAGAGCCTGAAATATATCCGCCATGCCGATGTGCTGATTATTGGTGCACTGCAATATCGCCCGCATCCAAGCCATTTCTCACTGGAGCAAGCGTTGGAATGGATCGAATTCTTCGGACCAAAACGCGCAATCCTGACGCATATGCATGTGCCGCTCGATTACGATACGGTTATGCAGGACACGCCTGATCACGTAGAACCCGGCTATGACGGCTTGCGATTTGAAGTGCCTCTTTAGAAAGAAAAAGCCCGCTGCGAATTTCGCAGCGGGCTTTTTTCATTGATACGCAACGGTATCAGGCAACAGAGCCCTTAACCGGGAATGGCATCACATTGCTGGCTTCAGCTTCTTCGTTCTGAGCCTTTTCAGATTTGTCTTCAAGCTGCAGACCGCCAGCACGAAGCAGGTCAGAGAAGCGGCCACCACGCGCAGCCAGTTCATCGAAGCTGCCGCGTTCGACCAGATGACCTTTGTCCATGAACAAGACAATATCGGCAGAACGGACGGTCGACAGACGGTGCGCGATGATGAAGGTCGTGCGGTTCTGGCTTAGATCATCAACAGCCTGCTTGACCTTTTCTTCGGTCTCAACGTCAAGCGCACTGGTCGCCTCGTCGAGTACGAGGATTGGTGAATCTTTCAGGATAGCGCGGGCAATCGCCAGACGCTGACGTTCACCACCTGAAAGCTGCGAACCACGTTCACCGACAACCGTATCGTAACCATTGCCCTTTGCGAGAATGAAGTCGTGGGCAGCAGCAGCCTTGGCAGCAGCATGAACCATTTCATGAGACGCATCTTCATTACCGACGCGGATGTTTTCTTCAACCGAACGATTAAACAGACCGGCATCCTGAAACACGGTTGCAATGGCATGGCGTAGCGAACGACGGCTGACAGTACGCGTATCGGTGCCATCAATCAGAATGCGACCAGCGGCAGGATCGAACACGCGCTGAAGGATATTGATCAGCGTGGTCTTACCGGCACCTGTCGGACCAACAATAGCGACGGTCTGTCCCGGTTTCACTTCAAACGAAACGTCATAGACGCCCTGACCCGAATTCGGGAATTCGAAGGTCACATTGTCGAACACAATGCCACCCTTGACATTTTCAAGATCGGTTGCGCCTTGCGGTTCCTGACGGTCGGCCGTCGCGTCTTCCATCTCGAAGAATTCTTCAAGCTTGGCACGGGCGGTCACAGTCTGGTTGATGAAGGCGCTGATCTGGTCAAGACGACCGATCATCAGCTGCGCAAAGCCGATAAAGGCAATCACGTCACCAACGCGCATCTGACCCTTGGTCACAAAATATGCGCCAAGCAGAAGCACGATAACCATCGAGAAGGTCGAGGCCATACGGTTAAGACCGCTGGCGAGCGCCCACCAGTTGAGAACCGGGAACTGGACGTTTTCGAGGTTTTTGGCATAGGTACGCAGCGCCTGCGTTTCAGAGGCAATGCGGTTATAGCTCTGCACGACAGAAACGTTGCTGATCGTGTCGCTCACATGCTCGAAGAGCTTATGGTGATGCTTTTCAACCGCGGTCTGGCCATCTTTGGTCTTACGCATGACGAGCTGGCCAATCATCACATAGATGACACCGAGCACGATAAGAACCATGGACATGCGAAGGTCCATGCTCATTGCAACCGGAATAAGCGCGCCCAGAGCCACAATCGTGGTCAGGTGCTGACGCATGAATTCAAGCCAGAGAGTGAAGAGCGAGTCTGTCGCGCGGATCAGCGTATGCAGTGCATTCGACGTACCGCGCTTCTGGTGCCATGCAAGAGGCATGGTGATGATGCGCTCATAGGAGTCTATCATCACGCCCAGACGGCGACGATGGGCGAGGCGGTCAGCCCCACGCGCAACGAAGACTGCTGCAATGATGTTAAACCCGCCAAGAGCGGCCCACATGGCGAGCTGCGTAACGATATCTCCCTTGTCGGAGATAGCCTGAATTACCCGACCGAAAAGGATCGGTTCGGCCAGCATGACAAGGGCAACCAATACGCTTGCTATACACATGGTTATGGTTGCGGCTTTCTCAGCCGCAAGATATTCCATGGCACGCCAGTAGATTTTGAGCAATGACACCTTCGGACTCCCGCTCGTTCTATTTCACTGGACTAAATGGTGCAGTCCCGTTGTTCTATCAATATGCAATGACGGCAAGAAGTGGCGATTGGGTGTCAAGGTTGACCATAAATTAAAAATAGATGTAACCGACCGTGAAGAGTCTAAGGCAGTTTTGTTACAGTGGCAGATTGTTGTTTTCGTCGATTATGCCTAGCAATCCGGCCTTGGCGCGTCTATTGACAGATTTAAAGCGCATTCCGGCGACCGGCTCACGGTTACGGCCTGTAAGACGCACCAGAGACAGGCACGCGAAGCTCGTGCCCCTAAGAAGTATTGATCGGGTTTTCCATGGCAGGCGTTGAACAAAAGAATGTGGCTGCAGACGAGACGGGTATGCGTCTTGATCGCTGGTTCAAGGTTCATTTTCCCGGACTTGGGTTCGGACACCTGCAGAAACTGCTGCGTTCCGGACAGGTTCGCGTGGATGGCGGTCGCGTAAAGGCAGATACACGTCTGCAGGCAGGCCAGTCGGTCCGCATTCCGCCATTAGGCGTTGATGAGAAGGCCACCGGTCCTGTAACTGCGCGCACTATTCGCAGTCAGGAAGATGGTGATGTCCTCAAGCAGATGTTGATTTATGAAGACGCCAAGGTCTTTGTTTTCAATAAGCCTGCGGGTCTGGCAGTGCAGGGCGGTTCCGGCCTTGTCCGGCATGTGGACGGTATGCTTGAAGCATGGCGCAATAAGAAGGGTGAAAAGCCTCGCCTCGTACATCGTATTGACCGCGATACGTCAGGCTGCCTTGTTGTTGCAAAGACACGCGGTGCTGCACAGGCTCTGACCGCTGCATTCCGCGAGCGTGACACCAAGAAAACCTACTGGGCACTTGTGAAGGGCGTTCCACGCAAACGCGAAGACAAGATTTCAACTTGGTTGGTCAAAGAACAAACGCCGGATGGCGATAAGATGCGTGTTTGCCAGCATGGTGAACCGGATTCCGATCATGCCGTCTCTTATTATAGGATCATCGAGAAGGTCGGTAACAACCTGACGTGGTTGGAAATGGAGCCTTACACGGGCCGCACCCATCAGCTGCGTGTTCATGCAGCGCATATTGGTCATCCAATCATCGGCGATCCTAAATACTTTGAAGCTGACCAGAACTGGGAATTCCCGGGCGGCATTCAGAAGAAATTGCATCTTCACGCCCGCCGCATTCGCATCCCAAATCCATCGGGTGGCACTATTGATGTCACCGCACCGCTGCCACCGCATATGGTGCAGTCGTGGAACTTGCTTGGCTTTGATGAGGCAGACGCGGAAGAGTAAAGATGTCGGCTACGGGGGGAGGATCGGTTCAGGGCCGGGTGTCGTTCGACGGGCCGGCAATTGCCCTCGTCATGTTCATCATGTTCACCTGGGGGCTTAACCAGGTTGCCATCAAGATCGGCAATCGCGGCTTTAATCCCATGCTCATGGCCGCAGGTCGTGCAGCTTTGGGCGGCCTTTGCGTTTTTCTCTGGTGTTACTGGAAGCGCATTCCGCTGTTTGGCCGTGATGGCACACTGAAGCCAGGTATTCTGGCCGGTCTTCTTTTTGGTGTCGAATTTGTTCTGATCTTTCTGGCGATGGAACTGACCAGTGTGGGACGTGTCACGCTGATGATGAATGTCATGCCGTTCTGGGTCGCTATCGGCAGTCATTTTCTTTTGGGCGAACGAATGTCCATGCGTGCCTTCATAGGCATGTGCGTGGCGTTTCTTGGTGTTTTCGTGGTCTTTTCAGATCATATCAGCCGTCCCGGCCCCAATGCGGTCTACGGCGATCTGCTTGCGCTGATTTCCGGTATGCTTTGGGGAATGACCACGCTCGTCATTAAGCGGTCTAAGCTTGCAAGTGCTGCGCCTGAGAAGACGTTGCTTTATCAGCTTGCCGTAGCAGCACTCGTGCCGTTGCCATTCATGTCTTTGAGCGGACCATTGATCCGCGATCCCGATATGCTCTCAGTTCTGTCATTTCTATTTCAGTCAATGTTCGTGGTAGCTGTGACATATCCATTGTGGTTCTGGATGGTGCGTCGGTATCCGGCGTCCAAATTGTCCAACTTTGCATTCCTAACGCCAGCTTTCGGCGTACTCCTCAGTGGATTGCTGCTCAATGAACCACTGGGTTGGAAAATCTTTGCCGCACTCGGTCTGATCGGGCTAGGCCTCATTATCATCAATCGACCAGCAAAAGCCGGAGCCGCCCGATGAAACTCGTTCTCTTTGATTGTGATGGCACGCTTGTCGATAGTGGTGACACTATTCACCATTGCATGGTCGCCAGTTTTAATGACGCTGGACTTGTTCCGCCTGAAATCGAGCAGACCCACTCAATCATCGGTCTTTCTCTTCCAATCGCTATTGCGCAGTTGCTCGGTAGCGAAGTTGACGAACAGGCGCACTGGCTCACGCAGCGTTACAAGGAAAACTTTGTAAAGTACCGTCAAAACCCTGATTTTGCAGAGCCGCTTTATGACGGTATTCTGCCACTTCTGACTGAGCTTGGCAGTCGCGATGATTTGTTGTTGGGCATCGTTACCGGTAAGTCGCAGCGTGGCGTGCGTTCGATTTTCGAACGTCATGGCATTGGACAGCATTTCATGACCGTTCGTACCGCCGATGATTGCCCGTCCAAGCCTCATCCGGCTATGGTGCTTGAATCCTGTGCCGAAATGGGGATAGAACCAGAGCGAACAATCGTGATCGGCGATGCGATTTACGATATGCAAATGGCTCGTTCAGCGGGTGCGCGTGCCGCTGGTGTTTCGTGGGGCTATCATAAGCCCAACGCACTGAAAGATGCAGGCGCCCATTATGTCATGAACAAGCCTGAAGAGCTCCATGCGATTCTGCATGAAATGGATGCTTTCGCATCCTGACCTACAATAATTGGATATTATTATGCGCGACACTCTGAGCGATCCCCAAGCTGAAATGCCGATTTCGCAAACCGACCCGGTAAAGCGCTCTCAGGAATTGATGCGCACACCGTTGCCGAAGCGCTTTTATGAAAAAGCTGAAGTTGCCGAAACCGAAGGCGGGTTCACCGTGCATCTCGATGGTCGTCCGGTCAAAACACCGGCACGGGCTGTTCTGCTTCTCCCAACAAGCGAAGCTGCGGAAATCATTGCGGAAGAATTCCGTGCACAGGTGGAAGTTATAGATCCTTCCAAAATGCCTGCAACGCGTTTGGTGAACACGGCGATTGATGGCATTGCTCAAGACCCGCAGGCGGTTTTCGAAGACATTCTGCGTTTTGCCGGAACGGACATGATCTGTTACCGCGCCGCGAGCCCGAAAGAGCTGGTTGCGCGTCAGACCGAACAATGGGACCCATTGATCGACTGGGCAGAAAGCCTTGGCGCACGTTTTGCACTTGCAGAAGGTGTTATGCATGTCGAACAGTCACGCGAAGCGATTTCAGCTTTCGGCATTCATCTGTCGGAATTCAAGAATCCTATTGCGCTGGCATCGCTCCATACGATGACGACGCTGACCGGCTCCGCACTGATTGCATTGGCAATTGCCAAAGGCGAAGTCTCTGTCGAAGACGGTTGGAACCGTGCCCATCTCGATGAAGACTGGACTGTCGAACATTGGGGCGAAGATGCTGAAGCGCAGGCACGTCGTAAGACACGTCTAGGCGAAATGATGGTCGCAGCCCGCGTACTTCAAGCGCTCTAGTTATTATTTATCTAATAGCTGTAACAAACTGTATAAAAAGAGAAAACCCGGCTTTCGCCGGATTTTCTTTCGCGCGCCTTCTGGCACGTCGTTCCCCTCGGTAACTCAAGCGCATCCCCAAAATCGTAAAACGGTTTTCGCATAAGAGGCGCTTTAAAGAAGTAACCGGAGCGCGTGGCAATCTCTGATTGCCACGCGCAATCCCGATTAAACCGAGTAGTACATATCGAACTCAACCGGATGCGGCGTTGTTTCATAACGCAGCACTTCAGCCATCTTGAGTTCGATGAAGCTATCGATCTGGTCGTCCTCGAATACGCCACCAGCCTTGAGGAATTCGCGATCCTTGTCGAGCGCCTGCAGGGCTTCACGAAGCGAACCGCAAACGGTTGGGATCTTCTTCAGTTCCTTTGCAGGCAGATCGTAGAGATCCTTGTCCATGGCCTGGCCTGGATGAATCTTGTTCTTGATACCGTCAAGACCAGCCATCAGCAGCGCTGAGAAGCAGAGATATGGATTTGCTGATGGATCCGGGAAGCGAACTTCAAGACGCTTCGACTTCGGCGACGAGCCGAATGGGATACGGCAAGAAGCAGAACGGTTGCGAGCCGAGTAAGCCAGTAGAACCGGAGCTTCATAGCCAGGGACCAGACGCTTGTAGGAGTTGGTCGATGGGTTGGTGAATGCGTTCACAGCCTTGGCGTGCTTGATAACGCCGCCGATGAAGTACAGGCAGTTTTCTGACAGACCGGCATATTCATTGCCAGCGAAGGTTGGCTTGCCGTCTTTCCAGATCGAGAAGTGAACGTGCATACCCGAGCCGTTGTCGCCGAAAACTGGCTTTGGCATGAAGGTTGCAGTCTTGCCGTAGGCATTGGCTACCTGATGCACGACATATTTCTGGATCTGCATCTTGTCGGCGTTGCGGACGAGCGTGTCGAATTTTGTACCCAGCTCGTGCTGAGCTGAAGCCACTTCGTGGTGATGCTTTTCAACCGTTACGCCCATTTCCGTCAGAACGGTGAGCATTTCGGAGCGCATGTCCTGAAGACTGTCCACTGGTGGAACAGGGAAGTAACCACCCTTGACGCGTGGGCGATGGCCCATATTGCCGGTTTCGTAATCGGTATCATCGTTCGATGGCAGTTCGGTCGAATCGAGCTTGAAGCCGGTGTTGAACGGATCGACCTTGTACTTGACGTCATCGAATACGAAGAATTCAGCTTCCGGGCCGACGTAAACAGTGTCGCCAATGCCGAGCGACTTCATGTAGGACTCAGCCTTCTTTGCAGTCGTGCGTGGATCGCGGCCATAAGCTTCACCCGAAATCGGATCAAGAATGTCGCAGAGAATTACCAGCGTGGACTGAGCAAAGAACGGATCAATGTGAGCGGTTTCCGGATCTGGCATGAGAACCATGTCGGATTCATTAATAGCCTTCCAGCCACCAATCGAAGAGCCGTCGAACATGACGCCATCTTCAAACATCTCTTCATCGATCAGGCCGACATCCATCGTAACGTGATGCAGTTTGCCTTTTGGGTCTGTGAAGCGGAGGTCAACAAACTTGACGTCGTTGTCTTTGATCTGTTTCAGAATGTCATTGGCAGTCGTCATTTTGGTATCCTGTTTGCACGACGATGGTCGGTAGACTTGGTTTCGTTAGATCGCGTCCACGCCGGATTCGCCGGTACGGATACGGATAACTTCTTCGATATTGGAGACGAAAATCTTACCGTCACCAATGCGGCCCGTCTGGGCTGCCTTGCGGATAGCTTCAATGGCGCCATCGACGGTTTCGTCGGCGACGATGACTTCGACTTTCACTTTTGGAAGAAAATCGACGACATATTCCGCGCCACGGTAAAGCTCGGTATGGCCCTTCTGTCGGCCGAAACCCTTGGCTTCAATTACAGTAATACCCTGCAAACCAACTTCCTGAAGGGCTTCCTTCACTTCATCGAGCTTGAAAGGCTTAATGATGGCTTCGATCTTTTTCATCAGAGAATTGTCTCCGCTCTTGTTCGGAAATGGACATTGTGCCCGTTTCGTAAATATAGAAGCATGAACTGTGCCAACTCGATCTATGCCGATCAAATTTTTTAAGTTCCTTGCTTTTTCAAGCAAAAATTCCCGAAGTTGCCCTGTCACTCCCAGAGAAAATGGCACCAAAGTCAAGGCTAGCGCATTTTCAGTAATTTCAGAAGTGCAACTTTCTTTCGCCCAGAGTGGCATTATTATTGTCATTGAGACAAGGCTGTCCGTATGAAAGATATTCAACAAGGTTTCGAGCTTGTTAGCGATGCATAAAAAATAGACAAAATGCGCAGAAGTTAATCAATCTTGATGGAGCGCAAGTGCCGCGTAATTAATCACTTCGATAATAAGGGGAAGTGGAAGCCATGTTTGAACTGCTGACGCCAGCGGAAATGTCGAGTGCGGATAGACTGACTATCGAATCTGGCACGCGCGATGGTTTTTCACTGATGCTCGCCGCCGGTCATGCGGTCGCGCATGTGGCTCTGGGCATGTTTGCAGGTAAGGGGCCGATAGCCGTTCTTTGCGGACCCGGAAATAATGGTGGCGATGGTTATGTAGCCGCGCAGTTTCTGCTTGAGGCTGGCATGGATGTCATGTGCTTTGGAACTGCACAGCCCCGGCAGGGTTCCGACGCTATGCGGGCATTGCTGTTTTATAAAGGAGAAGTGCGTCGGCTCAGTGCGTTTTCGCCGGTCGATTTTGCAGGCGTTATTGATGCGCTATACGGTGCAGGCCTCACGCGTAGCATCGGGGGTGTCGAAGCTTCCGTTATTGGAGAATTAAACGCATCCGGCATTCCGGTTATAGCTGTCGATTTACCGAGCGGCATTTCCGGTGCGAGCGGTCAAATATTGGGTGGAGCCGTCGATGCGCGCGCAACGGTGACGTTTTTCCGCAAAAAACCGGGCCATTTGCTACAACCGGGCAGGGCACATTGCGGAATTCTTCATGTTGCAGATATTGGCATTGCTGATGACGTTCTGACCACTATCAAACCCCAGACATTTGAAAACTCACCTGAGCTTTGGCGAGGTCAGCTGCCGCAGCTTTCAATCAACACGCACAAATATAGTCGTGGTCACGCGGTCGTCTTTTCCGGACCTGCGCATTCAACGGGTGCCGCGCGACTGTCAGCAATGGCTGTGGCTCGGAGTGGTGCCGGGGCAGTTACACTTTTATCGCCGCCTGATGCACTTCTGACAAATGCCGCGCATCTGACGAGCATCATGGTACGCGAAACCCGCAATATCAAAGATGTAGAGACATTTGTGAAGGATCGCAAAGTAGCTGCCTGTGTGCTCGGTCCGGGATGTGGCAGCCCGTCATTTGCGCGAGATCATGCTTTGTTGCTCCTTTCCGCCGTTGATGGGCAGGCAGAATATCTGAAAGGGCTGGTGCTCGATGCGGATGGCATAACGGCATTTGAAAATAAGCCAGATCAGCTTTTTAAGGCCAAGCGTAGCGCGCATACGGCTCTTGTGCTCACGCCACATGAAGGCGAGTTCAGACGTCTTTTCCCGGATATTGCTGCGGAAGCAGATAGTTCAAAGACGGATAAAGCGCGTCAAGCCGCAAGCCGCGCCAATGCCGTCGTGATCTATAAAGGCCCGGATACGGTGATTGCTGCGCCTGACGGTCGTGCCATTATCAACGCAAACGGTACAGCGTTTCTCGCAACAGCTGGATCCGGCGATGTACTGGCGGGTATTGTTTGCGGACTGCTTTCACAGGGGATGCCAGCCCTTGAGGCGGCAAGTGCAGCTGTGTGGATACACGCTGACGCTGGACGACGCTTCGGTCACGGGCTTATTGCAGAGGATTTGCCGAACCAACTGCCCGCTGTCTGGTCTGCACTTGAACGATTAGCGCCCTGAGCTGCGGCTACCACCGGTTCCGACATCGACGGAAACACTGCCGGAAATCGAAACATCGGTATTGCCAACGCGGAAGTTTTTCCAGCTTCCGGCGGGTTGCGAATTGGGTTCCGGGGCAGGCGGAGGCGCAGATACAATAGGCTTCTGCGGTTCTACGCCTGGTAACCCTGTCGGTGCTTGGTCTTGAGCAAAAGCGCTAGCTGATAATACTGTTGAGGAAACAGCAGTAAATATTAGAAATCGCTTCATATTCTCAATCCTTATTTCAGACCTGATCTGCAACTGCTTCCAGAAGCTGTTCAGCCATATTGAGCGTGAACTCATCATAGTGAGAGATGACGCGGCTCGGTTCATAGTGCTGTACCGGCAAGTCAGTATAACCGAAATCGACGGCAACCACAGGGATACCAGCTGCTTTGGCGGTGTCGATGTCTGTACGGCTGTCGCCAACCATGATGGCGCGGTCGCGATTTCCGCCCGCTTTGGCAATCGTATCTGTCAGGTGGCGTGGGTCAGGCTTGCGATAAGCAAAGGTATCTGCACCACAAATTGCTGCAAAACGGTTTGCTTCACCCATAGAAGTCAGCAATTTGACGGCCAGAGCCTCAAACTTGTTTGTGCAGACAGCTAAGGTGTAACCATTAGCGCTGAAGCGATCCATCGCTTCAAGAACGCCAGGATAAAATATCGAGTGACCCGGCATATGCGCTGCATAATGTTCGCGGAACTCTTCGACAAGGTGATCAAGCTTCACGTCATCGACCTGCTTCTGCTGTGCTGCAAAAGCGCGCTCGATCATGACGCGGCCGCCTTGTCCAACAAAGCGGCGCAGAGATTCACTATCAGCGGTCCGCAGGCCTGAAATAGCAAGGCAATGATTCAGACTGTCCAAAAGGTCCGGAGCCGTTTCGACCAGGGTTCCGTCGAGATCGAAAACGATAATGGGCTTGGAATTGACAGCAGACATGTGACTTCCTTCAGGAATGATACTTGCGAGCGCATTGCTAAACGCTTTCTCAAATAGGCCAAATTGCTCGCAGAAACGAGAGCCTATCGCAAAAATCGCGATATTTTGTATTGAGCGCTTTGTTGCGCTGCACGCACATGCTAGAGGCGTTCACGGAGCCGGGTGAGAATCCGCTGGGAATATAGGAATTCAGGCATGGATGAAGCACGCAAGCTGAAAATCGCCGCCGCTGCAGAGGCACTGACGCACGTCAAGGACGGAATGCGTCTGGGAATTGGAACAGGCTCAACTGCCGAAGAATTCGTGCGTCTGCTGGCCGAAAAGGTAAACGGTGGTTTCAAGATCATCGGTGTGCCGACCTCTGAGAGGACTGCTGCTCTTTGCGCTGAACTCGGTGTTCCACTGACGACACTCGAAGAAACGCCGCATCTCGATCTGACCATTGACGGTGCGGACGAAGTCGATGCCGATCTGTCTCTTATAAAGGGCGGCGGTGGTGCGCTTCTTCGTGAAAAGATTGTCGCGGCTGCATCCGACTCAATGATTGTTATTGCGGACGGATCGAAGGTTGTTGAAGCGCTTGGACGCTTTCCGCTGCCGATTGAGGTTAATCGTTTCGGTCTTGGCGCAACTTTGCGCAGCATTGAGTTGGCAGCATCGCAATGTGGCCTTGCAGGTCCACTGGTCCTGCGGTTAAAAGATGGCTCGCCGTTTGTAACGGATGGTGGACATTATATCGTGGATGCATCTTTTGGCCGCATTCCCGATCCAAAGATTCTATCTGACGCTCTCTTCGCCATACCGGGCGTTGTTGAGCATGGACTTTTCATCGGACTGGCACGGGCCGCGATTATCGCAGGCGCTGACGGTATCCGAACCATGAACCGGCCTTGAAGCGCCGACACGAATTGTTTGAACGGAGTACCGACCATATGATCCCGGCAACTGGCTTCCGCCGTCTGATTGCACCGTTTTCCGCACTTGTCCTGATGTCAGGCGTTCATGCGGCTTCTGCACAGGAAATTTCCGCTTCGCATCTGGAAGCTGCACGCGCAGCAATCGCTTCTATCAATGCGACGGAGCAGTTTGATGAGATCCTGCCAAGTGCAGCTCGCGCTCTGAAGGGCGAACTCATCCAGAAAGATCCGAATCTCGAAGCTCTCATCACCAAGACCGTTGATGACAAGGCTCTCGCTCTTGCGTCGCGTCGCGCAGACCTCGAAACCGAATCTGCCCGCGCTTATGCAAACGCATTCAGCGAAGATGAACTCAAGGCAATTTCGGCTTTCTACACCTCGGAAGCAGGCAAGAAGCTTCTCGCTGAAGGCCCAATCGTGACTCGTGAAGTCGTTAAGGCTGCAAATATCTGGCAGAACGGCATTGCTCGTGACCTCGCAACCGGTGTTGCAGAAGTTCTCGCAGCGCAGGCTGGCGCAACTGCTGCCCCAGCTACCCCTGAGCAGCCAGCGCAGCAGTAATTGCTTGCAGTAAACTAAAATTTAGAAGCCCGGCGACTTGGCCGGGCTTTTTCTTTTGCTTACATAAAGCGCAGTGTTGATTTTGAATGGAGAGCACCATGGCCAGCTACGATTATGATCTTTTTGTTATCGGCGGTGGTTCCGGCGGTGTCCGGGCAGGGCGTCTGGCCGGTGCCATGGGCAAGAAGGTTGGTCTGGCCGAAGAGTATCGCATGGGCGGAACATGCGTTATCCGTGGTTGTGTTCCCAAGAAGCTCTTTGTCTACGCTTCGCAATTTCCTGAGCATTTTGAAGACGCCGTTGGCTATGGCTGGGAAGTTGGCAAATCGAGCTTTGACTGGAAGAAGCTGATCGAAGCCAAAGACAACGAAATTACCCGCCTTGAGGGCCTTTATCGAAAAGGTCTGGAAAATTCCAAGGTCGATATTTTTGCAAGCCGCGCCGAGCTTATCGATGAACATACTATTGAGCTAAAAGCAGATGGTCGTCGCGTAACCGCTGACCAGATTCTGATTGCAACCGGTGGGCACCCAAGTGTGCACGAATCCCTTCCAGGCGCAGAATATTGCATCACTTCCAACGAAGCATTTCATTTGGAAGAACTGCCGAAAGCAATCGTGATTGCAGGCGGCGGTTATATCGCGGTCGAGTTTGCCAATATTTTCCATGGTCTGGGCGTTGAAACCACGATTGTCTACCGCGGCAAAGAAATCCTGTCGCGCTTTGATCCCGATATCCGTCATCTGCTCCATGAAACGATGGAAGCAAAAGGCATCCGTATCATCTGTGGTGCAGTTTTTGAAAAGGTCGAAAAGCAGTCTGATGGCGAACTGAAAGTTTCTCTGACCAATGGCGAGACACTCAATGTCGGTCAGGTCATGATGGCTATCGGCCGCAAGCCTAACACGAAGGGCCTTGGTCTCGAAAAGGCTGGCGTTAAAACCGACGCGCAGGGTGCTATCGAAGTCGACGACTATTCGCGCACCAGTGTTTCCAATATCTGGGCCGTCGGTGACGTCATCAATCGTGTTCAGCTGACGCCGGTGGCAATCCATGAGGCGATGTGCTTCCTTGAGACCGCCTTCAAGGACAATCCAACTAAGCCGGATCATGAGCTGATCGCCACGGCAGTCTTCTCGCAGCCTGAAATCGGAACCGTTGGATTGCCGGAGGATGAAGCTGCCAAGAAGTATCAAGAATTGGAAGTCTATCGCGCCTTGTTCCGCCCGATGAAGAACACGCTGTCTGGCCGTAACGAAAAGATGCTGATGAAACTCATCGTTGACGCCAAGAGCCGCAGGGTTGTCGGCGCTCACATCATGGGTCCGGATGCAGGTGAAATGGCACAGCTTCTGGGTATCTCGCTCAAGGCTGGCGCAACGAAGGAAGACTTCGACCGCACCATGGCCGTTCACCCCACCGCGGCTGAAGAACTGGTCACGATGTACAAGCCGACCTACCGCGTTGTGAACGGAGAAAAGGTCGACGGCTAAATCTTTCGTCGCACGCTGATCCTGTTAACGATTCTTGCTGGTATAAAGCGAGCGACTACATTATATCAACGCGATCACGTATGCCGGTTTCCGTGTTTGGGCATTGAGTTGTCCAATAGAAACGGATGCCGGCTTTCGTGTTAAGGAGGACAAAATCCGAGAGAAATCGCGCGGATAATTAAAACAGGTGTGAAATGACGAAGAACTGGACCCCGAATTCCTGGAGAGACAAACCGATCAAGCAAGTGCCGTTTTATCCAGACGCACAGGCTCTGACCGATGTTGAAGCTCGCCTTCGTACCTATCCACCGCTCGTATTTGCAGGTGAAGCCCGCAAGCTGAAGAACCAGCTCGCGGATGTTGCCGAAGGCAAGGCATTTCTGCTTCAGGGCGGCGATTGTGCGGAGAGTTTCGCAGAACATGGCGCGGATAATATCCGCGACTTTTTCCGCGTCTTTTTGCAGATGGCCGTTGTACTGACGTTTGGTGCCTCCAAGCCTGTTGTTAAGGTTGGCCGTATTGCTGGTCAGTTCGCCAAGCCGCGTTCTTCCGACATGGAAACGCTCAATGGCGTCGAGCTGCCATCATACCGTGGCGACATCATCAACGGCATCGATTTCGATGAAGCTTCGCGTATCCCTGATCCGCAACGTCAGGACATGGCTTACCGCCAGTCTGCTGCAACGCTGAACCTGCTGCGTGCATTCGCGCAGGGTGGTTACGCTAACCTTGAGAACGTGCATCAGTGGATGCTCGGCTTTGTTGGCAAAAGCCCGCAGGCAGAGCGTTATGCAGCTCTCGCACAGCGCATTTCGGAAACGATGAACTTCATGCGTGCCATTGGGATCACTTCCGATAGCAATCATTCGCTCCGTGAAACCGATTTCTACACCAGCCATGAAGCATTGCTGCTTGGCTATGAAGAAGCGCTCACACGCGTCGATTCGACTTCTGGCGACTGGTACGGCACTTCAGGTCACATGATCTGGATTGGCGACCGCACACGTCAGGCCGATCATGCGCATATCGAATATTGCCGTGGCATCAAGAACCCGCTCGGTCTGAAATGTGGCCCATCGCTGCAGCCGGATGATCTCATCCGTCTGATAGATCTTCTCAACCCAGAAAACGAAGCAGGTCGTCTGACGCTCATTGCTCGTTTCGGTTACGACAAGGTCGGCGATCATCTGCCACAGCTCATCCGTGCTGTTGAGCGTGAAGGCCGCAAGGTCGTCTGGTCTTGTGACCCGATGCACGGCAACACGATCACCGCAGGCGGTTACAAGACGCGCCCGTTCGACCGCATCCTCAAGGAAGTGGAATCCTTCTTCGCGATTCATCGTGCCGAAGGTTCGCATCCGGGCGGTATTCATGTCGAAATGACTGGCAAGAACGTCACCGAATGCACCGGCGGCGCTCGCGCAATTTCGGCGGAAGACCTGCACGACCGTTACCACACGCATTGCGATCCACGTCTCAACGCGGATCAGGCGCTGGAACTGGCCTTCCTTTTGGCAGAATTGCTCAAGAAGGAACGTGACTCGGGCGCGGAAAAGCAGGCCGTTAACGCCTAGTCGGATCAAGCCACATCAATTCAACACAGGGCGGAGGATTTATCCTCCGCCCTGTTGTGTTTCGGCTGAATTCGCTTATTGATTTTGGCGAAAACTCACTTGGGGGCATCGATGAAGCGGATTATTCTGGCGTTTCTCAATTCAATGCGTGCTCTCCGGCATTTGGCCAAGCACGAGAAAGCGGTTCAGCAGGAGCTTGTCCTGTTTCTGCTTTCGCTGCCAATCGCATTTTTCCTGGCTCCTAGTGCGCTGGCATTTCTGCTGATGACGGGATCGATCCTGTTCCTCATTCTGGTTGAAGTGCTCAACACGGGTATTGAGGCCACTTGCGATGCAGTCTCGCGTGATTTTCATAAAGAAATTCAGATTGCCAAGGATTGCGGGTCGCTCGCCGTCCTGATCGCGATTGTGTTTGTAGCTGCCACATGGGGCTATATTCTTATTACGACCTATATGATCTGACAAAGAACAGCCGTTCTTGAACTCCATCCGTTGCAATTAATTGCACAAGCGCGCTAAAGCTTGGGCATGATCAGCACCAGCGAGAATCTCGATATGCTTCGTATTGCCGTTGCACAGCTCAATCCTGTTATGGGCGACATCGCCGGAAATCTTGCCAAGGCTCGTGCAGCCCGCGCAGAAGCAGCCAAAATGAACGCCGACCTTGTGATGTTCACCGAGTTGTTCATTGCAGGTTATCCGCCGGAAGATCTTGTGCTGAAGACTGCCTTTGTCGCGGCCTGTGAAAAGGCTGTTGGTGAGCTAGCCAAAGACACCGCTGACGGCGGCCCGGGCGTTATTATCGGCACGCCTATGCAACGCAATAGCGGTTTGCATAATTCGATTGCTGTACTGGATGGCGGCGAAATTATTGCCGAGCGTTTTAAGGTCGATTTGCCGAATTACGGCGAATTTGACGAAAAGCGCGTCTTCCAGCCGGGTCCAATGCCAGGTCCGGTTAATTTCCGCGGTGTGCGCATTGGTATTCCGATTTGCGAAGATATCTGGGGCGACCTCGGAGTAGCCGAAACGCTAGCTGAAAGCGGCGCTGAATTTCTCTTGGTGCCAAACGGTTCGCCTTATCACCGCGCCAAGATCGAACGCCGCTATCAGGTTGTTCTGAAACAGGTTATCGAAACCGAACTTCCGATGCTCTACGCCAATCAGGTTGGCGGGCAGGATGAACTGGTTTTCGATGGTGGTTCCTTTGTGTTCAATACCGACAAGACTCTTAGCCTGCAGATGCCGCAATTTGCGGAAGCGATTACGCTAACTGTCTGGAAGCGGGACGGCGAGGGCTGGCATTGCGAAGCAGCCGAAAAGGCAAAGCTGCCAGAAGGTTTGGAAGCTGATTATGCGGCCTGTATGCTGGGTCTGCGTGATTATGTGAACAAGAACGGCTTCAAGGATGTCGTGCTTGGTCTGTCAGGTGGTATCGACTCCGCAATCTGCGCGGCGTTAGGTGTCGATGCGCTTGGCAAGGATCGCGTGCGCTGCGTGATGCTGCCATATCGCTACACCTCGGAAGAGTCGTTGAAAGACGCTGCTGATTGCGCGAAGGCGCTCGGCGTGCGTTACGATATTGTGCCTATCGCTGAGCCTGTCGAAGGCTTCCTGTCTGCATTGAAGCCAATGTTTGAAGGTACTGAGAGCGGCGTTACTGAGGAAAACCTGCAAAGCCGCGCACGCGGCACCATCCTTATGGCAATTTCCAACAAGTTCGGTTCGATGGTTGTGACCACAGGCAACAAGTCGGAAATGTCGGTGGGCTATGCAACGCTTTATGGCGACATGAATGGTGGCTTCAACCCCATCAAGGACGTCTATAAGATGCAGGTTTTTGCTCTGTCCGAATGGCGCAACAACAATGTTCCGGTTGGCAGCCTTGGCCCTTCTGGCGAGATTATCCCGACAAACATCATCACAAAAGCGCCATCCGCAGAATTGCGTGAAAACCAGACAGATCAGGACAGTTTGCCACCTTATCCGGTGCTGGACGACATTCTCGAATGCCTCGTTGAAAACGAAATGAGCAATGCCGAGATCGTCGCGCGTGGCCATCAACTTGAGACGGTGCAACGCATCGAGCACCTGCTTAATCTGGCAGAATACAAGCGCCGCCAATCTGCGCCTGGTGTCAAAATTACCAAGAAGAATTTCGGACGTGATCGTCGTTATCCAATAACGAACCGCTTCCGCGACCGCTGAGAGATTTCATAATGACCGTAACAGTTCGTTTTGCACCGTCGCCGACGGGGTATATTCATATTGGCAATACACGTACCGCACTTTCAAACTGGCTTTACGCCAAGAAGAACGGCGGCAATTTCATTCTGCGTTACGACGATACAGACGTTGAACGCTCCAGGCAGGAATATGCCGATGCTATTGCCATTGATCTCGCATGGTTGGGTGTCACGCCTGACCGGGTCGAATATCAGTCAAAGCGCTTTGATGTGTATGCCAAGGCTGTCGAGAAGCTGAAGCAGGCCGGTCTTCTCTATGCCTGCTATGAAACAGCCGACGAACTCGAACGCCGTCGCAAGCTTCGTCTCGCGCGTCGTTTGCCGCCAGTCTATGGCCGCGAAGCTCTGAAGCTGACCAATGATGAAAAGGCAGCTTTCGAAGCTGAGGGCCGCAAGCCGCACTGGCGCTTCCTTCTACCAAACTTTGAAAGCGATCCTTTCGCAACCACGCGCACTGAAGTCCATTGGGATGATCTGGTGCGTGGACCACAGACTGTCGATCTGGCTTCCATGTCCGATCCGGTTCTGGTTCGCGAAGATGGCACTTATCTCTACACGCTGCCATCAGTTGTTGATGATATCGATCTTGGCATCACCCACATCATCCGTGGCGACGACCATGTCACTAATTCGGGCGTGCAGATTGCAATCTTCAAGGCGCTCGGTGCCGAACCGCCGGTCTTTGGCCACCACAACCTGCTCACCACGGTTTCGGGCGAAGGGCTTTCCAAGCGCTCTGGCGCTCTTTCGGTCGGTAGCTTACGTGAAAGCGGTTATGAGCCGATGTCTGTCGCTTCGCTGGCCATTCTGATCGGAACATCCGAGTCCGTTTCGGCTGCGATCGATATGGATGCCTTGGCAGAACGTTTTGATCTGGCTGCGATTTCAAAATCATCGGCAAAGTTTGACCCAGCAGAACTTGATACGCTTAACCGCGCTTTGCTGCATGATATGCCTTTTGAGAAAGCGAAAGAGCGTCTCGAAGCACTCGGCATTTCAGGCGATCAGGCAGAGGCTTTTTGGGCAACTGTTCGTGGTAACCTTGAGCGTTTCAACGATGCGGCTCATTGGTGGCAGATCATCAATGGCGATCTGCCGGAAAAGCCGGAGCTAGCCGAAGAAGATCAGGTGTTTGTGCAGGAAGCCTTTAAACTGCTACCTGCTGCTCCTTGGGATAAGCAGACCTGGAAAACATGGACCGATGCTGTGAAGATCGCGACGGGACGCAAGGGCAAGACATTATTCATGCCCCTGCGTATCGCACTTACGGGGCAGGCGCATGGTCCGGAGCTTGCGGACCTACTGGTTTTGATTGGTCCGGATAGAACGAAGATCCGACTACTCTAACTTTCGAGCTTTCCGTATAGGTGCGCTCCGCTGGCGGTGTGGTTGCTGTCGGAGCGATATAGTCAGTTGGTTGAACTTTTGGTTGTGATGTCGGCGCGTAACTCGATTCCGTTGCTTCGTATGGTGGAACAACGAAATCTTCGACCGGTTCACTTACGGTTTTCGCGACTTTAGTCTGGTCGTTTTTAGATATTTTGTTTGAGGCTGTTTTTCTGGGAGCAGCCTTCTGCGCTTTTCGAGCGGGTGCCCAAGTCGCCGAACATGCCTGAACATATCGACCAGCGTGCGATCTGCCAGCTATCGTGGCATTTAGCTCAGAGAGCTGGTTTTCAAGAGTTTTAACGTCCGACTGCAGTTTATCGGCTCGCGTCTTAAGGCGCGTGCACGATGTGGATTTGCCCGCACTGAAACAGCTTTGCTTTGATAGTTCAGTACGAGTCCGTGCAAGCTGAGCTTTGCTTTGTTCAAGTTTTGCTTTCGTCGATGCAACATTGCTCGACAATCGCGCTTTCTCTTTTGGAGAGCATTGCTGCACCGGTTGGGTGGTTGTACAGCCGGCTATCAATAATGCGGTCGTTAACACCATCGCTGGCGATGCCAGGCGAAAAAAACGTCTACAAGCAATCTTCATAGAACAAGCCCGTCCTGTTTGTTCGTACGTATCGATTGTTATGTATTGTATTTAAGAAAGCATAAACGCCAAGTACGATTATTCATACTTGGCGTTTATTATACATTGATAATATATATTATAGCAAGTTCTTATTCTATTTTACTTCTTCAATTCTCCCGAGCGCTGAAGTGCTTCAACAACTGCCAGAGCGGTCATATTCACAACGCCACGCGATGTAACTGACGGCGTAAGGATGTGGGCAGGGCGCGCTGTGCCGAGCAGAATTGGCCCAACATGCAGTGCATCAGTCACCGTCTTGACCACGTTTAGCGTGATGTTTGCCGCGTCAAGGTTCGGGAAAACCAGAAGGTTTGCTTCGCCCTTGAGGCGCGAGTTCGGGAATACGCGATCCCGCAAAGCTTGCGAAAGCGCAGAGTCGCCATGCATTTCACCATCAGATTCAAGCTCTGGAGCTTTTTCTGCCAGCAACGCTGCGGCCCGACGCATCTTCTCTGCACTTGCGGATTCTTTCGATCCGAAGTTGGAATGTGAAACGAGTGCAGCCTTTGGTTCAATTCCGAAACGGCTGATTTCCTTGGCAGCCAGAATTGCCATTTCAGCGATTTCTTCGGCTTCCGGTTCTACGCTGACATAAGTGTCGGTGAGGAACAGTGCGCCGCGCTGCGAAATTAGCAGGCTGAGGGCAGAATAATCGCTGATACCTGGAAGCTTGCCGATAATCTGCTTCACGACGCGCATATGGCGCTCAAAGCGTCCTTCCAGACCACAGATCATGGCATCTGCTTCATCGCGCATCACAGCCAGCGCTGCAATTGCCGTCGAGTTGGTACGTACGATTGTACGTGCCGCCTCAGGGGTCACACCCTGACGGCCCGTATAGGACAGATAAAGGTCGACATAATCACGGTAACGTGGATCATCTTCCGGATTGATAAGATCGAAATCCGTGCCTGGACGAATCTTTAGACCATAGCGCTGAAGGCGTGTTTCGATAACGTGTGGACGACCAACGAGGATTGGTGCAGCAATACGTTCTTCGATAACCACCTGAGCAGCACGCAATACACGTTCATCTTCACCGTCAGCATAGATGACGCGCATCGGCTTGCTCTGCGCGCGGGCTGCCGCGAAGACTGGCTTCATGATGAGGCCGGAACGGAAGACGAAGCGGTTCAGCCTGTCGGTATAAGCTTCCCAGTCTTCGATTGGACGCGTTGCAACGCCGCTTTCCATCGCAGCCTTGGCAACCGCAGGAGCGATACGCAGGATCAAACGCTGATCGAATGGCGACGGGATAATGTGATCTGGTCCGAAAGTCGGTGTATCACCCGAATAGGCCCGGGCAGCAACATCAGAAGGTTCTTCGCGAGCCAATGCCGCAATAGCACGAACCGCTGCGAGCTTCATTTCTTCATTGATTGCAGTCGCACCCACATCAAGTGCGCCACGGAAGATGTAAGGGAAGCAGAGGACGTTGTTGACCTGGTTCGGATAGTCTGAACGTCCGGTGCAGATCATAGCATCGGCGCGTGCTTCGCGCGCAGCTTCCGGCATAATTTCTGGATTTGGATTAGCCAGTGCCATGATCAATGGCTTTTCAGCCATCTGTTTGAGAAGCTCAGGCTTCAGAACACCAGCCGCCGACAAGCCGAGGAAAACGTCTGCGCCGCCGATAACATCGGCCAGCACGCGTGCGTCGGTCTTCTGTGCGTACACTTCCTTCCAGCGATCCATAAGCGTATTGCGGCCTTCATAGACCACGCCTTCTATATCGCAGACAAAGATGTTTTCGCGCTTGGCACCAAGATTAACCAGCAGGTTAAGGCAGGCAAGTGCCGCAGCACCGGCGCCTGAAGTTACAATCTTGGCAGTGCCAATTTCTTTTCCAGCCAATTCCAGTCCATTGAGCACTGCGGCGGCGACAATAATTGCCGTTCCATGCTGATCGTCATGGAAGACCGGAATATTCATTTTGGCGCGCAGTTGCTCTTCAACTTCAAAGCATTCAGGTGCCTTGATGTCTTCGAGGTTGATACCGCCAAAGGTCGGTTCGAGTGCGGATACAACATCAACGATACGGTTGATTTCATGTGCATCGACTTCAATGTCGAAAACATCGATATCCGCGAATTTCTTAAAGAGAACGGCCTTGCCTTCCATCACTGGCTTGGATGCAAGTGCGCCGATATTGCCAAGGCCAAGAACCGCGGTGCCGTTTGAAATAACTGCGACCAGATTGCCGCGCGCCGTATATTCGGCAGCAGCAGCGGGATCTTCATGGATGGCGAGGCAGGGGGCGGCGACGCCTGGCGAATAAGCAAGCGCAAGGTCGCGCTGATTGCCGAGCGGCTTGGTGGCTTGAATTTCCAGCTTACCCGGCTTCGGGTAGCGGTGAAAGAACAGGGCCGCTTCGTCAAAATCCGAACGCGTGGAAGTGGAGGGGGTCTTTTTATTCGTCATTATCGCATCGCTTTCCGGTTCATGCGCGCAGCTGGGGGAGGAAACCGCGCAGGGACGCTTATTTGCGTCTTTTGAGCCATTATCGTTCTTATCTCAAACTATCAAATCACTATAGGCCCGATTTCGAGAAGCAGTTATTCCGCAGTTGAATGGTATTTCGAGTGAAACAGCTTCTTTTATGGCAACAGACATGCCACCAAGCCAATGTCGCAATCAACCGGATTTTGGTTGACGCGCGGAAATGTCCACCTGTTCCGCGCTTTTTTACCACTCAAATAATTGCGACCTTAATTTTACCGGGAATATCGCTTCGATTTTGAAAATTTGTGTCCCTCATTATCTGGGATAATTTATATAAGAAATTACTTTAATAGCTAACTATATAGCACTGTTTCGTTTAATTTTTGGAGGCTTATACTTAGTAAAATTCAGTAAACAGACTAGGATATATGTGTCATGCGCAGTGGCCTTGAAAATATTGTCGTCGCCGAAACCGTCTTGTCGGATGTCGATGGTCTTTCGGGAAAACTCATCATTCGTGGGCGATCGCTCGATAATCTTGTTCCTCATACCAGTTTTGAGGATTGTATTGAGCTTCTATGGGATGGCTTGTTTGATGATCTTCCCAAGGGGGAGGAACTTCAGCGTGCGCTCGGTGAGGCTCGTGCTCAGATTTTTCATCACACCGATGCAATAGACGATGTGTTGCTTGAACTGCCGCCGATAGAAGTCGTGCGTGCGCTGATGGCCAGAATCCCCGACGGAGATGACCTTACAGCCGCTCTTTATATGGTTGCAGCTCCGGCTGTTTTCACTCCTGCCATTATGCGTATGAAACGTGGACGACAGATGCTGTCTCCCGATCCTTCTCTTCCGCATAGCGTCGATTTTCTGCGTATGATGAATGTCAGGATGCCGGAGGAAATTGATGTTCAGGCCCTCAACAGCTACCTCGTATCTGTTTCTGATCACGGTTTGAATGCATCGACCTTCGCTGCCCGTGTGGTTGCTTCGACACAAGCGGGGATGACGTCATCAATTCTGGCCGCAATCGGCGCTTTGAAAGGCCCACTTCACGGCGGAGCACCTGCTCCTGTGCTTGATATGTTGGACGCGATTGGAAATGCCAAGAATGCAGAAGTTTGGCTGGATAGGACTGTTTCCAAAGGTGAGCGCATAATGGGTTTTGGTCATCGGATTTACCGCATTCGTGATCCCCGGGCCGATGTAATCAAAGCTGCGCTTCATCGCATTATAGAGAGCAAAAACGCTAACAAAGACAGGCTGCATTTGGCTGAAGCGGTGGAAACTGCAGCAATCGCTGTGCTGAATAAGCATAAGCCGGAACGAATGCTGTCAACCAATGTCGAATATTATACGGCTTTACTGCTTGAACAGCTTGATATCCCTCGCGCAGCTTTCACCTCCGTATTTGCCATGGGGCGAACATTGGGTTGGGTTGCACACTGCCGTGAACAAATAAAAGAGAACAAACTTATTCGTCCACAGTCGATCTATGTTGGTCCCAAAATTGATACAGTCACTTAGTTTTACTTCGACATATTTGATCTCAGCCCCTGAGATAAACATTCAGATATATTGAAAATTCTATTTGAGAGACGCGAAGTTATTGGCTTTGCGTCTCTTTTTTAACCGTCATATGTCTGTGACATGAATCGGGTTTTCTGCGCTCAAATCCGGGTTGCCATCGGAAGGACAACCAAATGAGCGATGAACAGACTGAGTCAAAGAAATACCGCACTCTGTTTATTTCTGACGTGCATCTTGGCTCCAAAGCGGCTCAGGCCGAACTTTTGCTGGACTTCCTGCGTTGCCATGATGCTGAAACGATCTATCTGGTTGGTGATATCGTTGATGGCTGGCGTCTGCGACGCAACTGGCATTGGCCACAGGAGCACAACGATGTTGTGCAGAAGCTTCTGCGCAAAAGCCGCAAGGGCGCGACAATCATTTATATTGCCGGCAACCACGATGAGTTCCTGCGCAATTTTCAGGGTACGCATTTTGGCGGCATCGAAGTGATGAACCGCGCTATTCATGAAGCGGCGGACGGACGTAAATTCCTCGTCATTCACGGCGATCAGTTCGATGTTGTGGTGCGCAATGCTCGTTTCATCGCATATCTTGGTGACTGGGCTTACGATACGGCCATCTGGATCAACACGATCATGAGCCGCGTGCGTGCAATGTTTGGTCTGCGTTACTGGTCGTTTTCGGCTTGGGCAAAATTCCGCGTCAAGAAAGCGGTCAACTTCATCGGCAAGTTTGAAGACGTGGTTTCAGAAGAAGCGCAACGCATCGGCGTCGATGGTGTTATCTGCGGCCACATCCATCATGCGACCATCGAGAAGATGAATGGCGTTGAATATATCAACACCGGCGATTGGGTAGAAAGCTGCACAGCGGTTGTCGAGCATTTCGATGGACGTATGGAATTGCTCGAATGGACTGAGCGTCTGGGCCAGAAACCATCACTCCCTGCTGTGCAAGACGCAAATGCAGGTGGAAGAATAATCAGGCTTCCGAGAGCAGCCCGCAAAGCGGTGAATGGCAGCAGATGAAGAAACTGGTCATCGTAACAGACGCCTGGCATCCACAAGTAAATGGCGTTGTGAGAACGCTGGCGAAATGCTGTGAACTGATGACCGAACGTGGCTATGAGGTGATTGTCATCTCTCCACAGGATTACCGCTCGGTACCTTGTCCGACATATCCCGAAATTCGTCTGGCCATGACGACCCCATCAGCCTTCCGCCGACGGCTCGTGAAATTGCAGCCGGACTATGTGCATATCGCCACCGAAGGTCCGCTGGGCTTCATGGCGCGGCGTGCATGTCTTAAAATGGGTTGGAGCTTTACAACAAGCTTTCACACCCGCTTTCCTGAATATCTTCAGGACAGGTTTCCAATTCCGCCAAAGTGGACTTATGCGTTCTTGCGCCGCTTTCATAATGCGGCGTCGCATACACTTGTTCCAACCCAATCAATCCTCGACGATTTGCATGGACGTGGTTTTACAGGGCTGGAGCTTTGGACCCGCGGTGTTGATCGCACGCTTTTTCATCCACGCGACGATGTTAAAAGGGACCTGCCGCAGCCGGTCTTTATCTGCGTCGGACGCGTCGCTACAGAAAAGAACCTGCCAGCATTTCTGGAGTTGAAACTGCCGGGAACGAAATTGATCGTCGGTGACGGTCCGGCACTCGACGATTTGAAAACCCGTTTTCCTGAAACCGTTTTCATTGGCAAGAAAGAGGGCAAAGACCTCGCGCGTGTCTATGCATCGGCGGATGTGTTTGTGTTTCCGAGCAGAACCGACACGTTTGGCCTCGTTCTGCTGGAAGCCATTTCGTCGGGCCTGCCTGTGGCGGCATTTCCCGTACCGGGATCATCCGATGTTGTGGGCGCAACAGGAGCGGGGGTTTTGTCCGAAGATTTGCATGAAGCATGCATTGCGGCACTTGAAATGCCAGCCTTTGATCCCGCTGAAGTGCTCAAGCCTTTCACATGGGAAGCCTGTGCGGACATCTTCGAAAACGTTCTGTCGTCGACGAAGAGTGTCGCACAACCTTTCAGCAGAACCGAGAATCAACCCCAGACAGTCGCCTCTGGCGGATAAACCAATGCCCCGTCATAGCGCAGTCCCGGATCACGGTCCTGTGCCAATAACAGCGGACCGTCCAGATCAACGACATCGGCTTTCTGCGCAAGCAAAACGGCAGGCGCCATGCCAAGCGATGTACCAACCATACAGCCAACCATGATTTGAAGTCCGAGCGACGTAGCCTTTTCGCGCATAATCAAACCTTCGGTCAGGCCACCAGCCTTATCGAGCTTGATATTCACGGCATCATAGCGCTTGGCGAGATCCTCCAACCCGACAGACGTATGAACGCTTTCATCGGCGCATATAATCACCGGGCGTTCGATGCGGCTTAGAATATCATCTTTACCGGCGGGCAGGGGCTGTTCAATCAGAACCACGCCTGCTTTGGCTGCGGCAGCCATATTTTCTTCGATATTATCTTCAGTCCAGCCTTCATTTGCATCGATAATGATGCGGCTGTTTGGCGCCGCATTGGCAACTGCGTGAATACGCTCGATATCGTTGTCGCCGCCCATTTTCACTTTGATTAGAGGGTAATGCGCGACCTTCGCGGTCGATTCTGCCATTTCTTCGGGCGTTCCGAGCGACACTGTAATGGCGGTTTCCAGCGCCCGCGTCGGTGTGCCAAGTGTATTGGCGACACTCTTGCCAGAGAGTTTGGCTTCCAAATCCCACATTGCACAATCAACCGCATTGCGGGCTGCACCTGCCGGCATGATCGTCTGAATATCCTGACGTGTGGCACCGCTTTCAATAGCGGAGCGCACGGCTTCAATCTGTTCGCTTACGCTCTCAATTGATTCGCCATAACGTGCGTATGGAACGCATTCGCCGCGCCCCAATAGGCCATTATGCCCGATCTCGCATACGATCACTGCGGCTTCAGTCTTCGAGCCGCGGGAGATTGTGAATTTCCCGGCGATGGGATAGCGTTCATGAATGATTTTCAAGCTATTGTGCATGGATATGCCCTTTAGGACGCAGTATTTCGGTCGTGCAACGACTCGTGTATGAGGTTAGGCCATGTTGACCGACACTGCCGACAAAGCAAGTACTGCTGCCAATGTCGCGCCAAAGATTGATTTGGCCGAGCACGATGGCGCGCGTCTTGTTAGCCTGAGTGGACGCTGGGTTTCCCAAAGCGTCAACTTCGTTGACAAGAAAATGCGCGAGCTTGAAAAAGTTGGCGGTTCGCAGGCAGTCATCATAGATGCGACTGACGTGGCGGGCCTCGACACGGCTGGTGCATGGCTCATAGAGCGTCTGCGTCAGAGGCTGAAGTCACAAAATATCGATGTTCGTCTTGAGGGTGTTAAGCCCGCCTGGCTTCCGCTTATGGAAGAGGTCGGTAATGCCGTCGAGCGTACGCTTGATGTGCCGCAAGTCAAAAAGCCATTCGTCATTATTCGTATGCTGGAATCGCTGGGCCGAGGCGTCGTCTCGATCTATGACGATTTCAAAATGGCCATGCATATTCTTGGCGCTACCATCCGTGGAGCTCAGCTGAAAGCTGGTCGCGGCAGTGGTATTCCTATCCCGGCTATCGTCACACAGATGGATCGTATGGGCGTTGGTGCTATTCCGATCATTATACTTATGTCGACGATTGTTGGTGCGATTATCGCACAGCAGGGTGCCTTTCAGCTCCGCTATTTTGGCGCTGAAATCTTTGTTGTCGATCTGGTCGGTATTCTTGTACTGCGCGAACTGGGTGTCTTGTTGACCGCCATCATGATTGCTGGCCGCTCAGGAAGTGCGATTACCGCTGAAATTGGTTCGATGAAAATGCGCGAGGAAACAGACGCGCTTACGGTTATCGGTCTTAATCCGGTCGGCGTTTTGGTGTTTCCGCGTCTTGTGGCACTCGTCGTCGTTCTGCCGCTGCTGACAATCATCGCCGATCTTGCGGCTTTGATTGGTGCTGCAGGCGTTGCCTGGTTTTACTCAAATATTTCACCGGAAGCTTTTATCAGCCGTCTGCATGATGCAGTGGCGCTCAATACATATTTCGCTGGCCTCATTAAAGCGCCGTTTATGGCAATGATCATTGGCATTCTCGCCTCGGTTGAAGGCATGAAGGTCGGCGGCAGCGCAGAATCGCTTGGGCGTCGCGTTACTGCTTCTGTGGTCAAAGCGATCTTTGTCGTAATCGTAGTAGATGGCATGTTTGCCATGTTCTATGCCGCTATTGATTTTTAAAAGTGTGACGATCCGTTGTTTTTATGGGCTATTTCGGACACAGTCAGAGATAAATCAGACTTGAGATTCTCGCTTGCGGTTCAGTCTCAGAGCAAGCTCGGATAAAGAATAGGTATGGAGAGCAGTATCGATCAGCAGCCACAATCACACGACGAGGAAAGCAATCAGGCGCCCGTGCCGATCATATCGGTGCGTGATGTTACTGTTTCTTTCGGCGGTCGTGCTCCTGTTCTCGATAAGCTGTCGCTTGATATATACAAGGGCGAGGTGCTGGGCTTCATCGGACCGTCCGGTTCCGGTAAGTCGGTGCTTATGCGCACAATTCTCGGACTGAATAAGAAGCAGTCTGGAGATATAGAGATATTGGGCAAAAACATCGATCGTCTGGGCGACGTCGAGAAAATGGCCATCGATATGCGCATGGGTGTTCTCTTCCAGCATGGTGCGCTTTTCTCAGCGCTGAATGTCCTGGAAAACATTCAGGTGCCGATGCGTGAATATCTCGATCTTTCACCAAAGCTTATGGATGAGCTTGCGCGTTTGAAGATCGATCTGGTGGGACTGAAACCGGATACAGCTGAGAAATTCCCGTCAGAGCTTTCAGGCGGCATGATCAAGCGCGCAGCTCTAGCCCGCGCACTGGCTCTTGATCCCGATATCGTCTTCCTTGATGAGCCGACTTCGGGTCTTGATCCAATCGGTGCAGCAGACTTTGACGAGCTGATTGCGAACCTTCGCGATACAATGGGACTGACTGTCTATATGGTCACCCACGACCTCGACAGTCTGTTTGCGATTTGCGATCGCATTGCAGTTTTGGGCAACAAAAAAGTGTTGGTTAGCGGTTCCATTGAAGACATGCTGACTGTAGACGATCCATGGGTTAAATCCTATTTTCAAGGCAAGCGCGCGCGCCAGATTGACACTTCGGCGCCAAGCAGACGGCGGCCGGGTAGCCGCTTGCAGACTGGATAAGGTATGGAAACGAGAGCCAATTACGTACTGGTAGGAGTGTTCACGCTGATCGTCAGTCTACTGGCGTTCGGTTTCGTGTACTGGATCGCCCGCTTCGGTGAAGCGAGGGATTCGGTTGCTCTTGATGTGCGCATTCCGGGTTCGGTAACGGGCCTCAGCATCGGTAGTCAGGTGTTGTTTAACGGTATCAAGGTTGGTGATGTGCGCCGCCTGCATCTCGATGAGACCAATCCCGGCATGGTGATCGTGCAGACGCGCGTTAATGCTACAACGCCGATCACACGCTCAACTGCCGCTACGCTCGGTTTTCAGGGTCTTACAGGCCAGGCTTACATCGAATTGAAGGGCGGGCGTCTGGATGAACCCAATCTACTGACCGAAGCTGCAAAGGAAGACACGGTTGCGCGTATCGACGCCGATCCGTCCTCAATCAACAATCTACTCGCCACTGCACAGGACATCTTTGCCCGTGCGAACAGTGTTTTGGGCGAATTGGAAGGCTTTGCAAAAGATGCGCGCGGCCCTCTGACTGACACGATCAAGAACACCAAGACTTTCACAGACGCGCTGGCGAAGAATGCCGATGTGATTGAAGAACTTGGTTCCAATACTGGCAACATCAATCAGATCATCACAGATGCAAAAGATATGATGGCCCGCTTGAATGCAGCATCCGTGCGCGTTGAAGGTATTATGGCCAAGGCTGATAAGCTTCTGTCTAGCGACGACAAGGATGGCGTTGTAGCGCAGGCAAAAGCCACGCTTGAATCAATCCGTCAGACCTCAACCAATCTCGACAAGCGTCTCGGACCGATTGCAGACAATCTGCAGCGTTTTTCAGGCCAAGGTCTGCGCGATGTTCAGTCGGTTGTGGTTGACAGCCGTCGTTCGATCCAGCGTATTGAACAGGCAATTACAGATCTCGAACGCAATCCGCAGCGTCTGATTTTCGGCGGACAAGGTAACGTACCGCAGTATAACGGGAGGGCGCGTCATTGATTTCCAGAATCGGTTCCGTTGATATGAAATCACGCCGCTCGCTCATCAAAGCTTCTGCTGTGTCTGCACTCGTTGTGGGCCTTCTCGCAGGCTGTGGAACGACAACGCCTCTCGACACTTTCAACCTTTCGGCACCGCAGCCCAATGTTTCTTCCCCTAGCCGGAAGAGCATTCAATTGCTGATACCGACTCCTACGGCGTTGAAAGCCCTCGACAGCGAAAATATCGTTATCAGCTCTTCACCGGGCTCAATCGAATATCTGAAGGGCGCACAATGGGGCGACCGCCTGACGAATATCGTTCAGTCGCGAATTGTGCAGGCCTATGAAAATACGGGTGTCTTTGGTGGTGTAGGCCGTCCTGGCGACGGCTTGGCAATCAATTATCAGATACTCACCGATCTGCGCATGTTCGGCGTTCAGGTCTACGGTGGACAGCGTGTTGCAGTCGTAGAGCTTGCCGTGAAGCTGATGAATGACAAGAATGGTGAAGTACGCTCAACGCGCGTGTTCCGCTCATCCGTTCCGGTCAGTGGCGCGACAAACAGCGCCTATGTCAAAGCACTGGACGCTGCGTTTGATCGGACTGTAAGCGAGGTCGTGGGCTGGACGATATCGTCGCTCTAATCATTTCAGAACGCGTCTAAAGTCAAAGCATAATCCTATCGGGGTGAATCGAGGATCGATAAGATTATGCTTCAAATAAAAAGGCTTAGGGCGTCGATCTAATCCAATCAAATCAAATCGAAACACACTCCAAAGCAGGTCGGATAATCTCCGGCCTGCTTTTTTCGTGCCAGCCTAAAGCATGTTGCAGCTAAATGGATTCATTTAGCGTTCGCGAACATGCGACAACTAACAGTATCTGGAGCGAGCGCCATGGGTGCGACTAAGCGCGACACGCTCTAGTGCATGACGCGGAAACGTCGGAGCCGGGGATTTGCGTGTAATCAGTCCAATGAACTGATTATTCATCCCGGTTTGCTCCACCTTGAACTCGTTTCACTCTGTTGCTCGGTTTCGATAGTTCGCGACGTGCAGCTTCGATAATCCGTCTTCATTCCAAAACAAAAAACGCGGCCCGAGAGCCGCGTTTTTCTTTCATACTATATGGTCCGCGATTAGCGCAGACGTCCGCTTGCGTGAGCGAGCATGGTGTAAACCTTGCCGGTATCCGACGTGAGATAGGTCTGTGTGACCATGTTATCGCGATCGTTGCGTGCAACGTCTTCAAGCAGGCGCTGGAAGTCGTCCATGTAACGGTCTACGGCGCGGCGGAATTCACCATCTGTCTGATACTTACGCTTGATGTCGTCAAATGTCTGCTGACCCTTCAGCGTGTAAAGACGACGGGTGAAGACATTGCGTTCGCCACGGCGGTAGCGGTCCCAGAGCTCAACCGATGCTTCATGATCGATTGCACGAGCAATATCGACCGAAAGCGAGTTGAGCGATTCAACGACGTGGCTCGGTGAACGCGGAGCCTGTGTCGACTGCGGCTGCGATGGCGCTGCAGCTTCATCGTCACGGGAGGCGCGAGCCAGAAGGTCCGAAACCCAACCGCGTGGCTTTTCAGCCGATTGCGCAGGCTGAGCGGCCTTTGGTGCCTCTACAGGGCGGCTACGGACTGCAACATCAGCCTGTGGTGCCTGAGCCTGTGGGCGTGGTGCGACAGGAGCTTGGACTGGTGTCGGAGCTGGAGCAGCGCGCTGGGTCTGAACCGGGCGGGAAACCGAGCGGCCTGCACGGCTTTCGCCAACATCGACCAGACGTCCTGACTTGTTGACGATTTCAGCAAGCTCCTTGAGAGCATTGATCTGCTCGCCAACCGCTTTGCGCATGGCACTCGTCGTTTCTTTCGCTTCTGCAGGCATGTCGAGAACGCCACGCTTGAGCTCGCCACGGGTTGTGTCGAGTTCGCTGCGAATTTCCGAAGCTGTGCGACGGATATCGTCGGTGGCAGCCGAGAACTTCTGCGAAGCCTGTTCCACGATCTCGGAAACGCTTTCGCGCATCTTTTCAGCAGAAACGCGAGTCTGTCCTTCAGCACGCTGGAAGGCAGATGCAACAACCGTTTCAAACGACTGCATCAGCTTCTCGATGCCTTCCGACTTTTCAACCAGACCGGAAGCTAGCTTGTCGAGCGCCAGGTGACGATCTTCAAGAGTACCTGCAAGGCCATTCTGAGCCGAGTTGATCATGTCTGAAGCAGACGAGAGAACCTTGCCGTGTTCTTCAAAGCGTTCCGCAATATCAGCGATCTGCGACAGGGTACCATCCGAAAGCGCACGCAGCGTTCCGATGTTGTTGTCGATGAGACCGGTCGAAGCCTGGAACATCTGTGCAGCGCGGTTTGCGTTTTCAACGAAGCTGCTGGTTGTTTCAACGAGACGACCATCAATGTCTGTCAGGTTGCGGGCAGCAGCGTCGATCAGCTTGCCGAGTTCACCGTTTGAAGCGGCGAGGCGGTCGATCAGTTCGCTGACATTGTCCGAAAGGCCAGACTTCGCCTGCTGAACAGCAGCAATTGTCTCAGCCGTACGGCTGGCCAATGCGTTGACCAGTGCTGCATTTTCCGAACGAAGACGGTCAGTTGCTGCATGGGTTGCTTCTTCAAGCTGCTGAGCAAGGCCGCGACCGCTATCTGCAAGACGCTGTACAAGCGGTTCAGCAGTATCATTGAGGATCTGCGTGATTTCCTGTGAACGTGCAGCGAGGACAGCATTCAGCTCACGGGTACGTTCTTCAAGCGTAACGGCAGTCGTATCGGTAACTTGAGCGATACGGGCTTCAACCGAACCAAGTTCCATCGTGATGCGCGAACCGATGTCGCCGAGGCGCGTTGCAATGGCATCTGCGCGTTCAGCAAGGCGCGCTTCAGTGCCGGAAAGATTTTCCGTAACACTTGAAGAGAATGCTTCGCTATGACCGGCCAGTGTTTCACTGGTTTTGGTAGCAGTGTCTGCGATACGGGCTTCAATCGCCGAAAGTTCACCGGTGAGGCGGCTTTCAATGGCTTCGAGACCGCCGGCAATCGCGCTTGCACGTTCATTCAGGCGAGCTTCTGTGCCAGCCAGATTATCGGCAACGCTTGCGGCAAATGCTTCACTGTGACCAGCAAGCGTATCGCTTGTCTTGGTTGCGGTATCAGCAATGCTGCTTTCGATCTGCGACAGACGTTCTGCAATCGCATTTGCGCGTTCGCCGAGGCGTTCTTCAGTGCCGGAGAGGTTCGCAATGAGATCGGCGCTGAAGCTCTGACCAAAGCCGTCGAGAGCCTGACCAGCCTTCGCTGCTTCAGCAGAAAGCGTGCTGGCTGCTTCCGTGATCTTCTCACGCAGCGAGCCTGCGACGACACCAGCACTCTGTTCGAGTGCGCGACGAACATTGTCGACGCCAATCGAAAGCGCCTTTTCCATGGTCTGTGTGCGTTCTTCGATAATGCCGGTCTGGCCTTCGAAAGCGCGGCTGATCGCATCGCTGCTGTTCTCAATCGCGTTGTGCAGATTGGTCGTGCGCTGCGAAAGGATATCGCCATGATCCTGAAGGGTCTGGCTGAGCGACGCAGTGCTTTCAGTCAGAGTTTCGCGGATTGCAGCGGTGCGGCCTTCAATCGTCTGTTCATGCCCATCAAGGATATGGACGAGGGCGCTGTTGTGATCGTTGAGAACCGAGCGCAGTCCACTCGTGCGTTCTTCGACGTGCTGAACGTGATCATTGAACGTTGCTTCAAAGGCAGAACGGCTTGCGCCGATTGTTTCGCTAAGCGTCTGCGAGCGTTCGTCGAATACGCGTGCCAGCTCCTGCTGATTGTCAGCAATAAGGGACTGCAGCGAATTGACCCGTTCATCAAATGTACGAGCGATCAGTTCACGATTTTCGTTGAAATTATCACGCAATACACTTGTACGTTCATCCATCAGCTGAGCAAGCATTGCCTGATTGCCAGCGATGACACCCTGCAGAGAGGCTGCACGCTCTTCCAGCGAACGCGAGTGATCTGCGAAGGTCGCATCGAGGCGCGAAGCGCTGTTTGCCATTTCTTCCTGAAGAACACTTGTTCTGTCAGCAAGAATAGCCGCGTGCCGCTCAGCAGCCGAATCCAGAGCCGAAGCGCTGTTGTTAATTGCGTTTTCGATATCGCTTGTGCGTGCGGCAAGCGTATCAGCATGGCCACGGATAACCGCTGAAACGCGTTCAGTTTCACCTTCAAGCGAAGACGCCAGAACATCGCGGCTTTCTGCAAGCTTGCCAGCAAAAGCCGAAGCCTTCTCGTTGAGAACGTTACCAACGCTTTCGCTGATCGAAGTCAGATCATCGCTGATCTTGGTCTTCGTTTCATCGATCATGGCGCTCAGTGCATTGCGGCCACCAGAGAAGGTTTCTGCAATTTCACGAGTACGTGCAATGAGATTTTCGTTGATCTGACGCGAACGGGTTTCAAGAGCCGCGTTCAGCTTTTCAGTGCTGCTATCAAGTGCATGGGCGCGTGTTTCAAACTCGGAAAGGAGCGAGCGGCCACGTTCGTTCAGCGTTGTGTCGAGCTGGGTCAGACGTGCGTCGAACTCGCTGACCATCGACTGCGTGGCGCCGCCAAGCAGAGTTGCGATGCCAGCCGTACGCTCATCAAGCGCCGAGCTTACGCGTTCCGAAATTTCACGCGACTGCTGATCGAGCGTCGCAATACGTGTATCCAGTTCGCTTGCAAAAGCTTCGCCGGAAGTCGTGATGCGTGTTGCAATATCGCCGGTACGCTTTTCAATGGCGTCAGCAATTGCGCCGCCGCTTTCGTTGATGCTGCCGATCAGACGTTCGCCAGAATCGCCGAGAAGCGAGCTGAGCTGCTGAGATGCAGATACAACATTATCGCGTATGATATTGGCAGCGCTCGACAATTCTTCCTTGAGCTGCTCATGAGCGCCAGTAATGGAAGAGCGAACGCGTTCGGCATGGCTGACAACAGCTTCGCGCTCATTGCCCAGATCGCTGACAAGCGAGCGAATGCGCACTTCGTTGTCGCTATAAGCGCGTTCAAGCTGATTAACTTCGGATTGAACGAGTGTTTCAAGTTCGACAGCGCGTGCGAGCGTGCGCTCGATGCCTTCGTTCATCGCTGCAACTTCGCGGCGAACAGCCTGGCTCAGCGTGGAAACGCGGTCGCCTGCAGCGGCTTCAGGCTGCAAAAGCTTGAGCGCTGCTTCCGACATGCTACGTGCTGCAACGTGCATTTCCTGCGCACGACGCACCAGATGCGCAAAGCCCCAGAACATGATGACGGGCAGCGCCACGCCAGCTGTTACGCCGAGACCGGCAGGGGATGTGAAAAAGTCTTTGGTTGCCTGAAGGCTGGAGAACACATCAGGGCTGATTGCCTTGCTGATCGCAACGCCGCCGGCGGCCCAAAGGACGCTTATGGCAGTCGTTGTCCAGAAAAGCTTGGACGAGCGTTCGGTAATGCGACGCGGTGCTGCAGCAACGGCTCTGCCATTGCGCGAATCGTCGTTGGCAGGCGTAAGAGCGGCGGCAGGCGTGGCGGCTACAACGGATGGCGCAGGAGAAACAGGAGCTGTTGCAGCTTTTGGTGCTGCGTCCTGAACTGGCGCCTTGGCTTTGTTGACTGGCTTTGATGCAGTGTTAGCGGCTTCCGGCGTGGCGGATGGAAGTACTGCACTGACGACTGGAGGCACAGGTGGCGCAGCAGGGCTTGCAATGACTGAAACGGTAGAAATCGTTTCCGCCTTCGCTGTTCCTTCGGTGGTAATGTTTACAGGAGAGACTTTCGCGGCTTCGACCACTTTCGTGTTCTGCTCTGCGACCAGTTCTTCGGCCGCACGCGAAATCTGCTCTTCAAGGTCATCGACGGAGAATTCTTCGTCAATTGCACTCAGGTCCATATCAATATCGAAATCGTCACCGAAATCGATGTCGAGTGCCTGTTCAAGTGCCTGTTCAACCTCGTGGTCGAGCTTTTGCGCCTTGGATTTAGAAGCCATAGCCTTGCCTACCTCGTACTCATTACTGCGACGGCCGGATCAACATAGAGCCGTTACAAAACTTACTCCGCCATTTTTCATCGTATCGGCTCAGGCTTGTTAAGGAAATAGGCGCCCGCGCCGGATGTCTAAAACTTTAAATACAAGGTTAACAAAAAAGGGTTCAGTTTAAAAAAATGCCGGTTTTCCGGCGTTTTCAAGTTAACGATCATTCTGTGGAAATCAAACCGAAACGACAAACCACTATAATGCATCTGCTACAAATCGTTAACAAAAATGCACGTTAAAAGAGAGCTGTTATTTTTATTCTACCAATAGTTTGATTCATGCGGCAAAAAAATAACGCTACACGGACTGATAATTCCAACTTGATGATAATGCCTATATCACCCATGCAGCAAGAGCTCTTGTCCAAATAGGTGATCTAGGGCAGGAACGTTGAAAAGGAACGGCATTTTGGCGCAGTTTTCCGTCCAAAGCGCTGCAATGGTTGAACTTGAACCCATTACACCGTATCTGCCTCAGCAAGATATTCAAGAAGCCTGTTGTTTCCTTCAAGGAAGTCGGAACAAAAGCTATCAATAGCGCCGTGTAAGGTGCGCAGGAACTGACAATGACAAAAATTATCTTCGTGTCCGCTGACGGCGCTTCGCGAACTGAAGTCGAAGCCGATAATGGATCGAGCGTGATGGAAGCAGCCATTCGCAACGGCATTCCCGGCATTGATGCTGAATGCGGCGGTGCCTGCGCCTGTGCCACATGCCATGTCTATGTGGATGAAGACTGGACTGAAACTGTTGGCGGTCCGGATGCGATGGAAGAAGACATGCTGGATTTCGCTTATGAAGTGCAGCCAAACTCACGTCTTTCGTGCCAGATCCGTGTAAGCGATGAGATCGACGGCCTTGTCGTTAAGGTGCCTGAGCGCCAGAACTAGAATAAAAGGAAAGAGCGGCGATACATTAGGGAGCGCAGATGGAAGTCGAACGTCATTCAGACATCGCTATCATCGGCACCGGGCCTGTCGCTCTTTTTTCAGTTTTTCAGTTGGGCCTGTTTGGCCTTACGTGCCGTTTGTTTGATTCAGCGAGCCGAGCAGGCGGTCAGTGTACGGCGCTTTATGCTGAAAAGCCCATTTTCGATGTTCCAGCTTTTGCAAAGATCATGGGTGAAGAGCTTATTGAGCGACTATTGACCCAAATAGCGCCTTACAAGCCTGCCTTTGAATTCGATCAGCTTGTGATCGACGTTTCAGCTAGTGAAAACGGTATTCAGCTCAAAACGGCCACCGGAACAATATTCAGTTCAAAATGCCTGGTGATTGCTTCGGGCCTTGGGGCATTTACCTCAGAAGGCCAGATCGTTCGCCCCGATCCGCTTGCCGCATTGGATCTTCAGCGTTTCGGCAATTCAATTGTCGTGAATACTGAAACGTTTCGCACGTCGCAGCCAAAAATCTATGCGATTGGCGATGTTTGCCACTACCCCGGAAAACTGAAACTCATTCTTTCAGGTTTCCACGAGGCTGCCCTGATGACACAAGCCATCAGGAAAAATTTGCAACAAGCTAAATAGACCCCGGCGTTACTGGGTCATTTTCTCAAGTCGATAAGTCAAAAGACGCTCAAAGCGTCGTTCAAAGTTGATCGTCTCAACACGATCAAAACGCTCCTGCGCTTTATCATGCGCTGCCATAAGCCGTTCCGTCACCTTATCGATGTCTGCACGCAACGTGGCGCAGTCTGTTCGGCTCCGCAATGAGCGTATCTGACGCTCCATTTCACTCGCATGGCTGCGCGCGATAACGATATGGCTTTCCTCGTGACGACGAATATCCTGATACAAAGTATCCCAGATTAATGCGAGTTCAGGGCCAGCCTTGCGGCGCTGTTTCCAGCGCGGCAGCATGACTTTTGCATGAACATTCACATAAACGCCCTGAACCTTGCAGGCGCGATCACCCGTAGCACGCCCATAGCGTACCTTCGCATCGAAGCGGATTTCTGCAGCGCCAGGATGATGCTGACCGGTCTTCTTGAGAAACGGGCCACTGCGCGACAGTGCCTTGTCGAGATTTGCAGCTGTCTTCCCGTTGACATTATAATAGCTGAACGTCCGGAAAATGGAGGCAGCTTCTGCCTGTGGAGCAACAACAGCGAGGGCTAAGCCCAAAGCCAGAACTCGTTTTTTAAAGGACATGTTCTGGCACCTCTTCATAAAACCAGAAAGAAACTCGTACATTCACTGATGTGCAACATGGCATGCAATCGTCAAGAGAACTATAACGACCATCAATAAACGCCATATCGCCCGTTTGGCTGCATAAAGTCCGACAGAAAAGACAATTGGAATATTCTTCAATGATAAAACAATGGCAACTTGCCCATGGTCGTAACCTCCAATTGGGCGCAAAATCTGTCATTATGGGCATTTTAAACGTCACACCGGATTCATTTTCCGATGGTGGACATCACAATGATCTGGATAAGGCATTGATTGTTGCGAAAACCATGCTGGACGATGGCGCAACGATTATCGACGTCGGAGGGGAATCGACTCGCCCTGGTGCTGCTTTAGTTGATGCCGAAACAGAAGCCGCACGCGTTGTTCCAGTCATACGTGCGCTTGCGAAAGAGTTTGGCTGCATAATCTCGATCGATACCTATCGCGCATCAACAGCTAGGCTTGCGGTAGAGGCGGGCGCCCATATCGTCAATGATGTATGGGGGCTTCAGCGAGAACCGGAAATCGCTCAGGTTGCGAAAGATACAGGTGCCGGACTGGTCATCATGCATACGAGCCGCGATAGAAATACCGACCCCGATGTGATTGCCGATCAGTTCGCCTTTCTCGATGTATCTCTGGAAATTGCGAGCAGGGCAGGTATTGATGCTGGCAGTATCGTGCTTGATCCGGGCTTTGGTTTTGGCAAAAACAAGGATGAAGACATCGCTTTGATGGCACGCATGGAAGAATTGCAGCGTTTCAGCTATCCTCTATTGGTGGGAACGTCGCGCAAACGTTTCATTGGTGCGATCACAGAACAGGCTGATCCATTGATGCGGGATATCGGAACGGCTGCAACGTCGGTTGCAATGCGATTGGCAGGAGCCGACATCTTCCGTGTTCACAATGTCGCTTTTAATAGGGACGCACTTGCAGTTGCCGATGCTATCCTGCAAAGCAGATTAAAGAATTAATAGGAAACAGAGCCGTGTACACCATCCGCATCATGAACTGCGCATTTTTCGCGCATCACGGCGTCTTTGACGAAGAACATAAACTTGGTCAGCGTTTCTACGTTGATGCTATCCTGGATGTCGATCCGGGTGACTCGCTTGAAAATGACGACATTGAAGGCACGGTCCACTACGGCATCGCCTTCACAGTCATTCAGGACATCATCACCGGCAGCCAACGCTATCTCATTGAAACATTGGCACTTGATGTCGGCAAGGCACTGACTGCGCGTTTCCCGCAGATCAAACGTGCTGAAATCACCATTCGCAAGCCTAACGCACCAGTTCCAGGCGTGCTTGATCATGTTGAAGTAACGGTGGTTTATCCACGCTGATGAGCATTGCTTTGCCTTATCGCGCCTGGCTTGGGCTTGGCGGCAATATCGATGATCCTGTCGCTTCGATGGCCAAGGCGCTGAAACTCCTTGATGCGCGCACCGATACGAATGTTATCGCGGTTTCTCAGGTCTATCGCACACCGCCATGGGGAAAGACCGATCAGGCCTGGTTTCACAATGCCTGTGCACAGATCGAAACCGCACTTGCGCCACTTCAGCTCATCGATACCTGTCTTGATGTAGAGCGCTCGCTCAAACGCGTTCGGCTGGAGCGATGGGGGCCGCGCATCATCGACATTGATATTCTCGCGATGCAGGATGATGCAGGCGAGGCGATTATCATGAACGAACCTGCACTGGAGCTTCCACACCCGCGTATTCAGGAGCGCGCATTTGTGCTCGTGCCGCTCAATGATATTGCGCCGTCACTTCAGATTGCGGGTAAAACTGTTTCGGAGTGGGAAAAGGCCTGTGCCACTTTTGAAATAGAAAAAGCCCGCACTGATGCGGGCTGGTGGCTGGATTAGATTGTAACCGCTCTAATCCCTTATTTTTACACAGAGCCGCTTAATTTTTGGCGATGCTGCCAACAGCGATATTATCGATACGCTTGAGGCTCATACCGATGACCGGAACAAGTTCCTTCTCTACGCGGACCGAAACAGTCACATTCATAGTGTTCTTGTCGGCAACGCGAGCAAGCATCGCGCCATTGAGCTCTTTTCGGTTAAGACCGAGAACTACCTTGTTGCCGGTTACGGAGCCAGAGGTAACGTTGAGGCCTTTACCTTCAGCGCCGTCATTAAACTTGCCCGAATAGTTGGAGCCGACGCGCGTCACGGTTGCCTTCATAGGCTGAGAGAAAACACCAACGCGGCAAGAACCATCAAGCGTCATACCAACTGCATTGTCAGGGGTAGTGCCTGCGAGAGTGCAGACAAATTTTGTGCCCTTGTATTTTCCGGCAACAATTTCGCCCGGACCGGACCATTGGCCTTCAATCGTCTGAAAAAACTGTTCATCCTTGTCTGCAGCCAGAGCTGGCGCAGCAAAAAGCGATGCGGGCAGTAGCGTAAGGCATGCAGCGATGTAGTTTTTCATATTCAGCTCTGTCCCGGAATCTCGACCGCTAGGCACCATTCCAATAGATGATCTACAAACACTCCGCAACCGAACGTCAGGGTGTTTTGTTGGCGCAAGGATCACAGATTCGAGCACCTGATAGTGAAGCTTATAATCGTTTCGAATGGTTAACGCTTCGTTTTCATGGCGGCTGAAGTCACAGAGATTATTGGGAAGAGCTCATTATTTTCGGTCAGTCGGCTTGTTGACCTTTTCACCATTGATGCAGGCAATATCACCAATAAAGTCGCCTACGCCGGGACGTTTTTCAGCATTGAACGGGAAGGGGCGTACAACGTCCATCGCTGCAATCCCGATACGCGCAGTCATTAGGCCATTGACCACGCCTTCACCCAGTTTTGCCGAAAGACGCGATGCCAGACCATGACCTATCAGCTGCTGGATAACGCTATCTCCCATGGCAATCGTACCGGTAACGGCCAAATGCGCTACGACACGTCGCGCAAGCTTGAGAAAGCCCAAAGTGCCGGGACGGCCACCATAGAGCTGTGACAAGCGGCGTATAAGGCGTGCAGATTCAAAGATCACATAGCCAATATCGACAAGAGCCCGCGGGCTGATAGCTGTTACGATGGAAACACGCTTGGAAGCATTGAGAATGAGTGCGCGTGCCTCGCGATCAAGTGGTTTCAAAATTTCCGTTTCGGCAAGACGAATAAGATTACGGCCATCGATGATTTCATCAGTCAGTCCATCAAGCATCTGACGGCCGCGAGCGGTTTCCGGCAAGCTGGCCGCTATTGTCCGTAATTCATCGACCGCCTTTCGCGCAGCGGCCATATCATCACGTTCCGCTGCATCGGCCGCATCTTTGCGCAAATGTTGAACAGAGGCGAGCCGTCTTAATGCGATAAGCTCGCGCACGATGATGGCGATGAAAGAAGCAAGCGCAATCATTGCAACGCCAAGCGCTGTCCAGCCGAGCCAGTCTGCGCGCGTAAAAAGCGCCTGAATGAGATCTTCGGTCCAGATGCCGATCGCAAATGAAACAAGGATGCCCAACGCACCAAACAATATTTTGCTCAACGACCAACGCCGGCGAGGCGGAGCTTCAAATGAAGGGTCCAGAACTTCCAGCTCTGCAGCCTCTTCATCAGTCAGGGCGAAGACATCGACCTCGGGAATGACCTTCTCAAGATCGGTAACCGCACGCGGGCGGCGCGGCGCATCATTCGGTGCTCCAGAGGGCGAAATTGTCTCCGTCGGCTTTTGAACGGTAAATGCTGCGGGTTTGCGTGGAGGCTGTTCACTCATGCCAGACGATCCCCGATTAGAAACTGCAATGCACGATCAAGCCGAATATGCGGCAACGAAAGCGTTATGCCTTCCGCCGTGCGCTCCAGCCGCGGAGGCCGGAAACGAACAAATCGAATGGCTGGTTCATCACTCGAAAGCGATGGTTCGAATATTACATTAGGATTTTTTGGTAAATCACCGGGAAATATAGCTGTTTCTGTTTCACCGTCGAATATTTCAGCGTCAATACGCTCGCCTTTCAGCGGTGTTCCGATAATGACAGGCAAGGTATCCTTGCCTTCCTTTACTGTCGCCTCACGCGTGGCGCGGACAGCCGCCATAGCCAATACGTCGATATCGGCACCCGAAAAATCAGCGCGTTCAATCGCCCGCTCGACAAGGCGGCGAACGATTGCCTGCAACCGGTCGTGGCTTTCGTGGTGAAGATGATCGGCCTTTGTAGCAGCAACCAGGATGCGTCCGATACGCCGCTGAATGAGCCCGGTCAGCAGACTTGCCCGCCCAGGCCGGAAGCAGGAGAGAATATCGGTCAGCGCACGCTCAAGATCGGCAACCACAGCGCCACCGGCATTCATGGCCTGCATGGCATCGATCAGGATAATCTGTCGATCAAGCCGCGCGATATGTTCCCGAAAAAATGGTTTGATCACATGCGTCTTATAGGCCTCATAGCGACGCTCCATCATTGCGGCCAGACTGCCGGTTTTAAAATCTTCAGGTTTAAGGTCGGGCAGAGGGGCAAAAGTAAGTGCTGGCGAACCTTCAAGATCGCCAGGCATCAAAAAGCGCCCCGGAGGGAGAGTGGAGAGCGCACGCTCATCAGCTTTGCCTGCGCGCAGATAGGCAGTGAAGCTTTTGGCCAGCCTTTGCGCTGTCAGCTCATCTGCGTTTTCAGAGGGAACAATTGCTTTTGCTTCATTAATCCAAGCTTGAGCAAGATCGATATGCGTCGGCTCATGAGCCAGAGCGAAGGAGTCTGTACTGAACTCACTATAGGTTTTGCCCAGCAATGGCAGATCAAGCAGCCATTCGCCGGGATAGTCGACAATATCTACCGAAAGTCGCCCCGGTGATAGCCAGCGTCCCCAGGCAGAAGCTGTTTCATATTCGATTGTCAGACGTAGCTGTGAAATGGCGCGCGTAGAATCTGGCCAGATACGTTCATCAAGCAGTGCCGAAAGATGCTCTTCATATTGAAAACGCGGAACTGCATCATCGGGCTGCGGCTCAAGCATGGAACGCGAGATGCGTCCCGATTTGTAAGCTTCAAACAGGGGCAGGCGACCGCCATGCACCATATTATGCACCAGAGCCGTGATGAAAACCGTTTTACCAGCGCGAGAAAGCCCTGTTACCCCCAATCTCAGCGACGGAGACATCAAGCCTGTGGCTCGGTCTGTCAGCGTGTCGAGCGCGATCCTTGCTTCATCGCCGAAACTGGTCAGTTTTGCCAATTGTTTCCTCGTGAGAATTACGTCCTGTCACAGCCATAGATAGGAATTCATGAGCCGTATCAACAAGGAGGCCGCAGATAGAATGATGAAGCCTCTTAACGCGGCAAAGGAAAATTCTCCAGAAAACCACGATCACGCGCGATTTCCGATAGCGGCCCATCGAAGGTTATTGTCGCAAGAGCAGCGGTAGGAAAGCCAGCTTCAAGACGCGAAAGGCTCGAAGGTTCACCGTCGCCACATAGCGCCAAAGCCAAATCTTCTATGCTGGGATTATGCCCAACAAGCATGAGTTGATCGGAGGCGGCATTGTTCTTGATGGCCTTCATGTATTCACCTGCGCCACCGCTATAGATTGTTTCATCGACAACGGTTTCAACATCAATACCAAGCCGCTCAATAAGCCCAAACGCCGTTTCGCGTGTCCGACAGGAGGCGGAGAGCACAACCCTGTCAGGCAAAATACCAGACATCTTCATAGCTTGTGCCAACTGGTCCAGTGAGGAAATACCTTCCTCATCCAGCGGCCTGTCGAAGTCTTTCATCGCGGGCTTGGCCCAAATTGCCTTGGCATGACGGAGTAGAAAAAGGCGACTCATGAAAGGCTCCAAACAACATTTTGAGGCTTCTGAAGCGTAATCCATGCCACAATTTCTGCAAGATTGCTCCCACCACCTGCAGTTTCAGACGATTTTTCGACGAACACTCACAATATACACAGGTAGTTTTGCTGCAATAATGGGCAAAAACGAGAGCATAGGCTATGCTAATTCGGCAATTATATTTCTTAAGCAGCAACCGATCTAAAATATTGAAGTTTTTTACGAAAACAAAATTGAATTAATTATCTGTGTTTTAAAAAATGCTTATTTTTTCATCAAAATCACACAATTTTGATGAATTAAAAAGTAGTGAGACGCGTGTGTTTGATGTTGTGTCCTTGTTGCGATCGACTTATATAACCGCTCGCGTCTCCTAGATGTGGGGTGATTCAGAATGAGTGAATTGATCGACCTTGACTATAGGCCCACTGAAGACGAGCCGTTCATGAATGAACGGCAGAAGTCTTACTTCCGTGCAAAACTTGTTGCATGGAAGAATGATATTCTGCGCGAAGCGCGCGAAACATTAGAAGCGCTGCAGCAGGAAAATGCAAATCACCCGGACCTGGCGGATAGGGCATCCTCCGAAACGGATCGGGCAATTGAACTTCGCGCTCGCGACAGACAGCGCAAACTGATTTCCAAAATCGATGCAGCTCTCGGCCGTATTGACGAGGGGACCTATGGTTTTTGTGAGGAGACCGGCGATCCTATCAGTTTAAAACGACTTGATGCACGACCAATCGCAACGCTTTCTATTGAAGCACAAGAGCGCCACGAGCGCCGCGAAAAGGTCTATCGCGACGATTGATCTTCATCCAGTCGAATAAGAAATTTCAGGGCTGCGGTTTACCGCAGCCTTTTTTATTGGTTGGCTCTACTGCTGAAAAGAAAAAGTCACCGGTCTATTCGACGGATTGTCGTCATTCTTGAACCTAGCTCGGATGCCATCAATTAAGGCGCCAGCAGTGCTAACTGCTTTCCGATTTTACTTTTCATCATCGCTCACTTGTCAGCCCTTATCCGTTCAATCTCTTCGGGAGAAAATGCGGATTAATCCGGCAACTGCGCTTCGATTACTGAATAATGCACGTACCCGGCCAATCGCGGCATGATCGATTGGCGCAGCCAGTAACGACAGCCGTAAACGCGATTAGGCAAATAAGGATTGTTATTCTTTTCATATATGCTGCTCCGCTAAATTCTCGTCACTCCGACACAGATTTGTATCAGGGGATACGTGTAGATTGCCGGTGCTGAAAGCCGCATACGTTTTGAATAATACCAAGAGACCGAAGACGGGCCATCACAAAGCCTAAAACGGCCAGCGTTCCCGCTAAGCCAGTTCTACCTTGCAAACTCTCAACATAGATACCACTCGCGATCAAAATCGCCACTCGGGCTTAACCAAACTCCTGAGTCATGCTCAGGAGTTTGGTATTATCCGCAAATCAGAATTTGCGTGTTTCGTCCTTGGTCAGTTCACCAAGCAGCTTTTCCATTTCATCCTCGATATCGTCGCTTGGCTTGCCACCGTTCGGCGAAATATCGAGAGATCCTAGAAGTTCTTCTTCAAAAATATCGACTTCCAGCATTTCCGGCTCTTTGTTGCCAGATGCGGAAGACGTATCGGTTTCGAGATCTGCCATGATCGCGTCATGCAGTGCTCCGCCCAGATCTTCGAGACCGTCGTCTGTTTCTGGTTCTTGATCAGAAACAACAGCTACAGGTTCCAATTTCGGGGCTGCAGGCGTGAAATCAGGCGCGGATGAGGTTGTGACTGCAGGGCTCTGGAGAATGTCGCCAATCTCTGGTGCCCGGGTTTTCGCGCTTGGCGTCACTTCACGCTCAGGCGTCACGCTACCAAGATCAGCTGCAGCAACCGTTGCTGCTGCGGCTGCACTGGCACCAAGACCTGATGTCGAACTCAAAACACCACGCGAAACCTGGCTAAGCGGATAGGCAGGATGCAAACGCGGTGCCTGCGGCTGCTCTGCCGGGCGTGCAGCAGGAAGAACGGTGCGTGGCTGTGGGGGATAGTTTGGCGCCGGACGGGGCGGCTGCTGAGGACGGGCTGGAGCAACTGGCGTTTCAGCAACCTTTGGCGCCTGAGGCGTTACTGGAGGCACAGGAGGGCGCGGAGGCGCACGGAATTGCGGCGCTTCGGGTGCAGCTTGTTGCACAGGCGTTTCACGGACTGGCTCGGGCTTGCGTTGAACAGACGTATCAATTGGAGAATTGAGCTGAATGGCTTCGTCTTTTTGAATCGTCTGCTGGCTCTGCTGGGAAAGGGCCGGGCGCTCGCTTACCTCAGTTGTGATGCTGGCTTCGTGCTGGCGAAAACGTTCGATATGTTCCGGTTCGATACGTGACGCTTGTGACCGTGCGTTGGCGCGCGATTCCATAACGATGTTCTGTTCAACAACGACATCTGTCGGACCACCGATGAGTAGAAGGTGTTCAACATCGTCGCGACGAATAAGAACGAGTTTACGGCGGCTGTCGACCGCCGCTGCATCCATCACTGAAAGTCGTGGCTGGCGTCCTGTTCGACCGTTCGTGGCAAAAGTTCCGCCGCCAAAGCGACGGATAATACTAAGAACAACGAAAATTCCGCCAAGAATGATCGCAAAAATAAGGATAAAGCCGACAATATTTGCGGCACTTTCTCCAACAAGACCGCTGAGCCATTCCTTCATGCGGGTAACCCTCTCATACTAAAAACGAATAATGTCCAGCCGATGAAGCCACACTTCCCCGCGCTCCATCTACTGCGACAACACATATCTCGCAGAACACTAGTTCAATTTGCCTGACTTGGGAATGTTCCATCAATTTACGAGAAACATATGATCCCCAGCCAAAACAGTGCAAAACGCATTGGTTCATGCTGTTTTGAGGTCGGGATGCTTGTGCTGTCAGGCAATTAACGCATTCTGCGAATCGGATATACCCTGCAATATGCGTCAAAATCTGGCACAAGACATAAAGCAGGGAACGTGATTGGTTTTGCTTGATGAATAAGATAGCGCTTGAGCTGGAAGAAACGGCGAACGGACGGTTTATCGTCCATGCAGTTCAGCCAAATAGCATGAAAGGGCAGTGGGCCTGATGTCGCGACAGACGGACAATAATTATCCGAAACCGCTCGTCATGCCGAAGCGTGGCTCAAGTGCAGCTCTGCGGCTTTTGATAATCGGCGTCGTGTTGACGGTTGCAGCGCTCGTCTATTTTGTATTCCGCGACCAGCTTGGTGATGGCTTCGCCATCATACTCATGGGCATTCTGTCCATGATCGGCGTTTTCTATCTCTTTGGCGCAGCAACTGGGCTCATCCATTTCAGCCAGCGGCATGGTGAGCAGGATCTCGCACACACTTTCATGGATACGTTGCCTGAAGGCACTGTTATTTCGGATGCTCGCGGCCAGATCGTTTATGCAAACCACGCCTATGCGGGCATGACTGGTATTGCGAGCGCTGATGGTATCCGGTCGCTCGATAATATTCTGACCAGTGAGCCAGCCGCGTCTGACGCTATTTATCGTCTCACAAATGCAGTTCGCGACGGTCATTCGGCGCAGGAAGAAGTACGCATTTCCGGCGGCCTCTCGCGTGAAGGTCAAAGTTCGGCAGCGCCTGTCTGGTATCGGATCAAGGCGCGCCCGGTTGATGGCGGACAGGATTTCAAGGGACAACTCGTCGCCTGGCAGATTGCTGATATTTCCGATGAACGCGCCGAGCAGGAGCGCTTTTTTCAGGAACTGCAGGAAGCGATCAACCACCTTGATCATGCACCAGCAGGCTTTTTCTCGGCTGATCCTTCAGGCCGGATCATCTATCTCAATGCAACGCTCGCCGAATGGCTTGGCGTTGACCTGACACAGTTCACGCCCGGCTCGCTTACGCTCAATGACATTGTTGCGGGCAGTGGCATGGCATTGATTAAAGCCGTCAAAGCAGAGCCAGGCACCAGCCGTAACACAGTCATCGATCTTGATCTTATCAAGCGCAATGGCCAGAGCCTCGCTGTTCGCTTTTATCACCGCGTTCAGGCCGCCCGTGATGGCACGCGTGGTACAAGTCGTACAATCGTGCTGGATCGCGCCGAGGGCGAGGATTCATCGGCAGCATTGCGTTCCGCTGAAGTGCGCTTCACGCGCTTCTTCAATTCGGCTCCAATGGCCATTGCGGCAGTGGATGCTGAAGGTCATACGTTGCGGACCAATGCGCGCTTCCTCGATATTTTCGCCCCTGTGGTTGATCGCGATGCGGTCGATAATCGCGTGAAGCTTGAAAATGTCGTTCATGAACGCGACCGTGAAACCTTCAACAAGGCGCTGGCTGCAGCCTTTGCAGGGCAGGCCAGTATCTCGCCTGTCGATACGGTTCTGCCGGGTAATGAAGACCGCCACATTCGCTTCTATATGAGTGCTGTCACCGATCTTGGTGAAACAAGCGAAGAAGCAGCGATCATTTCTGCAGTTGAAACCACCGAGCAGAAGGCGCTTGAAAATCAGATGGCGCAGAGCCAGAAGATGCAGGCTGTCGGTCAGCTTGCTGGTGGTATCGCGCACGACTTCAACAATGTGCTGACCGCGATCATCATGTCTTCGGATTTGCTGCTGAGCAACTACCGCGCTTCCGATCCGTCCTTCCCGGACATCATGAACATCAAGCAGAACGCCAATCGTGCCGCCTCGCTCGTGCGGCAGTTGCTTGCGTTCTCGCGCCGTCAGACGCTCCGCCCGGAGGTTCTCGATCTTACAGATGTTCTGGCCGATTTGCGTATGCTTCTGGCGCGCCTTGTTGGCAAGGATATTGGCCTCAAGATCGAACACGGACGCGATGTATGGCCTGTTAAGGCCGATCTTGGCCAGTTCGAACAGGTTGCCGTCAATCTCGCCGTAAACGCCCGCGACGCAATGCCAGAGGGCGGCGAGATCACACTGCGCACACGCAATGTCAAAGCGAACGAAGCAGCAAAGCTCAACTATCGTGATCTGCCTGAAGCCGACTATGTAGTCTTTGAAGTTGAAGATACCGGCACGGGTATCCCAGCCGATGTGCTCGAAAAAATCTTCGAGCCATTCTTCACAACAAAGGAAGTCGGTAAGGGCACCGGTCTTGGCCTCTCGATGGTCTATGGCATCATCAAGCAGACCGGCGGCTTCATCTATTGCGATTCCGAGGTTGGAAAAGGCACGACGTTCAAAATCTTCCTGCCACGCCATATTGAAGAAAAGGGCGCAGACAATGCGCCTGTGGCGGTCAAGGAAAAGAAGGTCGAAAAGGCTGCCGATCTTTCCGGTTCTGCAACTGTGCTTCTCGTCGAAGACGAAGACGCGGTGCGCATGGGTGGCGTGCGTGCGCTGCAATCTCGCGGCTATACCGTGCACGAAGCAGCATCCGGTGTCGAAGCGCTCGAGGTGCTTGAAGAGCTGAACGGTCAGGTGGACATCGTCGTCTCCGACGTTGTGATGCCGGAAATGGACGGTCCGACTCTGTTGCGCGAATTGCGCAAGACGCATCCAGACATCAAGTTCATCTTTGTTTCGGGTTATGCGGAAGACGCTTTTGCACGCAATCTGCCGGCCGATGCCAAGTTTGGATTCCTACCAAAGCCTTTCTCTCTCAAACAGTTAGCAACTGCTGTTAAAGAAATGCTGGAGAAAGAAGATTGATGTGTGAGTGCGGTGCAGACAGCGATGCGTGAGCGCGTGATTGCGATTTTCGGTGGCGGACCAGCAGGACTGTTCGCCGCCGAGCATTTGTCTGCGCTTGGATATTCGGTCACAATTTACGAGCAGATGCCGACGGTCGGGCGCAAGTTTCTTCTGGCGGGAAAATCCGGTCTCAACATCACCCATTCGGAAGTTTTTGCGCAATTTGCCCGGCGCTATGGTGCGAGCAATGATCGCCTCTGGCCTGCATTGCAGCAATTCACACCGCAGAATTTGCGCGAATGGGCGGATGCGCTCGGCGCTGAAACCTTTGTGGGTTCTTCAGGACGCGTGTTCCCCAAGGCCATGAAAGCATCACCGCTTCTTCGCGCATGGGTGCGAAAACTGGAAGCGCAGGGCGTCAAAATACTGCCCCGCCATAAATGGATCGGATTTCAGTCCGGAAAGCCACTCATTGAATCTCCGGCGGGTATCGAGCCCATATCCTGCGATGCAGCATTGTTCGCGTTTGGTGGCGCAAGCTGGCCCAAGCTAGGCTCCAACAGTGCATGGCTTGAACCTTTCACCGAGCAGGGTATTCAAATTGCTCCCATGCGTCCGGCCAATTGCGGCTTTGATGTCAGCTGGAGCGATCTCTTTGCAGAACGCTTCGCGGGAGAACCGGTCAAGTCTGTAACGATCTCCAGCAAGGCCGGTGTAACGCAGGGCGAATTCGTGATCACGCGTGGCGGCGTGGAAGGCAGTCTTGTCTATGCACATTCAGCTGCTTTGCGTGATGACCTTGAATGCGACGGCCATGCCAACCTCATTCTCGATCTTGCACCGGGACGTACGCTTGAACGATTGACACTTGATCTTTCGCGTCAGGATAAGAAGCTAAGTATTAGTAATATCTTGCGAAAGGGTGCGGGCCTTACTGGTGTAAAGGCTGCACTTGTGCTCGAGTTTCAGCGCGAAAAAGACTCCACCAAACTGGCGCAAACCATCAAGGCACTGGAAGTTCCGCTCCTTCGTCCACGCCCCATTGAGGAAGCCATATCTTCCGCAGGCGGCATAGAATGGAGCGAAATCGATGAGCATTATATGCTCACAAAACTACCCGGCGTGTTTGTCGCTGGTGAAATGATTGACTGGGAAGCGCCGACAGGCGGCTATCTTCTCACCGCATGTTTTACGATTGCGAAGGCCGCAGCAGAAGGCATGGATTACTGGCTCTCGAGAGGCAGTTAGACGCCTCACTATTCAGGCTCATGGGAGGGAATATGTTACGCTTTTTGAAAATTGCCGGTTCCATTGTCCTCTTAATCCTGCTGGGTGTCGTTTTGTGGCTCGGCTTTAGGCCACCGGAGCTTCTCAAAGTCGGCACCGGCTATGCCGCAAAAATCGTCTGCTCCAATGTATTTCTGGCAAACCGCAACCCGCAGGAGGTTCTGGCGTTTGATGTGCAGGCGCCGGGCCACCCGCTTTTAAAATTTGTCGATGTGTCAGTCGATAACGGAAGTGAAACAGTCACTGCGCATATCTTTGGCTTTTTCGCGCCTAGCAAGGCTGTCTATCGTCCGGGCCTTGGCTGCGCCAACGTGCATGATGAAGATTTGCGTCCTCAACTGACGATGCCCATGGATGCAGCCGCTCTTATAGCCGACATCAATATTAACCCGGCCGTTCAAAGCATCATCGAAAACCCCGCATTAGCAGGCCCCGGTATGCGTGCTGTCGCTGTGCTGAAAGACGGCCAGATCATCGCCGAAACCTATGCGCAGGGCTTTGACGCCGATACGCCTCTCTTGGGCTGGTCCATGACGAAATCCGTAATGGCAACACTGATCGGTATGCGCATTTCGGAGGCCAAAATGGACCTGCAGCGCGACCATCTTCTGCCAGAGTGGGAAGGTGACGACCGCTCGAAGATCAAGCTTGCCGATCTTCTTGGGATGCAAAGCGGCCTTAAATTCGATGAAGACTATGGCAATGTCACAGACGTTACCCGTATGCTTTTCCTCGAAAACAACATGACCGAATTTGCAGCTTCCCTGCCACTGGAAGCGCAGCCCGGCGCCAAATTCAACTATTCGAGCGGCACGGCCAATATCCTGTCAAAGCTCTATATGGAAAGCTTCGACACTCCTGAAGAAGCATTTACCTACGCACAGAAAGTGCTCTTTGAACCATTGGGCATTGCAAGTGCCACGCTGGAAGCAGATGCGAGCGGCATATTCGTCGGCTCTTCTTATCTTTATGCCAATGCGCGCGACTGGCTCTCCATCGCCCGCCTTCTGCTCGATAAGGGTAAGGTCGGAGACAAGCAGCTCTTGAGCGAGGATTTTGTGCGTCTGATGCAGACGCCAGCCACAGCATCGCAGGGGCGTTACGGATCAGCTCAAACATGGCTGCAAAGTGCTGGCATTCAAGCGGGTACAGAAGGCATCCCGGCGGACGCCTTCTGGATGTCGGGCCACGATGGCCAGAGCCTGATCATTGTACCTTCGATGAACCTGGCCATTATTCGCCTTGGTCTTACACCGTCGCGCACGGGTTACAAGGTTCCCGAACTTCAGGCCGCTATCATCAAGGCTTTGCAGTGACGGCAGGCAAATCCGCAAGACTGAGCTTGCGGAAATCACCGCCGCTTGGGTTCTGGAACGGATAGAGGCCGAATTCCGGCATCACTGCATAGAGATGGTCGAAAATATCGGACTGGATCTGTTCATAAGACGCCCAGACGGTCGTATTGGTGAAGCAGTAGATTTCGAGCGGCAAACCATCCGGTGTCGGGTCCATCTGACGCACGAGAAGCGTCATGCCTTTATGAACGCCAGGATGGTTTCGCAAATAGGTTTCCACATAGGCGCGGAACGTTCCGATATTGGTGAAGCGGCGCGTATTGACCGGGTTCTTTGCCTTGTCGCCCAGCTTTGCATTCCAGTCGGCGATTTCCTTTTCCTTCTTTGAAAGATAGCCTGTGAGCTGATCGATCGAGGCAAGGCTCTGGAGTTCATTTTCGTTCAGAAAGCGGATGGTCGCCTGATCGATAAACAGCGCGCGTTTAATGCGTCGGCCACCGGATTGCTGCATTCCGCGATAATTTTTCATTGGCTCAGTGATGAGCTTGCGGATCGGAATCGTGGTGATTGTCTTATCGAAATTCTGCACCTTGACCGTATAAAGCGCGATCTCGACCACATCGCCATTGGCGTCGAGATTTTTCATCTCGATCCAGTCGCCGACGCGAACCATGTTCGATGAAGCAATCTGCATACTGGCAACGAGCGAGAGCAGCGTATCCTGAAACACCAGAATAAGAACCGCAGCCATGGCACCCACACCAGACAGCAAGATCACAGGTGATCGATCAAGAAGCGTCGCGATGATCAACACGATCGCAATAATGTAGATTACGAGCTTGCTGACCTGAATATAACCTTTGATCGGGCGATCTTTGGACTCTTCGCGGCGGCTGTAAAGCGTATCAACCACGCTCAGAACAGCGCTTACCGTGAAAGCCAGTGTCAGAATAATGAATGCCGTCGCCACATTGCTGATTACTGTCAGTGCAGTCTGCGGCAGTTCAGGTACAGCGGCGATGCCCGACGAAATAATCAACGCCGGAACGATATTAGCCAGATGGCCAATCACGCCATTCTGCTTAAGCTCTTCATCCTGACCAAATGCCGTCCGTTGAACGATCCTGTCGAGAACCTTCAGTAGTATCGCTTTGATAAGGAAGTTTGCGACAAACGCCGCAAGAAAAAGACCGCCAAGGGATGCAACCGTTTGCGCCCAGGGATGGGCAATAAAGAATTCCGACAATAGACTTTCCCGAATAAACTAAGCCAAATGATCTGGTGATTGTGAAACACTGGTACGTGGATGAGTTTCTGAAATCAACCTTCGAGCCTCATTTCAAATAAAAGCCCCGGCCAAAGGCCAGGACTTTTACCATACAGGACACAAGGATTTTTAAGTTACTGCGCGGGGGCAGGTGTGGCTGGTGCCGGTGCAGGGTCAGCTGCTGGTGTATCTGCTGCAGGCGCATTGGTTTCGCCAGTCGCTGTTTTATCAGCAACACCGTCCGCAAAGAGGGCGGATCGATCAAAAGCAGGAGCTTCTGTCAGCTGCTCCTTTGAAGCCTTGATGACAAGCCACTTTTTACCATCACTACGCGTTGCAAGCTGAAGCTGATCCGGGCTTACCGCGACATCCTTTTCACCGACGCCAAGGAAACCACCGACGCCGATCACGGCTGCTTCAATCTCACCTTCCGGACTTGCAATCAGATCGTTCAACTTACCGACTGAGGCTGCGTCAGGTGCATCACTCTCATAAACACTCTGTCCGATGAAGCTCGAAACGAGCATCTGGCCATCCTTGGCTTCCATAAAGCCAACCTGATCAGCATTTTCCGCTGGCGGGCTGCCAAACATGTTCTGGGACGAAACCGGCATTTCCGGTGCTGCGGCGGGCGCATCCGTGGGGGCGGGTGTCGCAGTCTGCGCGAAGGCTGTGCCACCAATAAACAATGCACACGTCGTTGTCAGAAGTGCTGTTCTAAGCATAATTATCTCCTTTATACGCTCGGTTGCATTAGTTGAACGTAGAGAAGACAATTGAGTTCCAATATTTTTAATTTTCTTCTTAGAAAGAACACTAACTAATTTAACCGACAACCGGCTAATAATCTCTAATATAAAATAAGACAGGCCGGAAAAATCCGGCCTGTCTTTTATATCATCTCTGATCTTTAAAGTATTTTCAGCAAATGTTTGTAGCGGTTTTGCGTAGAATAATACGAATAGACGAATAATTCGAGCGTTACCTATGATTCAATCAAAACAGGTAGCGCTCTAAAGATCAGCTGCAGCCGCTTGTCGCGCCGCAGGTGTCGCACTTAAGGCATGTGCCGTTGCGAACCATCGTGAAGTTCTGACACTCCGTGCAGCTGTCGCCGGTATAGCCCTGCATCATCGACTTGATGCGACGGTCAGCTTCAAGCTTCTTCGCAGCATTAGCAGTTTCTGCACGGGCAGATGCCGCGTCAGACGCCGCCTTATCCGAGAACAGTTCAGTCGCAGCAACATTGTCCTGCTGTGGCGCTGCTGCTGGCTGCTCTTCAAACTCGCGCTTGAATGCAGTTGCACCATCCGTCACGAGACCAACAGTCGCGGGGCGCGGGGACGAAGACTTGAGTGTCGTTACATTCGAAACCGATGGAGCCGTTTGTGCCGAACCCTTGGATTCGTTACCCGAAGGGCTGTTTGAAACCAGCGTTGGCTTGTAGCCACGGGTCCAGCCAGTGGAAACGAGGTTGGTCTTGCCTTCCTTGATACCCTTGCCGAGTGCCGTGTTGGAGAAATCGCTCGTATCAACATGAGCGAGATCGTTGCGGCCAAGGTAAGACACTGCCAGTTCGCGGAATACATAATCGATGATCGACGTTGCCGTCTTGATGGCATCGTTACCGATAACCATGCCGGCAGGCTCGAACTTCGTGAAGGTGAAAGCCTCGACATATTCTTCGAGCGGCACACCATATTGCAGGCCAAGCGACACAGCGATGGCAAAGTTGTTCATCATCGCACGGAAAGCAGCGCCTTCCTTGTGCATATCGATGAAGATTTCGCCGAGACGACCATCACCAAATTCACCGGTGCGCAGGTAAACCTTGTGGCCACCAACGACTGCCTTCTGCGTGTAACCCTGACGACGGTTCGGCAGTTTTTCACGCTCGTGAACGATCTTTTCGATGACCTTCTCGACAACGCGTTCGGTAATCTGAACGGCGCGCGCTGCAGCTGGTGCTTCGATCAGCGCTTCAACTGCATCATCCTCGTCTTCATCGTCGGAGATGAGCGACGCATTGAGCGGCTGCGAAAGCTTGGAACCATCGCGATAAAGTGCATTCGCCTTGAGGGCCAGCTTCCAGGAAAGGAGGTAAGCGCTCTTGCAATCTTCAACCGTTGCTTCGTTCGGCATGTTGATCGTCTTGGAGATCGCACCCGAAATAAACGGCTGGGCAGCGGCCATCATGCGGATGTGGCTGTCGACCGAGAGGTAACGCTTGCCGATCTTGCCGCAAGGATTGGCGCAATCGAACACTGCGTAATGCTCTTCCTTCAGGAAAGGCGCACCTTCAAGGGTCATTGCACCGCAAACGTGAACGTTGGCTGCTTCGATGTCCTTCTTGGCAAAGCCAAGTGCTGGCAGCATTTCAAACGAGAAGTCGTTGAGCTGCTCATCGGTAAGCTTCAACACGTCCTTGCAGAAATCTTCGCCCAGCGTCCACTTATTGAAAGCAAACTTGATGTCGAATGCGCTCTTCAGAGCAGCATTCAGCGCTTCAATCTTCTCATCGGTAAAGCCCTTCGACTTCAGCGATGATGGATTGACGCCTGGAGCCTGATTGATGTTGCCGTGACCGACTGCATAAGCTTCGATTTCAGCGATCTGGCTTTCAGCGTAACCAAGTGTGCGAAGCGCTTCAGGAACTGCGCGGTTGATGATCTTGAAGTAACCACCGCCGGCAAGCTTCTTGAACTTTACCAGCGCGAAATCTGGTTCAATACCGGTTGTGTCGCAATCCATGACAAGGCCGATCGTGCCGGTTGGCGCGATAACGGTTGCCTGTGCATTGCGGTAGCCGTGCTTTTCACCGAGCTCCAGTGCCTTGTCCCATGCAGCGCGTGCGTGGGTAATCATGTCCTGATCTGGGCAATCCTCAGCAATCAGTGCAACCGGATTGACGGCAAGGCCTTCGTAACCTTCAGTTTCACCATGAGCGGCGCGACGATGGTTGCGGATAACGCGCAGCATATGCTCAGCGTTTGGCTCATAGCTTGGGAACGCGCCAAGTTCACGCGCCATTTCAGCTGACGTGGCATAGGCAACACCGGTCATGATCGCGGTGAGGGCGCCGCCGATGGCGCGACCTTCATCAGAGTCATAAGGAATACCATTGGTCATCAGCAGGCCGCCAATATTGGCATAGCCGAGGCCGAGCGTACGGTATTCGTAGGAGAGACGGGCAATTTCCTTCGAAGGGAACTGCGCCATCATCACCGAGATTTCGAGAACCATCGTCCACAGACGAGCAGTATGCTCATATGCGTTAATGTCGAACGAGCCGTCCTTATTGCGATAGGTCAGCAGGTTGATCGATGCCAGATTACAAGCCGTGTCATCAAGGAACATGTATTCCGAGCACGGATTGGATGCACGGATTGGGCCTGCGGTCGGGCAGGTGTGCCAATCATTCATCGTGGTGTTGAAGTGCAGGCCCGGATCAGCCGAAGCCCAGGCAGCATAACCAATCTTTTCCCAAAGATCGCGCGCCTTGAGCGTCTTCATGACGCGACCATCGCGGCGTGCAGTCAGGTTCCAGTCGCCATCTTCTTCAACGGCGCGCAGGAATTCATCCTTGAGCGATACCGAATTGTTCGAATTCTGACCTGCGACTGTCAGATAGGCTTCCGAATCCCAGTCGGTGTCATAGGTCTTGAACTGAATGTCCGTGTAGCCCTGACGTGCGAACTGGATAACGCGCTTGATGTAGTTTTCAGGAACCTGATTCTTCTTGGCAGCACGAACTTCGCGCTTGAGGGCAGGGTTCTTTGATGGATCGAAGCAATCATCCCGGGTTTCTGCCGAGCCGGCTTCGCAATTGACGCAAGCCTTCATGATGGCAGCCAGATGCTGCTTGACGATCTTGGAACCCGTTACGAGAGCAGCAACCTTCTGCTCTTCCTTTACCTTCCAGTCGATATATTCTTCGATATCTGGATGATCGACGTCGACGACAACCATCTTGGCCGCGCGACGGGTCGTGCCGCCGGACTTGATCGCACCCGCTGCACGGTCGCCGATCTTGAGGAAGCTCATCAGACCTGACGACTTGCCGCCGCCCGAAAGTTTTTCACCTTCGCCACGCAGATAGGAGAAATTCGAGCCGGTGCCCGAGCCATATTTGAAGAGACGCGCTTCACGAACCCAGAGATCCATGATGCCGCCTTCATTGACGAGATCATCGCCGACGGACTGAATGAAGCAGGCATGTGGCTGCGGATGTTCGTAAGCGGACTTTGATTTCGTCAACTTGCCGGTCTGCCAGTCAACATAGAAGTGGCCCTGACCAGGACCGTCGATACCATAGGCCCAATGCAGGCCGGTGTTAAACCATTGCGGGCTGTTTGGCGCCACGCGCTGCGTCGCCAGCATGTAAGCGAGTTCATCGCGGAAAGCACTCGCATCTTCTTCCGTATCGAAATAGCCGCCCTTCCAGCCCCAATAGGTCCAGGTGCCGGCGAGACGATCAAAAACCTGACGCGCATCCATTTCGGAACCGAAGCGCTCACCTTCAGGGAGCTTCGCAAGCTTGTCTTCGTCCGCTACCGAACGCCAAAGCCAGGAAGGAACGTCGTTTTCCTCAACCTTCTTGAGATTGGCGGGAACGCCAGCCTTGCGGAAATACTTCTGCGCGAGAATATCAGCAGCAACCTGACTGAACTGCGCAGGAACATGGATGTTCTCAAGGCGGAACACCACAGAGCCATCGGGATTCTTGATCTCGCTGGTCGCTGTGCGGAACTCAATATCGGCATAGGCCGACTGATTCTCTTTCGTGAAACGGCGTTCGATCTTCATCTGTCCCATCCAAACGTTCTATATATAGTGGCCAGACCGATAAATTTCAGCCTCGGCCTGCCAGCCACGGTACGCATCGCGTCGATTTGTTTCGAACGTCCTCCCAACAGGTGAGAGGGCAATCGTATTGAGGAGCGAACTCCTCGGAAATTCATCTGGCCAAACATCCTCATGAGAGGCGTATCAGCGCTCCGGCCAGTGGCCGAACTTATTCGAAGTCGAGCAAGCTTTCAGATCAGGATTTCCCCATCTGGTATGTTACCATGATTGAAAATACTAAATCTAGTATTAATGCGACGCCGCCATCAATAAATCCAGCTTTCCGTCACACCTAGTCGGCCTGAGTTTCAGACGCAAAAAACCCCGCGCGATACACGTCTTTTCGACGCAACGCCCGCTAGGAATTCAACTAGTTTGAAGAAAAGACCGACTAAATTGACTACGCTCGGCCACGCCACTCACGCAACGACAGGCTCATAAAAAACGACTCGGACATGAGCGTCAAGCATTGGTTTACCATAAGGCCGCAGACGCTAGATATTGTGGGAAAGCTCTGGGGGCAAATGTGGATAACGGGGAGAATGACGGTTATGTGAAAGACAAAAAAATTAGCCGGAAAAACAAAATACAGAACACCGGACATCGCAAAAGCCACTCACGACTGATGCATGACGGTTCAAAAATCGTTTATAAGCAGAAGGTTACTCGGCAGCAATCGCGATAGGCGAGTCGCCAAAGTCGAGAAGAATGCGTTTCAGGTCGACTTCATCCACACGCGCAGCAGCTTCACGGGGTGAGACCCATTCGCAAACGCGCTGTTCGCGTTCCGGCCAATCTTTCGCGCGTTCGACAAAGTGCAACGCATAGACTGCAACCGTAAACTGGTTGATGCACTCAGGTGGCAGATCATTTTTACAATAATCAAAGCTGCCGATTGGCTGAGACGATATCTCACCGCGAACGCCAGCTTCTTCATAAGCTTCACGAGCGGCAGTATCTGCAAGCGTGCGACCGACCTGCGGCCATCCCTTTGGGATAATCCAGCGACCCGTTCCACGACTGGTGATCACAAGTATCTGCAATTCATGAGCTTCATAGCGGTACACCAGTGCCGCAACTTGTTGCAAACGACCAGAAGGCGTCAAAATACGCTTCTCTGTCGCAACAAATTTTTTGGCCTGTGTTTTCACCGCGAAAGTCCCACCATTTTCCAAACAGAATGGATTGATTCGCCAAAATGACAATGGATTTGTTTAACAGGGCCTCAGAATAAGAAGCTGAAAATGCTTTTATTTTTAAGGTTTTGCTGAAATTAGCAGCCACATCGCTTTAACTCAAAAGCTTGGTGACATGCCTCCATCTCATTTCGGCTGACTTTCAATATAGTGCGATTGCGGCGAATTTACCACCGCAATCGTCTTTCATTTATTTTCGTTTATCCGCGTTTTCCGCCAGCGATCGGTTCCTGATATGTGAAGCCCATATCCCATGGGAAGTAGATCCAGGTGTCCTGAGAGACTTCCGTTACGAATGTATCGACCAGCGGGCGGCCTTTTGGCTTTGCATAAACAGTTGCAAAATGTGCCTTTGGCATCATTTCACGAACGATGGCTGCGGTTTTGCCAGTATCGGTCAGATCATCGACCACGATTACGCCTTCGCCGCCATTTTCGAGAAGCGGAGCGCTGATTCCTTTCAGAATTTCCATTTCGCCCTGCGATGTATAATCGTGATAGGACGCAACGCAGACCGTTTCGATGAGGCGGATGCCGAGTTCACGGCAAACGATGGCAGCAGGAACCAGACCACCGCGGGTGATTGCAACGATGGCACGCCATTCGCGGTCCATATCTGCAATACGCCAGGCAAGCGCGCGGGCATCACGGTGGAACTGATCCCAGGAAACGGGAAAGGCTTTATCGGGCAACGACATCGAAACGCTCCATGGAGAGTCCGGTCGAGATATGCCGGACCTATCAAACCAAAAATGCGCGATGACGGGTGCCATTCGCGCTGAACTGTTTAGGCTTTCTTTATTCGCGCACAGTGAAGTTTTCACATGCAGCACAATGCAGAAAGGCTTTATCCCGGCACAGTCAGCGCCGGGTGATGCTGATAACCGCAAAAATGCCTATTGTGCAAGAGCGGCGTGAGATCGCACGCCTATAGATCGCTAAATTAGAAGCAAAAAAATGATACGCCGATCAAAATCGGCGTATCAAGCAACTGTTCAGAGCATTTCCAGCAAAAGTGCGAAGCGGTCTTGCGTGGGATAATGCGATAAAACAAAAAATAGAACGGCTCCAATGATTCAATATTAACTAGAACCGCTCTAACGCGAGAAAAGCGTGAGGATAGGGAGGTCATTGAGCATCGCGCGGGTTACACCGCCGAAAACCAGCTCACGGAGCCTTGAGTGGCTATAGGCGCCCATGACCAACAGGTCGGCACGCTGCGCTATGATGTGTTCTCGCAAGACATCCTGCGCATAACGATTATGGGATGCCAATGGCGTTACGCTTACAGCAAGTCCATGACGAGAAATGGATTCAGCAAGATCGCTCCCTGCAAGTGCTTCATCCTCACCTTCGCGCTCAGGCGGATCAATCCAGACAATTTCAGTTCGGCTTGCATTCCTCATCAAAGGAAGCGCGTCGAAAGTGGCGCGTGCCGCTTCTCGTTTGCCATTAAATGCCACAACAATGCGGTCCAGCGCTTCCATTGCAATAACGGGTGTGTGCGGAACGAGAAGAACCGGGCAGCTGGAATTAAACACCAGCGTATCAGCAGTTTCGTCATTGGTTGCCGCATCTTCAGGATCTGGCTGCCCAGCCACAAGAAGTTCTGCACCAAGACAGGATGTGAGAACGCCATCAGCTGCCGTTCCGGTTTCCGAACGAGTTATGCGGAACTCATGATTTGCACCCTGACGGCGCATTTCTTCCTCAAAGCGTTCTTGTAGCCTCTCGGAGATTTCCTTGTGCTGCTTGTCGTGCAGCTCAAACATGCCCGGATCGATAAATCCGTTCGGGTCCGCATACACAATAGGAGAGGGAATAGAGTAAAGTCCGATGACGTGAATGTCGGGAAACTTTCGCATCAAAAGCCCAACTGCAGACAGAACCCGCTTCAACTCGGCTTCACTGCGGGAATAGGCTACCACCGTCTTGTAGGACATATCAGATCTCCTTCCGGCTATACTTCTATTTTAGCATATAATGCGATTGCGCGAGCAGGCAAAACCACCCTATTTCAAGCGGCTCCCTGATTTTGCAACGTTGTAATCATCGCTTCGATTGCAGCAACAGCAATATCGATCTTGGCAACATCACTGCCGCGCACCACCAGTTCCGTACTGAACCGGCCATTTTCAAACTTCGGATAAGACCCGATGATCGTTTCAGGATTCTCTTTCTGGATCGCGGTGAGCGGTGCTCCAATGACGCCTTCACCAAACGGGCAGCGCACGGCCTTCGACAAAAGCTTGCGGCCAGTTTTCAAGGTTGGGAGAACATTGTCGAGCATCGCCTGAAACACAGACGGCACGCCAGCCATCACATAGACATTGCCGATATGAAAGCCTGGCGCAGCGGATACCGGATTGTCGATATGTTCCGAGCCCTGCGGCATACGCGCCATGCGCTTGCGTGAGTCCGTAAACTCCAGATCACGCTTGGCGTAATTGTCACCCAGCAGCTTCATCGCCTTTTCCTCATAAATGCATGGCACTTCAAAAGCGCGTGATACGGCGTCTGCAGTGATGTCATCATGGGTTGGACCGATGCCGCCGGACGTGAAAACATAGTCATAGCCCGGCCGCAACGCATTGAGTGCAGAAACGATCGCATCTTCGTCGTCAGGCACAATCCGGACCTCTTTGAGATCAATGCCGGCAGCTGTCAAAACATCAGCCAAGTGGCCGATATTCTTGTCTTTCGTTCGTCCTGAGAGAAGTTCATCGCCGATGGCAAGCATTGCAGCCGTAACGGCCTGCTGCGGGGTATTCGTCATGCTCAGACTCCATTCTGTGTATGCACAGTTAATCCCCGGCAGAAGAATGCTGCAACTGGTTTTCTGTGTTTTTCAAACTGGAGACCCCGCATGCGACTGATTGTTTTCACTATAACTTTCATTCTCCGAAATCGTTGCGGGTAATTTGTTGATTATTTTTGGCGGCACTCTCGCGACAATTTCCACTGTCATTAAATCCAGTTATTAAAACGCCGGAAACAGCTTGAATTTGCTTCACAAATCATGACATAGAATTCCTCAGCTGCGGTCGTGGCGAAATTGGTATACGCAACGGACTTAAAATCCGTCGCCTTTTAGGCTTGCGGGTTCAAGTCCCGCCGACCGCACCACCCATTCTCCTAGATAAAACATTACGATTTTACTCAAGTTTATCGTTTCAAGCTTGTTTGCGCTCTCAAAGCCATGTAGCCATGCGCAAATATTGTTATGAATGCAGAAAGCTGACCGATGAACGCCTTCGTTAAAGCCGTAGCTCAAGCTGAAACTGCCATGCGCGCGCTCTTTCCAGAGACACCTTTGCAGCTCAATGACTATCTTTCACGGAAATACGGCGCGGAAATTTGGCTCAAGCGCGAAGATCTGACACCAGTTCGCTCTTATAAAATACGTGGCGCCTTCAACTTCATTTCGCGCGCGGTAAAAACTGCTGACGAAAATGCGGTCTTCGTTTGCGCATCGGCTGGCAATCACGCGCAGGGTTTTGCCTTCGCCTGTCGCCACTTTGGCCGCAAGGGTGTGGTGTTCATGCCTGTAACAACGCCACAGCAAAAAATCGACAAGACCCGTGCTTTCGGTGCGGAATTTATCGAGATCAAGCTCGTCGGCGATATTTTCGATGTTTGCTATGCTGCATCGCAAGAATATGCAGAGGCAAACAAGGGCGTGATGGTGCCGCCATTTGACCATGCTGGCATTATCGAAGGGCAGGCGACTGTTGCACTCGAAATCGAACGCCAGCTGCCGGATGGCAAGAAGCCGGATTTTGTCTTCCTTCCAGTTGGCGGCGGCGGCCTTTCGGGCGGTGTCACGCAATATTTCACTGCCCTGGGCTGGAAGACTGCCTATCGCTTCATTGAGCCACAGGGCGCTGCAAGCCTCAAGGGCAGCCTTGAAGCAGGCAAGCGTATCAAGCTTAGCCAAGTCGATAATTTTGTCGACGGCGCAGCCGTCGCAGAAATCGGCAAGGAAAACTTCAAACTTCTCAAGGGCTTCGACAAGAATATTGTCATCACGATTCCGGAAAATCGCCTCTGTTCAACCATCGTCGAGATGCTGAATATTGAGGGCGTCGTCCTTGAGCCTGCCGGTGCACTCGGTATTGATGCGCTTAAGGATTTCAAAAAAAGCGAACTCAAAGGCAAGCGTATTGTTATCGTCGTATCCGGCGGTAATTTCGATTTTGAACGTCTGCCAGACGTTAAAGAACGCGCGCTTCGCTATGAAGGTCTAAAGAAATATTTCATTTTCCGCTTCCCGCAGCGTCCCGGTGCGCTGCGCTCATTCCTTGATCTGCTCGGTCCGGAAGATGACGTTGCACGCTTTGAATATCTGAAGAAATCCGCACGCAATTTTGGTTCCGTTCTGATCGGTATTGAAACCAAGGACGCTGCAAACTTCAAAATTCTCGAAAAGAAATTTGCGGAAGCAGGCTGGGCCTATCAGGATATTACCGACAATCAGGTGCTGGCAGACTTCATTATCTGATAGAACCAAAGGCAAAATTCATTTGCTTTTTGGGGCACAATACCCCATATGGCGGCTTAGGCGCATGGGCTGAACAATTTCAGTCTTCCCGGAATCGGACTTGTTGCGTCTCGCCTCTTGCAGTCAGAATGGTCTGATAGCAGGGGAGACCCGACTGGTTTCGGGCACGGCAGCGCAAGTCGACCGGAGTATTCCGGCGTCCCGTCGTACATCCAAGATATTCCCGTTCGGCAAGTTGCGCTTGTCCGAAGTTTTAAAGCGGACCGCAACTTTGCGGTGCCGCCGAAAGAGTTTAAATTGACTACTGAGAATATTGAACACACTGGCGGCTTTGCCGCTCTTGGCGTTACCGGTGTGCTGCTCAAAGGCGTTGAAGCTGCTGGCATGACTGAGCCAAAGCCAATCCAGACACAGGCTATTCCGCACCAGCTGGAAGGCCGCGACATTCTGGGTATCGCACAGACCGGCTCTGGCAAAACCGCTGCATTCAGCCTGCCGATCCTGCAGAAAATCATCGCACTTGGTGACAAGCGGAAGGGCAAGACCGCACGCGCGCTGATCCTCGCGCCAACCCGCGAACTGGCCGTGCAGATTGAAGAAACAATCCGCACCGTTGCCAAGCAGGCCCATATCTCCACCGCACTTGTTCTCGGCGGCGTTTCGCGTCTGAGCCAGATCAAGCGTATGCAGGGTGGTGTGGACGTTCTTATTGCAACGCCGGGTCGTCTGACCGATCTGGTCCGCGAAAACTGCGTCGATCTGTCGGAAACCCGCTGGCTGGTTCTCGATGAAGCTGATCGTATGCTCGACATGGGTTTCATCAACGATGTGAAGCGCATTGCCAAGGGCACGCACAAGAACCGTCAGACAGCACTTTTCTCGGCAACCATGCCAAAGGAAATCGCGGCACTCGCTCAGAGCCTGCTGCGCGATCCAATTCGCGTTGAAGTTGCTCCACAGGGCACGACGGCTGCTGAAATCACGCAGGTCGTGCATCCTGTTCCAACCAAGGAAAAGCGCCGTCTGCTCTCCGGCCTTTTAGGCGACAAGGGCATGAAGTCGGTCATCGTCTTCACCCGTACCAAGCATGGAGCGGATGCGGTCGTTCGTCATCTCGAACGTGATGGCTTTGACGTTGCTGCGATCCACGGCAATAAATCGCAGAATGCTCGTCAGCGCGCGCTGAACGGCTTCCGAGATGGTACATTGCGCATTCTGGTTGCAACCGACATCGCCGCACGCGGCATTGACGTTCCGGGCATCAGCCACGTCGTCAACTACGATCTGCCGGATGAGCCTGAAACCTATGTGCACCGTATTGGCCGTACCGGTCGTAACGGTGCAAGCGGCGCTTCGATCACGCTTTACGATGCAGCAACGGAAGATTCAAAGCTGCGCGCCGTTGAACGCGTTACACGCAACAAGCTGACCATCAAGGAAGCTCCGGTTAAGCTTGCACCAGCACCGGCTCCAAAGTTCGATGATGCAGAAGACCGTCCACGTTCGGACCGCAAGCCAGGTTCGCATTCCGTGCCGCAGAAGCATCGCCGTCCTGCAAACAAGATGGCAAAGTCTGGCGAACATCGTTCGGGCCAGGGTTCCCAAGGTTCAAAGCCTGCAGGTGCAGAAGGCACAGCAAAGCCAAAGCGTCCATTCCATCGCAAGCGTCGTCCAGGTGGCGGCGGTGGCGGCCAACGCGCTGCTTAATCGCAGCACTACTTTTTCTAAAAGCCGCCCTTAACGGGGCGGTTTTTTCGTTTTAGCTGGATTGGTGAGTTAGTGCTTGCAATTTCAGTTGGAAAATTATTCCCCGCTTGCTTGAAGAACGTCGTGCTTCCACATAGTTTCCTGTCAACCAGAAGGAACGGAAGCCATGCTCAATTCGGCACTCGATGCAATCGGCAATACACCACTGATCCGCTTGAAAAAGGCTTCTGAAATCACCGGTTGCGAAATCTATGGCAAAGCCGAATTTCTCAATCCCGGACAGTCGGTCAAGGACCGCGCAGCGCTTTACATCATCCGTGATGCCGAAAAACGCGGACTGCTCAAGCCCGGCGGCGTTATCGTTGAAGGTACAGCAGGAAACACCGGCATCGGCCTTACCTTTGTTGCCAAGGCGCTTGGCTATCGCACCGTTATTGTTATTCCGGAAACCCAAAGCCAGGAAAAGAAGGATGCGCTGCGTCTTCTTGGTGCTGAACTGATTGAGGTTCCTGCCGCGCCTTATCGCAATCCGAATAATTATGTGCGTCTTTCCGGGCGTCTGGCCGAGCAACTGGCCAAAAGCGAACCAAACGGCGCAATCTGGGCCAATCAGTTCGATAATGTCGCCAATCGCATCGCGCATATTGAAACCACAGCGCAGGAAATCTGGCGTGATACCAATGGCAAGGTCGATGGTTTCGTCTCGGCTGTAGGTTCAGGTGGCACGCTCGCAGGCACGGCATTTGGCCTCAAGGATAAGAATGCGGATATCAAGATCGCTCTCGCTGATCCGCATGGCGCAGCACTTCATTCCTTCTACACGACAGGCGAGTTGAAATCAGAAGGTGATTCCATCACTGAAGGCATCGGGCAGGGGCGCATCACGGCCAATCTCGAAGGCTTCACACCCGATTTTTCCTACCGTGTTGGCGATGCCGATGCACTCGATATTCTGTTTGATTTGGTTCAGGAGGAAGGACTCTGCTTGGGCGGTTCTTCGGGCATCAATATTGCCGGTGCAATCCGCCTTGCAAAAGATCTCGGGCCGGGCCACACAATCGTGACCGTGCTTTGCGACTATGGTAATCGTTACCAGTCCAAGCTGTTCAATCCTGCTTTCCTGCGCGGCAAAGATTTGCCTGTGCCGGGTTGGTTGGAAACGAAAACTGATGTTCACATACCGTACGAGGGATAATCATGGCATACGAGACTGAAGCTCTGTTCCGCGAAGATGCATATCTTTCAACCGCGGAGGGTTCGGTCATTGCCCTGACAGATACCGGCGGGATTATTCTTAATCAGACAAATTTTTATGCCACTTCCGGCGGTCAGCCGGGAGATACCGGCTTTTTTGAGCGCGCCGATGGCTCTCGTATTGAAATTGCTGCAACCGTTACCGGCGAAAGCAAAAACGAAATCGTCCATGTGCCAGCCGAAGGGCAGGCGCTCCCTGCTATTGGTGAGAAGCTGGTTCTGCATATCAATTGGGAGCGCCGCTACAAGCTGATGCGTATGCATACAGCCTGCCATCTTCTTTCTGTCGCGTGCCCGTTTCCAATCACCGGTGCTGCGGTTGGTGAAGAGGAAAGTCGCGTCGATTTTGATCTTCCAGATGCGAGCTACACTAAGGAATCCGTGACCGAAAAACTCATGGAAATGGTGAAAGCCAATGATCCAGTTACACTTCGCTGGATCAGCGACGAAGAGTTTCTGGCCAATCCGGATATTGTCAAGTCGAAGAACGTGCGCCCACCTGTGGGTGCAGGCCGTCTTCGTCTGGTGGTTATCGGCGAAAATGGTTCGGTGGATTCGCAACCTTGCGGCGGAACACACGTTTCTGAAACGCAGGAAGTGGGTGAAATCCACATCGGCAAAATCGAAAAGAAGGGCAAGGAAAACCGCCGCTTCCGCATTCGATTTGGCAATGCACCATTAGTTTAAGTTCAGGAGCAATCATGTCCGACAAAAGCGCATTTGTTATCTCCCGCGATGATCTGAAAGCTCGTCTGGGCGAGCCGGGTCTCGCAATCGTGGATGCATCCTGGTATTTGCCCGCGGCCGGTCGCAATGGACGCGATGAATATGATGCAGCGCACATTCCGGGCGCAGTCTTCTTTGATCAGGATGTGATTGCAGATAAGGATTCGGGTCTCCCGCATACTTTGCCATCGCCGGAGCTTTTTGCACGCCATGTTGGCGCAATGGGTATTACGGCCAATGAAACCATTGTCGTCTATGATGGCCCCGGCATGTTCTCAGCACCGCGCGTCTGGTGGATGTTCCGCGTGATGGGCGTGAAGAACGTTCTGGTTCTCGATGGCGGTTTTGATGGTTGGAAGGCAGCAAACTTCCCCGTCACGGATGAAGTCACAAAAATTGCTGCAACACTTTTCACGCCTTCATTCAATGCGGCAAAGGTCGTTGATTTTGCCGAAATGAGCAAAATCGTGGATGGACGCAGCTCTCAGATTGCTGATGCTCGTGCAGCTGGCCGTTTCACAGGCCGCGATGCAGAACCGCGTGAAGGTATGCGCTCCGGTCACATGCCGGGCGCTCGCAACGTTCCGGTCGGTTCTCTGTCTGAAAACGGTCAGCTAAAAAGCCTCGACAGCCTTCGCGAAATCTTCGCAAGTGCTGGTGTAGACCTCAATAAACCAGTCGTCACCAGCTGCGGTTCCGGCGTAACCGCTGCCGTTATCACACTGGCATTGACCTCGCTTGGCCATGAAGACAATCGGCTTTATGATGGCTCATGGAGCGAATGGGGCAGCAGGCAGGATACGCCTGTAGTGACCGGCGAAGCAGACTAAGCATGACTGAAAAAATGATGGCCAGAGTGACCCATCTGGAAATGACAGCGCGTCCTGCGCTGTCGGTTCCGGTTCCCTCCAGCCTGCGCCTTGCCATAATGCGCTCGACCGAAATGCCGGTGCATTTCTATCGTTATCTCTATGAACAGGTTGGACGCCAGCATCACTGGATGATGCGTCGCGTGCAGAGCGATGCGGAAGTGGCCGAGGCCATTCACGCTGAAACCGCCGAGATTCACGTTCTCTACGCTGACGGCAACCCGGCTGGCCTTCTCGAACTCGACCTGTCTGCATTGCCTGAAACGGCTGAAATTCTCTATTTCGGCCTGATTCCCGACTATCAGGGCAGGGGATTGGGTAAGTTCTTCCTCAATGAAGCAATTTCCACGGCCTGGTCCCATAGCCCGCAGAAAGTGGCTATCCACACCAACACGCTCGATAGCCCGCGTGCATTACAGCTTTATCAAAGGATGGGATTTGTGCCTGTCGGCTGGTCCGAAGAAGAAGTCACGCCCTGGGACTAAATTATCCGCGCGCGACTTCGCGTCCGTTGGTGATCGAAACGACGGACGCACTCGTAATACGACCGCTTTCTTCATCAAAGACGACGCAGTTTCGACCGCGCTGCTTGGCCATATAAAGGCAACGATCAGCGCGGCTTAACACCTGCGAGTTGGTTTCATTCTTCGGTGCAGATGCCACGCCGATACTGATCGTCAGCGGATATACCTGATATTCAGTAGCGTGGAATGGTGTGTTCTCTACTTCCGCGCGTATTCTCTGTGCGACACGAATACCGGTTTCCCCCGTTGCACCCGGAAGAAAAACGCAGAATTCTTCGCCGCCAATACGCCCCACGAGATCGCCTTTACGCGTCACATTCTGCAGTGCGAAAGCAATCAGCTTGAGTGCGCGATCACCAACGCTATGCCCAAACGTATCATTGATCGCTTTGAAGTGATCAGCGTCAATAACGAGAAGCGTCCCGCTTTCAATACGTGAACGGCTAATCTTCATTGCATCAAACAATGCTTCGCGGTTGAGCAGCCCGGTCATGTGATCGACGCGCGAGCGCGCCTGCAGCTCACTATGCGCTTTTTCAAGCTGCGTATAGGCTTCACCAAGTTTGCTATGCTGCAGAAAAATATAGAGAAGTGAAGGGAAGGCCGTGGCCAATGGGATAGCGGCGCTAAGGCTGATAGCAATAACGCCCGGCTTCGATCCGGAAAAGAATCCGACGGCTAAACTGGAGCCAACGGAAAACAGCACAACAGACAACGTTATCAACGCTGCCTTCCATAAAGCTGCCTTCATGCCGATGAACTCCCCCAAACCCCGATGAAGATGTTTTTAGGTGCCTGTCTCTGAACCCTCTGTGAACAGGCCTGATCGCCGTGGGCCTTATAGGCCGAACATTTTAGCGATTAAAGGCATGTTCCTGCACTTATGCAATTTTTTATATATGCGTGCCATTATTGACACAATCTAAAGTAGTGCAGCCAAAATATATTACTCATAGATTAGCTCTACGACAACTATCTTTAAAAGAAATAACACTCGATGAAATTTTTAACACGTTACTAATTTACAATGTTGGAGATCAACAACGTAAAACAACTGAAGGACGCCTTTTGGGCGTCCTTCAGCTTTGAAACCTAGATATCGCGGGCGATTAGAAGACTGCCAGGTACTTCAGAAGCGATATGATACCGATAATAATGACGATGATCTGGGCAATCTGTTTCACTTTCCCATCAAGCGGCAGCATGTTGATAAGGTAAAGAACGAGGAAGATAACCAGAATTGTTATCAGCAGACTAATGAGGATAGACATAGGCAGTCGGACCCTTCCCGGAACGGCTGTTATTTGTGTCACTCGGCGGCTGTTCCATCGCTGCACCGAATTCAGTCTTCAAAACCTTGGGAAGCACGGCTCGATAAAGCCAGAGACTGTCCCCGATCTCCATCGTTTCTTTGCAGAAATGATGTGCCGGTTAACGTTCCAATGAGAATAAGGTTCCACTTAATTGCAAAGCAAAACGGCGGCTTCCGCCGCCGTTTCATACATCTAATTTCAAGCAAGCCACTATTTCAGCATCGTGCCTGTCTGCTTGCGGCGGCTATGCCAGCTGAATGCTTCTTCCAGCAGGTGAGGGGTGTGACCTCCGCGCTCACAGGCACGTTCATAATAGTCGTTCAACTGATCCCGGTAATCCGGATGCGCGCAATTGTTGATAATCAGGCTTGCGCGCTCACGCGGCGCGAGGCCGCGCAAATCGGCGAGGCCTTGTTCAGTGACCAGAATATCAACATCGTGCTCAGTATGATCAACATGCGTCACCATCGGCACGATTGACGATATGGCACCGTTTTTGGCTTCGGACTTGCTCACGAAGATCGAGATATAGGCGTTGCGCGCAAAATCACCGGAACCGCCAATTCCGTTCATCATATGGGTGCCATCGACATGGGTCGAATTCACGTTGCCGTAAATGTCGAACTCAAGCGCGGTATTGATGCCAATAATGCCCAGGCGGCGAATGACCTCGGGGTGATTGCTGATTTCCTGCGGACGCAGGATCAGCTTGTCACGATAACGGTCGATATTGTTGAAAACGCGCTCGCCGCAGGCAGGACTGAGTGTGATCGACGAGCCGGACGCATAATCAAGTTTGCCCGCATCGAACAGATCGAAGGTGCTGTCCTGCAGCACTTCGCTATACATGCGAAGATTATGGAACGGGCTTTCGGCAAAACCGTTCAGAACTGCATTTGCAATAGTACCAATACCAGCTTGCAGCGGGTTAAGCGTCAGATCGAGACGACCAGCCTCGACCTCATTCAACAGGAACTTGATAAGGTGCGACGCAATCGCAACGGTTTCGCCATCAGCAGGTTCGACCGTTGAGGCGCTGTCGTTCTCATGCGTAATAACAATGCCGGCGATTTTTTCAGGTGGAATCGGAATATAGGGCAGGCCGACACGGCTGTCGGAAGCCGTCACCGGGATTGGATCACGGGAAGGGCGCTTGGTTGGAATATAGATGTCGTGAAGCCCTTCCAGCGCCAATGGCTGGTTCAGGTTGACCTCGACAATGACCTTCTCGGCCAGAATTGCGAAGCTCGCTGAATTTCCAATCGACGTTGTCGGGATAATGCCGCCATTCTCTGTGATGGCCAGCGCTTCGACCACAGCATAATCGATAGGGCCGATCTGATTGGAGCGCAGTTGTTCGACAGTCTCGGACAGGTGCTGATCAATGAACATGACTTCGCCGCGGTTGATCGCTGCACGCAATGTGCGATCCACCTGAAAAGGCATACGGCGCGCCAGAACATGCGCTTCAGTCAGCAGCTTATCGACATCATGGCCAAGGGAGGCACCGGTAATCAGCGTAATCTGAAATGGATCATCGGCAGCGCGTGCGGCCATTGCGAGTGGGACAGCTTTCGCATCACCAGCGCGGGTAAATCCACTCATGCCGACAATCATGCCATCTTTTATCAGGCTTGCAGCTTCTTCCGCAGTGATGATCTTATCACGCAGAGACGTGTTCCTGATACGTGCTTCCAACATGGTATCTACCTTCCTTGCAGACCGGCTTTAGGCCGGAAACAACGCTCTCCAGTACGTGAAGCGCTTAGGCTGACGATCGGAGTCGGCGCATGGAGGTAATAGCCTAAGCAGACAACTATTACACGCATGCTTTGGTCTTAGATTGGGGTCTTACATCGTGATCTTAGATCGACAATCAGCAGCTACATTGAAATGGAGCATCAGGGAAATGATTACAATCAAACGGAAACAGTTCCCATCCCGATAAAAACAGCATAAATGTAGATGTGTTGGCACCGTCCTTCTCACAAAAACACTGAAGCGCATTTCTTTCAGAAGCACCGTCTGGCTGGAGATTGAGCCTTCGCAAACAGAGGTTATGCGATGAACGATATCGCTAATCAGAATGTCGGTTTTGGACGAATTGCGGCTATGATTCCTGTTAAAGACATGGCCCGAGCCTATCATTTTTACGGTGAAATTCTTGGTTTCGAAAAAGTCTTCGAAAACGGAAATCCTGTTGGCTTTATGATCTTGCGAAATGAGAAAGGTGAACTGCATCTTTCACTGCAGAAAGATCACAAAGCTGCAAACTTCAACATTGCACATATGCTGGTCGATAATGTTGATGCTCTGCATACAATCTGCAAACAGAACGGTATGCGGATCATAAAAGGCTTGCAAGACAAGGATTACGGCTTGCGGGCTTTTGTGTTTGAAGATCCGGACGGCAATCGTATCGATGTCGGGCAGAAGATCTAAAGCTTAGGCTGAAACCGGATGAGCACTGTTTCATCCGGTTTCGTTTATGAGCCAGCGTAAACATCGGTTGGCTCTTCAAAAGAGAGCAGGCGTCGCAATCGTCAGTCGGTTACAGCACGCACAACGGACCCAACCTAAATGTGAGGTCATGCTGAAGCGCGACTTTTGCCGTTTGTGCTTACGCATAACGATGTCTGTTTGCGATTAATTTTTGCCGAAAGACTTCTGCAGGCGTTTTGTACCCCAAACATTTGCGCGGCGTATTG